>Ga0210399_10001144_pt1 | contig 20763 bp, 19 predicted proteins | sample IncBWC14MmetaG_FD_150865 | JGI IMG/M metagenome (GOLD analysis project Ga0210399, IMG submission 150865) | Forest soil microbial communities from Barre Woods Harvard Forest LTER site, Petersham, Massachusetts, United States - Inc-BW-C-14-M | ecosystem: Environmental > Terrestrial > Soil >... | reverse complement strand
CCAAGCATGCTATCAACTCCTATCTCGCCACCTGCGTAAGCTATGTAAATGAGCTAGCAAACCTATGCGATGCCGTGGGCGCCAATGCAGGCATCGTTTCGAAGGCACTGCGTATGGATGAGCGCGTCAGTCCCCGTGCGCCACTGCTGCCCGGAGGACTTGGATTCGCTGGGGCTACACTGGCCCGCGATTTGCGAGCTTTGCAGGCACTTGGCAAGCGAGTTGGACACCCCACGCACTTGTTTGATGCAGTGCTCGAGGTCAACGAAGAACAAAAACAAATTGTCCATCGGCGTCTAAATGCGCTTTTCGGGTCTCTAGAACGATTGACTGTCGGTATTCTTGGCCTGACTTACAAGACGGGCACTAGCACCCTGCGAAGATCAGCCGCGATTGAGATCGCACGCGGACTGAAAAATGCAGGTGCAACGGTCAAGGGGTACGATCCGAAAGCTGCTATCGAGGAACTGTGTGGCGAGGACGTGGTCCAGTTCTGCTCGTCTGCAGAGGAAGTTGCCGCTAACAGCAGTGCGCTGGTGATCGTCACAGAGTGGCCTGAATTTAAGGACCTGGATTTTGCTGACCTGGGCGCTCGAATGAAACACCGCGTTTTAATCGACACCAAGAATCTTCTGGAGCCGGATCGGCTTCGATCACTCGGGTACACATACTCCGACATCGGGCGGGGTACCCTTCTCGAATCGTCGAAGACAGGCTCTCATAGCCGAGGAGTGGTATGCGGATAGCGATTATTGGGGCCGGGATGCAGGGTAATCGGCGCGCGCAAGCGCTCGTTGGATTGCCGGGTGCAGACTTAGTGATCATCACAGCGAAGAGCCTTTCCTCGGCTGAACCACTGGCTGCACGCATGAACTGTGCCGCCGGCGCTGGGTGGGAAGATGTGGTGCGCCGTAAGGACATTGACGTTGTACTGGTGTGCACACCCCCGGACATCCACGCTGCGATCACGTTAGCTGCTCTGCACGAACGCAAGCACGTGCTCTGCGAGAAACCTTTGGCACGTACGATTGCCGAAGGAGAAGCGATGGTCGCAACTGCTCGCGAGAAAGGTCTCGTGCTGAAGTGCGGTTTTAATCACAGGCATCACCCCGGCGTAATGGCCGCGAAGAAGCAGTTCGACAGCGGAGCGATTGGAGACCCGATCTTCGTCCGGGCGGTGTACGGTATTTGTGGCCGGCCTGGATATGAGAAGGAATGGCGCGCGGATCCTCGCATTACCAGTGGTGGCCAACTCATGGAGCAAGGCATTCACGTAATCGATTTGTTCCGCTGGTTCCTCGGCGAGATACAGGATGTCAGCGCCGTAGCCGAAACTTCTTACTGGCCGATTGCACCGCTTGAGGACAACGCGTTTGTGACCTGCCGCACGCGGGCCGGAGTGCCCGCGTCGTTACACTCCAGCCTGACGCAGTGGAAGAATATCTTTTCCTTTGAGGTGTATGGAAAGGAAGGTTATCTAGCGGTTGAAGGTCTTGGAGGTGGATACGGAACCGAAAAACTCATTACCGGGAGGGCCGCGTTCGACCGGCCCTTTGCCTACGAGACCACGGAATTCCGTAGTGGTGATACATCTTGGAAAGATGAATGGCTTGCCTTTGTAAATTCAATCGACACTGGAATGGCAGTTCTTGGCAGCGGAACGGATGGTGTTGAAGCTTTGCGCATCGTGTTTGCAGCATATGAAGCGGCTCGTGTCGGCAGACGTGTCACGGTAGCAAGCTCGAATTCGCAATCAAGCAGAATGCACGTATGAACTGCCTCATTACGGGGTGCAGCGGCCTGATTGGGCCTCATTTGGCCGAGCACCTGCTACGAAGCCGAGCGGACGTATGGGGCACGTATTACTCGGGGGTGGCTAAGCTCGGCTCTCTGGCGAACCACGTGAGATGGCTGCAATGCAATATATCCGATGCTGACAACGTAGAGCGGGTCGTCGATGCGTGTCAGCCAGATCGAATTTTTCACCTGGCGGCCCAGAGCTATCCCGTGAAGTCCTGGAGTGATCCGGTCGGGACAATCCAGGCGAATGTGCTCGGAACTCTCTACTTGCTCGACGCAGTGCGGAAGCGAAAACCAGCATGCCAGGTGCTGGTATTTGGTTCCAGCGCAGAGTACGGGAATTCATCTGCTCAGCCAGAGAGGATCCCCGAGACAGCGGCAATGGAGCCTGACAGTCCTTATGGCGTAAGCAAAGTTGCGGCGGATTTATTATCCGACGTGTATACCCGTGTATACGGCCAGAATATTATCCGCGTTCGGCCGTTTTTTGTGATTGGGCCGGGCCGGGGCTCGAATGTTTTTGTGGACTTTGCCAAGCGCATTGTCGAGGTCGAGAGAGGGCACGCAGACAGCCTAGGTGTCGGTAACGTGTCTGCGGTCAGAGATCTCGTCGACGTCCGGGATGCCGTTCGCGCGATATGGACGATTGCTGAGAAGGGCAACAACGGGGAGGTGTACAACCTCTGTACCGGTCAGGCCCGCAGCATACGCGAAGCGCTTGACATCATGTTGAAGTTCGCTTCCACGCCAGTTCGAGTTCACACTGATAAGGCAAAATTCCGACCCCTGGATACGCCGAAGCTGGTCGGTGACAGCTCCCGCTTGCGGCAACTCGGTTGGACGCCAGAGATCTCGCTGGACCAAACGCTGGCGGATATTCTGCAGTTCTGGAGAACCCAGTCCCAAGAGTCTTCGGGACGCTGTAGTGCAGCTTAGCACCACCAATATAAACTGTTCGGAATAATTATAATGAAAGCTCTTGTTACCGGCGGTGCCGGGTTTATCGCGTCACACGTCGTCGATGGCTATCTGGACATGGGGTTGGACGTTGCCATTGTGGACGACCTGTCTCGTGGGTCGATGAATAACGTCAACCCGAAGGCACGCTTCTATAAAGCGGACATTCGCGACTATGATGCCATGCGCTGTATTGTCGAGAAGGAGCGTCCTGACTACATCAATCACCATGCTGCGCAAATGGATTTGCGCCGCGCGGTCTTTGAACCTGCGTTCGATGCGGAAACGAATATAGTCGGCTCCATACACTTACTGAATTTGGCTGTGGAGTTCAAGACCAAGCGAATTGTATACGCCTCCAGCGGCGGCGCGGCATACGGCGAGCCGCTATATGTACCAATAGGTGAAGACCACCCTATAAACCCGACTACTCCTTACGGTATTAGTAAACATACGGTCGAGCATTATTTATTTAATTACCGTCTGCTGTACGGGCTGGAGTATGTTGTGCTCCGCTATGGAAATGTGTACGGCCCACGCCAGAGTTCGAAGGGTGACGCGGGCGTGGTGGCCATTTTCTGCGAGCAGATGCTCGCCGAGGAAACTCCAAAGATATTTGGCAATGGCAAAAACACGCGCGACTACGTTTACGTGGCAGACGTCACTCATGCCAACGTGCAAGCGCTGGAACAAGGCAATGGAGAGATCTTCAACATTGCTTTCGGGAAGCCCACTACCGATTACGAGATCTTCGAGGCAGTTCGCACAGCGCTTGGCGTTCGACCCTTCGAGCCAATCTACACTGAGAAGCGCCCTGGGGAAATTGATCACTGCTATCTGAAGATTGATAAGGCGAAACAGCAATTGAAATGGACCCCCAAAGTTTCCCTTGCCGAAGGGTTGCAAATGACGGCTAACTTTTTCCGAGAGCATGCCGCCAAGGCGGCGAGGGGCTGATTCAAAACGAAAGCGATGCTGCTCGCAGCAGGTCGAGATGAAAGTTACGACCCTGACCGATACGACGCCCAGTTGCACGCTCCCATGTACTTAAATTTGACACTTTTGAGGTTGGAAGAAATCGGAAGCCATTGTAGCTGATGAAAAGAAGTTTGACTCGGTCCGGTTTGCTACGCCAATCGACCCATGAAGAATTGAGGCGGCCCAACGAGCGCAGCTATCAGAGTCATATAGGCTCGCAACAAACCTCGCTTAACATTTTTCCTCCATATATGCGATCCATTGCGTTTCTTCTGGACGATTCGAATGTTCACGGTGCTGATCTTACAGATCCAGCGCTTGGGAATCCCGCCGTCGGGGGAACAGAGTATTCCTTTGTTTCTCTAGCGCACGAACTGGCGAGTCGCAGGATAGCGAGGGTCATACTTCTCCACCGCAATCGCGCTAACACCTATCCAAAGACGCTCACTGTTGTCCCTATTGATGACTACCCTGCCGGACTACGCAGGTTGCTAAATCAAGCTGAACCCATTGACGGCATATTGGTCCGAGGTCATGACTCCCTGGTCGGCGCCGGAGTTATAGAGGCCATTCCCGATAGGATTTCCGTAATCGCGTGGACCCATAATCACCTGAGAAGTGCAACACTCTCGTACTTAGCCAGACGCGAACAGATCAAGCGGGTTGTGTATGTCGGTCGAGAGCAGTGTGCGCTGGCGGCGGGAGGTCCGAGTCACTATAAATCGACATACATCGTGCCTGGATTCTATGTTGAACCTCGTTCTAACGGTAGTAAGGAGCGGCGTGCGGTCTACATTGGAAGTCTTGTTCCTCAGAAAGGCTTTCACCGGCTTGCGAGATTATGGCCTTGCATTCGCCGCGCTTGTCCGACAGCTGAACTCGACGTCATTGGCAGTAGTCAGATTAATTACCCTGATCAGCAGCTGGGCACTCTGGGTGTTGCGTCTCTCTCTTACGAGAAGCTGATCTTACGCTATCTGCGAAATGACCCCGCCACCTACGGCGTCGTGTTTCATGGAAAGATGGGCACAGAAAAGTATGACGTCATCGGACGTGCGATGGTTGGCCTGCCGAATCCAACCGGATTTACGGAATGTTGCCCAGCAAGTGTCGTGGAAATGTCTCAGTGCGGAGCGGCAGTGGTGGCGATGCGCCAGTGGGGGATGTGCGATACGGTAGTCGACGGCACGACTGGGTACCTGTGTCGAGACGATCGAGAGTATGTGGCTCGGGTGAGTTCACTGTTCGCTGACCCCGATGCAGCACGGTCAATGGGTGTCGCCGGCCAGCGCTTCGTTAAAGATACTTTCTCGTATGCCGTCATCTGTGAGAAGTGGGAGCGGCTATTGAACGAGGTATTGTCTTCGGCTGTTCCTAATTATGCAAGTCCGGCCATTAGCGGCAGGTATCCGTTGCACCGTCTACGGGTAGCGAACAGCCGCCTGCGCTGGCCGCGGCTGCACGCGGCTTTGGGTTTTGTCGATAGGGTGCGCGGCGTTTTTCTGAAGCGATACTGAACTAGATCTCGAAATTGAAAACTAGGAGTGCAGACGCTCTTTTAAGCAGTAATGCTGTTAACCCCTATCTACTTGACGGATAACGAGTAATGTCTGAACGAGCAGTCCCACTCAGATCGGGTAGCACAGCCTCCATGGTTGCGCGGTCTTATGGAGCGGCTAGCAGTTCGCGCGTAGGGTGGGCTCGGGTGCGATTGGTGGAGCTTCTTGTTGTGGCAACATTTCTGCTCTGCATGAGCGCGCCCGAAGAACTTTTTTACACTTCCGTTGAATCTGAATTAAATCCATTTGTCGGCGTAACCAAACTGTTATTACTAGGCCTGGCGTTCGCCATCCTTCTTCTTTGCCCTCAAGGCAGGCGACACTGGGCTATCGCAGGCCCCTTCGGGATGCTCATGGTGTGGTCGGTTTTCTGTTGGGTTGTGGCAGGTGCAGACATCCTGCCAGCGCGCAACCTGGTTAGCAGCTTTTGCGGAATTTTGGTCCTCGCGGCCTTTTCGGCAGCCGCTGAACTCTTAGGAGGCATCCGAGTATTGGTGCGCCTGCTGATATGCGCGCTTATCGTCGGCGCCCTGACTAGCATATTGCTTGGTGTCATGGGATTTCAGGCGATGCCGGGCGAACTCGCCTCGCCGTGGCAGTTGGAATGGTTCCACGGTATCGGAATACCGGCGTATGCAGTGGCAGGTTGTGCTGTCCTGATTGCATGGGTGCTTGCGCGGCATATTTCCGAACCAGGCGTTTGGATGGAGCTGGGTGTCCTGGCGCTGCTGGTAATTCCCGCAATGTCCTTTCTGCGTGCTTACCTCATCGGGATTGTGGTCAGCATTATCGTCGCTGCATTTTTTGCATTTCGGAACTCACGCCGGAAGAACAGCGATGGCCGCTTGCAGGGATACGATTCGAGGTACAAGCGCCTTCTGCGCTTGGTCGTCGTGACCCTGGGCGTTGGCATCGTGATCTTCTTCCTGAAAACAAGCACTCGTGAGGAAGGCGCACCACTGAGTGGGCGGGAAATCATATGGCCGATCGAGATCGCGAGCGTAATGCAGCACCCCGTGTTCGGATTAGGGCCATATGGGGATATCGAATTGCTTCGGTTTCAAGAGGATTTGCCACAAGTGGGCGCCGCGCATAGCGACTATCTTGGGGCCGCTGTCTGTTATGGTGTTCCGGGTTTGCTGCTATTTTGCGGCGCCCTCTACGGGATGTGGAAGCGAATCCTGCGTTACCGTGCAGCAAGCCTCGAAGACCGCGCGTGCCGATATGCGGCTCTATTATCGCTCGTGGGTCTCTCGACGACTATGATCGCTGAGAATGTGATCAGAGATCCCCGCCTGTTCGCTTTGCATCTGCTTTTTCCCGCTATATGCTTGTCCGCGGCTGCGATTGACCGGAAAAAGGCTACGAAATGATTGCCGCTCGCCGGATTATCACCAATACCCTAGCAACGTACCTTAAGTTTCTTGTTCTCGCTCTAACGGGACTCTTTGCCGTTCCAGTTGCGCTGAGTACTCTCGGCGCGGTTGATTACGGCATTTTTTCAGTGATCGGCGGGTGTTTAGCTTTCCTCATGTTCCTGAATTATTCGTTCGCAACCGCAGCGCAGAGGCACATTGCATACGCACTAGGGGAGGAGGGTAAAGAAGAAGCCACAAGATGGTTTACGACGAGCCTCATTGTCCACCTTGTTGTAGCCGCCGTCATGGCAGGATCAGCTCTTCTTGCCTCGGACTGGATTCTGCACCATCTGCTCACGCTTCCTGCAGCGCGGCTTGCAGCCGCAGCCTGGATCTACCGAATGGTTGTGGTAACGATGGTATGCAATGTGCTGGCAACGCCGTACCAGGCGTTGCTAATTGCTCACGAATCGATCGCCTCGATGTCGCTGATGAACATTGGCAGTGGTCTGTTTCTCCTGGTTGCTATTTTCTGCCTCAAATACCTTCCCGGTGACGTTTTGCTGTGGTACGCGGCTATTTACTGCTTGTTTCAAGTATCGATGGCCGTCGGTCCGGCATGTTATTGCTATTACCGCTATCCGGAATCTCGATTTTCATCCCTCACGGTAGACCACTTGCGTCGCCGCCTTAAGGAGCTCTTCAGTTTTTCCGGATGGACCCTAGTACACGTTCTGTCCATGCTCGTCCGGGTACAGGGCCCGGCGATGGTGCTGAATGTGTTCTTCGGGCCCATCGCCAACGCCGCCTATGGCTTGGCCGTTCAGGTACAAGGATTCGCCAGCAACATCGTCTGGGGGTTCCTGGGCTCGGCGACTCCTCCGATCGTGAAACGCGAGGCCTCCGGCGACCACCGGGGAATGGTGCGTCTCTCGAATCAATCGAACACCTATGGTTTCGCCATTCTTTGGATTGCTCTTGCCCCGGTTCTCCTGGAGATGAGGTTCTGCTTAAAACTATGGCTTCACACGCCTCCGCCTAGTACGGCAGCTTTTCTAATGCCGGTGCTTATTGCTCTAATCATCGATCAACTCACGTTGGGTTATAACTCGTCGCTCGTAGCTACGGGGCGCATCGCGGGATTTTCGATCGTGATTTCGATCGCAAACAGCGCCGGCGTGCCAGCGGGATACTACTTGCTACGGACTGGCAGGCCAGCGACGTGGCTTCTCTGGGCCGTTGTTGCCGGAGCGGTGCTTGCCGGCTGCGTCCGCCTTTGGTTTGCGCGTAGGCACAGCACGATCTCCATCAGGAACTGGTTGAGTGATGTCGTGTTTCCCGCCAGTTTGTCCGTGCTGGGATCTGTTTTAGTCGCGCTGGCGGTAATACATTTCCTTGCGGACGGATTCGCCAGGTTCGCCCTGATAGCGGTGGTGAATTGTGCTGTGGTGTGCCTCATCATGTGGTTCTTTGGGACGACCGCAGAGCAACGATCCAAATTCAGAGCTCTTGCTGCCTCACTTCCTGCTCGCTTGTCCGCCAAGCCAGCAACGCAGCGACGAGGGGTCGCTGGAGAAACGCTTTGAACACACAAGTCGTGAACAGGACTAAAGCTCCAGAAATTACGCTGGTGGTCTGGATTGTGACTCTATGATGCTGACGGTTACTCTTCCCGTATACAACGCCATGCCGTACCTACCGGCAGCCGTGGAGAGCGTGCTCGGCCAGTCCTATAGGGATTTTGACTTTCTGATCATCGACGATGGGTCTACCGACGGTTCCGCAGATTACCTTCGTTCGTTACGCGATCCTCGCATCAAATTAACGGTGCGCGAGAATCGCGGCCTTGGAACGACGCTGAATGAGTTGTTCAGCAACTCGCGGACCGATTATGTCGCGCGCATGGATGCTGACGATGTTTGTGAGCCACACCGCCTCGAAAGGCAGATGGCATTTCTACTCGATCATGGTGATGTGGTCATGCTTGGCACGGGATTTGATTTCATTGTGGGAAACCGAATCGTCAACGGATTCCATCCCTTGAGGGAGCATGCGGCCATACGCAAGAGGCTGCTTCAGAAGCGTCCAGGAGTGAATCACCCGACCATCGTCGTGAAACGCAATGCGTGGGCAGCGGTGGGCGGATACCGCTTTCCTGGGGCCGGCGAAGATTTAGACTTTTGCCTACGGCTCTGCGATATCGGGCGGGTTACGAATATCCCGGAAGCTTTGTACCGCTACCGGCTTGGCAAGGAGTCCCTCACCTTTAAGAACAGTGCCGAAACGAATAGGGGGTACGCTTTTGCCGTTGCCTGTGCCAACGCGCGCGAGCGGGGCGTAGCTGAGCCCGATTTGGAGCAATTCCGAGAAGCCTGGCTTCGACGACCGATTTACTTGCGAGCTGCCCAGATGGCAGCCACCGCCGGCGAGAGTCTCTATCGCCTATCCATCATTCGTCGGGCGGAAGGCCACTCACTAGTTTCGAGAGTATACCTGGCCGCGGCCGCGATGTGCCTTCCGCGCGTTGCGTTGTCGCGACTCAGGACACGCGATACGAAAGATGCTTCGCAACGATGCTCAGCCCACCAGCAAAAAGAGGACGCGGGACCGGTGAGAGCGAACAAGGATGCGGTTCAAATCGAGTAATAATTGGCCCAGGAGTCGGTCGTACACATGCACCAAATTTTTCCTCGTGTACCGCACTGTGAAGCGGCAATCGTTTCGAAACTGGGGGATCAGGAAATAAACTCCATGAAAATGGCGGATGTAGAAGCTTGGCGGGGAGAACGGATGTACTGGGATCTGGCCTCCGACGAAGACCGCCAATTGCACCTCTCGCGATATCAGTTTGCGTGCGAATTGTTTGATCCACATTGGCAATGCCTCGATGCGGCCTGCGGATCTGGGTATGGTGCGTCGTTTTTGGCTGATAAAGTGCAATCTGTGGATGGCGTGGACATCGACCCAAGCGCGATCGACTTCGCCAGGACTATTTACCGGCAATCGAACCTCACCTATCACTGCGCCGATCTGCAATCCACACTTCCATTTGCAAACGGAACCTTCGACGCGATCACCTCCTTTGAGACGCTGGAACACGTGCGTGACCAGACGAAGATGACCTCTGAGTTTCACCGTGTGCTGAAGCCCGGCGGTATTTTGGTCATCAGTACGCCGGATCGCAAGGTGTCGGAGCGAATCGGTCTGGACAATCGCTTTCATGTGGCGGAGCTTTCGAAGAGGGAGTTTGTGGACTTATTGAGTAGATCGTTTTTCGTCAAACAAGTATTCGGACATGGGGACGGCAACCCTGTAGCTATTCATTGGAAAACCGCACATCGATTGCTGAAATTCGGCAGTTCCTTGGTTGGTCCAAACATACGATCTCGAATCGAACGAACATTGGCTCGACCCTTCGCTTGGTTGCGTGGTCACTTTTACCGAATGTCGGTAAGCCCCATACAGCCGGTCACGGATCTCGACAATGCCACTTTTTTATATATCATCGCCATCGCTCGAAAGAGAGAGAGATAAACGACGAAAGGACCAGAGCGTGAAGCGTGCTGATCGGTTCTGCGACCTGGGACGGAAGGCCTGGAAATACGGACTGGCTGCGGTCGAACGACCACAGTAACTCCCTCACCTTCTGCGCTCGGTCCTTAAGGGAGTGCATGTTGGAGAATTTCTCAAGATAAACCAGCCGTGGATAAAGCAAGCTGGTGTGAGAACCGTCATCGACATTGGCGCTCACAATGGAGAGTTTTCTGCAGCGATACGCGTTCTTCTGCCTAGCGCTCAGGTCTATGCATTTGAGCCACTTCCAGATTCCTACGAAAAACTCAGAGCCAAATTCGAGGGGGATGCGCGCTGTCGGGCGTTTCATTTTGCAGTAGGAGAACAACGTGGGCAGGTGAAGTTCTGGCGCAGCAGGTTCTCGAAATCATCTTCGGTACTACCCATGGCTGACGTACACAAGCTGGAATTTCCATGGTCTTCCGAACTCGTGCCAATTTACACTCGGATCGCAGCTCTCGATGTTCAGGGGTACGAGGACAGGGTCATTCGAGGGGGCATCGCAATCCTGCGAAACGTAGATTACATCCTAACGGAAGTATCCTTTCGGCTTCTCTATGAAGGGCAGACTTCCTTTGATGACCTGTATGAGCTCTTAAAACAACTAGGGTTCTCGTACGCTGGTAACGTCGACCAGCTCCTTTCTGCCGCGGATGGAAGTGTGCTGCAGGCGGATGCTCTTTTCGTCCGGGACACTGCAAGCATCCCCAAACACACCATCTCAGCTTAGGGACGGGGAAGGACATGCGACCGCAACAGAACCAGTGATCAGTCGACTGTAGTAAATATCAACATTCTGCTAAGAAAAGGGGAAAAACGAAGTGGGAATGGGATATCACGGGCTTCAGCTTCTGCGTTTCGCGGCGAAGCACGCGCAGTTCGGTCGCGTAGCAACCATCGGCCGACAAGAACTCGGTCTTGGCAAGGAAGAAGTTCGTAGCCTGATAGGCGAAGAATATGAGCAGGAGAAATATTGCGACAGTTTGCTGTTGCAGCATTTCGGCGCTACATGTGTCGATTCTTGGGATTACTCCGATTACGAGGGGGCGAATCATATCGCTGATATGAATAAGCCCCTGAACGAAGGACTGTCAGCATATGATACGGTAATCGATTTCGGAAGCCTGGAGCACGTTTACAATGCTCCGCAGGCGCTTTTGAATGTGTCGGAGTTGTGCTGCGACGGCGGACAGATAATACATAGCTTGCCGGGGAACAACTTCTGTGGTCATGGGTTTTGGCAGTTTTCCCCAGAACTATTCTTTTCACTGTACTGCGAGTTGAACGGCTACTCGGAGACGAGAGTCTTTCTAGCGAGTGAATATCGAACTGATATTTGGTACGAGGTGGTGAAGCCCGAACATGGGCAACGAGCCAATGTGATGTCGTTCACACCTACTTTCGTGCTTTGCAGAACGGTGAAAGCTCGTAAGAGTTGCCATGATAGCGTTCAGCAGTCGGACTATATTCATATCTGGCAGCAGAATGAATCGACGCAGCCACAGGTCGAGGTCAGACCAATGTGGCGAGCAAAGATCAGATCGGCCCTTCGGACGTCGGACCTTGTTGAATTCGCGTATATGTTACACATCAAATTATCAGGAAGTCGGTCGTTATCAGCCCGAAACCCACATCTGACTGCGCGTTCGGTGACCTTTCTTGCCCAATAAAGGCACGGCGCGAATTCCGCGGTGAGGACTGCGGAAATCCGCTGCATGCTTCAGGAGACAATGATGCCTTTGGTTTTGCGTGCTGAGCGCGACTGCGCCTATGATTCCCCTGACCATCTAGTGCCGTGGGGGACGCGATGGGACCGGTCCATTAACGGACGGTTTAATGAAAAGTTATGGCTGCTATATCCTAAGACACACGTAGTGAAAGTGCTGGACCTGGGTTGCTCAGGTGGCGACTTTGTGAAGAGTTGCATCGACGATGGGCACTTTGCCGTCGGTATCGAAGGGAGCACGTTTTCGAAGGACCATAAGAGGTCTGCTTGGGCGATCATTCCGGACTATCTTTTTACGTGTGACATTACTCGACCCTTCGAATTGGTTTTCCAATCGGGTTCCCAGGAACAGAAACTCAATTTTGATGTCGTCACGTCGTGGGAAGTAATAGAGCACATCAAGGAGGCAGATCTCCCGGCGCTAGCGTCAAACGTCCATGCGCACCTGTCGCCGGGTGGTCTTTGGATCATGAGCGTGGCCAACTCGGAGGACGTCCGCGGGGGGTTGAGGCTGCATCAGACGGTGAAACCAAGAGAGTGGTGGCGGGGCAAGTTCAAATCGCTGGGGTTTGAGCTGCTGGAGCAGCATAAATCCTACTTTGCGCGGCAGTTTGTTAGAGGAGCAAGGGTCGATAACGAAGAAAGCTTTCACTTTGTTCTGACGAATGATGTTCAAAGGGCGCCCGGAATTCCAAAGGTCCCGCTCGCTGAAAAAGCATACGACGTGTGGGCTGGATCGAAACCGCAGCGTCTTTTTAGGATGCTGACGATTGGAGCGCCGCGCTCTTCGATGTGGTCGTAAGCGGAAGTTGCACGACTAAATGCCATTTTCAGTCCAGTATTTCACCCCTGATGTGGCTAATGCCAGATCTGCACCAATCGGCAGAGAGGAACCAATATGATCGTTACGCGAACGCCATTTCGAGTCACCCTTGGGGGAGGCGGAACCGATTTGCCCTCGTTTTATCGTGAGCATGGCGGATTCGTTTTGGCAGTAGGAATCGACAAGTACATGTATCTGAACGTAAATACACCAATTCTCGACGATCTCATTCGCGTTCGTTACAGCAAAGCCGAGACTGTTTCATGCCTCGAGGAAATCGAGCACCCGCTGGCGCGTGCGGCCCTCAAGCACTTTGGCATTCAAGATGGCATCGAGATCGTCTCCATTGCCGATATTCCCGCAGGAACTGGCGTGGGTTCTTCGAGTTGTTATCTGGTCGGATTGATGAATGCGTTGCACGCCTTGACGCAGACTCCGGTCAGTCCGCAGCAGTTGGCGGAAGAAGCCTGCCATATCGAGTTGGAGCTTCTGCGCAAGCCCATCGGCAAGCAGGACCAATACATGGCTGCCCATGGAGGTCTCACGACGCTGGACATTGCGAAGGATGGCAAGGTCGAAGCGCAGTATCTTTCAATCCCCGTCGATGTGTTAGAGGAGCTCGAGAACAACCTGCTCTTGTTCTACACAGGCGACGTCCGAGATGCCACCGCCATACTCAGCCAACAGGACGACGCCACGAAGAGAAAAGACACGGCCGTCGTCAATAGTTTGACCGAGATCAAGGACATCGGGATGGAGATTGCCTCGGCGATCATGGTCGGCAATCTGCGCCATTTTGGCGAGTTGATGGACGACCATTGGCAAGCTAAGAAGCGCCTGTCGAAGGGCATCACCAATCCTATGATTGACGCCTGGTACGAGCTATCCAAGCGAAACGGAGCGATTGGCGGCAAGATCAGCGGGGCGGGCGGTGGTGGCTTCCTGATGTTGTACTGCGATGAGGGCAAGGCACAGCTACGCGAGGCCTTGCGTCGTGCAGGGCTGCGGGAATTGAGTTTCCGTTTTGAGTTCGAAGGCAGCAAGGTGGTCTTCGATATCGTGTCGCGCGACGGCCGTTTGGCCCACATGCGGCGGCAAGGGCAAAACGGCAAGGTCAATAGTGCCGCTGCAGCAGCAGTTGGCAGTGGCCAGTTAGAACATCGGGAGATCGGGTGATTGAAAGAACTGAGAAATGAGGACTTTGGTGAAGATTGTTCTTTTTTGCTGATTGCCGAGTGCTGAATTCTTTTTGCTAATTGCTGACTGTTGTTCCGATGCCACAAAACGCGATATTTCTCGATCGTGACGGGGTCATAAACCCCTATGTCTATCACCCGGAATTCGGCACGATGGATTCGCCCTGCTCGCCCGATGAGTTCATGCTCGCACCCGGCGCTGGGGAAGCGGTTGCCGAATTTAATCGGCTCGGCCTTCTAGTGGTTGGTGTCTCCAACCAACCGGGAATCGCCAAGGGCAAGTTCACGCCCGCGGTGCTGCAACAGGTGAATGCCAAAATGCATGCCGGTATTGCGGAACGCGGTGGCAAGCCGGATGCCGTGTACTACTGCCTGCACCATCCCGATGCGGCCTTGCCAGCCTACTGTGTGCGCTGCGAGTGTCGTAAACCGCGTCCCGGGATGCTGCTGGAGCCGCCCGGGAGTGGAATATCGACCTGCAGAACTCTTACATGATCGGTGACGGTGTTACCGACATCGAGGCTGGGGGCGCAGCCGGCACTCGCACCGTGTTTATCGGCCAATCCAAACCCTACATCTTCGAGGCATTCGAGAAGCGCGGGATCCAACCCGATTTCATAACTCTCACCCTTGCCGGCGCGGCGGAGATCATCAAACAACAACTAGCAAACAATAAGTGATGGGTTTTTAGTATTCAGTTTATTTCCGTGGCCTCTGCAGAACAGATTATCTGTCTAGAGGTTGTCACGATATTCTGCAACCCTCAATAGATTCCAAATCTACAATCCCAAACGGCCTATATTGTTTGCGGCCGCAACTGAAAACTGGGGGTCAACAACAAGAATCACCTACACCGGGCAGTACCTCGATGAAGCGGTTGAGATTCTAAAGCAACTCGATCGCGATGCCGTCGAACTCGTGGTCGATCTTCTGGTGAACGCACGCCAGCAGAGCGGGAGGCTTTTTGTTCGCGGGGTCGGCTGTGTGCAGGCCACGCATCCACGCAGTGTGCGACTTTCGCAAGATTGGCGGGATGGAAGCCTACACGCCAAGCGACAATGTCTCCGAACTCACCGCCCGTATCAACGACGATGGCTGGGATACGACCTACGCCAACTGGTTGCGCGGCAGCCACATCAACGCGAAGGATCTAGTGCTTGTCTTCTCTGTTGGAGGTGGAGATGCGCAGCGTAACATCAGCGCAAACCTGGTGCGCGCGTTGCAATGTGCCAAGGAGGCGGGGGCGAAGGTGTGCGGCGTGGTGAGCCGCGACGGAGGTTTCACCGCTGAGGTGGCAGATGCGTGCTTTCTGATTCGGGTTGCGAATTCCCACACTGTAACTCCGCATACAGAAGCTTTCCAAGCGCTAGTGTGGCACCTGTTAGTCTGGCATCCGAAGCTTAAAGTAGCTGAAATGTAGTGGGAATCAGTCGAGAAATAGGATTTTCTTTTGTATCCTTTCCGCTGACCTTTAGCGCAAGGTTCAGAACGCTTGTCCAGATGGCGCAAGAAGGAGACAAACTCCTGTGCCGCTGAAAAGACTTGCATTCCGTGAAAACCTACTCCTACCTACTGGACTGTGATCATGGTCACCCTGTTTAGCTCTTACGACAAGATTGTTGGCTACAGCAGTCCCGACAACATTGACCCGGCGAAGGCAAGACGTACTGTCACGATTGCCAAAGCGTTAGTTGATAGATTTGTTTATTTGCGAGAGCACGACAAGGTGCTGGTCGCAGGCTGCGGGGATGGAACCGAGGCAGCCTTGTTGTGCGACGTCTTTGGCACCCAGACTGTTGGTGTTGATTTATGCATCCGCGGCAACCAAACACTACGGGATGGCAAACTCGAGTTACTGCAGGGGAATCTAACGGAGTTGCCCTATCCAGCGTCCACCTTTTCGCTGATTTACAGTTATCATGTACTAGAGCACGTTCCTGATCATTGCCGGATGTTGAGCGAGTTGGGAAGAGTCCTTCGCCCGAAGGGCGTATTACTCATAGGATTCCCCAATAAGAAACGCATGCTCGGATATGTTGGCTCTCACGACCACGCGACAATAATCGACAAACTACGCTGGAATCTTAATGATTACAAGTGCAGATTCACAAGGCGCTTTGAGAACAATCTCGGAGCGCATGCTGGGTTTACTGAAGGCGAGTTTCTACAAGATGCCCATTCGATGTTTTCAGACATCGTGCCGGTAAGAAGCGACTACATGAGGCTGAAATATAGAAAGCATGTTAGCGTAATAAACGCGCTTATTAGGTTGAGACTGGACGCCTATTTGTTTCCCTCTAACTACTTTATCTGCAGACGAGCCGAGTGACGTGCGTGAGCCATCAAAGATGTATCGTCGACAACATCATCTTCGTCGTATTTGGCGCCCCAAGTGAACAGGTATTCTCCTGATCTTTTTCCTTAGCAATTATGTCCTGGGCCCTATTGTCTCACTTGTTTGAATCACTCTTTCCCGATCGTCCCATCTTCAGTAGCTAGTGGTGCCGACGTACGGCTCTTAGGAGGAGTTCTTGAGTCGATTAAACGATTTGAAAGTAAAGATCTTTGCCGACGGCGCTGATCTTGCCGGCATTCTGGAATTGTACAAAAACCCGATCATCAAGGGTTTTACCACCAATCCGACGTTGATGAAGCAGGCAGGCATCAGCGATTACGCTGAGTTTGCGCGTACGCTTCTGCGGGCTGTTCCTGACCGGCCGATTTGTTTCGAAGTGTTTGCCGATGAGTTTGCGGAGATGGAACGGCAGGCATTGGAAATTGCATCCTGGGGAGGGTTGGTGGTCGTCAAGGTTCCGGTGACGAACACGCGCGGCGAAAGCTCAGCTGCGTTGGTCCGGCGACTTGCCCGTGCCGGGGTGCGGCTCAACGTCACGGCCATGATGACCTTGGAGCAGGTGCGGGAGGTCGCCGAGTGCCTGCGCGAGGGACCGCCTTCGTACATCTCTGTCTTTGCCGGCCGGGTGGCGGATACCGGGCGCGACCCCGTACCGCATATGGCCGAAGCCGTACGAGTATTGCGTGATTATCCCCAGGTCGAACTCATCTGGGCCAGTCCTCGCGAGTTGTTGAACATCTTCCAAGCGGATGCGATTGGCTGTCATGTAATCACGGTCACGCACGATGTATTGAAGAAACTCCAGCTGGTGGGGAAAGATTTGGGCGAATACTCGCTCGAGACGGTAAAGATGTTTTTCAATGATGCGCAAAAAGCGGGCTTCCGGTTGACGCGAAGTAAGGGCACCGGTGCTTAGCGGCATGCCGCTTGTCCGGTCGGCTGGGCGGGGTTCCGCTGCCGAGAAGGGTGTGCGGGTAGGAACTCATGTCGAGCTTTGTAGGCAGACTACCTCGAGGGGCTACCTATTTGTTCTACGGGGGCGGCCGGGCGTGCCCGAGAGACTCGCTCAACTTCTCCAGCACGAATTCCCTGGCCTGTAGGTAGCGGACGCATACTCACCGCCCTTCTATTTGCTCACCCCTGAGGAGGACCAGGAAATCGTGGCGATGATCAATGGCGCTGCGGCTGATGTTCTGTGGGTCGGTCTATTATAGGTCTCTTCAACCCCGACACTTGACCAATTGTTACCGGTAAGACAAAAGAAAGCGTCCAGAAAGGAGCGAAGAAGTGTTAGACGTGTTAAACACTGGTCCGATGGTCTTCAGGAATCCCCACTTCTTGCATGAAGACTACAATCGCGAATCTGCCACATTACGCATGCTCGGCCTCCACTTGGACTGCTTGAGCTACGAAGAGATGCACCAGGCGTTCGACTGGTGGATCTCGAACAAGCGTCGGCCAGGGTTGACTGTCGCCTTAGTGAATGTGAATTGCTGCGTCTCGGCGCTGAAGGATCCTACAGTGTTCAAATGTTACGAAGCCGCTGACATTCGGGGCATTGATAGCATGCCTTTCCTGTGGATAGCGCGCCTACTTACGGGGCGAAGACTTGACCGTCTATACGCGCCAGACATGCTGCTTCAAGTGGCTCGGCGAGCTGAATCGCGACCGTATAAGTTCTTTTTGCTTGGGGGTATGCCGGGCGCAGCTGAGAAGATAGCAGCGATGCTGCAGTCCCATTATCCGGGCGTAGACATCGTAGGAACCTATTGTCCGCCGTTTCGGCCGATGACGGAAGAGGAAGATACCGAGTTGGTTGCGACCATCAACTCGGCTCAGCCCGATTTCCTATGGGTTGGGCTTGGATCTCCTAAGCAGGACGTGTGGATACTGGAGCACCGCTACAAAATACGGGGATGCGTTATGGTCGCGTCCGGTGCAACGTTCGACTTTTTCTCTGGGTACATAAAACAGGCCCCGATGTGGATTAGAAACGCGGGAGTTGAGTGGTTGTTCCGCTTATGCCACGATTGGCGACGCCTGTGGAAAAGGTACACAGTTTACAACTTAATATTTCTGGGTTGCTTTTTGATGGAAATCATTGGCATCAAACGATGGCACGCCACGCGGAAAACACGTGCCTAGCAAGGCTTGGCCCGCCATCTTATTATAGTAGCGCTCTCACATATTTCTGCGACAGTTTTGGGAGGAGGCATTCGGGTGAACGATCATAAGAGCTTGGTCCTGGTCACGGGGGCGGGCGGATTCATAGGCGGAAACCTCATCGGGGCCCTTCGCGCCCATGGTTATACTCAGATCAGGGCGGTCGACGTGAAGCCGTTTGATGGGTGGTACCAGCGTTTTGACGGCGTTGAAAGCCTTTCCATCGATTTGAATCTCAAGGAAAACTGCGAAAAAGCCGCCGAAGGCGCCCGCGATATCTACAATCTCGCGGCGAATATGGGCGGGATGGGTTTTATCGAGCACAACAAGGCGCTGTGCATGCTTTCAGTATTGATCAATACACACATGCTGCAGGCGGCGTTGAAATTTGGCGTTCAGAGATTTTTTTATTCGTCGTCGGCGTGTGTCTACAACGGAGACAAGCAGAAGACCTTCGAAGCTCCGTCGCTCAAGGAAGAGGACGCCTACCCCGCCCTCGCGGAAGATGGCTATGGATGGGAAAAGCTCTTTTCTGAGCGCATGTGTCGCCACTTCCGCGAAGATTTTGGCCTCTACACTCGAGTCGCCCGTTTTCACAACGTTTACGGGCCTTGGGGTACTTGGTACGGCGGGCGTGAGAAGGCCCCGGCTGCGATCTGCCGCAAGGTGATCCACGCGAAGATTTCTGGTAAGCACGAAATCGACATTTGGGGCTCGGGCAATCAGACGCGTAGCTTCATGTTCATCGATGACTGCCTGAAAGGCATCGATCTGATCATGAATTCAGAGATTCCGGAGCCGATCAATCTCGGATCGAGTGAGGCGGTAACGATAAATCAATTGGTTGATATCGCGGAGGAAATTGCCGGAATCAAGCTGAAGCGCCGTTACAATCTCAGTGCGCCCAAGGGTGTGAATGGCCGGAACAGCGATAACACTCTCATCCAGAAGTATGTTGGTTGGGAGCCCAACACTGCACTGCGGACAGGTCTCGAAAAAACCTATCGTTGGATCTACGACCAGTATCTGGCTCGCGAGAAAGGTGAAACAGGAGTCGTTCGTGAAGCCACGCCGGTTGCAAGATAGATCTACCGGACCGAAGCCTGCCGCAGCGCTTAGAGGAGCACATGTGATGAGTCAACAAGCGGTTTTTCTCGACCGCGACGGCGTGATCAACGCCTACGCTTATAACCCGGAGTTCGGGACGGTCGATTCCCCGGCCAATCCCGACGAGTTTGCTCTCTTGCCCGGGGCAGCCGCCGCGATCGCGAAGCTGAAACAGGCGGATCTGCTGGCGATTGTCGTCTCCAACCAGCCGGGGATCGCGAAGGGGCGGTTCACTCTGAAGCTGCTCGACGCAATGACCGAGAAGATGAAGCGGCTGGTGGCGGGGGCGGGAGGAAGATTGGACGCGGTATATTACTGCCCGCACCATCCCGAAGGCACGATCGACGGCTACCGGCTTGCGTGCCAGTGTCGGAAGCCGAGTCCTGGGCTTCTTCATCAAGCCGCGCGGGAATGGGGGATCGACCTTGGCCGGTCGTACATGGTCGGGGACGGGGTGGTGGACGTACTGGCCGGCCGGCAGGCAGGCGCAAGAACAGTTTTCGTCAGCCCGCGGAAAGGCTACGTCTTCTCTGAGCTGGAGCGGCAGAACGCCTGGCCTGATTTGATCGCCGGGAACCTCCTCGAAGCGGTCGAACTGATCCAAGTCGTCGAAAACGGCCAATGGCATGGTCCGCGCATGGATCGGGCCGACCAGGAATTCGCGAGCGAAGAGCCAGCTTACACGCCAGCTTACATTCAGGAAGCCATGGAGATCCTTCGGCGGCTCGACCAACGCGCGATCGAACGGATGGTGGGCCTGCTGGTCGAGCTGCGCCGGCGCGGCGGACGCCTGTTTTTCCTCGGAGTCGGAGGGGGAGCCGGGCACGCTTCGCACGCAGTAAACGACTTCCGCAAGATTGCTGGAATCGAAGCCTACACTCCCACCGACAACGTTTCGGAATTGACCGCACGCGTGAATGACGAGGGATGGGAGACGTCGTACGCGAATTGGCTGCGGGGCAGCCGGCTGATAGCGAACGACATGGTGTTTGTTTTCTCCGTGGGAGGAGGCGACGCTGAGAATAAAATTAGCGCGAACCTGGTGCGGGCCCTGCACTTTGCGAAAGAGGTAGGCGCCGCGATCTGCGGTGTGGTCGGCCGCAACGGCGGCTATACTGCCCAGGTGGCCGATGCTTGCGTGTTGATCCCCGTGGTGAACCCTTCAGC
>Ga0210399_10001143_pt1 | contig 20790 bp, 20 predicted proteins | sample IncBWC14MmetaG_FD_150865 | JGI IMG/M metagenome (GOLD analysis project Ga0210399, IMG submission 150865) | Forest soil microbial communities from Barre Woods Harvard Forest LTER site, Petersham, Massachusetts, United States - Inc-BW-C-14-M | ecosystem: Environmental > Terrestrial > Soil >... | reverse complement strand
CTTGGAGGAAATGCAGCAATTTGCTCTGAAGATTCAAATCCAGATCGGCGATCTCATCCAGAAACAATGTGCCCCGATGCGCAAGCTCCACTCGGCCAGGCTTTACATTGTTGGCGCCGGTGAAGGCCCCTTTTTCGTATCCGAACAACTCGCTCTCGAGGAGAGCCCCGGGAATGGCCGCGCAATTCACCTTCACAAATTCGCCAGCCCCGTATTCGGAATTGCCATGGACCCATCGAGCCAACGCCTCCTTCCCGGTACCTGCCTCACCACACAGGAGGATCGGAACATTGGTGCGGCAGATACGCCCTGCTCGTGTCTGGACTTCTGCCATTGCAGGCGAATGCCCGAAAAGAACATGGTCCGGAAGCACGGCCCCCGGCCTCTCAATAGTTGTCAGTCTGTTGGAGTTGTCCTCAGGCATAGGCTCTCGGTGGGATGTAGCAGCACATCGCCAACCAAACACCTATAGCACCCAGGACTGCGGTAAGCACCTGAATGCGAACTAAGCCACACAAAATAAATTACTTAAAAAAATTAGAGGTATATAAGTAATGGTACTGGGTTTGAGCAAGAGTGGGGCACCCATGGCGAAATCGGGAAAATCGCATCACCGTACGAGGAAGGAATCTTCTCTTCTCGGGCAATTGCCAGCGCCAGTTTAATTGCTGCCACTCGGTTCCGTTTTGGCCCTAGCGATTCGGAAAGACGTAAGACTCAAGCATGTCCGCTCGGGCCTTTTCACTCGAGGCCATCACCTTTAGAAGGTCGCTCACCGACAACATCCCCAGATATTTATTTCCTTCGCCCAGAATTAACAGGTGATAAACGCCGTGTTGTTCCATCAACCGCAGGCTCTCATCGAACGTCACTTCGGGAGTCACCGTCACCAACTCCCGGCTCATGATCTCCGTAACGTTTGACCACGCAGGGCATTTATTCTCCGCCGCCACCTTGTCCGAAATATCGCTCTGCGACACCACTCCGATCAATTTCCCGCTCGAATCCACAACACCGGCCGACCGCACCTGTTTCTCTCGCAGGTATTTCGCAGCGTCCAAGACGCTCTTGGTTTCGGGGATGGAAAAGACTTCTCTACGGGACCCGATTAGATCCGCCACTTTCATTGGACCCTCCGGGGGACATGATTTGCCCACATGCTAGACTCGCCGGCACTTGATTGCAACGGAAAAATGAGCCCGAGCGTTCCGGGATGGATCTTCTCTGACGACAATTCCTCTAGGCGTGGACCCCTTCTCCACGCACAATGTCATACCTTTCAATCACAGCCGCGACTCCCATGCGCCGCTCGCCATCTTCCAGACGCCGTTCCACGCGAACAACCTTACCCTGGGCCCGCACAAATACGTCGGATCCATGAGTAATTTCGCCGGGGAGAGTGAGAGTAAGATCCAGCGCGCTTCCCGCCTCCAAATCGCGCTCCATCACGAAATACAATCCTTTGGTGGAGATGTCCCGCGTCTTCCCTTCCTGGCGCACGACCAATTTCTCCGCCGAGAATCGTATGCTCACCGGCAGTGTGAGATCGTAACGCCGGGCTAACCGGCGTTCAGTCATTAAGGACATCCTCAACTCCATCCGAGGCTTCGCAAGCCATCAGCAGTATGAAATTACATCCAGTGCACTGTATACAGGAATTCTAAAGGCTCAGTTTCAGATGAAAGACATCCGTCCCCAACGAACCCAACATTACTGAATTACTTCGCGTCTGTAATGTCCCGTGGTGGTTCAGGCTACTACACTTCAGGGCCGACGCCGGTGACCGCTGCGCAAGATACCTTGCCCTCTACGAACTCGCAAGTTCTCTTTTTCAGAGGCATGTCGTTTATCAGCAACCCCGTACTAGACCCCGCTACCCTTCCTGTTTTGCGCCCACGGCCGCCGGCACATTTCCCTCCGGCTTGGCCACGGAGGCGCGCCGCGTCCGGGGCGTGTCTAGATTGAATTGCCGCATTTTGTAAAGCAGCGCCTTGTAGCTGATCCCGAGCATCTTCGCGGCGTCCTTGCGGCACCACCTGGTCTTTTCCAGGGCATCGGCGATCGCTTCCATTTCCGCTTCATCCTTCAATCCTCGGACAAGAGCCTTCAGCCCCTGCTCGCGAGCCACAGGGGGCTCTTCACGAGGCGAAGTTCTCTGCCGCGTCGCGGACATCTCAATCAGTTCGCGAAGGCTGCCTTCGTCATCTTCGAGAATCACATACCGCTTCACGAAGTTCTCCAGTTCGCGCAGGTTTCCAGGCCAAGGGTAATTGAGCGCGGCATCCAACAGGTGCTTCGACGGTTGCTGAAGAGTCTTTCCGAATTTCTCGCTGTATTTCTCCAAGAAATGCTTGAACAGCAGGGGAATTTCCGAGGTCCTCTCCCGCAAAGGCGGCACATTGATCGAAAGCACGTTCAGCCTGTAATACAGATCCTCGCGGAATCTGCCCGTCTTCATTGCCTCATGCACATCCACGTTCGTCGCCGCGAGTACGCGTACATCGGTCTCCACCAGATGTCTGCCACCTAGCCGTGAATACTGATGGTCCTGCAGCACATGCAGCAGCTTGGCCTGCAGGTGCACCGACATTTCGGCAATTTCGTCCAGAAAGATCGTCCCTTTATTGGCCAATTCAAATTTTCCGGGTTTGGCTCGCACTGCGCCTGTAAAGGCGCCCTGCTCGAATCCGAACAGTTCCGACTCCAGCAGCTCGCCGGGCAGCGCCGCGCAGTTAACCTTGATAAACGCCTGATTCCTTCTCTTCGATCGCAGATGGATCATTCGCGCCACAACTTCCTTGCCGACGCCGCTTTCTCCGCACACAAAAACCGGCACATCCACGGGCGCTATCTGCAGAATTTGTTGCCGGATGCGGACCATCTGCGGGCTGGCCGCAAGAAAACTCAAATCTTCGGTCACCTGGTCGCAGTAGTCGCGTAACGCCTTATTCTCCTGCGTCAATTGCTTCTTCTGCCGCGACTTCAACATCGCCGCTTCCAGCTCCGTCTTTTCGAAGGGTTTCGTCAGATAGTCGTGCGCGCCCAGCCGGATCGCCTCCACCACCGTGCCCACTTCGTTCGAACACGACAACATGATCACGTTGAGGCTGCGGTCCATCTGCATGAGTTCCTGCAGCGTTTCAAGGCCCCCCATCTCCGGCATCAGCACATCCAGGATGATAAAATCCGGGCGCTCGCCGTTACCTACGCGTTTGATTGCGTCCTTGCCGCAGCTCACCGTTTCGACGTCAAAGCCTTCCACTTCCAGAAGTGTCTGAAGGTACTTCCGGATGCTCGGCTCGTCGTCCACAACCAGAATTTTCTCTTTAACCTGCATGTCGCTTCCCCTCTTTCCCGCTCCAGCTCTAACCTCAGGCTTGATCCATTGGCAACAAAAAGGCGAACGTGCTTCCACGTTGCGATTCGCTCTCTACCCAAATTTTTCCCCGGTGCGCCTGAATCAACCGTTTCGCAATCGCCAAGCCCAGTCCCATCCCGGACGTATTGCGGTCGACGCGCACGAAGTCTTCAAATATTTCCTGGTGATGTTCCGGCGCGATGCCGGTCCCTGAATCGGTAACGCTTACTTCCACGCTATTCGGACGCGGCAGCCGGAACCGCCGGCGTTCTTCCACTGGCACGACTTCAGCAACGCGCCGCTCCCAAAAATGAGGCTTGGCCCGCAGAGTAACCGTCCCACCCGTCGGCGTGTGTTTTAGTGCGTTGTCCAGCAGGTTGGCGGCGGCCTGTTGCACCTTCTGGTAGTCAAACTTGAACGTCGGAATTGACGGATCGATGTGGCTCTCGAGTTTCACTCCCTTTCTCTGAAAGGCTTCGGACCACCGTCCGGTCATCTCCACAAGGCAGTCCCGCAGATCGTTCTCCCGCAACTGCAGCACTAGCTTTCCGCTTTCCAGAGCCGAGTAATTCAAAAACATCGAAACCAGCCGCACCAGCCGTTCGCAGCTTTCTTTCGACTCCTCCAGAATGTCCTTCTGTTTGTCCGTCAGCTTCCCCAGGGAATTGGTGAGGAGCAAATCGTAGTAGCCTTTGATAACCGCCAGTGGAGTCTTTAATTCATGAGCGGCCGACGCGAGGAAGACGGTTTTCTGGCGATTTACTTCTTGCAGCTTCAGGTACGCAGCCAGCAGGTTCCGGTAAGTAATCTCACGCTCCTGCAAGAGCTCCTGAACTGTTGGCTGCGGCACGCCGTTTCCCTCAACGGGCTCCGGTTCGTTCGCAAATTGAATCGCCACCCAATCCGATTCCGGAATCCATCTCACGCGCGCGTGATAACCCTTCAATCCGTTTCTTCCGGCAAGTTCAATTTCGTGCTCGCCGCTTTCAATTCTTTTCGAGATTTCCCGCGGCTCCACGTTCAGCATCTCTTCAAATATGTTCAGGGAAAGGGGATCGGCTTTGCCGTGTTCTTCAAGGCACTTTCGTGCGCGCGCGTTCACCATCAGCACACGCCCGTCCCGGCTGGCTACCACCACGCTCTTGTCCACTGTATCCAGCAAAGCCCGGACATGTTCCGCGGGAAAATTAGTTCCACCTGGCACAAATTTTCCCGTGGATGTTGTAATACCACTTCCCATAGATGTCGATTGGCTCCTGTCCAGAGTGGTAAAACTTTTCCCTTTGTGGAGTTCATCCTTTCAAACGCCTCCCAGACTGTCAATGGTAAAAGCGTTCCATTTGCACAATTTGGGAAAAGGCCTACTCAATCCAACCCCTGGCTGTCCATACGTAGCCCGCTTTCCTGTCAACTCGCCCTTATGTTCATCTAAATAAGCGTGTTAAATTAGGATTTGGATTCAGAACACTGGCAAACAACCTGCAAGAGATGTACTAGTTCCTGAGTACTACTATTCGGACCACATGGACCTACGCACCGATCAATCTAAGGAGGGAGTTCGGGTGGAGTCGCAACGGGCACGCCGTTCGCCTCGAATCCGCTTGCAAGTTCCCGTATTCCTGCGGGCCTCCGACGCCTCGGGTGCGGAGTTCATCGAACTCACCCGAACCCTCAATATCAGCGCTACCGGTGCTTGTATCACTTCCACCCACATTCTGCGGCCAGACCAGGCAGTCCTACTTACAATCCCGGCGCCTTCTCCTTCTTCCTCCAGTCTTATCCCCAGCGAGACACCACCCATCCAGGCCAAGGTTCGCCGCCAGGAAACTTTGGGTGACCAGCGGCTTTTCGGATTGGAATTCCTTCGACCTCTCGACTAAGCCCTCTTACTAGTACTATTTCACATCCCTGTGCAGTTTCCGCTTTGACAAGGCTTCGTCCCGCCAGAAGAAATCTCGCACGTCCTTTCTTTTTGTAATAGGATTGGCCCGCAAAAGAGAGCCGATTAGGGCTGATTTACCCTTCCTGTCCCATCGATGGGTATGGCAACTGATTTGCTCCCTAATCATGTGGTTCTCGGACAGTGCTTTCCCCAACCCCCGCGGGGATAGGCAGATTGTGGGAAAAACCCAGTTATGCCCAGCCCCGGTGCCCCAGTGGCCCCGCGTTTGCCCATGGAAGATGCCTATCTCGAGCTATTGGCCGACACCCTCGAGGGCCTTGATCCTTCCGCCCGCGGTCAATTTCTTCAACGTTACTTTCGCGCTACAACTCATCTGGAGTTGCGCGAGAGTCAGTCCCTGCAACTCTGGGATGAGGTGCTCATGCGCCGCCGCGAACTCACGAACACGCTTGGCCGGCCGATCTCTCTCAAGACCGTTCTCATGGATGTACTTTCCTCTTCCGGCTTGGTGCGCGTCCCTGTCATCCTCGAATACGACGAGCTGAAAAAAATTCAATTGAACGCGGTCACGGATCCGCTCACCGGTTTGTACAATCGCAGGCTCTTCGCGGAATCCTTTGAAAAGGAACTGAACCGCGCCCGTCGCTATGGCCTCCCGCTGGGCATCGTCATCCTCGATCTTCACCGCTTCAAGGAAGTCAACGACAAGTATGGCCACCCGCGCGGCGACGAAGTCCTTCGGGCCGCAGCAACCACGCTGCAGAAAGCGCTTCGCACCTCCGACTCCGCCTTCCGTATCGGCGGCGACGAGTTTTCCCTGCTTCTCCCACAAACCGATGCGGCGCAGGCCCTCGCACTTAGCCGCCGCATTGAATCCGTATTTGCGGAAACTCTGCGCCCGCTTCAGCTGACCTTTGCCGTAGCCATGGACCACGGCGTCGCCACCTTTCCCCAGGATGGCGACCAGTCGGATCAATTGATTCGCGTCGCCGACGAGCGGCTCTATCGTTTCAAACACGCCAATCACGTGCGAACGGCCGGCGAACCGCCGCGTTCGGAAGTTTCACAGCCGGCTGCCCAACCTCCGGCTCAGTCACCGATCTCCATCTCTGCGGGCCGCGCCGCGGAAAAACTCCCGTCCGAGTTCGCGGTTGCGTCGTCAGCCGCGGCAGCAGCTCTGGCGGAGCAAGTCCCTGCGCCGATCCCTGAGGCTTCCTTCGCGATTCAGCGCAAAGCCGAACGCGTTTCCATGATCGGAACCAATGCCTACGCCGTCATCGGCGACCAGGGCAGCCGTCGCGCCCGCGTCCTCGATGTTGGTTTTGGCGGCGTTGCCCTGGAGTTTGAACAACCGGAAGAGCTTCCCGAGAGCATACTGGCAATTCTCCACGTCCCTATCCTTCCGCCCGTCCGCGTCTATCTCCGGCCTGTCTGGTCGCGCCGCACCTCGGAAGGCTCCTTCCGCTTTGGTTGCCATTTCGTGTCCTGATAACTTCTGCGTGCCACCACCTGGCGCGACTCTCCTCACTCGCATCTGCGGCGCGAAGCATCTCTCCGCGCTGATGACTCGTTTTCTCCGCGGCCTTGCCCATCTCTCGAATCCCTTATCCATTCATTTCAGCTGTTCTTTAGTACAGGTTCACCCTATGTAAGACCTGTCCTACAACTGTACCCGGGACAGGTTGCGGCTGCTGTTCCCAAGACAGTAACTTGGAATTTCCGAATCTGAGGGGGTTCGCAGCCGGGTGTTCTCGCGTTTTTCCTACTACCGGTTCATCGGAAGCGTCGCTGCCACTCCTTCCTTGTTGGCGATTGCCCTGGCCATAGTCGGTTGCGCAAGCGTTACCCCAAAGTCTGCGTCCACCCAGCCCGGAGCGGTTGCCGCTGTACAGGTATCGCCATCCTCGATCAGCTTCGGCAATCAAGCACTGCAGTCTACGGCGACGCAAAACATCACCATCAAAAATACAGGTAATATCACAATCACCATCAATGGAATTACCGTGGTAGGCGCTGGTTTTGGTTACTCCGCTCTCTCGCCCGGTTCGACCCTCACCCCCAACCAGAGCGTCACTTTTCAAGTTTGGTTCCGGCCGCAAATCAGCGGTTCGGCCGCCGGGAATATCTCTATCCTCAGTTCAAACCTCTCTACTCCCGCCAGCATTTCTGTATCGGGGACAGGTATAACGTCCGCTCCAACTTCGCCGTCTCCCGCGCCGCACAGTGTTTTTCTTTCATGGGGCCCGAGCAGCACTGTCGTCGCTGGCTATCGTGTGTACCGGGATAACGGCTCCGGCCTCTTACCCCTTACTTCCGTAATCCCGGACCTGACTTACACGGATGCATCCGTCGTTTCAGGGGACACCTACCACTACGCCGTTACTGCTGTTGACGCTGCCGGCGACGAAAGCTCCTTCTCCAACGAAGTAACGGCCGTTATCTCGACTCCCTGATTGAACTACCCGCTCCGAGTGCCGATTTTGAAATTCTTGCCTCTTTCCGTATAATCAGAGATTGCCTGTGACCTAGCGACGCGGCTGTAGTTCCCTCCAAGGGATGCCGTGCAGACCGGCCACACTAGATTGGAGATCCATGAAACCCGGTATTCATCCCGACTACCATCCCGTTACCGTCCACTGCGCTTGCGGGAGCACTTTTCAAACACGTTCGACGATTAAGGGCGATATGCTCCGCGTCGAAATCTGCTCGAGCTGCCACCCCTTCTTTACGGGCAAGCAGAAGCTTGTAGACACCGCGGGCCGCGTTGAGCGCTTCCAGAAGAAGTACGCCAACGTTCCTGCCGCTGCTGGCAAGAAGTAGTAGCCGTCAAGCATCCATGTTTGTAGGGGCCGGGCTTGCCCGGCCCGTTTTTTTTGATAGGTGGTTTAGCCTACAGTTAAAAGCAGGGTGACACCAGAACTCGCCCAGTCGCCAGCTCAACCGCAAACTCCGCGATGCTCTGTTTGCGATTCGTCGGGTCGTAGCCAACGCCTCTGACAATTCCTTGCGCAATGTCCTGAATCTTCAAATCGTCCCAGCACACGCGATGGTTCCAGAGCTGACCCTCCGGACCGAACGCGAACAAATCGCTGAAATTTGCAAACAGCAGAATCCGTGCGTCGGTGACCGCCCGAACGTCCCTGATTGGGAAGACACGCATTTCGAACGATTTCTCCGGCTTGTTCACGTAGACCCAATAGCCAGTCCCTCTCGACACTACGCAGACGCAGTCGGGATCTGGCGTGGCAAATACTGCGCTCAACGCGTAGTCCCCAAACGCGAAACATCCGCTCCATTGTCTCCCGTCGGCGCGGGTAAATCGAAATAGCGGACCGTCCTTGCCATGCGTTGTTGTTAACCCAGGAAAATAAATCGGCGGATGACGTCCATCGCCCGGCAACTCCTTCATTTGAATTACCGAGTAGGAATGCGGAAAGGAAAGATCAAGTGTGACGTCAGTAGGCATGACCGATAGTAATTTTATAGCAGAAATCAAAAGAAAGATTCTCAACTCATATCTAGTTGAATGCTCACAACCCACTGCCCTGCTTCTCTCCTTTTGTCCCTCTCACTCTCTCCGTGTAGAATCAACTTCCAACGTGGCTACGCAATCTCGCATGTTCGATGGCGCCCCGGACGCCGGTTTGGTGGAAACAGGCGCGCCCCGCGTCACGCTCCGCAACGCCTTCCTGCACGCCTTCGATTCTGCCATCGCCGCTGCGCGCACTTGCTACTCCTCGCATCTCATCAATCACGACGAAATCACCGACAAGCAACGCCTTAACATCGGCGCCGCCACCTTTTATAGCGGCCATCACACTGTCTACCAGCACGCCCATTTTGAGTTCGGTCTCGAAAACGTAAGCCGCCAGTTCGTCTGGTCGTTTCTCCATGCGCATCCTTTCTACAACTCGGAGCAGCAAAGCCAGCGCTATGTCCGTCTCGATCGCGCCCAGGCCTACGTTCCACCGGTCTCTCTCTTCTTCGACGAAGGCTCTCGCAACATCTACGAAAACGCGCTGGCCCGTGCTTGGGCCTACTACCGCGAACTCTCCGCCCTGCTCACTCCCGACGCGCGCAACATTCTCGGCGACATCTGGCACATCGGCCCGATGTCTCATCCGAAGCGCATTCAGAAAATCGAGCGCTCCGCCGAAAAACGCTCCATCGAGATCGCCCGATACGTCCTTCCGGTTGCCGCTTTCACCACGATGGTCCACACCATCTCGGGCATTGTTCTTCATCGCCTCTGGCGCATGTGTTCCGCTACGGACGCGCCTAGCGAAGGGCGCGCCATCATTGGTGAAATGGTTGCGCAGGTGCGTCAACTCGATCCTCAATTTTTCGATCGCTTTGGCCTCTCCCCTCTGGAAGAGTTGCCCGAATGGAAGGATGTCGCCTCAATCAAATCGGAAGCCGATGCGTTCGCAAATGAATTCGACGCAAAACTAAACGGGAAGACTTCTCGCCTCGTTGATTATTCTCCGAACGCCCCGCGCGTCATGGCCGAATCCTACCGTGCCGTCGTCGGTCTTCCGGAATCCGCCTGCAGCGACACGGAAGCCATCGACCGCCTGCTCAATCCCGCGCGCAATCTCTACCGTCTCGAAACCCTAAACATCGGCGTCCACGCGCCTATGATGCGCGCCCTGCAGCACGCCAATTACACCTTCGCCAAAAAAATCAGCCACACCGCCGACAGCCAGGACCAGCGCCACCGCATGGTTCCCGGCTCGCGCCCGTTGCTCACACTGGCCGACACGCGCGAACCAGACTACATCACTCCCAAGCTCCTGGAAGAAAATCCCCGCGCCAGGGAACTCTACGAACGCGCCATGCAAGAAGCCTGGTCCGCAAAAAACCAATTGCTCGACCGGGGCGTTCCTCCCGAAATCGCCCTCTACCTTCTTCCCAATTCCAAATCCATCCGCCTAGTCGAAACCGGCTCGCTCCTCCATCTCCTCCACAAATGGACCATGCGCACCTGCTTCAACGCCCAGGAAGAAATCTACGCGGCCTCCATGGACGAAATCTCCCAGCTCCGCGAAGTCCATCCGCAACTCTCCCGCTATATCGGCCCGCCCTGCCACCTCCGTGCCGGCATCACTACGCCAATCTGCACCGAAGGCTCCCACTTCTGCGGCGTAAAAGTCTGGCTCGACTTCCCCAACACTCCCCGCCGCATTTGAAACCTATTGACGCCTGCGAAACGTCCAACTATTAATTAGGAGCACACCATGACCCCCACCCAGCTCCGCCTGAACGCTCTAGTTCTCGCTTCCATTCTGATTTTTGCGCCTTTCTCCAATGCTTTCGACACGCCGCTCTCCGACACCGCCGTGCGCGAAGCCTATTTCCTCGGCCAGCGCCATGACGACTCTCTGGGGAAACTTCTGGACAAGCACATCCTCTACTTGCAACCGCCCAAGACCGGCCCCTACGTTCAATCGGTCAGTTTTCTCACTCCTTATATCCTCACGGCGCTCTATTCCAGCCAACAGGTCAGCATCTATAGCGCGCAGCAAGCGCAACTCGACCACCTCAAGAATCCCGAAGTGGTCCGCGTCACGGTTCAAATCTTCCTGACGGAGTCTTACAGCGCCTACAGCGCGGTTGCGGCGGTGCCTGATTCACACTCGCCCAAACGAGTCTTCGTTCGTCCCTCAGATTTCTGGCGTGATTTCCGGCTGTGCACTTTTCAGAAGAACGAACTCGTCATTCCCACCAGCGCGGACGGCCATCCCCTTTTTCGGTGCGATGACGGTGGTTGCATCCTCTCCGGCGCCACGCTGACCTTCGAATATCCCGCCGCTGCCTTCACAGAAAGTTCCGCCACCATCCAGATCGACCCGCCCGAGGGCGAACCGGTCGTCGTCGACTTCGATCTCACCGCCTTCCGTTAATTCTTGTCCCCGAATCCATGCTTCTGCCTGCAAATCGGGCAGTACGTTTGTGCCTCAGAATTATCCACGTTATGTCTCACCGGTGGCACGGTCCGCAAATAAGCGAAAATTGACTTTAAGTCCTCATCCGTCATATTCCGGAAATAGCGATACGGCATGAACGTATTCAGCTCGCGGACCCCGCCGGAAGCGTGCCCCGTTCGGATCGTCTTCAAGAACATCGCCTCGTCGTAATGCGAAATGCCAGACGGATCCGAGGTGATATTCGGTGTCACCACGTCGCCCCACGCACCTGCCATACGTTGTCCGCCCCCGAACATCATCTCTATCCGGGCGTTCCCTTTTTCGTCGTTGGGCGTGTGGCAATCGTTGCACTGGGCAAGGCGCACCAGATACCAGCCATGCTTTACTTGCTCGCTCGCGTCCGCTGGCAGCTTCGGTTCCATCTCCGGATGCAGATTCACCTTAATCTCAAAGGAGACGTTGCTCTTGGGCAGCGGATTTCGAATCGCGGGCAGGGAACGGATGTAAACGATCACCGACGCTATATCCTCATCCGTCATACTCCGGAAAAACGCGTACGGCATGTAGTCCGACAACTCCCTGCCGTCATGGCCGATTCCATGCCTGATTGCACGCTCAAACTGCGCGTCGCTCCACGTGCCTGCGCCGGTCTCCTTGTCTGGAGTGATATTCGGACAGGCTAGCCCATCGGGGGAGAAGGTCCCGTCGTACAGCTCGCCCTTCAGCACTTGGCCCACACCCTTTCGTCCCGTCAGAGGCAGGCTACTCCCATGCGCGTAGTCTTGCTCTCCGTGGCACATGAAACAGTGCGCGACGCCTTCCACCAGATAACGCCCACGTTCCAGACGCTCGGGCGATGCGGTAGCGCGGAATCCCGTCCCATTCGGCGCGAAACTATTGGCTGTAGGCTTAACCTGTGCAACAGTGAATTGCGTAAGCGAAACCAGAAGAAAAATCAGAATTAAGGCACGAACACACGACCAAGAAGGAACCGAGCCCATAGCGCGACCTCCGTTTTTGCATGAACTGCGCGTTCCCGAGGAATTGCCGCGAGTATACACCTAAACGTTTTGGAATTTTCGCCTCTTGGCGGGAATTTCCCCTACTAGCTTCTCCAACGCAGCGTCGCCGGCCCGTCCATCGGGTGCTCCATCGGCAAACCGCTGCGCCTCGACTCAATCAGATTCTGCTTCAACGCGAAATACCATTTCGCAGGACGGTCCGCGTCATCAATCAACATCAACCGCGGATTGTGCTTCAATCCTTCCGACTGCCGGATCATCGTTTCCTGGTCCTGCCGTAAAAATATCTTCGCGAAGATGCGAAAAATCGAAACAGGAAACGGCAGATTCCACGCCGCGACAAAATCAATCCGGCACAAATCCCGCCGCACCGGCGTCACCGTGGCCCGGCTGGAAAACCACAGCTTCCCGCTCCGGTCGATCTCCGTCCGGATATTCGGCAGCACAAAATCGATCGTTGTCGTCACCGTTTCGCCCGTCATCTTTGCCAGTAACTTGTATGGCGCGCTGTTCGCACTCGGCTGATGCGGGCTCATCCGGAACCCATTCGGAATCGGCTCAAACTGTTTCTCCTTCTCGTGAATGCTTGTCTTGCTCCGCCAGAACCACGACTGGTGCACAAACGGCCCATGCGCCGGGTCCATCAATCCGATAATCCCGTGATCGATGTGCAACGGCAACTCGCACTCCAGCCGCGTAATCTTGAATCTTGAACTAAACTTTTCCAGCTCCGGCGGAGCCGGCATTTTCCCCGGCAAGCGCGCCCCCGGCGTGCTCATATACACCCAGACGTACCCGTCCCGCTCTTCGCACGGATAATGCGCCGCATTGATCCGCTCCACCTTCAACTTGTCGTGGCTCGTCAGCGACGGAATCTCCACGCACCGCCCACTGCATGCGTCAAACTCCCAACCGTGATAACTGCATTGCAAGTTCCTCCCGTCAAAATGCCCGTACGAAAGCGGAATCCCTCGGTGCGGGCAAGCGTCGCGCATCGCAAACACCTTTCCCTCGCTCGTCCGTCCTAGCACCAGCGGGATTTCCAGCAGCATCGCCTTCGCCAGATTCTTCCCGTAAATTTCCTCGCTCCGCATCGCCGGATACCAGAAGTCCCACAAAAATCCGGCGTCCGCTTTCGGCGCGTTCTCCGCCAGCCCCTCCACCGAATTCTCCAAAGCCGCCCGAACCGCTTCACTCATCTCTTCCACCCACAATCTCTGGCCCTTGCGCCAAACCGCATCGTAGTACACCAGCTAACCGTGGGCAATCCACTTTGGAGTGCGGCGGCTCTGCCGTCGCTTTTACGGTTGTAGCCCTCACGCCAGTTGCCGCGATTGCCGATTGCCCCAAAACCTCGCGCGCCCCTCCTGCATCCAATCCGCAAGCACTTTTGCTATACTACTCACAGAATATGTACTCCTTCTTCCATTAGCTGCCTTAAGCCTCGCGCCCGTCCGGGCGCCGCTCCTTTTTCTCACCAGCTTGCCCTGAGCGATTCTTGCGAAGGGTCACCAATCACCCGTCATCCTCTCCAGTGACGCAAATCCCATGGAGAGAAGGAATCGCGATGGCCGCTCTCACGCTCTCTGAAAAACTCGATCAGCTCGACGCCCGCTACCAGGAAATGACTCAGGAACTCTCCACTCCCGAGGTCGTCACCGATTCCGCGCGCTTCCAGAAACTCGCCAAGCAGCACTCCGATCTCGAGACTATCGTCAACAAGCATCGCGAGTTCAAGCAAATCGAAAAGGACCTCGCCGCCACCCACCAGATGGTAGTCGAGTCCGAAGACGCCGAAATGCGCCACATGGCCCAGGAAGAGGAAAAACTCCTCACCATCCGCAAAGAACAAACCGAGCGCGAGCTGAAACTTCTTCTCCTCCCCCACGATCCCATCGACGACAAAAACATCATCCTCGAAATCCGCGCCGGCACCGGCGGCGACGAAGCCGGCATTTTCGCCGGAGACCTTTTCCGCATGTACTCGCGCTACGCCGAATCCCAGGGCTGGAAGGTCGAGGTGATGGAAAGTTCTCCCGCCCAGATGGGGGGAGTAAAAGAAATCGTCGCCGCGATTCAGGGCAAAAAAGTTTATTCCAAGCTGAAATACGAAAGCGGCGTTCACCGCGTGCAGCGCGTCCCCGCCACGGAAACGCAGGGTCGCATCCACACCTCAGCCGCCACCGTCGCCGTTCTCCCCGAAGCCGATGAAATCGACATCAAAATCGAAGCCAAAGATCTCCGCATCGACACCTTCTGCTCTTCCGGCCCCGGCGGCCAGTCCGTCAACACCACGTACTCTGCCGTGCGCATCACCCACTTGCCCACGGGACTCGTCGTCTCTCAACAGGACGAAAAATCCCAGATCAAAAATCGCGCCAAGGCCATGCGCGTCCTCCGTTCCCGCCTGTACGAAATGGAACTCGAAAAGCAACAAGCCGCCATCGGCGCCGAACGCCGAGGCCAGATCAAAACCGGCGACCGCTCCGAAAAAATCCGCACCTACAACTATCCCCAGAACCGCGTCACCGACCACCGCATCGGCCTGACCATCCACCAGCTGACCGAAGTAATGGACGGTAAACTAGCTCCCCTAGTCGATGGCCTCGTCGAACACTACGAAGCCGCCCGCCTGAAACAAGAGCTCGCCGAAGCATGAACCTCCTCTCCGATCTTACCGGGGTGCCCCACACGCCGGTGTTGCGTGTGGGCTCTTGGGTTTTCCTCTCCGACCCTCTGCGCTCTCCGCGTCTCTGCGTTAAACTCTTCTCTTAAAACTGTTCCAATGCCCCATCAGAAAACCAACTCGCTCCACGTCCGCACCGCCCTGAAACAAGGCATCCATCTCCTCCGCCAAGCCCACGTCCCCTCCGACACCCTGGCCGCCGAACTCCTCCTCCTCCACGTCACCCGCCGCGACCGCACCTGGCTCTACGCCCATCCCGAAGAACTCCTCGACTCACACTCAATCGAATCGTACTTTTCTTTACTCCGCCGCCGCGCCGCCGGCGAACCAACGCAACATCTCACCGGCAAACAGGAATTCTGGGGTTTGGAATTCGAAGTCACTCCCGACGTCCTCATCCCCCGCCCCGAAACCGAGCACCTCATCGAAGTCGCTCTCGATCGCCTCGCCGTCCGCGCACTCCGCGCAGGCCACAATCCCAAACTTGCGGGCGAAGGCCTGACCATCGTCGACATCGGCACAGGCTCCGGCTGCATCGCCCTCGCCCTCGCCAAAGAACTCCCCGCCGCCAAAATCTACGCCACCGAGATCTCCCCTGCCGCCCTCACAATCGCCCAACGCAACGCCACCCGCCTCGGCTTTGCGAATCGCGTCACATTCCTCGAATCCAATTTATTTGCGGCCTTTTCGCCTTCCTCTGACTCTTCTCCCCACAGGTCGCTGGTCGCTAGCCACTGGCCACCCTCTTCCAGCCAGTCACCAGTCACTAATCGCCAGTCACTCCTTTTCGATCTAGTGATCAGCAATCCTCCCTACATCGGCCGTCGCGAAGCCCCCTCGCTCCCCATCGAAGTCCGCGACCACGAACCCGCCTCTGCACTCTACGGCGGCGAAGAGGGCTACGAACTCTACGGCCAACTCATCCCCCAAGCCGGACTCCACTTCAAACCCGGCGGCCTCCTAGTCCTCGAACTCGGCCACGACTCTCTCCCCGCCGTCCGCCCCCTCCTAGAAGCTCCCCAATGGGCCAATCTTCACGTAAGCAACGACCTCGCAGGCATCCCCCGCGTCCTCTCCGCCGAACGTACCTCCCTGTAGCGGCCGCCTTCTGAGGCGGGCGCTTTTTTCTCTTCATTCGTCAATGTAGCGCTGGCTTTTAAGCCAGCCTCTTGGGGTTTCTTCGTGGCACATCCATTCCTGGATGTGCTCTTGGGGTTTCTTTAGGAGGCCGGGCCGGGGCTGAAGCCCCGGCGCAAAGGCTCCGCTACAGATGGGCTTTAGCCCCTGAAGAAACTCCGTTCTGTCACGTTAACAGGGCACCTAATGCAACAAGCCCTCGTTCCTCTTTGTCCCCCGCGCCATCTCCCGAATCCGATTCAAGTACCCAACATAAATCGGAATCGGAATATCAGGCGAATCTCCATCATTTAAAAAATGCTCCAACCGAATCTCCACCGGTATCCCCGCAATCACTTCGCGAAATCTAGGCGTCTCCAGGAATTTAACTTTCCAGATTTCCAGCATCTCCGCTCGAAACTCTCCGCTGACGAACCCCAATTCCCGGTCGTCAAGATAAATCCCGTCAAAATGATGCTGCGCCAAAACTTTCCGACCAAGATCGTCATCCGGCGAAAACAAGTAAACCATGTGCAACAAATCCGCCAGGTCGCCCCACAAAACCTTTTCTTCAAACGCACTGAACCGGAACGCACTTTCCCCGCGCTGCTGCGCAAGCCGCGCGTGATCAGCCGGCTTCAGCCCATGCCTTGTAAGCTCTTCAGAAAACCATTTGAACCGATCAGACTTAAGGTTGTGCCTGAGAAACTCCACCGCATACGCATTCGGCAAATAAATCTTCGGATCGTCATCCAGCCGCTTCAGCCACGCGCTCCAATCCCGGGCCTGCAGCAAGGCGATCAGATCCTTCAGATCCCCAATCGTCGTATCCGGGTGATACTTCACCGCCTGCCAAAAATGTTCTGTCGAATCATAAACCGCCCCGTGCAGCCGGATGCCCTCCTCAATCGGATACCAATTCGAAAGCACTCTGCCCGCAATCACCGGCGAAGCGCTCCAGCAATTAAGCGAATGCTTCCATTTCTCCTGCACGGCTAAAAATTCCTCCGCATACCCCGGCGGCAATGGCTCCTTCACTTTCGAAATCGCCTGCCGCAGTTCCTCGCTCGTATGAGTCACCAGCGCCTGCAGCGGCCGCTCATCCATCATCGAAATCACGCGGCTCTCAATCCCCTCGCGCAGCAGTTGCCGCGCAAGTTGCCGTTTCTCTTCCTCGCTGATCTTCCCTTCCCACCGCCGCGTCTGCGCCTCGATATAAGAAAACACTTCCGCCAGTGACTCGAACTCAACGAACCCGTGAATCGCAAACGTCACTGGCTTCGCATCTTTCAGAACCACCGTGGAAGGAGTCACCACCGCCTGCAACGAAAGTTCTTGCGCTCGCGCTGGAACCGCGGCGATGAATATTGCCAATGCGGCGATCAGTGTGCTGATAACTGGATTCATTCTCCGCCTCAATATTTCCGCTCCATCATTTCACCAACGTCCCCAGACTCCAATCGGAGTTCCCCATCCTCCTCGTTGTCTCCGCCACCCCGAAGTCGTACCCTAACCTCATGCCGGACCTGGCACGCTTCCGCGCCAAACACGACGCTCCCGACGCCGCCGAATTCCCGTCGGTGTCCTCCATCCTCCACGTGGACATGGACGCCTTCTTCGTCTCCGTCGAACTCCTCGAGCGCCCCGACCTCCGCGGCAAACCCGTTGTCGTCGGCGGCCGTCCCGACCAGCGCGGTGTCGTTTCCGCCGCCAGCTACGAAGCCCGCAAATTCGGCATCCATTCCGCCATGCCCCTGCGCACCGCGGGCCGCCTTTGCCCCCACGCCGTCTTCCTCGATGGCCACCACGAAAAGTATTCCGAATGGAGTGATCGCATCGCCTCCATCCTGGCGAAATTCTCTCCCATCGTCGAAATGGTTTCCGTCGACGAAGCCTATCTCGACCTCTCCGGCACCGAACGCCTCCACGGCCCGCCGCTTGCCGCCGCCGACAAACTTCTTCGCACCATCACCAGGCAAACCGGTCTCCCGTGCTCCGGCGGCCTCGCCACCACTCGCCTCACCGCCAAGGTCGCCTCCGACCAGGGCAAACCCCGCGGCCTCGTCTGGGTCGCTCCGGGCATGGAAGAGCGTTTCCTCGCCCCGCTTCCAATCCGCAAAATTCCCGGAATCGGCGAAGTCACCGAACGCGCCCTCAGGGCTCTCGGGGTCGAAACCGTCGAACAACTCGCCTCGCACTCGCAGGAAAAACTCGAGAAAATCTTCGGCCAGTGGGGTACAGCTCTCTACCGCAAAGCCCGTGGCGGCGACGCCTACGAATTCCTCATCGACGCCGAGCCCAAATCCATCTCCCACAACCACACTTTCGGCGAAGACACTTCCGACCTCGCTGAAATGGAAACCATGCTCAGCCATCTCTCCCAGAAAGCCTGCAAGCGCCTCCGCGAAGCAGGCCTCTCCACGCGCACCCTAACGCTGACCATCCGTTACGCCGGCTTCGAAACCTACACGCGCTCCAGGACGCTCACGGAACCGGCGCAACTCGACGCCGACATCTTCGCCGCCTTTCTCAATCTCTTTCGCCAGCACCGCGACGCCAAACGCAAAGTCCGCCTCCTCGGTGTCGCCCTCTCCGCGCTTTCCCATGGCGCCCAACAACTCGATCTCCTCGAATCCGACCGCCGCGAAAAACTCGAAAAGCTCACCAAAGCCGCCGACAGTCTCCGTGACAAATTCGGCTTCACCTCCGTCCAGTTCGGCGGTTCCCTTCGCCGCGACGAGTAACCCCCGCAGCGCCGGCTTGCCTGCCGCAAGCAGGCATCCTGCCGGCTCTTCTCTGTGCTCTCTGCGCTCCGATCTCCGCGTCCCCTGTGTTAAATCCTTCTTCGCCCCAAGGCCGAAGAAGAGACTATTTCACCGTGGAACGCATCTATATTCTTCAGTTCAATTCCAATCGATGAGGACTCTCTTGAAAAAACTCCCGCTAGTCACCGCTATCACTTGGTCGTTTGCAATCCTAACCACAGCCTTTGCCCAAACCCCACCCACTGATGCGAGTCTGTCCGCAAATCCCGTGTACGTCAAAAACTGCGCGAAGTGTCACGGAAAAACGGCGGGTGGCCGTCATTTTGCCGGCCCATCGCTTATCTCCGACAAAACCGCGGCCGTCTCCACGGAAGATCTTCGCAACCTTGTCGCAAACGGCAAAGGCCACATGCCCAAGTTTGCCGGCAAACTGACAGCGGAAGAAATTGACACGTTGGTCCGCCAAATCCAGGCGCTGAACAAGAAATAAATCGCCATTTGCGCCTGCTTCTTCTGGCGATGACAGAAGACCTGACAACGCCCTCGCGACCTGTTCGGGCCACAATTTCCTTTCCAGCAAGTTGCGGCGGGTCTAGCTAAGTTCCTCAACCGTCAACTCGAAAAAGCAGCGCTGCGCAGTAACGCCTCTTTCGCCTATACTTTTTGCATGGCTTCTCCCGCCCCACCAACTCCCAGCGCATCCGAACCGCACCGATCGCCCCATTCCCGGCTCGGCAATTTTTGGCAGCGCGTCAGCGAAGGCCGCCGCATCGACGACCTCTGGTCCCAATTCGCCGCCGACGCCCGCTCCAGCTACGGCTTCTACGGCAGGGACGTCGACTGGGACGAAGTCAACCAACTCCCTATCTGGAGGCGCCCCTTCCCCGTAGCCAAGCAACTCTTCTGGGCCATGATGAACAAGCTCAGCCCGGCCCGCCGCGTCCTCCTTCTCGTCGCCCTAGGCCTCATGCTCTTCTCCGGATTCCACTGGGAGGTCAGCCACAACAACACCGTCGAAATCAAATACGAGTTTTTCGCCGCTCTTCTCTTTCTTCTCCTTCTCTCTCTCGAACTCGCCGACAAAGTCACCATGAAACGCGATCTCGAAATCGCTCGCGAAATCCAGGCCTGGCTCGTTCCCTCCACCCCGCCCGCCATTCCCAACGCCGAAGTCGCCTTCTACACCCGCGCGCAAAATTCCGTCGCCGGCGATTACTACGACGCCTTTTACCCCGTGGGCGACGTTTCCTCCGGCGGCAGACTCATGCTCGTCATGGCCGACGTCGCCGGCAAAAGTGTTCCTGCCGCCCTCCTCATGGCCACGCTACAAGCCAGCCTCCGCACCATCGCCTCCGAAGGCCTTCCGCTCAGCCAACTTGCCACCCGGCTTAATCACTATGCCTGCGCCCACAGCCTCGGCGGCCAGCGCTTCACCACCGCCGTCCTCGCCGAATACGATCCCACAACGCGCCGACTGGCCTATGTCAACGCCGGCCACAATTCCCCCGTCATCCGCCGCGCCAATTTTTCCACCGAACGCCTCGAATCCGGCAGCCTCCCGCTCGGCATCACACCCGAAGCAACTTTTCCCTCGTACGAGGTCATGCTGCAGCCCAGTGACACGCTTGTCCTCTTCACCGATGGCGTAGTCGAAGCCTTCAACGCCACCGGCGAAGAATTCTCCGACAATCGCTGGCTCAACATTATCCGCGGCCTTCCCAATCTCGACGCCCAGCAAACATTGCAGTTCCTCATGAAAAGCGTCCAAGATTTCGTCGGCGCAACCCGCCAGTCCGACGACATCACTTGCCTCGTCCTTCGCTGCAACTAGCAGCAAGTTTGCACGGTCCCCAACCAGTCATCAGTTACCAATCGCCAGTCACTTTCCCTTTTTCTCCCAACTCCCCAGGCGCATAATCATTCCGTGAACTCCAGGGAACTCGCCAATTCGGTTTGCGATACCCTTCAGCGCCACGGCCACCAGGCCTTCCTCGTCGGCGGCTGTGTGCGGGA
>Ga0210399_10001141_pt1 | contig 20816 bp, 19 predicted proteins | sample IncBWC14MmetaG_FD_150865 | JGI IMG/M metagenome (GOLD analysis project Ga0210399, IMG submission 150865) | Forest soil microbial communities from Barre Woods Harvard Forest LTER site, Petersham, Massachusetts, United States - Inc-BW-C-14-M | ecosystem: Environmental > Terrestrial > Soil >... | reverse complement strand
CTTTCACGGGGAGGCTTGCACACGTGGGAAAACTAGCGATCACCGGTGGTAAACCGTTGCGGAAGACGCCTTTTACGCGATGGCCGATGGGGACCAAGGAGGAGGCTCGCGCACTCGATGATGTGTTGACGAGTTCCAACTGGGGCGGTCAGCCCTTTCCTGGCAAACATGCGACCGCCTTCGCCAAGAAGTTTGCGAAAGTGCACACCGCAAAGTATGCCCAGTGCGTGAATACGGGGACGGTTGCCATTCAGGCGGCGTTGAAAGCGATTGGGATCCAACCCGGCGACGAGGTGATTGCTCCCGCGTACACGTGGGAGGGCACAGTCGGACCGGTACTTCTGCTGAACGCCGTCCCGGTTTTTGTCGACATCGATCCGGAAACGTATTGTCTGGACGCGAAACTGATCGAGAAGGCGATCACGCCAAAGACGAAAGCGATTCTCCCTGTCCATTTGGGCATGCGTTTTGCTGACATGGATGAAATCTTGCGGATCGCCGCCAAACACAACCTGAAAGTGATCGAGGATTGCGCCCATGCTCATGGCGGAATGTGGAAGGGAAAGGGCGCGGGCTCGATGGGAGACTTGGGCGCCTTCAGTTTTCAGTCGAGCAAGTTGATTACATCGGGGGAAGGCGGAGCGGTCATCACCAACAATCTCGAGTACATGGAGAAGGTGCAAAGCTACATCAATGCGGGACGCGCCAGCGTGACTGACCAGTATCATCACCGCATCATCGGATTCAACTACCGGATGGGTGAATTTCAGGCGGCCGTTCTTGGCCCCCAGCTTGACCGGCTTCCGAAGCAGGCAAAACTCCGCGCAGCAAACATGAAATATCTGGAAACCCGCCTTCAACATACCCCGGGCATCGGCCTTTTAAAACCCGATCCACGGATTACTCGCCTCGCGCCCTACGGATACGTACTCAAATACTTCGCCCATCAAGTCGGGGATATTCCTCGCGCCGCATTTGTGGCGGCGCTGCAACTGGAAGGGATTCCCTGCGACGGTCTGTTCTATGAACCGGTGTACAAGAGTTCGTTGTTCCCGGTAGACTCCACGGATTTTCCCGCATTGAGTTGGGGACGCGAGAAACCGCTCGATCTGCGCAGTATGTATTCCTGCTCGGAGGCGGACCGCGCTGCTTATCACGAGGCGGTGTGGTTCATGCATCAGCTCTTCCTGGGCAGCAGGAAGGACGTCGATGCGATTGCCGACGCGATCCACAAGGTTCTCGAAAACATTGAAGAACTTCGCTCACTGGATCATAAGGCCATCCGAAACCAACGGTTGAGCCGAGCAGATCGCGAAAGCTAGAGGCGTCACAAAGATTTTCACATTCATGACTGCGCATAAGAAGGTCGGGTTTGCGGTCGTTGGTCTGGGCAGCATTGCTCAGAGTTCCGTCTTGCCTGCTTTCTCACACTGCAAGAAAGCAAGACTCGTTGCCCTGGTCAGTCGCGACAAGAAGAAAGCAGCGCGTCTAGCACACAAATTCAAAGCGCTCTCGTTCTACGGCTACGAAGAGTATGCCGCCTGCCTTGCAAATCCGGAGGTAGACGCGGTCTATGTTGCGACGCCGCAAGGTGAACACGCTCCATTGACGGTTCAAGCCGCGCGAACTGGGAAGCACGTGCTGTGCGAAAAACCGCTGGCGGCTACCGTCAAGCAATCGGCGCTGATGGTAGACGCCTGCCAGAAACATCAAGTGTTGTTAATGACGGCATATCGGAAGTATTTCGAGCCGAGTACTCGTTTCCTCAAGCAACTGATTCAAGGTGGTGCCCTCGGCCGTATCGACGTGATTCACACCGCCTTCAGCGAACTGCACATGCCCGGCAAATCATTAGAGTGGCTGCTGGATTCCAAACTGGCTGGCGGTGGGCCGCTGATGGATTTGGGAATTTACTGTGTGAACACGAGCCGCTGGCTGGTTAGCGAAGATCCAATCGAGGTCAACGCTGAAGCGTGGAAGCACGATGCCGTTCGGTTTCGGGAAGTGGAGGAGGGCATCTCCTTTCGCATGCGGTTCCCAAGTGGACTCGTCGTGCAGGGAAGTTCGTCGTATGGCGCGGCGATGTCGTCTTTCATTTACGTTCAGGGTAGGATGGGCTGGGTCTTGATAACGCCCGCTTTCGACTTTAACGAAGATAGACGGCTTACAGGGAAGATTAAGGGACGCCAGATTGCTCGGCGATTTAGAGTCATGGACGAATTTGCTCCGGAACTCGATGCACTTGCTTCCGCGATTCAGAACAACCGCAAGATCGAGCCGGATGGGAAACAGGGCCATCGGGATATGATCATCTTACAGTCGATTTACGAATCCGTGAGGAACCGGAAGCCCGTAATCATCCGGTATGAATAACGCTCTGATCGGAATCTTCTTGGAGATCGGCAGTTTGTCCGCAGGCATTCGGAGTTTTGTGTTGTTATATCCTAACCGGCGGGAACCCGGTATCGATTTGTAACAGGCCTATGTCCAGCCCACGCCAGAATCCTCGACAGAAGTCCGGCAAGGCAGCGAGCATCTATGATGTTGCTCGCGAGTCGGGCGTGTCAGTCTTCACCGTCTCCGCCGTGGTGAATAAGAAGAGCCACGTCGGGAAGAAGCTGCGCGAGCGCGTCGAGGCGGCGATTCGCAAACTGAACTACCGCCCCAATCTCATTGCCCGCAGTCTAGCCAAGCAGCGGACGCACACGATTGGCATGATCGTGCCCGATATAGCCAACCCCTTCTTCCCGATGGTGGTCCGCGGGGCGGAAGATGCCGCCCAGAAGCACGGCTACAACCTGCTGCTCTGTAACAGCGACGACAACCTCGATAAGGAAGCGAGCGCGATCGAGTTACTGCTTTCCAAGCGCGTGGATGGAATCCTCCTCACCAAGGCTGCGGGAGATTTGCTGCCGCCTTTGCGCCAGATGATTAAGGAAATGAATATTCCCTTCGTCCTGGTGATGCGCACCTATCCCAAGCTGACCAAAGACGCGGTGATCACCGATGATTATCAGGGAGCGTATGACGCAGTCTGTCACCTGGCGCGCGCAGGCCGCCGTCGCATCGGCCTCGTCAGCGGCCCACTTAAGGTAAGCAATGCCATGGCGCGATGGCAAGGATTTCATGATGCACTGAAGGCGCAGGGTTTGTCCTTTGATCCAAAGCTGGTGATTGAGGGCGACTACCGGATCGAATCCGGCTTCCGAGCTGGACACGCGTTGCTCTCGCACCATCCCGATGGAATTTATGTCGCGAACCATCTCATGACGATCGGCTTGTTGAAGGCCGCCGAAGAGATGGGACTCTCGTGCCCCGACGATTTCGGGCTGGTAAGCTTTGACGACTATCCGTGGCTTGGCGTCTTCCGGCCCAGGCTGACGACGGTCGAGTTACCCAAGCACCAGCTGGGGAGTGAAGCAGCCAAGTTATTGATCGAGCGAATTGCGGGGAGCCGGAAAAAGGCCGTTGTCAGAAAGCTGCAGCCCGAGTTGCGAATACGGGAGTCGTGCGGGTTCGGGTTGCATGTTTCGCGAGGACAAGCGAGTGGGAGCCCATCGCAACCAGGTGTGGGGGAGAACGCGTAAAATCCCGCTCTTCTCGCCCACTTTTTCTCACCCAATTGGAAATCGTCCGGGCGTCACGACTCGCTGAAATCAATTTCTACGGGCGCAACCCTCAAGCCCTTCGTTTTCAAGATAACATAGAGCCCCCCAATCGCAGACCAGATTGCTCCCACGATGAGCGTGGACCCTTGCAAGCCAAGGAAAATCACCAGACAGAAAAGGAATCCAAGGACTGGCGCGAGGATGTCCAGGAACAGGTTGCGCTGGCCCACGTGGTCTCGACCGAAACCAAAGTGGCGAAGCGCGGCAAGGTTAACGGCCATGAAGGCAAGCAAGGCCCCGAAATTCAGGATCTCGACCGCTCGCTCCCACTCGAGCGTCATAGTTCCCACATAGGCTAGGATGCCTACAATGACTACGTTGTAGGTTGGGCTGCCGCGCTCCGGGTCCAGGTATCCGAAGATTTTGCGGGGCAGAAGGTTGTCGCGCCCCATACCGTAGAGCAGTCTCACCGCGCCCAAGTGCCCCGCGAGTCCACAAGCCAGGCTCGATACCAGCAGTACGATCCCGAATGCGGCAAAAAGATGATAACCGCCGACCACTTGCGCGACATCCATGAAGGCTGTTTCGGGATTCGAGAGCGTGCGATAGTCGGGCCATACGCGCTGCGCCAGGTAGACCTGAAGCCCGGCAAAAAGACCCGTAAAGATGCACACCAGCACGGTTGCGAGCAGCACATTCCGTCGAGGGTTATGAACTTCTTCCGCCAGAATGCTGACGCCGTCGAAGCCAATGTAAGTGGTGGCGGCAAGCGCGGTGCCCGCGGCAATTGCGCGCACGCTGAAGGTTCGTGGATCATACAGCGGTTGCATGGATACCAGACCCTGCCAATGCTGGTGGACGAAAATGTACCGGAAAGACTCAAAGAGAAATGCGGCCATCACCAGCGACATGAAGGCGAGCAGAATCTGATTGGTGCGGGCGGTCGTTCGAATACCCATCCAGCACAATAGAGTCATGAAGCCAACTGCTGCCGCTGACAACACGGCCAGCGGTACGTGCGGAAGGAGCCTCTGAATGGTCAAAGCAGCATACAGGCTGTTCTGCAGGGGCTGAAACAGGTACTCCAGGAACATTGCCCAACCGAGCACGAAGCCGATGTGTGGATTGAATCCTCGGCTGACGTAGGTATAGGCAGATCCAGCGGACGGATACACCGTGGCCATGCGACCAAAACTGACGGCGGTAGCGGTCATCGCCACCATGGAGGCAAGAAGAGTCGCTACCGCGTGACCTTTCGAGAGGACTTGCGCCTCACCGAACATAGGAACGGCAGCGATGGGCGAAATCAGGATGATGCCGTAGTAGATCAGGTCCCAAAGACCCAAAACTCGTTTCAATCGTGGCGTTGTCTGTGAGTTCGCCTGCGGGATCCCGGCTCCTGACTGCACCCTTCGCTCCATCTTGCGGGAAAATGCCCATCGTCGATGGGGTGCTGCGGTCTCTTGTGACCTTACTTCAAATGGCGGCTAAAAGACCCTTTCTCTCTTCCTGGCTTCGACATATTTCGCGCGAGCCGCCCGAACCGATTCGACTTCGGAGACTTCAGCGATCGCAACGTCCCACCAGGACTCATACCCCGGCACGCGTTGCGCGTAGTCTGTCTCAATCACAACCACCGATGTTTTCAAATTCTTCCTTGCTTCCAGGAGTGCCTTTCGCAGATCTTCCCGGGTGTGAGCCCGGACGGCTTCGGCTCCCAGGCTCTTGGCATTGGCAACAAAATCTACCGGGATAGCGGCGCCTTCCAGTTTTCCGTTTTCCCGGTAGCGGTACTCCGTGCCCATCCCGCGATTGCCGCAGGCTCGCGTGAGGCCGCCGATACTCGAAAAGCCGTGGTTGTCGAGCACAACGATATTGATCTTGCAGCCCTCTTGCAGAGAAGTAACGATCTCCTGAGCCATCATCAGGTACGACCCGTCTCCCACCATCACGTACACTTCGCGGTCAGGAGCGGCCATTTTTACTCCTAGCCCTCCGGCAATTTCATAGCCCATGCAGGAGTAGCCGTACTCCACGTGATATCCCTTCGGATCACGCGTCCGCCAGAGTTTGTGGAGATCGCCCGGCAGGCTGCCGGCGGCGCACACCACGACATCGCGTGGTTCGGAAATTTCGTTGACGATGCCAACCACCTCACCCTGACTAACGGGAGGGCCCCAGTTCAGGTTATAGATCCGGTTGACTTCCTTTTCCCATGCTTCGCGCAGCGACTGGATTCGCGCTGAATAAGAGGCCGCGACCCTAACGTTTTCCAGCGCCCCCGTGAGTTCGTGCAGTGTAACTTGGGCGTCTGCGACCAGCGGCAGTGCCGCTTGTTTTCCCGCGTCGAACTCGCAGACATTCACGTTAATAAATCGCACAGTGGGATTCTGAAACGCAGTCTGCGAAGCAGTGGTAAAGTCGGAGTATCGCGTGCCGATTCCGATGATCAGATCGGCTTCGCGAGCCAAAACGTTGGCCCCTGGGGTTCCGGTAACGCCTATCGCACCGAGCGCTTGCGGGTGATTGTAGAGGAGCGAACCTTTTCCAGCCTGTGTTTCTACGACTGGGATTCCCGTCCGCGAAGCGAATTCCGCGAGCGCGTCGCTGGCCTCCGAATAAAGCACGCCGCCGCCAGCGATGATCAATTGCTGTCGCGCGGAGCGGATCCACTGAGCCGCTTGCGCCAGAAGATCACGGTCGCAACGCGGCCGGGGTATGGTCCAGATTCGTTTTTCAAAGGACTGGGTCGGATAGTCAAAGGCCTCGGCCTGCACATCCTGGGGCAGCGACAGGACCACCGCGCCGGTTTCCGCAGGCGAGGTCAGAACCCGCACCGCGGCCGGCAGCGAGGTCAGAATCTGCTCCGGGCGTTCAATCCGATCCCAGTAACGCGAAACCGGCTTGAAGCAATCGTTTACCGAGATGTCCTGGGTCGCGGGACTCTCCAGTTGTTGCAGCACGGGCGCGACATTGCGACGGGCAAAGATGTCTCCGGGCAGAAGGAGTACAGGCAGGCGATTGACCGTCGCCACGGCGGCTCCCGTCACCATGTTGGTGGCTCCGGGCCCGATCGAGGTCGTACAGGCCAGAGTCCGTAGTCGATTGCTGGTTTTGGCGAACGCGGCGGCGGTATGAACCATTGCCTGTTCGTTACGAAAAAGGTAGTAAGGCAGTCCCGGATCCTGCTCGAGCGCCTGCCCAATCCCGGCAACATTGCCGTGTCCAAAAATTCCCAGGCAGCCCTCGAACAGGCGGTGCTGCTTGCCATCGCGCTCGCTGTACTGATTCTTGAGGAACGAGATGAGGGCTTGAGCGACGGTCAGCCGAGTTGTCATGAAGCCTGCTCCTTATAAGACGGCTCCCGGTGAAACCCAGAGCTCAGATTTTCCATCTGAGAATACAGTCCCCGGCCATCCCGCGCATCTAAGCGATTAGAGCCACTGGCTGCTCGACCTGGTCTTCTCGGCCATGGAATCTCATCCCCTGACTAGCGGCAAACGGGGATCAGTTTCATTCCACGTCGAACGGATCCAAACATGTTGGGGGTCTTCGGTCACGGCCAGAGCGCGCGACGATCCGGCAAGAAAATTCAAGTAGTAAACGTCGTATCCGGGTCCGGCGACCACGGGATGAAAACCATTGCGAACGAGAACGGCGTCGCCATCGCGAGCTTTCACCGTGCACTCGCTCGAGTTCTCGCGGGAGTATAAATGCTGAAACGCGAATCCTTCCGGCTGGCGAATCCGATAATAATAGATCTCGTCCAAATCGACCTCTGCCGGCGGATTGTGTACGTCGTGCTTGTGCGGTGGATAGCTGGACCAGTTTCCGCCAGGGGTATAAACCTCGATGACCATCAGTTTGTCCGCCGGAAACGCTGGCATTATCACGTCCACGATCTGACGCGACGCATTTCCGCCACCGCGCAGACTGCTGACCACATCACGGGGGGTGATCAGTCGTGGTTCCGACCGCGTTTCCGAAGGCACTCGGCATTCGGCGATTTCGCAGACGGTGTCAGCTTTGAACGTGACCTTGTTCCCTGTCGGCGCGTAGATCGCATAAGGGAAACCGTCGAAAACATTCTTGCGACTTCCTATGTGCTGTAACCCCTGCCCCCAGTCGGCCGTACAGGTGCCGCCCAGCAGCACAAAAACGGCCTCCTCGCTTTCGGTACTCGTCCGATAGAAATCACCGGGTTGCAGCCGCCGGACGAACAGACTCATCCACTCCCACTTCGCCTGCTGGCGAGGCAGGTGAAGAAGTTCACCCGCTTGGTCCGGAGGCAGATCCCGGGAATGGACCAGGCTATCGCTTTCATTCATACTTGCCTCCTAGGCGAATGGCAGTGTAGTTGGCAGCCTCTGAAGATTCGCAGCCCTAATCTAACCGCTTTGACACTATGGCAAATGCATGTTTCCTTGTCAATCGCGATGGATTTGGGAGTTTATGTGAGAGTTGCCCGCAACTGGCTCCCCACTAAATGGCGTCCTTTATATAATCAAGATCATGTTTGAGCTTGACCATTCCGCAATGTTGGCGGTGGCGTTGGCGGAAGCCCGCAAGGGGCTGGCCGAAGGAGGCATTCCGATTGGGGCTGCGATCTTTGATGCCTCGGGCAAGGTCGTCGGCTTAGGTCATAACCGTCGGGTGCAGAACAATGACCCTTCCATGCATGGGGAGACAGACGCCTTCCGCAATGCGGGACGCCAGCGCAGTTATCGAAACCTCACCATGGTGACCACGCTTGCGCCGTGCTGGTATTGCAGTGGACTTGTCCGGCAGTTTGGCTTCGGTTCGCTGGTCGTCGGAGAGAGCCGCAATTTTCAGGGAGGCATGGAGTGGCTGCGCTCGCTTGGCATAAAAGTGTCCGACCTCGATTCTTCGGAGTGCTCCTCATTGCTGGGCGAATATATCCGCAGAAATCCCGAGGTGTGGAATGAGGACATCGGAGAGGAGTAACGGGTCGCGTGGTTGCGACGCTTCAACCACGGCTTAATCGTGCCGCTCGGACAAGGAACATTCGATGAAACTTGATAGAAAGTTATTGCAGAGTCTTCCCAAGGTCCTTTTGCACGAGCATTTGGATGGCGTGCTGCGGCCGCAAACCGTGGTTGAGTTAGCCAAAGATGTGGGCTACGTGGGACTTCCGACGACCGATCCCATGGCGCTGGCGGAATGGTTTCATCAAGGCGCGAACCAGGGAAGTCTCGCCAAGTACCTCCAGGGATTCAGCCACACCATCGCGGTCATGCAAACCGAGGAGGCTCTGGAGCGGGTCGCCTATGAGCAGGCCGAGGATCTCAGCAAAGACGGCGTGGTTTACTTTGAAACTCGCTTTGCACCCATCTTTCATACTCGAAAGGGATTGACTCACCAACAGGTCGTCTCTTCCGTCTTGAGGGGACTCGAGCGAGGGCGCAAGGATTTTGGAATTGCTTCGAGCTTAATCATCTGCGCCATGCGCAACATGGATGTATCGCTCGAGATGGCGGAACTCGCTGTGGATTTTCGTGAGCGTGGAGTTGTCGGCTTCGATCTCGCTGGCGAAGAAGGCGGTTATCCTCCCAAGAAACACGTAGACGCTTTTCACTACATTCAGCGGGAGAATTTCAATATTACGATTCACGCCGGCGAAGGCTATGGCAAGGAATCGATCTGGCAGGCGATTCAGTACTGCGGGGCGCATCGGATCGGACACGGAACGCGGCTGATCGACGATATCGCAGTCGTGGACGGTAAGGCCGTGAAGTTGGGCGATCTAGCTCAATACGTTCTCGACAAGCGCATTCCGCTGGAGATTTGCCTCATCAGCAACGTCCATACCGGTGCTACGCCCAGCTTAGCCGAGCATCCATTCAAAATTCTCTATGAGGAAAAGTTTCGCGTCACACTCAACACTGACAACCGGTTGATGAGCAGCACCAGCATGACCCGCGAGTTCGACGCCGCGGCAGACACCTTTGGTTTGTCCATGGATGATTTCGAGAAGATTACGATCAATGCGATGAAGAGCGCGTTTCTGCCTTACAGGGAGCGTTGTGATTTCATCTACTCGATCATCAAGCCAGGGTATGCCAACATTCGTAAGTCGGCGGCCACGCCGACTTACTCCGAGAGATAAGCGCTACTGAGACAATGCCGCCAGCGTTTCTGCGAGCACCAATGTCCCTCGGGCAATGTCTTCCGGCGAAGCATATTCATCGGGGCGATGACTATATCCGTTGCGGCAAGGGATAAAGAGCATGCCAGTGGGAGCGATGCGGGACATGAACAGCGAGTCATGGTAGGCGCGACTCACTATGGGAACAAACTCAAGATGGTGTTTTTCGCAGGATTCAGTGAGGGCTTCTACCACTGCGGGCGCACAATTGGCGGGAGCATCGGCGTTCAGGACCTCGGTGTGAATTTGAACCTGCCGTTTCGCCGAGATCGCCTGACTTGCGGTCTCTATCTGCTGCATAACATCGTCGCGCCGTTCGAGGTCGGTATCGCGAATGTCGGCGCTGAGACGAACCCGGCTGGGAATGCTGTTAACGGCGCCGGGAAAAACCTCACAAACGCCGACCGTCGCTACCGTGTCGATGGCTCCGCTCGTTCGCGCCGCATTCTCGATGGCCAGAATGAGTTCCGCTGCGGCGCAGAGCGCGTCGCGCCGGTCTGGCATCAGAACTCCGCCCGCATGCCCGCCTGAACCCTCGATGGAGATGCGAAGACTCGCCGGCGCCGCAATGCTGGTCACCACTCCCAGCGGGATTCCCTGCCCCTCGAGCCGAGGGCCCTGCTCGATGTGCAGCTCAACAAAAGCGCTGTAATGGCCGCTGGGCAGTTTGACGGCTTCAAGATCTCCGAAGACGCCGGCTCGTTCACGAACCTCATCGAGCGACGCGCCTTCGCTGTCCTTGAGCAGCCGCGCGGCATCGGCGGAAAGAGTTCCTGAAAGCATTCGGCTGCCAAGACATCCAATCCCGAAGCGCGTTGGCTCTTCCGCGGTGAACACCAGCAGTTCTATGGAGTGCCGGGGACGGAATCCGCTTCGTCGCAGGGCGCGAATCGCCTCCAGACCTCCAAGAACTCCAACCACCCCGTCGTATTTCCCCGCGTTCGGAATCGCATCGATGTGAGAACCAGTACTGACTGCCGGCAGCGCGGGATCAGAACCGGTCCAGCGCGCGAACGTATTTCCAATCGGATCGTAGCGCACGGCAAGGCCGGCTTCTTCGCAGCGAGCCTTTAGCCACGTGCGAGCTTTCTGATCGGTGGGCGTAAAAACAATTCTCGTAACCGCAGGCCCTTCTGCATCGGAAATCGAGGCGAGGGCTTCGATCTCCGATATCAGCGGGTCCCGGTCAACTTCGATTTTCATTTTTGTGCGTCTGCCAACGGATGACGGTGCGAATCCTTGTAAATGAGATATTTGGCCGGAACTTTTCCGATCGCTCCAAACCACTGTGCGCACCAAGGGGCCATCCAGATGAAATCGCCGGCCGTGACCGGATACCACGAATCTCCGAGCCGGTAGATTCCTCCTCCCTCTAGCATGATGAGGCCGTGCTCCATCACATGCATTTCCACCATGCTGAGCGCGACGCCCGGTTGGTAGACCATAGTGTTGACGGCAAAATCGAAGCTCATCTCGTCCGGCAAAAGGCACTTGACCTGCAAACCGGGATCGTCTGCGAGCGGATGCGATTCAACTTTGTCTTCGTGCGACACAATTAAATGCGGTGGCGCGGCCCCTGCCAGCGACTCATAAGATTTTTCAATCACAGCTACGCGGCTCTTCTGCGTCGCCTTAATCCGGTGCTCCAGACGTGCCGGCACATAGGCATAACCCCGGGCAGTGAGTTGGCTTTGTTGGTTGTTTACATCCAACTGGACAGCGCCTTCCATCACAAAGACGAACCGCTGCGCAGTCGTGCCACCCAGTTCGCCGCCGGGTTCGAACTCCGCCGTGTACTGAGTAAATCCCGCGCCCAATGCCGGCCCTGCGTGCACAATCGCCGCGCACCCCTTCATGCCCGGGAACGTAGTGCGGACAAATGTGTCCGGCGTCAGCAGAAGATAATTCGGTTGTTGTGAGCTTCGTGTATTGCCGAGATTATGCATGTCGTGTCTTTCTCTGAAATTCGGATGAGGATGCCAACTGCTCGACAAGGAGTAATCCGCACTCGATTGCCTTAGTGACGTCATCCACTTCCACCGATTCCGCCGGATCGTGGCTGATGCCGCCCGGCGTACGCAGAAAAATCATGGCAGCGGGAACTCTTTCCGCCAATATCATAGCGTCGTGCCCGGCGCCGCTCACCATGCGGTATGCCTCGCATCCCGCTTTGCTGACGGCTTCTTCCACCTGGCTTACGAGAAATGGATCCATCGGTACGGCCCGCTGGTCCATCAGCACATTGCATTGCACCCTTAGCCCACGACGCGTGGCCACATCTTCCGCCAGCTGAACCAGATAGTCCACGGCTGCGTTTCGCGCTTCGTCATGCCGGTGACGCACATCCAAACTCAGTCGCGTCTCCCCTGCGATGACGTTCGTCGCGCCTGGTTTCGCTTGGATCGCGCCCACCGTAGCCACCAGCCCGGACGTACTCACAGCCCGGCGCTCGACCGCACCGATCCACTCGGCAGCGGCGGCAAGCGCATCATGGCGGAGAGTCATCGGCGTCGTTCCAGCATGATTGGCGTGCCCCACGAAGGTGAACTCCATCCGGCTTTGGCCGGCGATCGCTTCGACGACTCCGAGCGGCCGGCCGGCGTTCTCGAGCACTGGCCCCTGCTCAATGTGGAATTCCACATAGCCAAAAACATTGTCTTCAATGGCAGCCTGCGCAATTTCTGCCGGATTCAAACCAAAGTCCTCAATCGCCTTGCGTATCGAGATTCCTTGCGCATCCTGGCGGCGGAGCAAATCCTCATCCAGGCTCCCCACGAGGCCGCGGCTCCCGATAAACGGCGTACCGAAGCGAACGCCCTCCTCTTCCGAGAAACCGACGACTTCGATGGCAAAGGGAAACTTCCGGCCGTTCAAAACGCCAAGCAGCGCAATGGGAAGAACGACTCCGAGCACGCCGTCGTATGCTCCGGCGTTGGGTACGGTATCAAGATGCGAGCCAATCATCAGGCACGGCGCATCCGGGTTCTCGGCCGGGTAAAGCATGCGCAGATTCCCCACGGCATCGACCCTTGATATGGCTCCAAGAGGAGCAACCCATCCGGCAATTTCGCGGTGGCACTCCCGCATGGGCGGAGATAGAAATGTGCGGCGGATGCTGCCGGTATCTTCACTGAACCGGGCGAGAGTCTGACAACGAGCAATGACCTCGCTGGCGCAGTCTCTTTGGTCACGACTTGCATGCACTCGATTCACCCTTACCGGCGACTGTAAGCTTTCCGCTGCGTCTAGGCTTGGCGAATGACTTTTGCCGCCGCCCAGCCGGTCAGGACGAGAGCGGTCAGGATCTCCCAGCCATACCTGTTTCCGTAGGTTGCTACAGGAAAATGATTGCTGATCATGAGAAACACAACGGGCACTGCCATGAAGGTATTGTGCTTGGAACGCAACTTGGCCTGAGCGCCGAGTGCCGGATCAAACTCCGCGCCGGCAGCAGCGGCGGTGATCATCTTGCGCTGGGCAGGAAGAATCCGAAACCAAACATTGGCCGTCATGATCGTCCCGAACATCGCTCCCACGTGGATAAAAGCAGCGCGCCCACTGAGAACATGCATCAGTCCCCAGGAGATCGCGGCAGTCATCACCAACGAAAATATCGCGAACCCCCACTCAGAGTTGCCGAGATATGACCGGACCGCCAGATCATAGATGTGCCAACCAGCGGCCAGAACCGCCAGCCCGATGGCAATGCCGGTAAGTTGGGAAATGTTGGCCACGTCAGGATCAAGCAGTCCGCCGGTGAAGTAATAGACGAGGACAAGCAGCACCATTCCGCTGACCCATGTCATTAAAGCTTCCCAACGAAACCAATGGACCAACTCGGGCAAAACCCCCAGGGAGGTCTGTTTTTCGACGGCGTAAAACCCGCCGCTGTGGACCATCCACACCGCCGGAGGTGTTTTTGCTGCAACGCTCTCCTTCTCGAGTTTCCCGAATTGGCCGTCCAGCCAGGTGAAGTAATAGGTTTGGCCGACCCACATGATTCCCGCAAAAACATGGAACCATCGCACCGCGAGGTGAATCCATTCCCGGATTGAAAAGGTCACGTTCGCCGGCTCCCTCAGATTCTTCCCCGATGATTTTCAGCTTCCCCGATAAGTCGTGTATCCATTCGGACTCAGCAACAAGGGAATGTGAAAACGTTCCTCACCCTCTCGAACATGGAACGCGATCTCTACCATCGGATATAACGAATCGATCTTCTGAGGGACATAATACCCTGCGATGTTGAAAACCAGACGGTAAACACCCGGGCTAAGCACTTCGTTCGCCGGCAGCAATTGGGCACAGCGCCCGTCCTGATCGGTCTGTGCAGAGGCGAGGAGACGCCAACTGCTCGAGCTTTCCTGTCGCTCTAAACGCACAGGCACGTCCTTCGCCGGCTTGCCTCGAGTGAGGTCCAGAACGTGGGTCGAGATGCCTTTTATCCCTGAAGCCATTTTTTTAGTCGAATCTGCGTGATCTGCCGCTGCTGCTCCGACGCTTCCTGAAGTTCGGTGTGCTCGTCATTTTTCATTCTCCGCTGCAAAATCCTCAGAATCTCCGCCGGGGACTTGCCGGTTGCACAAATGATGAAGATACGCTTGAATCTGCGCTCGTATTCCCGATTCCCTTCTGCGAGCGCAATTCTTACGGACTCGTCGGCGCCCACGACGTTCTGTTGCTCCTGAGCTGACCAGGCAACGGACCGCTGCGAAGCCGCTTTCGGTGCCTGCGATTCACCAATGCGAGGATGGCTGCGAAATGCCTCCAGCCAGTCCGATTCCGCCAAACTGCGCCAAGTTTCATCCGACGCCGCTAGAAGCGCTACTTCGTCGGGAACAGGCCTTCGCCCAACAATTTCATCCGCCCACGTTCGCGAGCCACAGCACGGCAGTATCTCATCGACGGCTGCTGCAATGGGAAGAAAATTCCAGCGCGCCAGCACACTACTCATAATCGTCTTCCCAGTGCCGCGCAGTTGTTCCAAGTTGTTCAACGAATTCCGCGACCAGATTGCCAGCCACCGCCCCGCGGTATCTCGCCGTGGATCGAATGTCATCAATCGGCTGGATCGCGGCGCTTGTCATTTTTCTAATCAATTGCACGAGTTCTGGCTCGACCGGCTTTCCCTTCACGTTCCGTTCCACCTCCGTCAACCGAAGTGGAACCGGCGCGATGCTGCCGAGCGCAATGCGAACATCGCCAATCACACTTCCGGTCGCGCCGCCGCGAAGCTGTCCTAACGCCGCTACGCACACTTTCGAAATGGCCTGAGCGTCGCGAGCTCCTACTTTCCGGGCGTAATGAAGATAATTCGAATACCTTCTCCCAAGGCAGATGGCTCGAATCAGCTCATCGGGTGCCAGCCTCATTTTCTTGTACCCGGTGTGGAAATCGAGATAAGGCACGCGGCGCTCGCCGCGCCCCGACACCAGAATCAATTCCGCTTCGTAGACCAGCAGCGCTGGCAATGAATCGGCAGCGGGCGATGCATTGACGATGTTGCCTCCGAGCGTTCCGCGATTCTGGTTCGCGATTCCTCCGGTCCAGCGGGCAGCGCTTGCCAGCAACGGGAATTCGCGAGCGATGACTTCGTGCTCACGCAGTTCGGTATAAGTGCATCCGGCTCCGATCCTGATTTCTTCCGGCGAAATCTCGATGCCTCGCAGTTCCGGCAAATTCCAAATACTCACCAGCTTCCGCGCCGGGAGCTTGCCAGCCGCGTACAGCACCATCACATCGGTTCCGCCAGCGATAGGGAGCCACTTGCCCGGCTCATCCGCCAGAAGTGACACGACCGCCTTCAGGTTGCCCGGCGCAATCAATTCGTAATCGGCGGGATCGGATCTCATGCGCCGGCCCTGTGGCGCGCCGCTTGTGCGACGGCTTCAAAAATCTGCATGTAGCCCGTGCAACGGCAAAGATTGCCGGACAATCCTTCGCGGACATCTTCCAGGGTCGGCTCGGGATTCTTGTTCAGTAGATGACAGCTAGCCAGAATCATTCCGGGAGTGCAGATGCCGCACTGCGCACCACCGCATTCCAAGAAAGCCGCCTGCAACGCGCTCAACTGCGGACCTTCGGCGATGCCTTCGATCGTAGTAAGATTCGTGCCCGCTGCTTGAAGAACCGGGATGAGGCAGCTATTCACCAACTCGCCATTCATCAAGACTGAGCAGGAACCACATTCGCCCTCTCCGCAACCTTCCTTCGCACCGGTCAACCCGAGTTCTTGCCGCAGGACATCCAACAGTCTCTCCATGGGATAGACGCGAACCGTTTCCGGCTTGCCATTTACGGTAAGAGAAAGCTCGCATTTGCCGAGGTCCTCTTTGCCGTGGTGTTTGGAGGAGTGGCTCATCGCTCTCCGCCGGCGCAAACTGCTTCAAAGATATCTTCCGGCAAGAGGGGCACGGAATCGAAACGAGTACCGAGTGCATCTTCGATCGCGTTGACAATCGCCGGCGCCGGACCATCCATCGGAAGTTCGCCAATCCCCTTGGCTCCATAAGCCCCGTGAACATTCCCCATTTCTTCGAAAAATATCCGAATCGGCGGCAGGTCAGCAGAGGTCGGCATGATGTAATTCGTCATCTGACCGTTCTGCATGCGTCCATTTTGCCAGACAACTTTTTCATACAAGGCAAATCCAATTCCCTGGGCAACGCCGCCGGAGATTTGACCCTTCGCCAAGACGGGATGAAGGACTTTCCCGACTTCCTGCAGAGCCACGAAATCTTCCGCTCTCGCGCTGTAGGTCGAGAGATCCACGGCAACTTCCGCGACATAAACCGCCCAGGCGAAGCTTGCATAGGCTTCGCCTCGATATTTCTCGTCATCCCAGGAAACGCCCTCGGGAGCTTCGTAGCGCGCGTACGAGCGTAGCTCCCCGTGCTCGGAAATATGGCGCCGGCACGCTGCGCGAAATTCTTCTGGCGAATACGAATCGCCGATCATGTCACCCGCAATCAGAGTTTGCTTGATTCCCAGAGCGGCCGACCGCACGAGACTTCCGACGACCATGGCCGTGCGCGACGCAACCGTCGGCCCGCTGTTCGGCACTTGATTTGTATCCGGCTGCGCGATTCGCACATCTTCATAGGGCAAATCCAGCGCTTCGGCCGCGATTTGGCAGAGCACGGTGTTGGTCCCCTGCCCGAACTCGGTACTGGAAACCAGCACGCGGACAGTGCCATCCGCGCACCCTTCCACCCCGACCACGGACGCCAGATAGCGCTCGCCCGAACCGGTGAACCCTGCTCCATGCAGAAAGGCGGCAATCCCCATTCCTCTCCTGATTGGTCCCACCGCGCTTTCCTCGGCGAAGCGGGCTTTCTTCGCGGTGTAGTCCGAAAGTTCGAGCGCTCGATCAAGAAGTTTTCCCAGATTAATTTCTTCGCGGATCGTTTGTTCGGTGGTCGTCGTTTCACCCGGCTTGAGGAAATTGCGGCGGCGTATTTCTACCGGAGAAAGTCCGACGGCCTGCGCGATCCGGTCCATGTGCCGCTCCATTGCGAACAGGCTCTGCGGTGCGCCAAACCCTCGAAACGCCCCGTGCGGCGGAGTGTTTGTCGCTACAGCCTTCCCACGAATCCGGATGTTGGGCCAATAATAGGGACCTCCCGCGTGAATTGTGCCCCGAGACAGGACTACGGACGACAACGTCGCGTATGCGCCGCCATCAATAGTGAAGTCGATCTCTCCACCCAGAATTTTTCCGTCCTTGCCAACCGCGGTGCGGTGACGCGTGCGCGAAGGATGACGCTTCGTAGTCGCCGTCATGTCTTCCAGGCGGTCATAAACGATTTTCACGGGCCGCCCAGACTTCATGGCGAGAAGCGCCGCGTGGCCCGCAATTATCGAGGGATAATCTTCCTTGCCGCCGAAAGCACCCCCAGTCTCCGCCTGCACCACACGAATTTTCTCTGCCGGCAGATTGCACAACGCCATCAGCGCCTTGTGTATGTAATAAGGACACTGCAGCGAACCCCACACCGTAATCCCCTGCTCGCGATCGAAGGCCGCAATCACCCCGTTGTTTTCGATGTAAAGCTGCTCTTGCGCGCCCGTGGTGTACTCGCCTTCGACGATGTAGTCGGCCTTTGCCCACACGCCATCGACATCGCCCTTCGTGATCAAGAAAGTTTTGAGTGTATTGTCCATCCCCCAAATAATCTGCGAACGTCGTTCGCTGTCTTCAATGGTGAAAATCGCCGGCAACGGTTCGTATTCGATCGAGACGCCATCCACAGCCTTCCGCAAGAGATGCGGGTCCGCATGCGCCAGGAGCAGGATTGGCTCCTCGGGATGATTGACCTTCCCATCCGCCAGGCAGGGCTGATCATCTCCGATCAGAGCGATGCAATTCTTGCCTGGAATGTCCTGCGCCGTGACGATTACAAATTCGCTCCACTTGAACTGCGGGTCAAACGAAATGTGTTTGATGACACCGCGAGCGATCTGGCTGCGAACCGTCGCACCGTAGAGCATCCCCGGCATGGTCATGTCGTCGATGTACCGCGCCGCGCCAGTCACTTTGTCGCGGCCTTCCTTGCGCGGCACCGATTTCCCGATTATGCGCGCTCCCTCCATGCCTATCCTTTATTACAGTCTTGTCTATTACAGTCTTGTCATCCCGAGCAAAGCGAGGGATCTGTAGTTTGCCCGCGAACTGCAGGTCCCTCGCTTCGCACGAGACGACAGAATCTTGCTACTCGGGAATCTCCCGTCCTCTTGCCTCGTGGGAAAATTGTCCATCCCTGAACACGACCTGTCCGCGCAAATACGTCGCCCTCACCACACCCCGCAACCTTTCCCCCAAATACGGTGACACCGGATGCCGATAATACAACCGATCTTCGGTGACGACGAACTCTGCCTCCGGTTCGAAGATCACGAAGTCGGCATCAAATCCTTCCGCAATTCGGCCTTTGCGCGCGGAGCACCCAGCGAGTCGCGCCGGCTGTTCAGACATCCATCGCGTTAGATCGGTCAAGGTGAATCCTCGCCGGATGGCCTCCGTCCATATTACGGGCAGCGCCAGTGAAAGGCTCGATATGCCTCCCCACGCAGTCTTGAAGCTGCCTTCGTCGAGCCGCTTCATCGCGGGTGGACAAGGCGAGTGATCCGTTGCAACCAGATCGATGATCCCGTCTTTCAGACCCTGCCACAACCTTTCGCGATTGTCGCGAGAGCGAATCGGCGGCGCGCACTTGAACAATGTCGCTCCATCCGGAATTTCTTCGGCACAGAAATGCAAATAGTGTGGACAAGTTTCAACACTGACCGGAAGCCCCTCCGCCCGCGCCGCGCACAACTCTGCAAGCGCCGAGCTCGCCGAGAGATGAACAATGTGCAAGCGGAACTTGTACTGCCGGCAGAGCGATAGCAGCAACCGGATCGCAGCGAGCTCGGCCTCCTCAGGCCGCGATTGCAGATGAGTCGAATAGCGCCTCCAATCCGCGTCCTGCAAGCGTTGTGTGGCTTGATCGACTGGGCCGGGAAGTTCGGCGTGGACCAGCAGCGGCAGGCGGGTTCGAGCCACGTGCGGCAACGCGGCGCGAAGCTCCGGCTCGGTGACCATGGTGAACCCATCGATTCCGGGATGGATCAGAAAGCACTTGAACCCGGGCACGCCCGCGGCCCCGAGCGCTTCAATCTCGTCCTGATTGTCGCTGACCACGCCACCCCAAGCCAACCAATCCACCCAGCATCGCCCCGAGGCGGCTTTACGCTTGGCAGCAAGGGCGGCGACTGTAGCAGTCGGCGGCAGACAGTTGAGTGGCATGTCCACTAACGTCGTGTAGCCGCCAGTCGCGGCCGCGCGTGTCGCCGTCTCAAATCCTTCCCACTCAGCGCGCCCCGGATCGTTGATGTGTACGTGAGAATCGACAAGTCCCGGAAGAATCGTAGATTCGCCGAAATCGTGCATTTCGTTGTCAGCAGCCACCTGATCGGCGGGCACGATGCCGCTAATTTTCCCGTCTCGCACGATCATCGCTCCCGGACGAATTCCATCCGGGGTCGCGATGCGCTTAGAAACGAAAGCCTCCCCGTCCATGCCCGAGCCTATCGTGCCGGCTCGCCTTTTTCAACTTTTCAGGGTGATGGCGGCGGACTAGACTCGTCCCAGAAATATTTTGCGTATTTCTTAGCTCCGCTTATACTTGCTGCCTCAAACATCTGCCTTAACATCGCTGCGAAAGAGTCCATGTCGACCGATTTATGCGCAGATTCGGGGGTAGTTGGGGTCCGCGCACCCTTGACGATTACGCGATGACGGAAGCAAGCCACATGGACAAGGCTTTCATGGCCCGCGCCATTCAACTCTCGCTCGAGAATGTAAGCTCCGGGCGCGGCGGACCGTTCGGCGCCGTCATTGTCAAAGGAGGCGTCGTCGTATCGGAAGCCGCCAATCAGGTCACCGCGACGAATGATCCCACAGCGCACGCTGAAGTGCTAGCCATCCGCCAGGGTTGCCAGAGACTTGATTGCTTCGAACTCCGGGGCTGTGATCTCTACACCTCCTGCGAACCCTGCCCTATGTGCCTGGGCGCAATCTACTGGGCCCGGATTAGCAAAGTTTACTTTGGCAATCTCGCAGCCGACGCTGCGAAAATCGGCTTTGACGATTCCGCAATCTACGCGGAAATCACCCAACCGCATGCTGAGCGCGAGATTCCCATGATTCAGATGATGCGCGAGGAAGCACTGGCGGCATTTCGAGCGTGGGAGCAACATCCCGGCAAGATCCGTTATTGAAGCTTGCACTTCGACCGCTCGTTTCGGGCGCCGACGGAGCACTTTCCACTCTTTCCACTTAAGGAAGACAATTGATCGATCGTTACTTCAAACTCGCCGAAAACAACACCAACATCAAACAGGAAATGCTGGGCGGCCTCACGACATTTGTAACGATGGCCTACATCATCGTCGTGAACCCGCAGATCCTGGCGCAAGCGGGAATGCCAGCCGATGGCGTCGTGTTTGCGACGTGCATCTCGGCCGCCGCCGCCACGCTGGTGATGGGCCTCTACGCTAAC
>Ga0210399_10001140_pt1 | contig 20827 bp, 15 predicted proteins | sample IncBWC14MmetaG_FD_150865 | JGI IMG/M metagenome (GOLD analysis project Ga0210399, IMG submission 150865) | Forest soil microbial communities from Barre Woods Harvard Forest LTER site, Petersham, Massachusetts, United States - Inc-BW-C-14-M | ecosystem: Environmental > Terrestrial > Soil >... | reverse complement strand
TTCATAAGTGTTGATTCTAAAGATAGTTAAAGTGCTTTGTTTTGATACACTTTTGCAAGTGTTGATTCTAAAGGGAGTTAGAAGTAAACATAATTCGCGTGCAAAACTTGCACTTTTTCCCAGTGCGCGCTGTCCCGGAGCCGTGATGGCAGGGACGATTTTCTCCTTGGGACGAACTGGGCTCTGAAAAGAAAAAGCGGGAGAGGGCTCGCTCCCGCAGGCAAGGCGCAGATTCTTACAAGACTTATGATCGCCGGAGGGTTACGATAGGTCAAGGGAAGAATAAAACGGTCGACATGCAACGCGGTACGTAGTATGCTTGACGTGTGATTCAGAGCTTTGCGTCAAAGGAAACCGAGGAGCTCTTTCAGTATCAACATTCGCGGCGCTTTCGGGCCTTCGAGCGCGTTGCGCTGCGCAAACTGTTGCAATTACATGCGGCGACAGAATTACACGTTCTGGCATCGCCTCCCGGCAACCAGCTGGAGGCCTTGCGAGGGGACCGGAAGGGGCAGCATTCCATACGGATAAACGATCAATGGAGAATCTGCTTCGTGTGGCGCGCAGGACATTGCTATGACGTGGAAATCGTCGATTATCACTGACGGAAGGCGAGGAAGAAAATGGGCAAAGCAGAGGGGTTGATGGCTCCGGTGCATCCGGGAGAAATCCTGCGCGAGGATTTCATGAAGCCGCTGGGCTTGTCAGTGAACAAGCTGGCGCTGGAGCTGCATGTGCCGGCGACACGGATCGGAGAAATCGTGCACGAGCGGCGGCGGATCACGGCGGAGACGGCGCTGCGTCTGGCGCGGTACTTCAAGACGAACGCGGAGTTCTGGCTGAACCTGCAGAATATTTACGATTTGGAAGTGACCCGGCGGTCGGGCAAGGATGCGGAGATTGAACGGCAGGTGCAGCCAGTGGGCGCGGAGACCGCATAGACGCGGTCGAACAACACAGAAAGTCAAAAACCGCAGCAGGTGGCACAGACTTGAGCGTCTGTGCCACTAGCGTTTTTTTGCGGGTCTTCTGTTTTGTTACTGCGGTTTCTTGGTTGGCTCTTTGGCGGCGTCGGGTTCCATGGCGGTCCTGGGTTTGGCCGCGGCGACGATCACTGGTTTCGGGTGCCAGAAGTCCATTGCAACTTTGGCGACTTCGTCGGGAGGATTGCTTAGCTCCGGGCTGATGCGATAGAGAGTGGACTCGGTGGTCTCGTAGGTCTCCGCGACGATTTGCGTCGCTTTTTTGAAAAGCTCCTCGCCCAGGACTTCCTTGGCGGTGGGGCTATGGTCGAAGCCGCTCAGCGACGAGCGCAGCGTGGAGAGGTAGAAGGTGGCGCCTTTACCGCCCTCCAGAACCTGGGAAACGAAAACCGGTTTGGTATCGGGGTTCTTTTCGAGGGCTTCCTTTTCGTCCTTCATCAGCGCCTCGAACTCAGGGACGTGGCCGGGGCGAATGTGCACGGCGGTGGTGCGCAAGAGGCGGGATTCGCCAATGAGTTTGGCGTAGGCTTCGGCGTCCTGGGGAGCTTTGCGGCTGAGGTCCCAACGACGGCGGCGGAGTTCGGAGCGGGACCACACCAGACAGTTGTTGAATTCCTGGTCTAGCTTCTGGGCGGTCTCCTTACCGAAGGCTTTGTTGGCGGCGGCCATGCTGGCTTCGTTGGTCTTGTCGATGTCGGCGTAGTCTTTGCGGGTGCTGGTGAACTGATAGACATACCCTTCACCATAGACGGCTTCGAAAGCGATCCAACGGTCGCCATTAAAGCGGCGGTTGGCATCGGCGAATTTTTTGCTGAGGGCGAGGAAATCGGCGTGTTTCTCCGGTTTCACTTTGACGATGAAAACGTCGAGATAATCTCCCTGCGCGTGGACAGCGACGGGCGCTGCCAAGCACACGGCTACTGCTAAAGCCCAAAGGGCTCTGCGGAACGACATAACTTACCTCCTTGAGGGATGCTTCTGCGTACTTGTGGTACGTGGAAGGGACCTGGTGGGCGGACTGTACACCCGGAAGAGGTAAGGGTCAAGGAGGAGCGGTCGCGTTGATGGAGGGAGATCAGCGAAGGCATGTCGAGGGTCAGCGTAAATTGGGTGGGCCTTTCCGCGCCGCTCCCCCTGACTAAAAGTCGGGGGCTTTCACCTGTAAGGGTGGCGTGGTGAGTTGGTGATAGACGTCTGTCATGATCAGGACGGATAGGGGAACGGAAATGAGTAGGCCTAGCGCTAGCAAGCTCGCACCAAGCACATTGAGAAGGAGAAGAGCGGCGAGGACCCGCAGCAAGCTGGCTGTTGCGCCTTTGCTGATAAGAGCGGTTTGTTGGAAGCAGCGAAGCAGGTTCGTCTCACCGCCGGCGAAGCGGAAACCGAACAGCGCGTAACGAGCACCCAAGTAGACTCCGGGAACAATCAAGAGCAGCAGGCCAATCACAACCAGGAAAAGATACAGGATTTGCGCGGCCAAGAATTTCGGACCCAAGGGCAAGTGCGCAAAGGTGTCGGCGAATACCGGGTCTTTCCCATCGCGTAAGGCGCGGCATATTTGGAGAAGGCCGAGTTCCACACCCGCGAAAAAAATCAAAAATGCCAAATGCATTACCGCCCACAACACGATGCCAAAGCGCTGACCAGCAATTACTACAATTTCCAGGACGACCCAAGCAGCGAGTATGGTCAGTAGGACTGCGGTGAAGAGGCCAAAACGCTTCTTGAAGGTAGGCCAGGCGAAGTCGAAAGCGTGACGCATGGAAATCGGACTATGCTTCACGTTCGCAGGTCTCCAATTTCGCGAATGGACTGGGTCTGCAATTACGATGGACCTCAGATGGGAGATGATGACTCAACTGAGACACTTCGAAGCTCAGTGTAAACGATAGGAGCCGGGGGTGAGGAATTCGAGGAGGCCTAGGTCTCTGAGGACTTGGAGTGTTGGCGGATTTTGTCGGGGATGTGGGCGTTTTTGGGATGGAGTTTGGCTAGGTCGTGGGTGTGCGCGTATACGTCCGCTAGAGTGAATTCCATTTTTCCTAACGATTGCACGACTTGAAGCACGTCGAGGGTCCAGCCGCTTGTTCCGAGTCTTTAGACAGTCTTAAAAGCCTTCCGCGCCAACTTACCCAACGTGGGCGGAGTTGAGGCCGAAAGGAGCTTGGTCATATCAGTTTGATTTTTAAAAAAGTTATTATAATTGAGCTCGCTGCCCGTCTTATTCCGATACACCTTGGCGCGTTTAGCATGTGCCTTACGGATGTGGTCGATGCTGGCCTTTATGAGTTTCGCCCATGCGGGCTTCGGGTTTTTGCACTCACGCTCCAGGAATGTTGTGAACTTTTGGTGAGACCATGCGGCTCCTGTAGCTCGTGACATTTTCGCGACGATAGCCAAAAGGCAGAAAGTAATGTGCCCGCCGAAGTTTCTTATGTATCTTTTCTGCCTGGCCAAACGGTCAAACTCGTACAGAATAAGCTCACTGAGAAGGTAAATCTGGAATGCTTCTTCAGGAGAAATCTTGCAGATTAGCTCGTATGGCTTCTCCTCGAAAAGATCGCTCACCTTGGACTTTGCAATGGCGGGACCAAGCTGTTTTTGATTCCAGTAGCAGCTCGCCATCAGCTGGGTAAGCCATTTCAACTCTGGACCTTTTCTAATCCCGCGGCTCTTCAGTTCGCTGCGCCTAAAATTCCATTCCTTGCTTCGGCGTTCGTAGAATAGTTTCCTCTTGCGGAAGTAGCGTGCCAGCGACTGCTGGTAGTCATCATTTGATACCAGATTCCACTTCTTGATTGGATTTTGAAGATTGCTCCTTATGGAGATCTTACGCACCAAATCTTTGCGTTGTTGAGACTGTCTGGATAACTCGCCGGTGATGACGGGTGGTACCTCGATGATCCGCACCATTACGCGAGCGAGGTCTTTAGCATTTTCTACATCGCGCACGCTGTGGAGAGTTTGAGATCCGTTCACCACCCTCGGGTTGACAATCTGCAGCTCCAGCAGCCCGGGGTAGTGCGTTTGTTTTTCGCAGAGCATGGTGATCCCGTTGTTGCTGTAAGCAAATTCCTGTGGTTCATCCTTAAACGTGGTACGGATATCTTTGTTAACTGCCGTGTTCCCTAGTGATAGTCTGACATTCCTAGCGAACAGGAGATCGTACGGATCCTTTTGCATATATTTCATGAAGTCCGTCAATCGTGCGAACACGATTGAAGTAGAAACCTCAGTATCACGCTTATCCGCCGATAGGACTCCTCGTATCCCTGTTAGGAGCATAGTGGGCGTCCTTGGCATTGCTCCTTCAATGTGGTCCACCATGAACTGGATGATGTCTTCGAGGTGAAAGATGTCGAGGTCATCGCTCTTGACTGTCTCGAATTGGTTCTCATTGCGGCGATGGTTCGTAATGAACATCAGGCGAGCTCGGCCTTGATCGTACCGCTCTAGCAGGGCCCTATATCGGCCACGAAGCTCAGGTCTTACGGCTTTGTTGAGTAGCGCTGGCCGCCCTGATTTGTTTGCGAAAGCGTTTCGGAATCTTGCGATCTCGTCATAGAAGCTATTGGGGGACTTTTCGTTGTATATCGACGTGAATTTGCTGTTTATGACGAAATGCTGCACGTTCTCTTCGTCGTGGGTCGACAGGAATAAGTCAACTTTGCCGTCTTTCGTTCCATCGGAGATGTAGATGTCCGCTGTGCGATCGAAATAAAGGTTGGCGAACCAGCGAGCGAATGCTTGTGGCCTCGCCAAACTGTGTTCTTGGCCTACCTCGTTGATCCTATCTAGCATGAATTTGAAAAGCTGGGATTTTTCGTACACTTAACGTCACGCCTTTCAATTGTTGTAGAGAGCGGTCGAGCGGGCGGTAGTATAATTGATGGCACGTACTGTTACAACAAATGGTGTGGCTAGATCGCGTATTTTCTGAGCTTGGTAGAGTGACTTGTGTCGCCTAGACACTGTTCACTTTGCTGAGTGACCTGGCCAGCGGCCGGTTGGTCGAATTTTGGGAGCCACCTGACGAGGTCTGCTGCTTTCCGCGATCGCAGTTTTGGGTAACGCCTGTCGTTGTCGGATCGCCCTTATTATTGGGAACGTCCGACCTGCTATCTTTCTCGGATTGCCGCGGCTATCACCTGCAAGAACTTCCCACCAGTTTCTTCGGGTGGCCTTCCCCTGCGTCTTCCACTCGGCCATGATGTCGTCAATCATTTGGGCAACTTCATTGTAGCCGTTGGCGCGGAGCCAGTCGCGTGCCGAGGGCTGTGATTTATTCGACTCGCCAGATGTAGACACGATTTCTTGTTCCACTTTCGACCATCCAGATCTCGTCTTCTCCGTTTACGAGTTGAATGATGCTGTTGACGAAGAGCACTTCGAAAAACCAGCGGATCTGGGCCGCCTCAGCCTCGTTTTGACAGGGGAAAATAAATCTGGTGACTGCCGTAGTCTCGTCGATAAGATAGCGCTTCTTGAAGGAAGGGTCTGCGACTTCCGCTCTCGTCGAAAGACGCTCTGCGCGGAATCGCCCACTGACGTGACTGATTGAATAGCCTACGAATCGCGATGCTATCCAATCGCAAAGCCGGTTCAAGTACACCTCCCGAGCCTCGCCGGGGTGATTCGGAAAGTGGCTAAAGAGTTTCTGTTCCTCTTGGGCCCTCAATCGTCCGAGAATTGTATCTTTGTAAAACAAAGCGTCGAGCGTGGTCCGAAGGTGAGCCTCGTTCGAAAGAGGCATGAAGAACTCAAATGTAAGAACATTTTCATATATCAGATTCTTGTAGTCGGACGCGACGCGGCGGACCTGCGTGACGTGCTGTTGGAACTTGTCCCATTGCGTGAATGGTCGGAACGCTTCGCTTACGCGGTATCTATCATTTGGGGCGGGAACGACAAATTGCTCAAACTGTTTTGACCAGTAGGTCTGGAACGTTTTGCCTTGCCAAGTCGTGACGGCTTCGAGCTCTGCCGTGGTGAAGGGCTCCTGGGAGTCCAGGCGATCTGTCAGGAAATCGAATACCTTTCGCTGGTTTTCATCGCCACCCATCCCAAACGATCCCCTTATGTGTCATTTGCCCCGAGCGACAAGCCGAAGTACAGGCGTAACCACGGCTCCAAATCTTCTAAATCGACCGCTTTACCGGTCGAAACCAGGAATGACTTCATATTCGATGTAAATCCTTGGCCACTGAAAACGACCAGGCCGTCTATCGGCCATGCGGCAATGTCCTGGATGGTAGATGGAATCTTTTCCTCGGCGGTGCCGCCGACGCTCTGAAACTTGCATTCAATCCCGAGCGTTTTCGAGGTCTTACGATCTTTGAGGATTACATCTATTCTTCGTTCTGCACCCCAAATGCGCCTAGCCACTTTGAATTGCTCGCGAACGTCGAGGTCGAGTTTTTTGCCGAGCTCGCACACGGCTTTGCAAAGCTCATCGCCGCTCGTTACCGCCTTGGCGCCGCCTGCCATCGTGGCTCGCTCCCCTCAGTCAGCCCCAGCGGTCAAAAACGAGTACTGATTTGGAAGGTTTGGGCGCGAAAGTCTTAGTTCTCCACCCGAGAATTCCTTGATTCTTTGAGAGGACACCCGAACCCACTTCGGATCGATCTCGATCCCTCTGAAAGCTCGCTTGGTTAGCATCGCAGCCAATGCTGTGGTTCCGCTCCCTGCGAAGGGGTCGAGGACCAAATCACCTATGTTGGTGGAGGCTAGGAGGATGCGTTCGAGGAGGGCTACGGGCTTTTGCGTGGGGTGCTTCCCGAAGCGCTTTTCCCATTGCTCGGGGGGACGGATTTCCCAGACGGACTTCATTTGCTTGCCGCGATTGGTTTCCTTCATGAGCTTGTAGTGGAAGGTGTGGCGGGACTTTTTGTCCTTGGCGGCCCAGATGATGGTTTCGGTGGCGTGGGTGAAATAGCGGCAGGAGAGGTTGGGAGGCGGATTGGGCTTAACCCAGGAAATGTCGTTGAGGAGCTTGAAGCCGAGCTGCTGCATGGCGAAGCCGACGGAATGGATGACGTGGGCGGTGCCGGAGACCCAGATGGAGCCGTTGGGTTTTAGGACGCGCTGGGCGGCGGCGAGCCAGGCCGTGTTGAATTCGTGAACCTTGTCAAATCTGGCCCTTACCGGGCCAACTTCAGGGCCGGGTAATTTGTCCCAATCGCCTTTGTGGACGGAAACCATTTTGCCGGCGTGGCAGGTGATGCCGCCGTTGGAGAGGAAGTAGGGCGGGTCGGCGAAGACGAGGTCGACGGAGGATGCGGGGAGGGCAGCGAGGATTTCGAGGCAGTCGCCCTGGTAGAGGCGGAGGTGGTGGGCGGGGTCGTCGAAGGCGGGAGTGGGGAGTGAGTTGGGCATGGATTGAGAGCGAAAAAGCAGGTCCCTCGTCGCGCTGCGAAAAGGCCGCAGCGCTCGCTCGGGATGACGACGCTTCGCCGCGTCGCCAGATCGTTGATCAGATCGGGATCGTTGATCAAGGGGTAAAGCAAGTCAAGGCGGGGATTTCACCACAGAGGGCACAGAGAGCGCAGAGGAATCGGAAGAGGAGGGCGGGTGCCCGCCCTTGACTTGCGGGGGAGGCGGGCACCCGGTGTTTGTCAGCGAGGGATGTGTGTGCCTCGCATCAGCATGCTTAGAGGAAACTAACACTCGCAAAGGAACAAAGCTGTCCCTATTGGCACACCTTGCCCCTTCGCTTCGCTCAAGCGGAGGAGGAAGATTTCACCACAGAGGACACAGAGAGCGCAGAGGAAGCAGGCTACGCCCGGGATGACATTGAGATGCGCGCGGGGGTGGCGCCGATGGCGATGGGATGCAGGGGGCCGATCAGGTTTTGGGCGTGGCTTTCCTGGAAGAAGCGGAGGAGGCCCTGGAGGTTTTCGTCGTCGAGGGTGTAGTCGATATTTTTTTCGAGGTAGAGGCGGAGCTCGGGTTCGGGGAGACGCAGTTGCCGGGCGGCTTCGGCGCAGATTTCGGGGAGTTGGCGGAGACCGAAATCGCGGGAGGCGAGGAAGTCGGCGGCCAGCTCCGGCGTGACGATTTCCGTGCGCGCGGCCCAGACGGCGAGGACCGCGGGCTTTTCGGTGAGGTGCCACCATTCCTTGACGACGTCGTAGATGTGCAGGTCGCCCACACCGGAAATACCGGCAGTGGCGCCGGTGGTGAGCCATTCGGCGTCGGGGCCGGGCGTCATTTTGTTTTCGGCGGCGATGGCGATGCGCAGAGCGGCGTCGCCGATGATGAGCGCGGCGTCGGAGCCGGCGAGCATGGCGGCGGGGTCGGGATCGCTCTCGAAAAATTCGGGGGCGATTTGCCAGCGGCGGGCGGCGAGGATTTTGACGAGCGCTTGCGTGCTGCGGGAGCCGCGGTCGAGCGCGACGCGGCGGGCCTGGCGGATGGGAACTTTGCTGAGGAGCAGGAGGCTGCGCACGCGCTCCTTGCAGGCGATGGCCAGGCCGGGGAGAACGGTGAGGGCGATGCCCTGGCTTACGATGCGCTGGTACTCGATGGCGGGAATGATGGCGACGTCGGCGGCGCCGGTGCGCAGGGCTTCGGCGCATTGCGCGGGGACGGTGAAGGAGAGGTCGTATTTGCCCTGTAGGGCGCCGTGGGTGAAGCCGCGGACCAGCGGTGCGGTGTTGAGATATTGCACGACGGAGATGCGGAGTTTGGCCACGGCTGGTTGCGCGAAACCTGAATGCCAGTATAGCAGACGCGATTTTGCGGCGCGCGACGCGGATTTGTTGTAAAACTCTTCAGCCAATTTGAACGTTGCGAATTTGGAGGCCTGGAAAATGTCGAAGCGGGTGGTGTGGCTGGCGGTGGTGGCGATGTTGTGCTGCGTTTCGCGTGCGCAGGCGCGTGCCCAGGCGAAGGGTGAGGCGGGCGCGGAGAAGACGACTTCGATTGCCGAAAAAACGAAGTCGATGGAGAAGATGCCGGGGTATTTCAATATTTATTGGGATGCGAAGCAGGGGAAGCTGTGGCTGGAGATCGACAAGTGGGGAACGGAATTTTTGTACCAGAGCTCGCTGCCGGCGGGGATTGGTTCGAACGACATCGGGCTGGACCGCGGACAGTTGGGCGGGACGCACCTGGTGCGCTTCGAACGCAGCGGGCCGAAGGTGCTGCTGGTGCAATCGAATCTGGAATTTCGCGCGGTCAGCAACGATGCGGACGAGCGGCGGGCGGTGCGCGACTCGTTTGCGGAGTCCGCGCTGTGGGGCTTTACGGTGGCGGCGGAGGAAGGCGAGCGAGCGCTGGTGGACGCGACGGAGTTTTTCTTGCGCGACGCGCACCACGTTCCGGAAACGCTGCGACGCACGAAGCAGGGCGCGTACCGGCTGGATGCTTCGCGCTGCGCGCTGTATTTGCCGCGGACGAAAAATTTTCCGCTGAACACGGAGGTGGAGGCGACGCTGACGTTCACCGGCGATGAGCCGGGGCCGTGGGTGCGGCAGGTGACGCCGGAGGCGGATGCGATTACGGTGCGCGAGCATCATTCGTTTGTGCAGCTTCCGCCGGCGGGGTACAAGCCACGCGCGTACGACCCGCGGTCGAGCTTTTTCGGGATTTCGTATATGGATTATGCGACGCCGATCAGCGAGCCGATTGTGAAGCGGTTCGCGGCGCGGCACCGGCTGGAGAAAAAAGATCCGAACGCGGCGGTCAGCGAAGCGGTGCAGCCGATCGTCTATTACCTGGATCGCGGGGCGCCGGAGCCGATTCGCTCGGCGCTGCTGGAGGGCGCGCGATGGTGGTCGCAGGCGTTCGAGGCCGCAGGATTCAAGAATGCGTTTCGCGTGGAGTTGATGCCGGAGGGCGCGGACCCCATGGATTTGCGCTACAACGTGATTCAGTGGATTCACCGCGCGACGCGAGGGTGGTCGTATGGAGCGGGAGTGATTGATCCGCGGACAGGGGAAATTATCAAGGGGCACGTGTCGTTGGGATCGCTGCGCGTGCGGCAGGATTATTTGATCGCCGAGGGGCTGCTGGCGCCGTATGAAAACGGCAAGGCGTTGCCGGCGGGGCAAGATCGCGCGGCGCAGATGGCGCTGGCGCGCTTGCGGCAACTGGCGGCGCATGAAGTGGGGCACACGCTGGGACTGATGCACAACTATTCGGCGAGCACGGTAAATCGCTCTTCGGTGATGGATTATCCGCCGCCGCTGGTGAAGCAGGGCGCGGACGGCGTGCCGGATGTTTCGGACGCGTACGCTACGGGGATCGGGGAGTGGGACAAAGTGTCGATCGCGTGGGGCTACAGCGAGTTCGCGCCAGGGACGGACGAGCGCGCGGCGCTGAATAAGATTTTGCTCGATGGGTTCGGGCGCGGGTTGCGGTATCTGACGGATCAGGATGCGCGGCCGGCGAGTTCGTCGAGCAGCGTGGCGCATTTGTGGGATTCGGGCGCGAACGCGGTGGATGAGCTGAACCGGCTGATGCAGGTGCGCGCAGCGGCTCTGCGGCGATTTGGCGAGAAGAATATTCGCGAAGGCGCGCCGCTGGCGACGATGGAAGATGTGCTGGTGCCGATTTACATGCTGCACCGCTACCAGGTGGAGGCGGCGAGCAAACTGATCGGCGGGATGGATTACACGTTTGCGCTGCGCGGGGATGGACAGACGCCGACGCAGATTGTTGCGGCGGCGGAGCAGCGGCGGGCGCTGGCCGCGGTGCTGGCCACGTTGAAGCCGGAGGCGCTGGCGTTGCCGGAATCGCTGCTGAAAATGATTCCGCCGCGGCCGCCTGCGTACGAGCGTGGGCGGGAAGATTTCAAGATTCGGACGTATCCGGCGTTTGACGCGCTGGCACCGGCGGAAGCGGCGGCTCAGCACACGCTACAGTTCCTGTTTAATCCGGAGCGCGCGGCACGGCTGGTGGAATTTCATGCACGAGACAAGGCGAATCCGGGATTGGAGGAAGTTTTCGATGCGGTGCTGGCCACGACATGGAAGTCGCCGCATGGGAACGGGTACGCGGCGGAAGTCGCCAAGGTCGTGGATGACATCGCGCTGTATGACTTGATGGCGCTGGCGGCGAATGACAAGGCCTCGGACGAAGTCCGGGGAGTAGCATGGCTGAAGTTGCGGGAATTGAAGAAGTGGCTGGATTCCGGGCGAGCCGTACCGGAAGCAAGTTTGGATCCGGCGCACGTTTTCTTTGCCTCGAAACAGATCGAGCTATTCGAGAAAGATCCCAAGCGGCTGGACCTCACGGCGCCGGCCGAGCCACCGGATGGCCCGCCGATTGGCGCGATGGGAGACGCTGACGACGATTGGCAGCCGTGATTTGCGGCAAGACCGTTTGGGTGGGTGCGTCGTCTATAGCAGTGGGAGGGGATGTCCATGAAGATGCGCACAACGGTTGCGATGGTTGGGGCAGGTATCGCCTATGTTTTGTTGATGTTGCCGATGGGACGGGTTCGGGCGCAAGGCCCGGCGATTCCGGCGATGCCTGCCGCGCCTGCGTTTCCAGCGGAGCCTGCGGCTCCCGCTGCACCGGGATGGGGCGAATACGGGCTGCACGGGTCCACCCATTGGGGCGATGGGCCGGCAGCGGACTGCTCGGACTTGCACATCCGGCTGGATGGCGAGCGGCCGACGATTCAATCAGAAGAGCGGACGGTGAGCAAAGCGGAGGCTCCTGTGCTTCGGGTCCGCGAAGTGGAAAATGGCGGAGTGCAAGTGCAAGGCTGGGATAAAGATGTGTACTCGGTGACCGCTTGCAAGGCTGCCGTAGGCGGGGATGCGGCGCGGCTGCTCGCGCAGATCAAGCTGGCGGTGCAGGGCGGCGAGGTTTCGGTGAGCGGACCGCACGGCGACCGAGAGGACTGGACGGTGTATCTGCTGATTCGCACGCCGCGCTCGGCGGATATCGAAGTGACGACGCATAACGGTCCGGTCAGTTTTTACACTGTGAACGGGAAGATCACCACGCGGGCCACGAACGGGCCGATCAGCATGAAGGATTGCTCGGGCGAGGCCAATATTTCCGCGGAGAATGGGCCGATCAGCTTTTCCGGGACAAGCGGCAAACTGCGGCTGCATACGCAGAACGGGCCGATCAGTGTGTCGCTGGGCGCGAATTGGGATGGTTCGGAGCTGGTTGCGGATGCGGTGAACGGTCCGCTGACGCTGCGCGTGCCGTCTGGGTTCAAGTCGAGCTTCCTGGTGGAGTCGAACGGGCATTCGCCGATTAGCTGCCATGCCAGCATTTGCGCGGATACGCGGAAGACCTGGGACGATGAGCACCGGCGGATTGAATACGGCAGCGGGTCACCGGTGATTCGGCTATCGACGGAGAATGGTCCGATTTCGGTGGCGGATTAATGTCACTCCACGGATAGTGGGGGACCGATTAGTTCCATACCGTAAGCGTGAAAAAGCTCCTTGTCGCTCGCGTTGGCAGAATTTGAATACGCACTGTCGTGCCGCTTCATGGATTCTCGGAAAAATGCCTCCATCTTGTTGGCAGGCGCGAAGGCGATCAGCATTTTGCCAGGGGTGTCGCCGACGAAAGCCCAGGCGTGAGGTATCTCGCGTGGCGCGAGAACGGAATCACCTGACTTAAGTCGGAAGCGCTCAGATCCGACCTCAACGACGTAATCTCCTTCGACGGCGTAGAACCACTCATCCTCGTTGTGGTGCAAATGACGCGGCGGGCCGCCCTTCTTGCGATTCGTATGTTCCATAATGAAGAGATTGCCGGTGCTGTCCTGCGTTGACACCTTGAAATCGGTTGAACTGACGCCGAGCGTGTGGTGCTCGCCAAATCGATCCTCGCCACCCGGGACCCGGGCTACCTTCACCGGCGTTAACGTCTTGCTGGACTGCCCCATTACAGCTAATGGAAATGCAGCCATAGCTGCGCCAAGAAAAGAGCGACGATCCATACTTTGCATATTATTGATTCTCCCGTTCTTGACCAATCTTTGAGACGAAAGCCCGCATACGTGGGTCCCAGTTGCGGTTGCCGAAGGTTTTTGTTTCTTCGAAGTATACTCCGCGTAAGCGCGTCAAAGCCAGGTCAGACGGCCGCAGGACGTGACAGCCTCGCCGGGTGGACGCGCTCGAGCGCTTGCAGATAAGATTTCAGCATGCTGCTGGAAGAGCGCGTTGCGCGGCCGACCACCGAAGCGGAAGCGGTTGAGCTTGCGCGTGAACTCTATGGGCTTGCGGTCTCGGCTGAGTCGCTGCCCGGCGAGTACGACGACAATTTCCACCTGACAGCGCTCGACGACAACCCACCCCACACAAGAGATGAAGCTGCCGCTGCCGGTTTCGTGCTGAAGGTGATGCACCCGGCGCGCGAACGGTCGTTTATCGACATGCAGTGCCGGGCGCTGCAGCATCTGGCGCAGCGCGCGCCACGGCTTACCTTGCCGCGCGTGAAGCCCAACCGGAACGGCGAGGCGCTCGCTGCTATTACTGCGGCGGATGGGGTGCAGCGGCTCGTCTGGCTGCTTAGCTACGTGCCGGGCACGATGCTGGCGAAGGCGCGGCCGCACTCGCCGGAACTTCTGCACAGCCTTGGGCATTTTCTCGGGGAAATGGATGCCGCACTGGCGGATTTTTCCCATGATGCCGCAAGACGCGAGCTAAAGTGGGATTTGACGCGGGCCGGCTGGATTCGCGCGCATCTTCATCACATCCGCGACGCGTCGCAACGCGCGCTCATTGAGAAATTCCTCTCTCTCTATGAAACAGAGGTTGTGCCGGCGCTGCCGCTTTTGCGCCGCAGCGTGGTGTATGGCGACGCCAACGATTACAACGTGCTGGTGGGCAAAGCGCTGCCGCTGCCGAGAAACGTGGTCAGCGTCATCGATTTCGGCGACATGCACGAAACGGTGACCGTTTCGGAAGTGGCGATCGCCGCGGCGTACGCGATTTTGGGAGAGGAGAATCCGTTGCGCGCCGCGGCGGAAATGGTTCGCGGGTATCATCGCGCGTTTCCGCTTACGGAAGCGGAGCTGAACGTCTTGTTCGCGCTGATCGGAACGCGGTTGGCGGTCAGCGTGGTGAATTCGGCGCAGCGCGCCACGGTCAAGCCGGACGACCGTTACGTGCGAATCAGCGAGAGACCGGCGGGGGAAGCGCTGGAGCGGCTCGAGAGAATTCATCCGCGCTTTGCGGAGTACACGTTTCGCGAGGCCTGCGGGCTGGAGGCTGTTCCGCAAAGCAGCGCGCTGAAGAAATGGCTCGCGGAAAACGCTCATGCGGCGGCGTCCGTGCTGGACGCGAACCTGCGCACCGCGCCAAGCGTCGTATTTGATTTCAGCGTCGGAAGCAGATTTCTGGGCGCCGATCCCGCGGCGGCTGACCCGGCGTTGATTAGCGAACGCATTTTTGCAGAGTTGAAACACGCGGGCGCTTCCGTCGGCGTCGGGCGTTACGACGAAGCGCGCGCGATTTACACGTCAGCATTGTTTGGCGCGACCGGGAACCCTACCGACGAGCGCCGCACGATTCATCTGGGGATCGATTTGTTGTTGCAAGCGGGGACCGCGGTGCGCGCACCGCTCGACGGCGTTGTGCACGCGATGGCAAATAACAGCTCGCCTCTCGATTACGGCCCGGTCGTGATTTTGCGGCACAGCTTTGACAGCCCAGGTGGCGCCGAAGAGTTTTTCACTTTGTACGGGCATCTCACGCTGCAGACTCTGGGCGGGCTGCGCGTAGGTCAAAAAGTTGCCCGCGGCGAGAAATTCGCGGAAGTGGGAGCGACGCAGGAAAACGGCGGTTGGATGCCGCACCTGCATTTCCAGATCGTCAGCGACTTACTGGAGCTAGGAACCGACTTTCCCGGCGTGGGCCGCGCATCCGAACGCGGCGTGTGGACAAGCTTGTCTCCCGATCCGAATTTATTGCTGGGCATTCCGGCGGACCGATTCCCGGACAAAGAGACCAGTGCGGACGAGACTTTGGCCGCGCGACGTTCGCTCTTGGGAAAGAGCCTGAGCGTTTCGTACCGGCAGCCACTGAAGATTGTGCGCGGCTGGCGGCAATACCTTTACGACGATACCGGGCGCGCCTATCTGGATGTCTATAACAATGTGCCGCTGGTGGGGCACAGCCATCCGCGCGTGGTGCGCGCGGCGCAGGAACAGCTTGCGCTGCTCAATACCAATACGCGGTATCTGCATGACAACGTGCTGCGCTATGTGGAACGGCTGTCCGCGCTTTTGCCGGATCCGCTGCGTGTTTGCTACTTCGTGAATTCGGGGAGCGAGGCAAACGAGCTCGCGTTGCGGCTGGCGCGCGCGCATACCGGCCGCGAAGACATCATCGTTCTGGAGCACGCCTATCACGGTCATACCAACACGCTGATCGATATTAGCCCGTACAAGTTTAACGGGCCGGGCGGGCGCGGGCGCAAGCCGTGGGTGCACGTGGCGCCGATTGCGGACGATTATCGCGGCTTGTACCGGCGGGGTGATGCGCAAGCGGGCGCGAAATATGCCGCACACGTGGGCGAAATCCTGCAGCGCGCGGGGCGTGAAGGCCGCAGCGTGGCGGCGTACATAGCGGAAACGCTGCCGAGCGTTGCGGGACAAATCGTGTTTCCGCCGAATTATCTGGCGGAGGTGTATCGCCGGGTGCGAGCGGCCGGAGCAGTGTGCATCGCGGACGAAGTGCAGGTGGGGTTCGGCAGGCTGGGAACGCATTTCTGGGGATTCGAAACGCAAGGCGTAGTTCCGGACATCGCGGTGTTTGGCAAGCCGATCGGGAATGCATTTCCGCTGGCGGCGGTGGTGACCACGCAAGAGATCGCGGCTTCCTTTGCGAATGGAATGGAATTTTTCAGCACCTTCGGAGGCAATCCGGTGGCGTGCGCGGCAGGAATGGCGGTGCTGGATGTGGTGCGGGACGAGGCGCTGCAGGAACGAGCGCTGTGCGTTGGGAAGTATTGGATAACGGAGTTGAAGAAATTGCAGGAATGTCACCGGCTGATCGGCGACGTGCGCGGTTCTGGACTTTTTCTGGGGATGGATCTGGTGCGCGACCGGGAAACGCGCGAGCCGGCCGCGGAAGAAGCGGATTACGTGGTGAACCGGCTGCGCGACCGCGGGATTTTGGCCGGAACCGACGGACCGCATCACAACGTCATAAAATTGCGGCCGCCGCTGATTTTTTCGGAGGAAGATGCGGATCTCTTCATCACAACCCTGGAAGCGATTCTGCAAGAAGATGCCGCGCAACCGTAAGCAAAAGGCGCAGGCAACGCCGCGGGCTCTGGCCGATTCCAAGCGAGCATAGACATTGCTGGTTGGTTACGCGAATATCTAAATTTAGAGGCCCCTGCGGGAACCCACCCGAGCAAGGACGCCGAGGACAATCTATGTATCTTGCTCGAACCGCTTGGTGCCTGCCGCTGTCACTGCTGCTTTGTGCCTCGCCCGCACGGAGCCAATCGGCTCCGGATGCCGCGCCGGCGCCCGCTCCGGCTCAGTCCGTTCCTGTCTGCGAGGAAGCTCCCCGTGAAGACGCGATGGTTTCGCTGTGCGCTCCGCCTTCGTCGGCGGAAGAACTGCGGGCGGCCGAAGTCGAGCCCGCGGCGCCGGCCATCATTGCCCTGACCCTATCGGCCGGAACGCCGCTGCGCATCGCGGTGGAACAACGTGCCCGCATCCATCATCCCGGCGAAGTGATTCATGGAAAGATCGTCGAAACGGTGTACGCGTTCGATCAGGTGGTAATCCCTGCGGGGAGCGTCGCCACGGGTCATGTGAAGAGCATTGCTCCCGTTCCGGGATTGCGGCGCACGATGGCGTACGCCAACGGAGATTTTTCTCCGTTCCGAAAATACGAAGTGTCGTTTGACAGCGTCACGCTTCCGGACGGCAGGCAACTGCCGATTACCACTACGGTCACGCCAGGAACCGCGCAGGTGGTGCATCTGGTGAGCAATCCCGACAAACAGCAACAGAAAGGCGTGGCAGGGCGCGCGACGGACCGCGCAAAGAGCGAAGCCAAAGGCAAGATAGCGGAAGCGAAGCAGCAAGCGCGGGAATCGTGGGAAAAGTTGATCGCGCCCGGCAAAATGCAGAGAATGAAAGAGTTTCTGCTGGCGCAATCGCCCTATCGGCGGCAATACCTGCAACCGGGGACGCGGTTTGTGGCGGATCTCAACGCCCCGCTTGAGTTTGGCACGACCCCTCGGACAAGCGAGCAGCTTGCCGCGGTGGGAAGCGAGCCGGTGCCGGACAGCACTCTGAAGGCGCGCCTGGTTGTAGAAGTTAGCTCGGCAACGGCTACCCGCGGCACTCCGGTCACTGCCGTTCTGACGGAGCCGCTGTATTCTCCGGCGCACCAACTGATTCTTCCTGCGAACAGCCGATTGATTGGCGAGGTGGTGAAAGCGCAGCCGGCACGTAAATTGCACCGTAATGGCGAGCTGCGCGTGATTTTCGAGCGCATTGAAACGTCCGAAGAGGCTGTACGGGCTCTGGCGCAACTGCACGTCCAGGCCGAGGCGCAAGCGGAACGTTCGCAGGCCCAAGCGGAGCGTTCACAAGGGATGGTCGGCAACCTGGAAGCCGTGGAAGTGGATCGCCGCGCCAACATGCATCTCGATGAAGAGGGTGGGGCGCATACGACGGACAGCAAGACGCGCTATTTGTCCAGCGGGCTTGCGGTTTTGCTGGCGGCCGCCGCTTCGCACACCGAAGTTGAGCGCGGCACAACCGAAACGGCAGGTCCGGGAGTGCGGACAGCGGCGGGTGGATCGGGATTTCGCCTGACCGGCGCGCTGTTGAGCCTGGTGGCGAAGTCGACCCCGGTGTCTATGGCGATTGGCGCTTACGGAGCTTCAACTTCGATTTACGCGAATTTTCTCTCCCGAGGGCGCGACGTCGTTTTGCCGAAGGACACGCCGCTGGAAATCGGCTTCGGGCCGCCACACACGAAATCACAGTAGAGATGCCCGCGTCGTGTGATTCCGTATCTGGTAGTTGACAATAGCGTTATTCTGCGCGTAGGCTCGCCATGCGATGGAGCTAGACGCTTCCCTCTCCTGGCTCGCGCTGGCGCTTACCCCTGGGCTGGCTTCGCGGCTTTCCGCGCGGCTGCTGAAGGAATTTGGCTCGCCGGAAGAAGTGTTTCGCGCGCCGCTGACGAGACTAGAAGCCTGCAAGTTGCCGGGGCCGGTGGCGCAAGCGGTCTTCACAAGAAGCAATCCTTTAAAAGGGCCGAAAAAGAGCTGGCGCTGACGCGGCGCATCGATCGCTGCCGGCTGCTGAACTGGACCGAGCCGGAATATCCGCAGACGCTGCTGCAAATCTACGATCCCCCGGTGATGCTGTACGTGCGCGGGGACGCGGAGGTGCTGAATCTACCGAGCATCAGCATTGTGGGCACGCGGCGGCCAACGCTTTATGGAACGCAGATGGCGGAGCGGCTGGGGCGTGAGCTGGCGGCACGCATCAGCGAATTCCCCTTGGGGACGCATCCGGCGCCGGAGAATTTTCCGGTGCGTAACCGCATCGTGGCGGGCATGCCGCTGGGCGTGGTGGTGGTCGAGGGTGCTCAATACAGCGGGTCGCTGATCACCGCGCGGCTGGCAATGGAGTTTGGGCGCGAGGTGTTTGGCGTGCCGGGGAACGTCACACAGCCGGTGAGTTTTGCCCCGAACCAGTTGATCAAGCAAGGCGCGAAGCTGGTGACCAATGGCGCGGATGTGATCGAGGAGCTGCCTACGCCGGTGCGCGCGGCGCTGGTGCAGGCGGAGCAACCCGAGGCGGAACAACGGAATCTGCTGGCCGCGGCGTCGCTCAATTCCTCCGAAAAGAGGATTTACGACCTGCTGAGCACGGACGATCCAAAGCACATTGACGATATCGTGGAACAATCGGGGTTGAACTCTTCCGAGGTTCTGGCTACGCTGTTTGACTTGGAGATGAAAGGGATCATCCGGCAGACGCCGGGGAAGCAGTTCAGCAGAGTGCTACTCTAAGCTTTGCGGGCCGGTTTTCTGACTGCTGGAAATCGTTGAAAAGCAGGGTTTTAGCGAGCGCGCTCGAAGGGGAATGAATCCGCAGAGCGCGTTTGCGCATCTTCTACTAGGGTTATTAAGGTAGCGAGAAGGACACACCCTCGCCGCATGGGCCTTCCTGCGAAGGAATCCGGGGTTACAAAGACAAGATGGCACGTTCGCTGGTCATAGTGGAATCGCCCGCCAAGGCGAAGACAATCAATAAGTATTTGGGGCGCGACTTCACGGTCAAAGCGTCCATTGGGCACGTGATGGACCTGCCCAAAAAGACGATTGGTATTCGTTTGCCCGATGAAGAGCCGAAGAAAAAGAAAAAGGGCAAGAAGGGCAAAGCCGCACCCGAGAGATCCAACCGAAAGCCGATAACCCTGGACGATGCCAAGATTTTCGAGCCGACGCTGCAGATTATTGCTGGCAAGGGCAAGGTTATCAATGACCTGAGGAAATCGGCGAGCACCGCCACGGCGGTGTATCTGGCGGGCGACCCGGACCGCGAAGGCGAGGCGATTTCGGCGCACCTGGCGATGGTGCTCTCCAAGCCCACCAAATACGAAGAAGAAGCGGCCAGCAATGGCAACAAGGCCGAAGCGAAAGAAAAAGAAGAGGCCGAAGCCAAGACGGAAGCCAAGGGCAAGTCCAAGGCCGGCAAGAAGAACCGCGACGAAATCAGCATTCCGCCCATCGATCCGAAAAAGATTTTCCGTGTGACATTCAACGAGATTACGCCCAAGGCCATTCGCGCGGCGTTTGAGAAGCCGCGGCAAGTGGACAGCAACCTGGTGGACGCGCAGCAGGCGCGGCGCGTGCTGGACCGCATTGTGGGCTACAAGATTTCTCCGCTGCTCTGGGACAAGGTGCGGCGCGGACTCTCCGCGGGGCGCGTGCAGACCGTCGCCCTGCGGTTGATCGTCGAGCGGGAACAACTGATCCGCGCGTTTGTCCCACAGGAGTATTGGACGATTCACGGCATGCTCGATGCCGGCGAACCGCCCATCTTCGAAGCCAAGCTCAGCAAATACAAGGGCGAGGACATCGAGGTTGCGAACCAGGAAACGGCGGACAAGATCGTCGCGGCAGTGAGCAAGGCGAAGTGGCAGGTCGCTTCGGTAACGCAGAAAGAAAAGAAGCGCAACCCGCCGCCGCCGTTTACGACATCGAAGCTGCAGCAGGCGGCGTACAACCGGCTGCGCTACACGGCCAAGCGCACCATGGGACTCGCGCAGCGGCTTTACGAAGGCGTGGAGCTCGGCGAGGAGGGCTCCGTCGCGCTGATCACCTACATGCGCACGGATTCCGTGCACGTGTCGAACGATGCGCTGCAACAGGTTCGCGATCTGATTCCGGAACGCTTCGGGTCGAATTACCTCCCGGAAAAGCCAAACTATTACAAATCCAAAAAGGACGCACAGGAAGCGCACGAAGCGGTGCGGCCGACGGACGTTGCGCGCGCGCCGGAAGATGTGCGCAAGTATCTGCCCGACGATCAGTTCAAACTGTACCAGTTGATCTGGCAGCGTTTTGTGGCCTCGCAGATGCTGCCCGCGGTTTTCGATCAGACGAGTATCGATATCTCCGCTGGCGACTACACGTTTCGCGCGACGGGGTCGGTGCAAAAGTTTGACGGCTACCTGCGCGTGTACCAACTGCCGGTGGCCGCCGCGGACCGCGACGACGACGAAAAAGATGACGAGGGCGAAGGCAAGGCGCTGCCGCGCGTCACCGAAGGGCAGACCCTGCGGCTGGATCAGATTCGTCCGGACCAGCATTTCACCGAGCCGCCGCCACGCTACACGGAAGCGACGCTGGTGAAGGAACTGGAAGAAAAAGGCATC
>Ga0210399_10001138_pt1 | contig 20850 bp, 16 predicted proteins | sample IncBWC14MmetaG_FD_150865 | JGI IMG/M metagenome (GOLD analysis project Ga0210399, IMG submission 150865) | Forest soil microbial communities from Barre Woods Harvard Forest LTER site, Petersham, Massachusetts, United States - Inc-BW-C-14-M | ecosystem: Environmental > Terrestrial > Soil >... | reverse complement strand
GTGCTCAGTTGGCGGTTGCTGCGCTGCTGACTTCTGCCAGCACCCGCCGTACAAATTCTTCCGCGCTGCCCAGGTAATTGCCCACATCGAAGAGTCTCGCGAGATCGGTGGGCGCCAGGCAGGCCTGCAGGCTGGGTTCTTCGCGTATGACATCTTTCAGATGGCGATTTTCCAGGCGAGCTTTCTTGCAGGCTAGCTCGACCAGGATGTGAGCGGGCATTCTTCCCAGGCGGTCACCCAGTGCCATTGTTACGGCCTCGGCGAAAATCAATCCGTGGGTGGCGTCGAGATTCTTGAGCATGCGTCTTGCGTCAACCTGGAGGTCGGAGAGCATTTCGGCGAGGTGGTGCAGCGCGCCGCCCGAAAGCGAGACGATTTCAGGAAGCGTTTCCCATTCTGCTTGCCAGCCGCCTAGGCCGCGCTCCTGCTCCTGCACCATGGAAGAGAGCATTGTTGAAACAAGGCCGGGCACGCGTTGTGCCGCAGCAAGAACGGTTGCGCAGGTCACGGGATTGCGTTTTTGCGGCATAGTGGACGAGCCGCCGCGGCCTTCGCCGGCGGGTTCGGAGAGCTCTGCGATTTCAGTTTGCGCGTGCAGCGAAATATCGCGTGCAATTTTGCCGAGCGTTCCGGTGCAGAGTCCTAGCGCGGAAGCGATTTCCACGATGCGGTCGCGATGCGTGTGCCAGGGAACCTGCGGCAGCGGCAAACGTAATTCTTCCGCGAGGGCTTTGGCAACGGCCGGACCCCGGCCGGAGAGAGCGGCGAGTGTGCCGACCGCGCCGCCGAATTGCAGCGTTAGATTGCGGCTGCGCAAATCTGAAAGGCGCGAACGCTGGCGAAGAACCGCGTCCAGCCATCCGGCGACGATGAAACCAAATGTGGTCGGCAGAGCTTGTTGCATCCAGGTGCGCGCGGCGACGGGCGTCGCGCGATGCTTGTCCGCGAGGGTCGCGAGCGTGGAGATCAGGCGCGCGAGATCCTGATCCAAGATTTCGAGCGCGCGACGAAGCTGCAGGACGACGGCCGTATCCATCGCGTCCTGGCTGGTAGCGCCCCAATGGACGAATCGCGCGGTGTCTTTATTTCCTTTTGCGACTAGCTCGGTAAGTTTTTTGACAAGCGGGATGGCCACGTTGCCGGAGAGCGCGGCTTGGGTGGCAAGTTCCTGGACGTTGAATTGCTCCGAGTGGCAGGCGGCGGCGATGATCGGAGCGTTCGCGGCGGGAATCACTCCTGCTTTCGCCTCGGCGCGGGCGAGGGCTGATTCGAACTCGAGCAGGGATTGAATGTAGGCCTCGTCGGAAAAGATCCGCTCGATCGCTTCGTAACGAAACAGCTTGTCAAAGAGTTTCATCGCCGCGATCGTCTCCTGCTCTCAGCAGTCAAAGAATACCGTTTCGTTCGGACCTTGCAAGCTTACATTCCATTCCAGGGTAGTTTCTTTCGATCCTGCCTGTCGGGCGATCAGTGTATCCCGGCGCGATTCTGGCACAACCCGCAGCACGGGGTCGGAAATGTTCAGCGGTTCCTCCGGAAAATAGAGCCGCGTCACAAGTTGCCGCAATAGTCCGCGCATGAAAACGGAAATTTGCAAGTGCGGCGCCTGTGGCTTGCCCTGCGGGTCGTGCACGGGACCGGGCTTAATGGTGGTGAACGAAAATTGCCCCTGTGCATCGGTGGGAATTCTGCCGAAGCCGAAGAACGAGGTCGCTTCGTTTGGCGTGCTGGCGTGTTCGGGGTGGTGATAGCGGCCGTCGGCATCGGCTTGCCAGATTTCCAGAACGGCGTCTGGGACCCCTTGTCCGTCGCCATCGATCACACGGCCACGAACTACCACGCGTTCGCCTGTGCTGCCTTCGGCGAGATTTGCACGGTTCAGTTCGTCAAGACCAATGCTGAAGAACGGTCCCACGGTTTGCGAAGGTGTGGAGTGGCCGGGCATCCTAACGCTCCATGGGCGTGGCGTCGCGCCCGCGCAGAACAATGTCAAAACGGAAACCCAGTGAGAGATCTGGTTCGGTGGTTAGCCAGTCGAACGAAGAAATCAGACGCCGGCGTGCCGCTTCGTCGGGAACGCTGTGAAAGATGGGGTCGAAATCGAGCAGCGGATCGCCGGGAAAATACATCTGGGTGACCAGCCGCGCGGCGAACGCAGGACCGAAAATTGAAAAGTGAATGTGCTGTGGGCGCCAGGCATTGTAATGATTTTTCCACGGGTACGCGCCGGGGCGAATGGTGACAAAACGGTAGCGGCCATCCTCGTCGGTGAAGGTGCGACCTTCGCCGGCGAAATTCGGATCGAGCGGGGCGTTGTGCTGATCGTTCTTGTGAAGGTAGCGACCCGCGGCGTTGGCTTGCCAGATTTCAACGAGTGTGTTGCGAATGGGGCGGCCGTCTTCATCCACGACGCGGCCGCGGACTTCGATGCGCTCGCCGAGCGGCTCGCCATTGTGCTGGCGGGTGAGATCGAAGGCTTTCGACGAAGCGATTTCTCTCGGAAACGACGGGCCCGTGATTTCAGAGAGCGTTACGGGGACGGAAATCAGCGGTTGTTTCGGAGCGCGCTTGATTGAAGACACATAGGGCGGATAGAGATGGTTGGGTTGCGTTCCAGGAGCCGGCTTTCGATAACCCAGCAAGGGCTTCATGCGGCAGCGCTCCTTGACGATTAAACGCGTTCGATGATAACCGAAATTCCCTGGCCCACACCGATGCACATGGTGCAGAGCGCAAAGCGTCCTTTGGTGCGTTGCAACTGGTAGAGAGCAGTCGTGACGAGGCGAGCGCCGCTGGCACCCAAGGGGTGGCCGATGGCGATGGCGCCGCCGTTTGGATTTACGTGCGGGGCGTCGTCGGGAACTCTCAGTTCGCGCAAGACGGCCAACGCTTGTGAGGCGAAGGCTTCGTTCAATTCGATCACGTCCATTTGCGCGATGGTGAGGCCGGATCTTGCGAAGACTTTATTGGTGGCGGGCGCCGGACCCATGCCCATGATGCGCGGAGCGACTCCAGCGGTGGCCGCGGCGATGACGCGCGCTTTCGGCGTCAGGCCGTGTTTTTTCACGGCTGCTTCGGAAGCGAGCAGCAGCGCGCAGGCGCCGTCGTTGATGCCGGACGCGTTGCCGGCGGTCACTGTGCCTTCGGGTTTCACCACGCCTTTCAACTTGGCAAGACCTTCAAGCGTCGTATCCGCTCGCGGATGTTCGTCCACGGAGACCAGCAGGGGATCGCCCTTTTTCTGGGGGATCGGCACCGCGAAGATCTCCTCCGCCAGGCGTCCTGCTTTGATTGCGGCGGCGGCGCGCTGCTGGCTTCGCAGAGCGAAGGCGTCCTGGTCGGCGCGTGAAATATGAAATTCCTCGGCTACGATTTCGCCGGTTTCCGGCATCGAATCGGTGCCGTATTTGGCTTTGAGCGCGGGATTCACGAAGCGCCAGCCGAGCGTGGTGTCTTCGAGTTTCAGATTGCGAGCGAACGCGGCGTCGGATTTGCCGACGACAAATGGGGCGCGGGACATGCTTTCGACGCCACCAGCGATCAGGAGATCCACTTCGCCGCTCTTTATCCCGCGAGCAGCGACAGCGATGGCGTCCATGCTGGAGCCGCAGAGGCGGTTGACGGTGGAGCCGGAAACTTCTTTTGGCAGGCCGGCGAGAAGTACGGCCATGCGGGCTACGTTGCGGTTGTCTTCGCCGGATTGGTTGGCGCAGCCGTAGACGACGTCGTCAAGCGCGCCCCAGTCCACGGTGGGATTACGTTCGACCAGTTGTTTGATCGGAAGAGCGGCGAGATCGTCGGTGCGGACGCTCGAAAGCGCGCCGGCGTAGCGGCCAATGGGCGTGCGAATGGCGTCACAAATGTAAGCGATAGTCATTTCCTCGAGTTCTTTCCCTGGCTCACAGTCTACCGTAAACACACAGCAGAAAACCAAACCGTATACGCGTGACGCGTGGTGTGAGGTAGACTCTCAGTGGCCAGATTGGCCGCCGGGTAAAACCTCCAAATGCTGACCAACCGACGCGAAATCCAGATTGAATGGGGAGATTGCGATCCCTTTGGGATCGTTTTCTTCCCCCGGTATTTCGAATACTTTGATGCATGCACGAACGCATTGTTTCATCGCGCGCTGGGATATCCAAAGAAGGAAATGTTGAGGCGATTCAAAATTGCGGGGATTCCGCTGGTGGAGGCGAGTTGCAATTTTAAGGTGCCGTCGTCGTATGGAGATATAGTGACGGTGGATTCGTGCGTGACGAAGTGGGGGACCAGCAGCTTTTCACTGTCGCACAAGCTGTTTCGCGGGGATGTGCTGGCCGTGGAAGGAATCGAAAAGCGCGTGTGGACGGTGCGCGATGCGGCGGAGCCTTCCAAGGCGAAAGGTCATCCGATCCCCAAGGAAGTGATGGAGCAGTTTTCGTAAGCGGGGCTTGACTCAGATTTTCCATGGCCATTATCCGGACACAAGTTGGAATTGTGGGCGCAGGGCCGGCCGGGCTGATGCTGGCGCATCTTTTGCATCTGCAGGGGATTGAAAGCGTATTGCTCGAGAGCCACTCACGCGAGTATGTTGAGAGCCGCGTGCGCGCCGGCGTGCTGGAGCAGGGCACGGCAGATATGTTGCGGGAATCAGGCGTGGGCACGCGGATGGAGCGCGAGGGCTTGCAGCACAACGGTGTGGAGCTGAGATTTGGAGGACAAGGGCACCGCATCGATTTTCAGGACCTGGTGGGAAAGTCGATCACGGTTTATGCGCAGCAGGAAGTGGTGAAGGATCTGATCGCCGCGCGACTCCGGTATGATGCGCCCATTTTCTTTGAAGCTGAGGCGATGCGTATCTCGGATTTTGAGTCGCGGCCGAGGATTCATTACTTGCAGGACGGCAGCGAGCACGAAATTGCGTGCGATTTTCTGGCCGGGTGCGACGGCTTTCATGGGATTTGCCGTCCGGCAGTTGCGGACGGACAAATCAAGTTTTATGAGCGGCAGTATCCGTTTGCATGGCTGGGAATACTGGCGCGGGTGCCGCCGGCGTCGGACGAGCTGATTTATACGTATCACGAACGCGGATTTTCGTTGATGAGCATGCGGTCGCCGGAAGTTTCGCGACTGTATCTGCAATGCGCGATGGACGAGGAGATCGCCAACTGGTCGGACGAGCGGATCTGGGAGGAGTTGCGCACGCGGATGGCGACGCGCGACGGATTTGTGCTGAAGGACGGGCCGATTTTCCAGAAGGGCATCACGCCGATGCGGAGTTTTGTGGCGGAGCCGATGCAGTTCGGGAAATTGTTCTTGTTGGGCGATGCGGCGCATATCGTACCGCCGACCGGTGCGAAGGGATTGAATCTGGCGGTTGCCGATGTTCGGGTGATGACGCGCGGACTGGTGGAGTTTTATAAAAGCGGGAACCACGAGGATTTGGAGCGGTACACAGAGCGGTGCTTGCGACGCGTTTGGAGAGGGCAGCGGTTTTCATGGTGGATGACTTCGATGCTGCACCGGTTTCCGAATGAGGATGGATTCTCGCACCACATTCATCTTGCGGAATTGGGTTATGTGACGAGTTCACGCGCGGCTGCGACTTCGCTGGCGGAGAATTATGTCGGCTTGCCGTTTGACACGCCGGGGCTGTTCTGATTTTTCCTTTGCGCCTTCCTTTGTGATAGAACAACTGCACTTTACAACTCATTTCCTAGGCAGAGCTATTTTCAGATGAACTCATCGTCATTGCGTTACGACGCCATTGTTGTAGGCGCGGGACATAACGGTCTGACGGCGGCGGCGTATCTGGCGCGAGCGAGGTTGAAGACGCTGGTGCTGGAGCGGCGCGAGGTTGTTGGCGGGTGCTGCGTTACGGAAGAGATTGCACCGGGTTGCCGCGCTTCGACGACTTCCTATATTGCGAGCATGTTGCGGCCTGAGGTGATTCGCGAGCTGCGGCTGGCGGAATTCGGGCTGCGCATGGTGCCTTGTGATCCGGGGCTGCAGGTGGCGTTTCCCGATGGGCGCGTGGTGCCGTGGTGGGCGAACCGCGAGCGAGCGGCCGCGGAATTTGGGAGGATTTCGGCGCGGGATGCGGAACAATTTGTGAAGGTGGATGACAAGTTGAAGCGACTGGCGCGATATCTGCAACCGTTTTTCATGGAGCCACCGCCGGAGATTGATACGCGGTCGCTGCAGGGCTGGAGTGATTTGCTGCGCGTGGGGAAAAGATTTCGCGGGATTACGAATAATGAGGTTGCGCAATTGGTGGCATTCCTGACGGGGAGCCTGGGAGAGTTTCTGGACAAGAATTACGAGACAGAAACGATGAAAACCATGTTTCTGGCGAACAACATATATGGGAAACATGGGGGGCCGTACCAGCCTGGCACGGCGATTGGATTGTTGTTTCATTTGCTGAGCGGCGGTGAGCACGAGATGCAGGGGTTTTACGGGCATGTGATGGGCGGGATGGGAGCGATCACGCAGGCGCTGGCGGCTTCGGGTAAGAAATTGGGGGTGGAGATCCGGACGAAGGCGGCGGTGGCGCGAATTGATTCACGCGAGGGAAGAGTGCTGGGCGTGACACTGGAGGACGGGACGGAGATTAGGGCGAAGACAGTGCTGTCGAATGCGGATCCGAAGAGGACGTTTTTGCAGCTTGCGGACGTGAAGGAGTTACCGGCGGAGTTTGTGGAGGCGGTGCGCGGAATCAAGATGGCGGGACCTTGCGCGAAGGTGAACATGGTGCTGAGCGAGGAGCCGCGATTTACAGGGACGCGGGCGGACGCTTCACCGCAAGAGAGGTCGCTGTTTACGCTGGTGCCTTCGCTGGAGTTTGCGGAACGGTGCTATGACATTGCTAAGTTTGGGGAGATACCTGAGGAGTTGTGGGTGGATTGCGTGGTGGCGTCGAATGCCGATGAGTCGCTGGCTCCGGCGGGGAAGCATATTATGACGTGCTTTGTGCAGTATGTGCCTTACAGGTTGCGGGAAGGGAATTGGGATGAGAAGCGGGAGCTGCTGGGTGATCGGGTGGTGAAGAAGATTTCGGAGTATACGCCTAATGTGGCGCGAGCGATTGTGGCGCGGCAGGTGTTGACGCCGCTGGATTTGGAGCGGACTTATGGATTGACGGAAGGGAATATTTTTCATGGGGACCTGAATCTGGAGCAGATGTTTTTCATGCGGCCAGTGGCGGGCTGGTCGCAGTACCGGACGCCGCTGGAGGGGTTATATTTGTGCGGTGCGGGGGCGCATCCTGGAGGGGGAGTTACGGGAGCGCCGGGGAGGAATGCGGCGATGCAGGTGATGAAAGATTGGAGGAAGAGGAAGTAAAGGAGGTAAAGGAGTGAGGAAGGAGGCGCGATTGGTTGAAGGGATTGCGCGGCGGGGAATTTTGTAGAGGCGCTTACGTTGAGAGTCCTTCGGATATCTCCGGTACACGCCACCGGAGTCCAAACACCGGACCTTATCGGATAGCCTCAGGATGACAAGGCTGGTTAGTTGGTTGAGAGTGGAAGGAAGTTGGCTGGCTATGACGGTGGATGAGGGGAAAAATTCGGGAATGCAGAAGTCGTTGCCGAGCGGGTATTACCGGTCGGAGGAGATTTTTGCGCTGGAGAAGGAGAAGATTTTTTGCAGGGAATGGTTTTGCGCGGCTCGGGAGGAGCAGATACCGGCGCCGGGCGAAGTGCTTGTACTGAATGTGCTCGGTGAGAGCGTGATTGTGGCGCGGACGAAAGAGGGGGAGATCAGGGCGCATTACAATGTGTGCCGGCATCGCGGGACGCGGTTGTTGCCGGAGCCGGGCGAGGCGATTCCCGCTGACATCAAGCTGAACGGGGGAGTGCTGGGCGTGAATGGGATTCGGTGCCCTTATCATATGTGGACCTATGCGCTGGACGGGAAGCTGCTGAACGCTCCGTATACGAAAGAGGGAGATGGATTCTGCAAGGCGGAGTTTTCGCTGTATCCCGTTGGAGTGGAAGTTTGGGGCGGATTTATTTTTTTGAATTTGACGCCGGAGCCGACGGCGCGAGAAGGACGTACGCTGCGCGTGGCGTTTGGCGATGCGATAGAACGTGCGAAGAGATATCCGCTGGGAGAATTGCAAGCGGCGAAACGCATCGAGTACGAGGTGCACGCGAACTGGAAAATTATTTTGGAGAACTACAACGAGTGCTACCACTGCGGGGCAGTACACCCGGAATTGTGCGACGTGGTGCCGGCGTTCAAGAACAAAGGCGGAGGGGCACTCGAGTGGGAGCGGGGGATTCCGCATAAAGAGGGAGCGGTGACGTTTACATGGTCGGGGAAGACAAATCGCGCGGCGTTCCCCGGGCTGGATGAAGATGAGAAGGTGCGGCACAAGGGCGAACTGATTTATCCGAACCTGATGCTAAGCCTGGCTTGCGAGCATGTGGCGGCGTTTACGCTGTGGCCGAAGGGGCCGAACCGGACTGTGGTGGTTTGCGATCTTCTGTTTCATCCGGAGGAGATGAAGAAGGCGGATTTTGCGCCAGGGGATTCGATTGAGTTTTGGGATTTGGTGAACCGGCAGGATTGGGAGATCTGCAAGCGGGTGCAGCAGGGAGTGCAGACGCGGGTGCATGAGTTCGGGTATTACGCACCGATGGAAGATATGAGCCTGGATATACGGCGGTATGTGATGGAGAGGTTGAAGTAGGTCGCGAGCCCACCAATAGTGACTTGATTCTTTTAAATTGAAAAATAGAAACCACGGAAGACTTGGCCGGGGTGATTGCTTTCATGCGAAATTTGGTGGCCCCATCCAGGCCGCAAAAGCGAAAGCTTCGCTCTCGCACTCAAAGGGTTAACCGGATTTGGATGGCAGGTCGTATTCCACGCCGAATTTTGCTTCCACCAATCGATGAATTACAGCAAAGATTATAGCGGTTGTAACGCCGAACATGAGCATTCCGTTGGCTGCTTCAATGGGCCCCAACAGTCTCCAGCGGGCCGATAACACTGTGGTGTTATCTCCAAGTGTCGTGTACGTGGCCCCCGAACAATAAATCGCGGCGGCGAAATTTGAAAACTCGCCGCACAGAACGAATGATAGCGCCCAGAACACAATCTCGACGAAATGGGCAGCGAGCACGAGCAGCGTGAAGTTCATTACAAGGATCACGTCCCAGAACCAGACGCCGGCCCGGCCCCGCGCACGATGGAGGCGAACGCCCGCGACGATCATTGGTGGGATGAGCGAATGAACAAGGACTGTAAAGAGAGTGGTCACCACAGCGACGAGTAGAAGAGCCATTATTGATATTTGATTCACAGGAGCCAGCTTTGATGCATGTCGGAAGTTGTAATTTGGACCTGGTACTCGTACATAGAAAGAGAAACACAAGACCCACACGCAACGACGGCGTGTGGGGCACCCGGCAGATTGTAGGGGCTGAAGCCTGGGTTACTGGGGTCGGCGGAGTAACCCAAGAGGGCCGGGTGAGCCCCGCTACAAAGTTTGGGGAGTTGGGGGAGGGGGCGAGGAGGTGCGGTGTTGGCCGAGGTGGAAGATGAGGAAGCCGAGGGCGATCAGGGCGGCGGCAGAGCCGAGGAGTTTCAGGAGGTAGAGGAGTTTGTGGGGTTCTTCGGGAGGAGGGATTAGGGAGAGGAAGGTGGCGAAGGCGGCGGTGGAGAAACCGACGAGGCCGAGGACTTTGGAGGTTAGGGAGGTAAAGGAAGTAAGGGAGGTAAAGGATTCGGAGGTGAAGTTGTTGGCGAGATGGTCGGGGAAGCGGCGGCGGTTTTGGAGGCGGATCATGGAGGCGAAGAGGAACATGAAGGGGACCATGGTAATGACGACGGCGATGGCGACGAGGATGTTGTAGGCGCCGGCTACAGAGGAACCGGCTTGGCCGAGGAAGACGAAGAGGATGCCGAAGAGTCCCTGGCCGAGGATGGAGACCCAGGGAGTTTTGAAACGCGGGTGGAGTTTGCCGAAGGCGGCGGGGAGGTAGCCGTCGAGTCCGGCGACGAAGGGAAGGCGAGCGGCGGCGGCGAGGTAGGCTCCGGCGGCGCCGATGTTGCTGATGACGATGAAGAGGGCGGCGAACGCGGTGATGACGTGGAGGTGCAGGCGGGATGCGGTGTGGGCGACAGCTTGGGCGAGGCCGTCGAGGTTGGATGATTCGGCGCTGGGGATTGCGAGCAGGACGCAGAAGGTGCCAAGCATGTAGCAGAGGGCGACGGTTATGCCGGCGAAGAGCAGGGCGCGGGGGATGTTGCGGCGCGCGTCCTTGATCTCTTCGGCCATCAGGGAAGCCGATTCCGAACCGATGAATGAAAAAATAATGATGGACCAGAAGAGCATGTCCTGGACGCGCGCGGTGGGAATGAAATTGCGCGGGGCGAAGGAGGTGGCAGAGCCGAAGTGTCTCCAAGCGATGAAGCCGAGGATGATGACGATGAGGGCCGGGATCCACATAGCGATGGCGCCGAGGTTGTGGGCCCATTTGGCGAGGTTGAGGCCGAGGACATTTAGAACGGTGAGGCCGGTGAGGAAGAAGACGGAGAAGATGACGAAATAGGCGGGCTTTTGCGAGTAGCGCTGGAGCGCGGGGTGAAGGAAGAGGACGTTGCTGGCGGCGAAGTAGAGGACGGCGGGGAAGTAGGGGAGATTGCTGACCCAGTACATCCAGGCGGAGAGGAAGCCGGCTTGTTCGCCGAAAGCGATTTTGGTCCAGACGTAGAAGCCGCCTTCGGCGGGGTACCGGGAGGAGAGATGAATGACGGAGAGGGCGAGGGGAATATAGAGGAAGAGCCAACCGGCGAGCCAGATGACGAGAGAAGAGGGGCCGTGGCCGGCGGCGGTGGCGATCCAGCGGAGGCTGATGCCGGTGACGACATAGAAGAGGAAGAGGTCGCGGAAGCCCATGACGCGGGAGGGAGCGGTATTGGGAAGGGATGAAGCGGTGGACATGGAGAGAGGGCCTCCGGAGATTTAGTGGGGAGACAGTAGCGGAAGAAGTGGAGAGAAGTAAAGAAGCAAGGAACAAGGAAGCAGGGGAACGGCGGGAGCGGGGAGAAACACAGTTAGCAAGAAATCGCCGCGTGGCGATGGAACGGAATTGTGTATTGCTCTAATCGGTTATAGGAATGAGGGGTAACGAGGTGGCCGGACGGAGTTGTGGGTTGGGGATCTACGCTCGCAGGCGGATTCGATTGCGGGCGGGTTTGATGGTGAATTTTGGAGTATTGAAACGGTTCGTTAGTCCGATTTGCCATGCGGCGAGACGGGTCGCGGCAAAACTTCTTGACAAAGAAGTGGCGCTGAACTATAACGCGTGCCAAGCGATAACCGGTTAGATTCTGGCGGCAAGCGGAAGAAGAACGGTGCGAAGAGGTGCGCCGTCGAATACCGGAGGGCCACGAGGCCGAAAACGGGGTTGGAATCATACGAGTTCACTCGGAGGGAAAAATGGGACTCATGCGACTTCGCAGGTATGTGGGTGTATTGGCGCTGGCGCTGGCGGTTTTGTTCTGTGGCCGGCTGAACGCCGGGGTAACGGCGAGCATTTCGGGGACGGTGACGGATGCGAGCGGTGCGGCGGTGGCGGGAGCCACAGTGACCGCGACGAACGTGGACACCGGGGTAACGGCGACGCAGCCGACCAACGGGCAGGGATATTATTCGTTCCAATCGCTGGCGCTGGGCAAGTACACGATTGAAGTACAGCAAAAGGGATTCAAGGTGTACCAGAAAACGGGAGTGGTGCTGGAAGTGAACGACGCGCTGGTAATTGACGTGCCGCTGCAAGTTGGGCAATCCACGGAAAAAGTAGTGGTGCAGAGCGATGCCTTGCACGTGGAGACGGCCAATACGCAGATGGGCGAGGTCATTGAGGGAAAGCAGATGACTAGCGTGCCGCTTGCTTTCCGCAGCTATACCGATTTGCTTGCATTGCAGCCCGGGGTGGTTTCGCAGACTTCGGGGATGACCGGGGCGTACGCGGGTGCGTTCCTTTCGGCCACGTTCGCAATACCCCAAGTCTCAGGGGACTTGAATGCGGGCCAGCTTTCTGTCAACGGGCAGCGTGAAGGGGCAAACGGCTTCATCCTTAACGGCGTGACGGTGCAAGAAATGGGCTTCTCGGGTGCCGGAGCCATTCCCAACCTGGATTCGATCGAGGAGTTCCGGATTTTGACCAACAACTTCGACGCGGAATACGGGAACTACAGCGGCGGCCAGATCAACGTGGTCACCAAATCGGGCACGAACGACTGGCATGGCAATGCTTTTGAGTTTTTGCGAAACACAGGGCTGAATACGCGGAATTTCTTTGACCCGGCGGGGCAAAAGGGCGCGTATCACCAGAACCAGTTCGGCGGTACGTTTGGAGGCCCGATCAAGAAGGACAAACTTTTCTTTTTTGCGGACTATCAAGGGAATCGATTAATTCAAGCAGTTCCGCAAACAATCAACTCCGCACCAAGCGCGGCCCTGTTACAGCAGGGAGACTTGACATCTGTCGCTGGGAGCCTGACCGGCACAGTTGTGAGCGATCCTCTTTCGAATCCAAATAGCTGGGCAAAGCAACTGTCGGCTGAACTGGGCGGCCAACCGATCACTCCCGGGGAGCGCTATTACTTCTCAGGCTGCACAACTACGGCACAATGCGTTTTCCCCAATGCCCATCTGGACCCAAGCCTCTTCAATTCAATCGCCAAAAATATGCTGCCGTTCATTCAGCCCGCGAATAATGCGGCGCAAAATGCCTTTTCAACGAACGCGGGCAAAATAGATTTGCACGACAACAAATTCAGCGGCCGAGTCGATGACAACTCTCGATTTGGGCTTCTCTCCGCCTACTATTATTTCGACAAATTCGATCGGATCGATCCCTATTGGGCATCTCCCCGTCCCACGTATCCAGGATTTAGCATTGATTCCAGAGGGCAGACTCACGTTGTCAATCTTGGGGATACCAAGACATTCGGAGCAGCCACGGTAAATGAATTTCGTATCGGGTACTTCCGCTTGGATACGCCCTTTAACCAGCCGCTCGGCGGAACGCAAGTAAAGCTGGCCCAGTTGGGATTTGCTTCTGGTTTAAACCGGATGCCCGGTATTTTTGTTGGCACACCAAGCGTGGAAGGCGTCCCCGAAACGGACTTCAATAACTTCTCGATTGGAGTGCCAAGCAAACCGATCCGCATCACCCAGAACAGCTACCAGCTTCTTGACAACTTCAGCAAAGTCATCGGCACGCATACCCTGAAACTCGGCGCCCAGTACCACTACAATCAGTTGGAAGAGAATCTCTCCAACGCCGCCAATGGCGACTTGTTCTTCGGAACGGCAGTGAACGGCGGGGCCAGCGAAACCGGCAGCGACATCGTTGATTTTCTCATCGGCGCTCCAAGCTCCTTTGTCCAGGGCCTGGCCTTTCCCTCCTACGGGCGGAGTTTTTATCTCGGACTGTTTGCGCAAGACAGTTGGCGGATAAAATCGAATCTCACATTTAACTTCGGACTGCGCTACGACGTGAACTCTTTCTGGCGCGAACAGTTTAACGAAATACAGACGATCATACCCGGCGAGCAATCCGTCGTATTTCCAGGCTCCCCGAAGGGATGGGTTTTCCCCGGTGACCCTGGCGTTCCCAGTTCTTTGGCCCCCACCCGCTGGAACAACTTTGCTCCGCGCCTGGGACTCGCCTATTCGTTCGGCGATCACGGGGGCGCGCTGGGGAAGATTCTCGGGAAACCCGGCTCCACAAGTATCCGGGTGGGTTACGGTAAGTTCTATACAGCCCTCGAAGGCGCAACAAATTTCAACGAAATCGGAGACGCTCCATTCGGAGATTTTACAGGCCAGGGTTCTCCCGACTTTCGCGCTCCTTTCACAAACCGGTCGACAGGCAACTCCATTCTGAATTTCTTTCCGATCCAGCCCCCGCCAAAGCACTTTTCAGCCAGCAACCCGGCCACCAACTCCTGTCAAGCTGGCCAGTTCTGTCCTTACGACAACGTGGTGGACTTCCTGACAGCGTTTGGGACGATCGGCAGTTCGCCCGCGTTCTACAACAAAAATAAATCCCCGTACGCGGAAAACTACGAAGTCTCCCTTCAGCGCCAGATAACGCCTTCGGATTTGTTGACCGTTAGTTATGTAGGTACGCAGGCACATCATCTACTCTTGGCGCTTTCGGCGAATCCTGGAAGCCCAGCGCTTTGCCTTCAACTGATAGCGGAGAAAGCCACCCCGACTTGTGGACCCGGGGGCGAAAACAATGTGTACACGCTGCCCGGCGGAGCGCTGGTGGGCGGCTCACGCACACCGCTTAACCAAGGCGTTAGTCCGAACGGCGTGGTTATGCTGGCCAGCGGGCCAATCGTCGCCTTCGGAAACGACTCGTACTTCATCAATATCGGCAACTCCGCGTACAATTCCGCGCAAATCAACTGGCGGCACACCAGCGGCCGGTTGCAGATGCTCCTCGGCTACACGTTCAGCAAGGCTATTGACTTGGCTTCCGGCTACGGCGAGCAGGTCAACCCAGTTAATCCAAAGCTGAGCCGGGGACTATCCGCTTTCGATTCCACCCACAATTTCGTGGTCAGTTATAACTATCGCTTGCCATTCGATATCCTAGGCGGGCCGAAGAGGCTCACGAACGGATGGGAGATTAGCGGGATTACGCGGTTTTCTACTGGCCTTCCGGTAACACTAGTGGAAACCGATGACCAATCATTGCTAGGCACCAACTTCGGAGGACCAATTCCACTTAATGTGGATACTCCCAATATCGTCGCTCCGGTTAAGAAACTGAATCCACGAAATTCGGCATGCCCCGGACCATGTCTATTCTTCGATCCGAGTTCGTTCCAGTCGTCCGCGCTGGGTCTGGAAGGCACTGCTAATCGGCGGTTCTTTCATGGGCCCGGAGTAAACAACTGGGACTTCGCGGTGATCAAGAACACTCAGGTCAATGAACGCTTCAACCTGCAATTCCGCGCCGAGCTATTTAACATCTGGAACCACACCCAGTTCTTGGGTCCCAGCGGAGTCATGTCAAGCTCTTTCGGATCGGTTACTGCCGCGGCACCGCCGCGCATCGGCCAACTTTCTTTGAAGCTGAATTTCTAGGCTGGTTTGTCCTAGCAACCCCTCTGACCCCGGCGGGGAATCGTCGCACAAACGGTTCCCCGCAGATTTTAGAATGTAGCGTGTGGCGCCCCGGCCCACCGCAGTAAGACCGAAAGAGACTCGGCAATGTCGGCCCAAGGCGTGCTCGCGGCAACACTCGTAAAACCTGGAGAGTATGAGTTGCGAGAGTATCCGATGCCGGAGCCCGGGCCCGGGTGTGTGCTGGTGAAGATGGAGATGTCCGGGATTTGCGGGACGGACAAGCACACGTTTCAGGGATATGTGACGCAGTACGGCGACCGGAAGCTGGAGTTTCCGATTATCCAGGGCCACGAAAATGTGGGAACGATTGCGGCGATTGGAGGAGACGGGCGGTACGCGGATTTTGAGGGCGTGGCGCTGCGGGTGGGCGACCGCGTGGTGGTGGGAGCGAATGTTTCGTGCGGGGAGTGCTACTACTGCCGGCACGATTTTCCGTACTACTGCTGCGAGAAGACGGCGGATTATGGGAATAATTTGAGCGCGAAGAATCCGCCGCATCTGTTCGGGGGATGGTCGCAGTACATTTATATTGTGCCGGGAAGTTTTCTGGTGAAGGTGCCGGAGGATTTGCCTTCGGAAGTGGCGGTGTTGACGGAGATTTTCGCGGTGTCGGTGGGGCTGGACCGGGCGAAGCACATGTCGGCGTTTCCGAATGAGTCGTTCCGGTTTGACGATACCGTTGTGGTGATGGGCGTTGGACCGCTGGGGATGTGTTTTTTGATGAAGGCTCGGATGCTGGGGGCGGGAACGATTATTGCGGTGGATTTGTCGGAGTACCGGCTGAATTTTGCGAAGAGACTTGGGGCGGATCATACGATTGATGCCGGGAAAATGCCTCAGAAGGAGCGGTTGGAGTTTGTGAGATCGCTGACGAATGGACGCGGGGCGGACATGGTGGTGGAGTGCGCGGGCGTGCCACAGGCTGTGCCGGAGGCGTTGGAGATGTTGCGAGTGAGCGGGTTGCTGGTGGAGGCGGGGAATTTTTCGGATTTGGGCGAGGTAGCGATCAGTCCTCACCGGCATTTGTGCGCGAAGAATGCGCGGATTCTGGCGGTGGGCGGGGAAGAGCCGGCGGCTTATGGGCCGAGCATGCGGCAGATGGCGCGGTATATGAAACATTATCCGTTGCGGGAGTTTGTTACGCACAAATATGCGCTGCGCGATGTGGGTGCGGCGATGGCGAAGGCGATTGAGGCGGAGTCGATGAAGGTGGTTTTGGAGCCGTGGCGGTGAGGGAAAGGATTTTGTGCTTGTGAAATGCGGCCCCACCAGGTCGGGGCCGACGCAACGTCGTAAGTTACCCAAGAGGGGCGGGGCAAGCCCCGCCCCAGCAGAGGGAAGAGCGGCCACTTGAAAGTGGCCGTTACAGGAGAATGACATGAGCGGATTGGAGGAGAGATTTTTATTTGCGTGTGCGCCGGATAGCTGGGGCGTTTTGGATTATCCGGGGCCGTCGTGGGAGCAGTCGTACGAGAAGATGCTGGATGAGATGGTGGAGGCGGGATATACGGGGACGGAGCTTGGGCCTTACGGATTTTTCCCCACGGATGCGGCAGTGCTGAAGCCGCAGCTGGAGAAGCGGAAACTGAAATTGCTGGGATCGTTTGTGCCGGTGAAGATGACAGATCCGGCGGCGGGGAAGGCGGCGATTGAGCGGATTCGGAAGGTTGGGGATTTGCTGGCTATGTTGAAGGCGCCGTTTCTGGTGATGGCGGACGATCAGTCGGCGGAGCGGAATGCTTATTCGGGGCGGGTGTATGAGAAGGGCTGTCCGACGTTGACGGCGGCACAGTGGAAGCACGTGGGAAATATTGTGGCGGACGCAGAGAAGGTGGCGCAGGAATTTGGGCTGGATTTGGTGTTTCATCCGCACGTGGCTACTTATGTGGAGACGCCGGAGGAGTGCGAGCGGTTTTATGATGCGACTTCGCATACGAAGATTGGGCTTTGCCTGGACACGGGACACTGCGTATATGGGCATGGAGATTCGATGAAAGAGGCGGAGAAGTATAAGGATAAGTTGCGGTTTGTGCATATCAAGGATTGCAATAACGCGGTGCTGGCGGAGGCGCGGAAGAATCAGTGGACGTTTGAGGAGGCGATTGAGCACAAGGTTTTTACGGTGATCGGAAAAGGGAATATTGATTTTCCGGCCTTCTTTCGGACCTTGATTAAGAACGGGTATTCGGGTTGGTCGGTGATTGAGCAGGATGTGAAGTTTGGGGCTACGGAGATTCCACCGAAGGAGAGTGTGGCGGGGAGTTTGCGGTATTTGGCGGGAGTAATTGGGTCATTGGGGGCGGCGGCGAAAGCGTAGGAGTGGACAGAAAAGAGAAAATAGAAAGTAGATAAAGAAAGATTTGACGCAGAGGACGCTGAGACGCAGAGTGCGCTGAGAAGAGAAACCCAAGAGTACAGCCAGGAATGGTTGTGCCACCGAGGAACGGAATGCGGAAGATTAAGATGGGCGTGTTGGGCGTGGGGGAGATGGGGAAGCGCCACGCGGAGAATTTACGGCGGTTGGTGCCGGGCGCGGAGTTGGCGGCGATTGCGGACGTGGCGGAGACGCGCGCGAAACAGGTGGCGGAGGAGTTGGAGATTGAGCACGCGTTTGGAAGTTTGGAGGCGATGCTGGAGTTGAAGGGATTGCAGGCGGTGTTGGTTGCGACGCCGGATAAGTTTCATGCGCAAGCCGTGATTCAGGCGGCTAAGGCGGGGAAGGATATTTTGTGCGAGAAGCCGCTGGCGTTGACGATGGCGGACGCTTATGCGGCGCTGGATGCGGTCGGCAAAGCTGGTGTGCGGCTGCAGGTTGGCTTTATGCGACGGTATGATCCCGCGTATGCAGCGGCGATGAAGCGAATTGAGGTCGGAGAGATCGGCACGCCTCTGATCTTCAAGTCGGTGGGGCGGGACAAGGATGAGCCGCCGATGGCGGCGTATCAGTCCGGCGTGAACGGAATGATTTTGTACAACAGCACTATTCACGATTTCGATTTGGCGCGATGGATGATGCGAGACGAAGTGGCCGAAGTGCAGACATATTCGACCGTCGCGACACGGCCCGAGGTGGCGAAGTACGGTGATGTGGTAGCGAGCTCGGTGAACCTGCAATACCGGAATGGCGGAATTGGGAATATCGAGTCCTACGTGTCCGCGGTGTATGCGTATGACGTGCGCACGGAAATACTTGGCACGAAGGGTGCGGTCTTTGTGGGCGCATTGCAGCAGACGCCAGCGGTTTTTTTGAGCGCGAATGGTGGTTCCCAAACGCTGGCGGATCATTTTCTGACGCGGTTTGCAGATGCGTACCTAGTCGAGGTGCGGGATTTTGTGCAGAACGTGTTGGAGGACAAGCCGGTACGGGTGACGGGCGAGGATGGATTGAAGGCACTGGCGATGGCAGTGGCGGCGGAGAGTTCGATCAAGCAGGGGCGAGCGGTGAAGGTGACGCTGGAACGCTCGGCGACGTCGTGAGTTTGATTGGCGAAGGTTCGGTTCGAGGGAGGAATTTATGACCCAAGCGATCGCGACTGCATTCAAGAGCGCGCTACATAAGATGACGCAGACTACGCCGACGTGTTTGTGGAACGATTCGGCATCGATCGAGGAATTGAAGTATTCGATGGAGCACGGCGGCGTGGGGGCGACATGCAATCCGGTGATTGTGCTGGGCGTGTTGAAGAAGGAGCTTGGCAACTGGAAGACGCGGATTGAGACGCTGCTGAAGGAGTTTCCCTCGGCGGGGGAAGATGAGATCGCGTGGAAAGTGGTGCGGGAGATTTCGGTGCGGGCGGCGGCGGTGTTGAAGCCAGTTTTTGACGCGCAGGGCGGGAAGAATGGGAGGCTGTCGATTCAGACCGACCCGCGGCTTTATCGCGACGCGAGAAGCATTGTGCAGCAGGCGGAAGAGTTTAGCGGGCTGGCGCCGAATATGATTGTGAAGATTCCGGTGACAGCGGCGGGGATTCCGGCGATTGAAGAGGCGACTTATCGTGGGATCAGCATCAATGCGACGGTGTGCTTTACTCTGCCGCAGTGCGTGGCGGTGGCGGAGGCGGTGGAGCGCGGGCTGAAGCGGCGGGAGAAAGAAGGCAAGGAAATCGCGAGCATGGGGCCGGTGTGCACGATCATGGTCGGGCGGTTGGACGACTGGCTTAAGGTGCTGATTGAAAAAGAGAATGTGGCGATTGACCCGGGATATACGGAATGGGCTGGCGTGGCGGTGTTTAAGAAGACGTACAAACTTTTTCGGGAGCGCGGGTATCGGATTCGACTGCTGTCGGCGGCGTTTCGGAATCCGATGCATTGGAGTGAATTGATTGGGGGGGATGTGGTGATTTCACCGCCGTACTCGTGGCAGGTGCGGTTTAACAAGAGTGATATTGAGGTGGTTTCGCGGATTGATAAGCCGGTGTCGGCTGAGATTGTGGAGGAGTTGGGGCGGAAGTTTGTGGATTTTCAGCGGGCGTCGACCGAGAAAGGGATTTCGGTTGCGGAATTTGATGCGTTTGGGCCTACGCGGCGGACGTTGCGACAGTTTATTTCGGCCTGCCACGATTTGGATTCGGTCGTGCGGGACATTATGTTGCCGAATCCGGATGCGTAGAGTGGATGAAGAAAAGATTTAACACTGAGTGCGCAGAGGAAGAACTCAGAGTACAAAGAGAAGAAGACCCCAAGAGCACAGGCAGGAGTGCCTGTGCCACCTAATTCAGCCGAATTTTTTTGGATGGAGGGATACGCACGTGGGAAAACTTGCGATTACGGGTGGGAAGGCGCTTCGAAAGAAGGCGTTTACTCAGTGGCCGATTCCAACTAAGGCGGAGGCGGCGGCTTTGAAGGATGTGCTGGAAAGCACGTTGTGGGGCGGGCAGCCGTTTCCGGGGAAGTATGCGGCGACGTTTGCGGCGAAGTTTGCGAAATTGCATACGGCGAAGTATGGGCAGTGCGTGAACACGGGGACGGTGGCGATTCAGGCGGCGCTGAAGGCAATTGGGATTAAGCCGGGTGACGAAGTGATTGTGCCGGCGTACACGTGGGAGGGGACGGTCGGGCCGGTGCTGCTCGTGAATGCGGTGCCGGTGTTTGTTGACCTGGATCCGGATACGTATTGCCTGGACGCACGGCTGATCGAGAAGGCGATTACGCCGAAGACCAAGGCGATTTTACCGGTGCATCTGGGGATGCGTTTTGCGGACATGGATGAGATTTTGCGCGTGGCTTCAAAACACAATTTGAAAGTTGTGGAGGATTGCGCGCACGCGCATGGCGGGATGTGGAAGGGGAAGGGCGCGGGCTCGATGGGGGATATAGGAGCGTTCAGTTTTCAGTCGAGCAAATTGATTACTTCGGGCGAGGGCGGGGCGGTTATCACGAACAATCTGGAGTATATGGAACTAGTGCAGAGCTACATCAATGCGGGGCGAGCCAGCCTCACGGACAAATATAAGAAGCGGATTATTGGATTTAATTACCGGCTGGGGGAGTTTCAAGCGGCGGTGTTGGGGGCGCAGTTGGCGCGAATGTCGAAGCAGAGCGCGATTCGTGAAAAGAATATGAAGCGGTTTGAATCGCGGATGGCGAGTACTCCGGGGATTGGATTGTTGAAGCCGGACCCGCGGATTACTCGACTGGCGCCTTATGGATATGTGATGAAGTATTTCTCAGAGAAGGTGAAAGAGATTCCGCGGTCGGCGTTTGTG
>Ga0210399_10001137_pt1 | contig 20854 bp, 19 predicted proteins | sample IncBWC14MmetaG_FD_150865 | JGI IMG/M metagenome (GOLD analysis project Ga0210399, IMG submission 150865) | Forest soil microbial communities from Barre Woods Harvard Forest LTER site, Petersham, Massachusetts, United States - Inc-BW-C-14-M | ecosystem: Environmental > Terrestrial > Soil >... | reverse complement strand
TCCCGTAGGGTTCACAACGATACCTCCCCTTTTGACCTCCGCGGTTTGGCACGTGGCCAGGCCGGGAACCTCTTCGGCCAAGCCCGCCCCCTCGGCCCCGGTGAGGGTGGGCAGGCCAGCACCGGGACGTCATGCCCTTTGGAATCCGGCTCAGAACGGGGCGAGAAGGCTCAGCCAGGCGGTCGGACAGGGGTCTGCGAGATCTTGGCCGGAGCTCCCATCTTGCCGCGGATCTCGTTGATGTCCCAGCCTGTGTGCCAGGCCAGCGTCTGGGCCTCCTTCTCCCGGCGGTCGATCAGGGCTCGCCGCGCACTCCGACCCTGGCTTTCCCGAGCGCAGCCCCCCTGCTCGCTAGTCTGGGAGGTAGTAACCACAGATGGCTACGCCCGCTATGAAGGCGGTCACAAGCACAAGCCAACCTGCCAGGAAAACACGGCGAGAGGCACCAATTGCCTCAACGCTTCGGCTGGCGGGACGCATCGTCCCCTCTTTCCTGAGTTGAAGCGCTGCCATTCCTGCGCCAGCACACACGAGAAGAATACCCAGTGCAAACATGCTGCCCCAAAGAGCGTCGAGACGAGGGGCATGGCTCATCGATTCCGACTCGTCACGTTGTACCTGCTGGCTAGCAACCGCCAACTGGAGCCCTTGCTCGACAACCGGCAACAAAGTGGGTCCGTACCATGCGCGTCGCGCTTCTCCTGACACTGCTTCGACCCGCTCAGGTGTGTCGATATAGCTGACGTAGCCTTGAGCAAGCGCGACAACCCGCGCTGCTCGCCCACCCAGTCCACGCGTGGGAAGGTTCGCGACAATTTCCCTGGCCGCGAGTTCAGTCGGCTCCCCCGGCACGGTGAGGAGCGTCAAGTCCCCCAACCTGATGAGACCCACTCGTGCCGAATTGGGAAGCATCCATTCCAACAGGTTTGAGGCCGGACGACGAAGCAGGAATGGTCGGATTGTCAGGACGTCGATTGGCGGGAGCCTAATCTCGACCTCGGCGACCCCGAGCCGGTCTTCCGCGAGTGCAGCGTGCTCGAGGGTCTCGACGGCGTGCTGCGCGACGAACGCTCCGGCACTCTGCATCGCTAACCACCCGTCGCCGGGAGCGGCTGCATCGCCTACGGCGCCTTGAAGAAGAAGTGCCACTCCGCCCAAACCCTCCAGCCGACGCATGACGATGCCCGGGTAGTCGGGGGAAAGCTGAGGCTCACCTCGAGGGAAGAGGGTGGGATGCGCGGCGACCACTACCAGAGTTGCCACTCGTTCCCCGTCGTCCCGCTCCAGCACTGCGACGGTCAACGCATCATCCACCTCTGCACCCGGCCTAGAGCGGTTCACGGCCCATCCTGGAATGTGAGTCTCCGCCGTGTGCACATGGACTCGAGTCAGTCGGTTCTCGGCTCCCCGGACCGCCTCCTCGGCGCGGTCGAGGAGCCCCTTCACCACGTCTGGCCGGTAACGTCCGAGCCCAAGAACCTGGGCCACAAGATGCGAATCAAACCCCCCGACAGAGCTGTGCGAGTGCGTCGCCACGAAGATGATCGCGTCGAGGTGAAGGTCGGCCAAGCGGCTTTCTAGGCCGCGATCCAGCTCCTCAGAGACGACCATTAGATCCGCCAAGACCAGTGCCAGCCTCCGTCCGCCGGCTCGAAGCACGACCGCCCGAACCTCGAGCGGATCCTGCTCCCGATCGGCGACGATCCGAGGGTATCGGAAGCCGGGCCGGACGAGCGGCAGCGGAGGGGACAGACGTACCTTCATCGCCCCTGCCTTCAGGCCTGAAGATGCGTGAAAGGCCCGCAACAGCCTCGGCTCGCTAGGGTGCGCCGCGTTTTGCCAGTCGAGGAGAAGGATCAGGTAGAGCACAAGCGCGAGGACGACGCAGCGTCGTGCCTGTCGAGCGAGGTTCAATGCGGTTCGTTGTAGCGGGGAGCCCACACCGAGTTGTGGCTCCTTGACACTATCGTGCAACACGAGCCACTGAATACGAGAAAGCCGGATACCACATGCAGGGCCCTTCCCCGTGCAGGGATCCCTGAAGTTTGATTTATGAAGAGCTGTCGAACCATGGGAGGCGGCCCCCTCACGACGTATTGCTTGGCCTCACGACTCTGCAAGCGCCGTGCCGACGTATCGTGAGCCAAGACAATCGACCTTGGCATAACCCAGCTCGCTAGAGGTATAACGGGGAGAACAATCTTCCCAAGGAGGCCGCCTTCCGAGCTTTACTCCTTGCGTTCCTTTGCTCGCTGACCGCGGCCAACGCGGAGACGCCCGCGTCAGGGCGCCAGCAGGTCGACAACGTCAGCGCCTTCGCTCGCATCTATGGCGTGGCGCGGTACTTCTACCCGAGCGACGCGGCGGCAAGTCTAGACTGGGATCGATTTGCCGTGTACGGAGTGGCGCGCGTGCGGGCCGCACCAGACAGAGCCGGGCTCGGAGCGGCTCTCAGGGCGCTCTTCTCACCGCTGGGACCGGGCATCGAAATCGGCCCGACGCTCTCGGCACCGATTTCGATGGCAAGTGCAAACGAGCCTCTCGTAGCTTGGCGCTATCTGGGCCCGGCCCTCTGGAGGAACAACAGAGGTGGCTATTCGGCCAAACGCACCCATCGAGCGTCTTTGGGCCCGGAGGCAGAATTGTTCGAGGCCGACGAACCGACGCCCGGTGCGCACGTCGACCTCGACCTGGGATCGGGCCTGAAGGCGCGTGTGGTTCTCGTACTGACCGATACACAAGCCCGCTTGGACAAAGTGCAAGAGACGAGTCTGGACGCACTCAGACCGATGCTGGCTACGGTGCCCAGCCCGGGCGAAAACCCGGACCTCGACACGCGTCTTGCCGATGTGGTTGTCGCCTGGAACGTCTTCCGTCATTTCTATCCTTACTGGGCCGAGGCGGCAGTCGACTGGGACGCGCGTCTGCGACCGCAATTGGAGACTGCATGGTCGGCCGGGACCCGCGGAGCCCATCGAGATGCCCTCCGAGCTCTCGTGGCGGATGCACGCGACGGCCACGCTGGCGTCCTAGATGTGCTGGTCGCTGAGGAGCGTGCCTCCCTACCCGTGCGGTTTAGAGTGCTCGAGGGTCGCATCGTGATCACAGCGAGCGCAGTACCTGAAGCGCCGGTTGGTGCGGTGGTATGGCAGTTCGATGGCCTTCCCATGGCGCAGAAGCTTGAGAAGGCAATGCGACTCTCTTCCGGAACCACCCAATGGCAACAGGTCTGCGCAGAGTTGGAATTCGCAGCCGGCCGCAAGAATGCATCAGTGGCACTGACGGTTGACACGCCGACGGGGAGGCGAGAGCTCCGGTTACGGTATGACGTGTCTCAGCCACCCTTGGAGAAGCGCCCCGAACCCCTTACGGAGCTCGAACCGGGCGTCTGGTACGTCGATCTAACACGGACCAATATGGCGCAGGTCACGCCCAAGCTGGAGATACTTGGCGGCGCTCGCGGAATTGTATTCGATGTCCGCGGCAACGCGAGCGATGCCGGTATAGACATCCTCCGTCACCTGATCGACGCCCCGGAAGCCGACCGTTGGATGCACGTCGCCAAACTGGTGGGGCCTTTCGGCCAAGCCGCGGGGTGGCAAAGCTACGGTTGGGACCTGAAGCCAATAAGTCCCAGGCTCAAAGGGAGGATCGCATTTCTGACTGACGGCCGTGCCATCAGTTACACGGAATCAGTGATGGGCTACGTCGCCGACCGAAAGCTCGGGACAGTCTTGGGCAGCACGACCGCGGGTACCAACGGGGACATCGTGTTCTTCGGGGTGCCTGGTGGCTTCCGACTCTCACTCTCCGGGACACGCGTCACGGGGCACGACGGGCGCAGACCGCACCATTTGGTCGGCATCAAGCCCGACATCGCGGTGACACCAACGATCGCGGGACTTCGCGCCGGACGTGACGAGGTGTTGGAACGGGCCTTGGCGTTCATTCACGAGGAGCGCCCGCCGAAAGCTAGCGGCTTCTAAGTCCGGGCGCCTTCCCCCTCCGCCAAAAGTAGAACGTCGGTACCCCTGAAATCCAGTGGCGCCCGAGCTATTCGTGACGCAGTGCCGCCACGGGATCCACACCGAGCGCGCGGCGCAGCGGGAGGCTGCACGCCAGCACGGCCACGGCGAGGAGCACCACCGCAACTGCGGCGAAGGTGAGTGCGTCGGTCGCCCTCACCCCGTAGAGCAAGCTCTCGAGAAGCCGCGTGGAGGCCAGCGCGGCCAGAAGACCAAGGGCGAGCCCGCCTACAGTGAGCCCCAAGCCTTCACGCAAGACGAGGTACTGCAGGTCTCTGGGAAGCGCGCCGACAGCCATGCGCAGGCCGATTTCTCTGGTCCGCGACGTCACCAAGTACGCGAGGAGCCCGTAGAGGCCCAGCGCCGCGAGCAGCAAGCCCACGAGGGCGAACGCCCCGAAGACACCAGTCGCGAAGCGCGGCATCGCCAGCGCCTCCGAGACCACGCTCGTCATTGTGGTCACGGCCGGAGGGGCTTTGTCCCTGTCCATGCTCCACACCGCCTCACGAACCGCGCCTGCCAAAGCCGTTGGCTCTTGGCGCGTCCGTACCATCAGGCTGCCCGTTCGGTGGTCCCCCTGAAGGTAGGACATGTATAAGTCGAGCCGGCTCGCTTGAAGCTCGCGATAGTGCGCATCTCCCACGACCCCCACCACGCTCAACCACACGTTGCTATAGGGTGACTTCCACTGTGGAACCTTGAGCCGCTTGCCAATGGGGTCCTGCCCCGGCCAGGAGCGCCGGGCCAGAGACTCGCTCACAACGACCACCCCGGGCTGGCCTTCGACATCTGCCTCGGTGAACACCCGGCCTCGCTTCACAGCGATGCCCGTCGTCCGAAAGTAGCCGGCGCTGACGGCTTCCAGGTTCACCGCGGGATTCCGTCTCGCTTCTGCTTCCGATTGGCCCTCCACGGTGAACGGGAAGTCCCATCCCGTCGGGCCGGAGAGTGGGCGCACGCTGACCGTCGCCGCGGACTCAACGCCGGGCAGGGCCTGTACCCGGCGGAGGAGCTCCTGGTAGAACACCCGCCAGTGGTGAGCGTCAGGGTAACGTGCCTCGAGTGCATAGGCGTTCACGCTTAGGACGTGCTCCGGCTGGAAGCCCAAGGGCACGCGGCGAAGCGCCACGAAGCTACGGGCAAGGAGGCCGGCACCGACCAGCAGTACGAGGGCGATCGCCACCTCCGAAACGACCAGCGCCGAGCGGGGGCGGCTGCGGCCAGGAGCCACGCTTCGCGAGCCTTGGCGGAGCGTCTTATCGAGGGACGTCTTTCGGACCACGAGCATCGGCGCCAGGCCGGAGAGCACGGCGGTGGCGCCCGACGCCACGAGCGCGAAGGCGAAGACCCGGATGTCGACGGTCGCGTCCTGAAGCCGCGGGACATCCTCGGGCGAGAGCCTCACCAGCAGCGGAACCCCGATCTTGGCGGCTAGGAGGCCAGTAGATCCTCCCAAGACGGCTAGGAGGAGGCTGTCGGAGAAGAGGCCCCGTGCTAGGCGCCCCGGGCTCGCTCCTAGGGCCAAACGCACGGCCATCTCCTGTCTCCGCTCCGTCGTCCGTACGAGGAGCAGGCCGGCCACGTTGGCGCAGGCAATCAGAAGGACCAGCACGACGGCTCCGAGGAGCGCGAGGAGTGCCGGACGGGTGGGGCCGAAGAGCGCGTCGGACAAGGGTGTAATCACGACAGCATAGCCCTCGGGATCGAGGACATCCTTGAACTGAGGTGGCAAGCGCTCGACCAAGTCGCGGAGGTAGCGGCCCAGCAGGGTGTTCATGTCCTCGCGCGCGATATCGAGAGACACCTTGGGCTTGACGCGGCCCAGGGCGATCATCCATTGGAGCCCGCCACTCTCCACAGTGGTCGCCCCTGCACCGGGCACGAGGGGCATCCAGAGCTGGGCGCGTGGGGGGTAGGCGAACCCTTTGGGCATAACGCCGACGACTGTGTGGGACTGACCGTTGAGGACCAAAGTCTGGCCGACGATAGCCGGGTCTTGGGAGAACTGGTCACGCCAGAGTGCATGGCTCAAGACGACGACCGGCGTGGCGCCTATCCGATCATCTTCGGGGGCGAGCGTACGTCCTAGGAGGGGTTGCTGACCCATCACAGCAAAGAAGTTGGCCGTTACCAAACGACCGACCAGCTCCACCGGTTCTCCCCGCCCGGTAAGCGTCCATCCCCAGTTTATTTCCGGCATCCCCGCCAGTTCCTCGAACACTCGGTTCTGGTCGCGCCAGTCCTTGTAGGCTGGATACGAGATAGCGACGACTGGCTGATTGGCCTTTAGGTCGCGCTGCCACAGCAGGACAAGCCGGTCGGGTTCGGGGAAAGGGAGTGGCCTCAGGATCACTGCGTCCGCGATGCCGAAGATGGCCGTCGCACCTCCGATTCCCGTGGCCAGCGTGAAGAGCGCCACGGCCGTGAACCCGGGCCGACGGCGCATACCGCGAAGGCTGTAGCGCAGGTCCTGGACTGCGGTTTCAAGGAGCCAGACCCCCCGTGCTTCTCGGCATTCCTCCTTCACTTGATCCAGTCCGCCAAACGTCATCCGGGCGCGTCGTAAGGCTTCTTCCTGCGTGAGGCCCGTTTTCACGTACGCCGCAACCTCTTGATCGAGGTGGAAACGCAGCTCCTCATCAAGCTCTCGCTCCACCGTGTTCCGGCGGAACAGTGCCCGGAGGCGCACGAGCAGATCACTCAGCATCGCAGGAGCAGAGCCTCTTAGACCATGTCCAACACTTGGGAAACGGCCGCCGTGAGCTTCAGCCATGCATCCATCTCGAGCTCGAGCTGTTTGCGCCCTGCTCGAGTGAGCTCATAAAACTTCGCCCGGCGGTTGTTCTCGGACGTTCCCCAGTGAGCCTTGATCCAGCCGCGGCGCTCCAGCCGGTGAAGGGCTGGATAGAGCGAACCCTGCTGGACCCGTAGGACCGCGCTCGAGATCTGCTGGATACGCTCGGAGATCGCCCAACCGTGCTGAGGCCCTAGAGCGACCGTTTTGAGAATCAGGAGATCCAGTGTGCCTTGTGGAAGATCGAGTTGTTCCTCGGCCATCTCTCCCCCTTTGGGTTCAGGCAACCCCTGCCGCGCCCTCTTCAAAGGTGCCCTCGACAATGCGGCCGTCGAGCAACGAGATGTTACGGTCGGCGTGGCGAGCGTAACGTGGATCATGGGTGACCATGCAGATCGTCGCTCCACCGCGATGGAGGTCCCGAAGCAACTCCATGACGGCCTCACCATTCTTGGAGTCCAGGTTCCCGGTAGGCTCGTCGGCAAGGAGGATCTCTGGGGCCCCGCCCAGGGCCCGGGCTACCGCTACACGCTGCTGTTGACCGCCGGAGAGCTGGCTTGGGAGGTGCTTCGCCCGATGGGCCATAGCCACCCGATCAAGAGCCCCGCTCACCCTCTTGCGGCGCTCCCCCGCACCCATTCCGCGGTAGGTCAGGGGTAGCTCGACGTTTTCGAATACGGTGAGGTCACCGATCAGGTTGAAGCTCTGAAAGATGAAGCCGATTTCGCGATTCCGTATACGTGCTCTCTCAGAAAGGCTGAGCCCTTGAACAGACCTCCCGCTCAGGACGTACGTTCCGTCCGAGGGGGAGTCGAGGAGGCCCAGAATCGAGAGAAGCGTCGATTTGCCGCATCCGGACGGTCCGGAGATGGCGACGTATTCGCCCCTGGAGATATTGAGGTCTATCCCATCGAGCGCGCGCGTCTCTAGTTCGTCGGTCTGGAAGACCTTCGTCAGACACTGCAGGCGGATCAGGGGATCGGCCGAGGCGTTCATCGCGACTCCTGTTCCATTCGAGCCGTCAATTCAGTCGGATACGATCAAAAGCATCCCATTGCGACGTGTCTGAGAGCACAACTTGATCGCCGATCTTGAGTCCTTCGAGAATCTCGACGGCGTTCACCGAGCCCTTTCCCAGCTTGACCTTAACGCGGATAGCGGCAGCGCTCCGAGGGTCGAGCTTGAAGAGCGCTACGAGCCCTTCGCCCCGACCCGCGGGCCGTCCGACGTAGAGGACATCATTCAACCGCTCGAGCTCGATCGTGCCGTCGACCGTCAGGTCTGGGCGGGCTCCCCTCGGAAGCGGACCGTCCAAAGTCAGATCGACAGTCACCGTCCCTTGTTGAGACGCCGGGTCGACCCGAATCACGTGTCCAGGAACCACTCCGTTCCGCGTATCGACCTCGGCCCGCTGGCCGATCTCGACGTCCCTCGCCTGGGTCTCGGCAATCTTGATGACGGCCCTAAGGCGGTCGGGCTCAGCCACCCGGGCGAGGTTTGTCCCGGGCGTGACCCATTGGCCCACCTCGAGTGGGACCGTGCCATTACCGATCTGCTGGACAACCCCATGAATGCCTGCTCTAACCTTCAGGGCGTTGACCTGGCTCCGCTTGTGGCGGGACTCTGCTCGCCGTTGATTGACCTTGGCCTGCTGCACGGCGAGCAACGCCTTAGTGGAAATCCAGCTGATCTCGAGGCGTTTCTGCTCGATCCGCATGCGATTGGCGAGCTCGTCGGCCGTAATCGTCGCCTTCTTTAAGTCGAGGGGCGGGAAGAGTCCCTGGCGAGCCAGCTGCTCGTCGGCTTCGGCCTGAAGCTTTGCTTGATGGTAGTCCGACGCCACTTTAGCCGTTTTGGATTCCTGGTCGAGCTGCGCGCTCTCAAGCCGAACTTTCAGCTCGGCAAGTTGGGCCTCCTCTTCCTTGAGGTGGGACTCGGCGTCGAGGGCTGCGAGTTCCAACTCGGGATTCGAGAGCTCCAAGAGAACCGAGTCGGCCTTTACCTCCGCCCCCGGCTGGAGCACGATTCGCTCCACACGCCCCTCCGTGGCGGCTGGGATCCAGCGAATCGCCTCCGGTACCAGCGAGCCCAGGCCCCGGACCTGGCTCAGCATTGGCCCGCGTTTCACGGTGTCGATCCACACCGTGGCCCGATCCACGGAAGGCGCCGCAGGCTTGAGACGCGCGAGGCCGAGCGTGGCAAAGATGACAGCGGTGGCACCGCCCGCTCCATAGCCGATGCGCTGGAGACGTCGCCGGCGGCTCAGGGACGGTCGCGGAATGTCCATTCGATTTGTCGGATACGCCACGCGAAAGAGACCAAGGGCGCCCCCTCCGCATCTCTCCCCTTTCACTTCTACAGAAACGATACGCGCTCTCTTGTCGAAGCGCAATGGGAAAAGAGCATTTTCGGTAGATCCCTGAAAACAAAGACAATTCCGCCGGGATGACGGCGCGCGCAATGACTGCGGGTCGACACCGGGGGTGCGTAGCGGTCCGGAGGCCTCAACTGGACGAAATCGCGCAGGGTGCCAGCTTTGGAAAGCTGAGTGAAATCGAGTCTCGCGTAGACAAGAATCGCCAGCTGCGGTGTGGTGAGGATGAGAAGCGTTGTGAATGAGCGGGAGACACGCATCCAGACACTCTACGCGGAGCTCGGGCCCGCCCTTCTCGCCTATGCTCGATCCATTCTGCGGGAAATGCCGCCCGCCGAGGATGTTGTGCAGCAGGTTTTCTTGAAGTTGCTCTCGAACCCGACGTTAGCCCTGCCCGCGGATGCCCGTCCTTACTTGTTTCGTGCCGTACGTAACACGAGCCTTAACGTCCACCGCTTGAAGACGCGCGACGCCGCTTACCGGGAGAGCCTTCAGTTCCTCACGGCCCCAAACGGCCTCTCTCACCTCGTACCGGAATTGGAGGCGGCACTGGACGATCTGCCGGACGAGCAGCGGCAGGTAATCATTCTCCGGATCTGGGGCGAGCTGACACTGGATGCGACGGCAGAGGTACTGGGTATTCCTGCCAATACAGCGGCGTCCCGCTATCGATACGCGCTCGCGAAGCTCCGTCAGCGCCTGGGCACCCTCGTGAGGACCTAAGATGTCCGACGATCCCGAGCTCGAAGCCTTTCTGAAGCAATTCCGACCGCGCCGACCCGCGCCCCTCCAGAGCCCGCCAAGTAGTGGCGTGCGGCCCTGGCGATTCGTCGCCGTGGCCGCGGGGTTGCTGGCGCTGGTACTGGTATTCATCCTAGAGCCGAGACCGGGCGCGAGGCCGCCAAGGTCAGGGGAATCAACAAGTGGCGTACCGCTGCCCACTGTGGCTGTACTCGGCGCGGCGCTCCGCGCGGGCCGCTATGAGGCGGTACTGGACCAAACGAACGCCCGTCTCCTGCCGAACCCCCTCCGTCCCGGCAGCGCGCTCAGTGAGCTTGGCGACATCAACCGGGACCGGTGAGACCACGGGCTCCGTCATAGAGGTCACGATGATTTCGATGCGATCGCTCTCGTTCATATCTACACTCCTTTGCGCCACCGCCTTCCCAGCCACGCCCGAAAGAAGCCCGTCCTGCCCTGGTAATGCTGCGCTACGCTACTGGATGGCTTTTGCCCTAGTGGAGAACCCAAGCGCCGACAGCGAGCTTGCGACGCGGCTCGATAGAGTTGCCAGCGGGATGCAGCCGTGGGACGACCGCTTGGCGACCATCGTTGACGGCAATCAAGAGGCGCTGGCGACGATGCATCGGGGTACTCGGCTTCCAGCCTGTGACTGGGGCCTCGAGACCGAGATGTTGGCCGAGACCCCGATTGGACACCTTAGTCGAGCTCGCGCGCTCGCGCGGCTCAACGTGCTTTACGGGATGCGTCTGGCACAGGAAGGAAAGATGGCCGACGCCGTGGATGCGTGGCTGGCTGGCGCTCGGTTCTCTCGCGACATCGCCTCCGGTGGCCCCTATCTCAGCGCGCTCGTGGCGGGGCAAGCGCTCAATGCCCACCTGCGAGCCATTGCAAAAGCGGTCCATGACAAGAAGCTCAATAGCGCTACGCTCTCGAAGGTCGAACGCAGCGTGAACGAGATGCCCGAGTCGGGCTTCGACTGGGGGCTAGCCGTCGAAGCCGAGGTCGGAGGCCTGAGCCGCATCGTGGGCTCCGCCGAAAAGGCCGATGACCCGGCCCAATACCTTGCGAAGTACTTGTCCTCTCGGAATGGCAAGCCTGACCCGGTGACGCTAGGCCTACGCCTCGGCCTTACTGGTTCACAGTTGAGGGATCGGGACCGGATGCGGGCGCTCTTGCGGCAGGCCCGCGCGCTTTACGACGAGCTACGGCCTGAACTCGTGACTGCGTTCCGCGGCTCGTACGACCGCTCAATCGAAACCATCAAAGCGCTAGACGTGCGCGCCTCGGCAGGGCCTGTCTCGGCGCTGGGTTGGCCTTCTGCGTCGCAGCTCAACACGCGCCGAGGCGAGGTCACCCGATCCCGGTCCGAGCTCCTGGCACTTCTTCGGTAGTGAGTGCCCGGATGTTTTGCGCACGTGATTGCGCGTTCTCCCCCACCTTCGGTGCTGGGCGACACATTGGTTTCGAGACGTTTGAGCTCCCGTTCGAGCGTGTTGCGCCATGGTCCTTCTGGTTGCGCCTTGAGGACCTCGCGCAGCGCGTGCGCATGGGCGACCTCAAGCGCACGAGCAGCGGGCACCGCGACATCAGGTACAACCCCGATGCCTTCCCAGTTGCGGCCGCTGACCGCGGAGCGCACTTTTCCATTCGGAACGGTGACCGTGAAGCGTGCGTTGATCGGGTACGGTCGGCCCGGGTTCGCGGCGCCCGCCGTCGTCTCGCCAATCACCTCGGCCCGGTGGCGCTCCTGGAGGATGAAGGCCAGCCCCTCGCCCGCAGACCAGGTCCGTCGGGACGTGAGGGCGTAAACTGGTCGTCTGCCGTCGCGCTCAGGTAGGGGTCCCGGGTCGGTCGTGTAGTGATCGCCGCCGGTGCCCCTAGGCACAATATCGAACAATGGGAGGCCGGGCGCATCGAACAGGTAGCTCAGGACCAGGGCTACCGTTTCCGGTGAGCCGCCGCCCTTGGCCCGCAGGTCCAGGATGAGGGCGTCCGCGTTCCGGAGCACCTGCATCGCCGCCGAGATCGCGTCCCGTGCTTCCACAGGTCGATAGAAACGCGTGAGGTTGAGAACGCCCACGTTCCCCGGCAGGATCTCCGTTCGCTGGACACCGAAGTTCGCGCGGCGGCCCTGCACGTCGCGCGATTCGTCGACCCCGTTCTGCCCGACCGCAACGTCTGGCACCACGGCAACGGAGAGGTGTTTGTCGTGAGTCGTCGCGAAGAGGTCACGGGTCAGTGCCTCTGCAAGAGGCTGCGGTTTCTGAAGCGCCGCGTATCGCCCCTCTTCGGACCACCTCCGTAAGGACGCCGAGACGTGAGCCGCCACCTCGGGATCGAAGTACTCCCGATCGACGACGGAGGCAAGAGAATCGACAGTCGCTCGAATGAACTCAGGATCCATGTGGTCTCGCACGTGTAGATCAGAGTGCGGCGTGGCGCCCAGGAACGAGACAAGCGCCAGGGCACTCGCGACGCGGAGGGAAGCGGTCGGCTTGAGTAGGAGCATTGAGTCCGCTCCGCCCGATACACGGACGGCCTGCTCGTCAGATCGAGCTAGCTGGGACTGAGTTCACGTCTAATTGATGCCACATTCAAGTGTCAGGGGCCAGCTCTGGAGGCTGAATTGCCCACCGATGCCTTGGTTACTGCGTATTCCCTTCGTCCTAGATTTAGGGGCCGGACCGTCAGATCAGTCCCGGATTCAAGGTACAAAAAGGCCCGCGCCCCTCCAGTCCCAGATTCAAGGGCACCTGCTCGACAGAACTCCAATTGCCCCGAGCCAGGTTTCCACCAGCTGCGGCCATGCAGTGATCGGCAATTTCGTGCGGCGCAGGCCGAAGGCGTGGCCGCCGTCCGAATAAAGGTGCATTTCAGTGGGTACGCCCACGTCTTTGAGCGAGATGTAATAGGTGAGCGCCTGGTTCACGTTGTCGACGTTGTCGTTTTCTGCCTGCAACAGGAAAGTAGGTGGGGTGTCGCGGGTCGGATGGAGGCTGGGGTTGAGTCTGAGCGCATCACCACCCGTCCACAGATGGCCGGGATAGAGCGCGACGGCGAAATCGGGCCGGCAGCTTTCTCGGTCGGCCGCGTCCACCGGCGAATAGGCGCGCTTGTCGAAGTGATTGCTGATGTCGGCTGAGAGGAACCCGCCCGCGGAAAAGCCCAGCACGCCCACCTTATGCGGGTCGATATGCCATTCCTTCGCATGCAGGCGCACGAGGCCCACGGCGCGCTGCGCGTCCTGCAGCGCGGCGGGGATTTGCGGCGTCACCTGGCAGTCGCAGCTTTTCTCCCAGTGCGGGCCGCTGTCAGGCACGCGGTATTTGAGCAGTATGCAAGTGATGCCCTTCGATGTCAGCCAGTCGCAGACTTCCGTGCCCTCGAGGTCGATGGCGAGGATCTTGTACCCGCCGCCCGGAAACACCACCACCGCCGCGCCGGTGTTGCTCCCCTTAGGCACGAAGATCGTCATCGTCGGGCTGGACACTTTGCTTATTTTGGTCCATGGCCTGCCGGCGACCGGCTCCACGACCGTCTGCACCGTTTCCTCGTCCGGTCCCGCCATCGCACCTGGCGGCGTCTCCGGCCAGAGCAATAGTTGTTTATACCCAGGCTGCCACACGTGGCGCTCCGCGGCGGCGGTGATGCCGAGAAGGCAGAGGGCGATGAGGAATGGTTTCATGGTGGTCCTGATGTGTTTGTTCGCAGTATGGGGTACGGGCAGCAGACGGACAAGAAACAACAATCTTGCGCGCGCGGGACCCTCAAGCTTGGTGTCGACCTCGCTTCAGATCCCATGCTCTCCATCGTATCCACCCCTCAAGAGGTGTCGACGGGATCGGGTCAAGCCCAACCGCGACGAATCCGGCCCGGTTGGGGTTCATCGCTAACAGGCCACTAGCTTTCCGAAAGCAAGACGGTAATGTTGGTCTCTATGTCGTCTTTGTCCACCAGGGCTGCGCGATAAGCTGCCGCCACTCTCCCCTGTCGGTCTATGAGGAATGTGTCCGGCATGTTCTGAATTCCGTACCGTTGCGCTGTCGCATCGTCTCCCAGCAATATCCTATAGGGCACGGGAGTCTTGGCAAGGAACGGTTTGAGGACGTCCCAACCGCCTTCGTCGAGAGAAACGCCCACAACGGCGAAACGTTTAGTACCGAACTTCCGCTGGAACTCAACGAACCACGGAATCTCCTGCTTGCATCCGGTGCACCAGGTAGCCCAGAAATCCAGGAGCACGACCTTATCCCGGTACTCCTTGAGTTCTGCGGTCTTGCCGAAGACGTCGCGCAGGGCGAAATCGGCGGCGGGTTTTCGCTCCAGAACGGGTTGCAACGCGGCGCGGACCATGGATTAAGCGCCGGCGCTCGCCGCCGCCATTATCGTGAGCATGGTGATGCGAATGGACACAGCGTTCATGTAGTTTCCGCCTCCTCATTGCGTTGCCGGCAAGCCGTAGCGACCAAGTACGCGACCGGCCAACTCACTAACAGAAACGGCAGCAGCCGCACGGACCACGGAACTCCGGGCCATCTTAATGGCTGGTGCGCAGGGTCATACCAGCCGGTCGCCCATGTCGTGAGAATGGCGAGGGCGGTATTCACTGAGCCAATCAGGTATGCGTGGCGCACCGCTAGGATCCGCCACCGGACGCCCACAAACGCTCCAAAGAGAGCAGGGAACAAGGACAGAAGGGCTGCGATGCTTAGCGGAAGTGTTGTGGCCGTCAAGAGTCGCAGAGTCCCTTGTAGGGAATCCAGCAAGCTTTCGTGGGTTCGCGGGTTACGCAGGATGATGTTGCCCGCCAGAACGAATCGCGCCCATGCCGAATCCAGAACCACGAAATAGAACACTGTCCACGTGAGCCACACGGCACGGCCGGAAAGCGAGCCCAGTACGAAGCCGCACGTCCATGACCAGACTAGCAATGCAACCGACATGCACAGGAAGAACGCCACCTCCTGGCGATCAGTCAAGTCAGTCAAGTAGTGCGCTAAGTATTTGCCCAGGTCGACGTTGAGGCGGAATACGATACTGCTCAACGAGAGCCCCGCTAGACCACAGACGCCGAATAGGGACAACCACGGTCGCCAAGACGTCCACAAGCCGATCTGCCGGCGTACGATCAAGCCTAAGAGATCGCGCATTGCTTGGCCAAAGCCCGCGCCGGATTCGGCCAGATCGCCCAGTACCACGTCGCGTTCAGGAGGTTCCAGGGCGCGGGCGAGGAAGCCGAGCCACCACCAGCCGACGCGCTTCATGACAGGCCTCGGGCGCGATCGGCCGCCCAGGAAACACCCTGACTGGCGCGGCTCACTGCGTCGTAAAAAGCCTTTGCTTCCTGTACACCCTCTCCCGTCACGCGGACCATGCGCTTTTGGCGGCCGCCCCGCTGCGGCGTGGGATCGCCCATCCAGGTTCTTACGAGGCCCTTCGCCTCCAAGCGATCCAAGGTCGTGTAGAGCGCTCCGATCGAGCATCGGCGTTTGGTAGCGCCTTCTATCTCCCGCCGGATTGCAGCGCCGTAAGCGCCGTCGCCCAACCGCGCGGCCGCGCTGAGCAGCAGGTATTCGAATTCGCCGAGCATAATTACTCTCACATTGTGCTTCTAATGCTCATCCGTGTCCAGGAGGGCGACAGCCATCGACGGTTGCACTTAGACTCTTCCTCGATGCTGCGTATAAAGGTGCCTTCTTGAGAACCCGACAGAAACCCACTCTGCTTCAGCCACTTGGCGGAGCGAGCCTCGAAAAAGACAGGAAACAGCGTGCCTCGACTCCGCCACTTTTGGCACCGAAAACGAGGGGAGGCCAACCGCTAGAAATTGCACGACTCGGGGTGGTAGGCCTACTTGGCCGTCAGTGTGTACGTGACGTGGTTGCTCGCCTTTTGCGTCGGGTCGTCCACGAACCAAAGCTCAGTGCTCCCTACTCCGCGCCCGGCGGTGGTGAAATCAACGTGGAGCGTCCCACTAGCCGGAGGGAGGTCACCCTGGTTCGTTACCTCCGCAACGCCAGGGATCAGCTGGTGCATCGTCGCGGTCCCACCAGGCGTGAACCCCGTACCGGTAACGGTGAATATCGTTCCTACCCGGCCGACCGAAGGCGAGATTGCGATAAGGGGGTTTATGACGAGTGTGGGAGCCGTGGTTCCGCAGCTGGCGCAAGCAGAAGCCCAGATCGCAACCAAGACAGCATATCGGAGGGAGCGCATGCCAGCCTCCCTAGGCATCTGTGCAGTGGCAATGGTGAACGTCACGTGGTGTAGGTAGCCCAAACCATGGATGCCTTGAATCAAGCGCGTTCAACGCTCGAGCCACCCCATCTGCAAGCAAGTGACTCGCGTAGGCGAACCTCGCGGCGCGAGGGTTACGGCTTCATCGCTGCCTCCTGTTGCCTTTTGAGATCTTGCCACTTGTTGCGGAATTCTCTCTCCTCCTCCTTGGTGAGGATCCGGAAGGGCACCTGCAGCTTGCTCCCTGCGAACTGGATGTTCAGCGAGTGCTGCCCGACCTGGATGCCGCCGGGGATGTGGAAGTACAGCCGACCGAAACTGAAACGCTGCCAGCCCAAGTCGGCCTGGTCGTAGGAAAGTTCCGCTCCCTCGCGGCCGAGGTCGCTGAAGAACCTGAGGGCACTGGGCTCGGAGGCATCGATCGGGTGATAGTTGATCGAGTCCGTGATCACCCGCGCCCGCTTCATGAGGGCGCGGAGGTCGGGGGTTCCATACTCCTTCTGGGTGGCGAGGGGGATGGTCTTGCCATCCGGGGTCTGGAGCGAGAGGTGCTCTCGCTTCAGCGTGTAGCTCCTATTGGGTTTGAGCAAGGTGATCCCCACCCTCAGCAGAAGCCACTCCCCTCCGACCTCCTCGGTCGCCATGCGGTACCCGAGGGACGCGAAGCCTTCCTTGTTGTACGCGATGCTCACGTACTCGCCCTCGTTCGTGAACTGCTCAGGCACGGACGGCTGGGGTGCGGTCACCGGCTGCGGTTGAGAAGCTGCCACCGTCGCCCCGCCTCCCATGACACCGAGCAGCAGCAGCGCGACGGCCAGGATAGCGCCGCCGGGATTTCTCTTCGTTCGATCTCCCATAGTCTTCTCCAGTCCTGCTCTTTGCACGACCGTCGTCAAGGCGGTTGGAAGTAGACTCCGACAGTGTCGAGTCTCTTCTCTGCCTTTCCGCGCTCATCACCACCTCCCTAGAGCCCCCACTTGATGTCTTGGCGCTGCGGTGCGGGCCCGCTCTCGTCGGGGAGGTCCTCATTTCAGGACTCCTCGTTCAAAAATGACCGCGTTTGGTGGCAGTCGAAGCCCTGATGCCACGCACGTGATGCTAAAGCATGTAATGTGCCACCCGTCGGCGCTTCGCAGGCCCTCCCTAAGGCCAGGCGGTGGTGCAGTCGAGCCGGAGGCGCAGAACCCTCACCCCCCGCCTCTGAGTTTAGGGAGCCACGCCGAGCTTGTCGTTAACCGCCACTTGGAGCTCCTGCTTTCCTCCGAGGTAGCGCTCGGTCGTCTGGACGGAGGCGTGGCCGAGAAGAAACTGGATCGAGGGCGCCCCCGGAGAGCCGGCAGAGTCTCGCGCACGCGCGGCGTAGATCATGGGGCGAGAGCTCCAGACCGAGGGCTGCCGCGTACTCCGCCACGATGCCGAGGACGGCCGTGGTGCTGAGGTTCTTCCCCACCACACTCCCCCACCGGCTCACCGACCGGACGAGCCGGCCTTCGGTGATCCCCGCCGCCTGGAGCCAACGCCCGAAGGGCCGCCTCGACCCAGTCCGGGACGGGCATGGTCCGGATCCGGCCGCCCTTCCCGGCGGCCTTCGCAACGGAGCAGTAGGAGTCTCCGCGACCAATGTGCCCAGCTCGGGAACTAGCGCAGTCGACTAAGGGTTCTTTGGTCCCTGCTCAAGCCAAATCTCTATAACCAAGTTGGCACCCGGTTCCACGGTGACCGCCTTCTCGACGGGCACATACCCCACCTTCCTGACTTGGACAACCAAACCCCCGATTGGAAGATCTAAGAGAAGACCTCGAGCTCCAGTAGTGCCCACCTTCGACCCGGCGATAAGGACCTCGGCTTCAGCAGGGTTGCTGATGATCCTTACCCGTGCTGAGGATTGGAGGAGCACCGACGCACTCTGAAAAGCCCCAGGGCTCGATTCTCCTAGAGGCTCCGCCCTGCGCCCTTTGCGAAGCAGGCCCTCCTTCAACTCGGGATCGAGAATGTCGTACGTGAGCGCCCGGCGCCACTGCTCCAGGGCGCCCTTCGCAGCCCCCCGCTCCCGAAGCACGTCTCCTAGGTGGTCGAGAACCACGGAGTCCTCCCGGCGGCTCAGTGCCTTGCGCAGCTCCTTTTCTGCCTCCTCAAAGCGCCTCAAGCGGTAGAGCACCCACCCACGGGTGTCCCTGTAACTTCCGTTCAGGGGATCCTTCGCCAGCGCCTTGTCAACGAGTCCCAGCGCCTCATCGAGCTTCATGCTCCGCTCCGCGTAAAGGTAGCTGAGGGAGTTCAGCAGAGAGGGAGTATCAGGCAGGATGGCGAGCGCCTCGCGGTACAAGGGCTCGGCCTCGTCATGGCGCTTCTGCTGCGACAGGAAATCCGCCAGTGCTTCCAACGTCCTCAGATCCTTGGGACGTCGCTCGCGGGCCTGGCGAAGGAGGGCCTCCGCATCCGCTAAACGCCCCTCCTTCTCGTAGAAGCGGCTGACTTGCTCGAGAAGCGACGGGTCGGCGAGGGCCAGCCGGCCCACGCCGTCCTCCACTTCTTGGGCCCGCTTCATCTGTCCCGACTTCCTCAACACGGCCGCTAGCGTCAGGCGGTGCGTCGCTGCATTCGGCTGCAACTCACAGGCCTTCTGCGCCTGGCTCAGCGCCTCGTCCAGGTCTCTCCGTGATCTCTGGTAGAGCTGGGCGAGGTCACGACGAGCGAGTGCAAAGCCCGGGCTCAGCTCGATGGCGCGACGCAGGAGCCGCTCCTTGAGCGCCACGGTCTCCTCGTCCAAAGAGTCGCCCACGGCCACCGCCGCCCAATACGGGATCAGGGGATTTTTAGGATCGTGACTTGCCCCTTCGGTCAGCCATCGCAGCGCATCCCTCCCATGTCCCTGCTTGATGTTCAGTAGACCGAGGCTTTCGTAGACCAGGCCCAAGCCCGGTTCGAGTTCGTGGGCCTGCTGCAGGAGGGGCGCCGCGTCCGCCAAGCGGTTCGTGTGTACGAGGAAATCCGCACGCAGAGCAAGGGCTTCACCGGGACGTATCACCTGAGTCGTGATCGGGTCGCTCCCCAAGCTCACGCTTGCACCATGAATGGTCAGTTCCCTTTGTTTGATATAGGACTCCAGCTCCCCTTCCAGAGTCTTCAGATCGCTAAAGGCCCGTTCGCGCGCCTCTTCCTCCGACACGCTGTCGGCAAGCAGCGTCGTGAACTGACCGAATGGATTCTCTGTGGCCCGAGGGCCCAAGAGTAGATAGTGCGTTAGTGTTGCCGCCTGAGCGATAAAGAAGTACACCTCCTTCTTCTCGTTGTAGTAGGGAGAGTTGAAGTCCGCCTTCAGCAGCGCCTCTAGGGGTAGGAGCTTATGGTGTTGCAGGAGCTGCCGCTGTGGCTCGATGTTCCCCCACTCAATCTTGGCCTCATCGATCCGGGCCGCCCCGTAGAATTCGGCCAAGCCCACTCTTAGCCACAGGGGCAACCGGGGGAAGTTCAGACTGACGAGCAGGTGGACGTACTCCTTGTAGACCCAGCCCCGAGGTAAATCAATCCGTAGCACGAGATAGTGTTTGTCGGAAGGCATGAGAATGACGCCCGCAGGATGCCAACGGCCCTTCCGCTCCCAGGAGCTGGGCAACAGGGTCCGGAGACCGCTCGCGTCCTTCACGGCCAAGATGATGGTGGGCCGGTCCGGATCCAGCTGTAGTTGCCTCTCCCGAGCGACTAAGGCACGGATGTGTTCGAAGTCTTGGGCCACCCTCCGAGCAGCTCTGTCGCCAGCATCGGTTACCACTACAAAGTGGGGGCTGCGCGCCTCGATCCACTCCTCGGCGGCGGCCTCCCGGGGCCACAAAATCGCGCCAATCAGTAGGGCAAGTCCGAGGACGCGGCCCGGGAGCAGCCGGCTGTTCATGTCGCCTTCACCACGGGGATGCCCCTCATTCGTCAAGGCCGGTGCGGAAGAACCGTATCAAGTCACGGGACGTGTGGCAGTGTCCGCCATGTGGGTCAGCTGTGAGTGCCCACCTCTTGAGGCGCTCGTATAGGAGAGGCCCTTTTCGATTGCTCTCAGCAGTTTGCCGGGATTTGACTGCCATCGCCACGGCAGCCAAAACCCGGACTGTGGCAGCTTAATCCCGGACTAAGTATCGCCCTGACTTCGTCCGGGATTCAAATGGCAGACTGACAATCGCCGGCTGCCATACGGCCTCAATTGCTAATCTCTATGCGTTCGCTCCGTCCGGGCTTTAGCTGCCACCGCCCTATATCAGTCCGGGTTTTGGGAGCCAGAAAAGCGCCCAGTCGGCCGAAGTCCGGCCTTTGAGTGCTGTGCGACAAGTGGCTTTCAGGGCACGACTTGAACCAACTGGGACTGGTCGGCCTCGACATCATGGCCTCCGGTACGAACAGAAGCTCGGATCGTCGTTTGCCCGGGTGTCAAAGCTTGGAGCTGCGCCGTGACGAGATCTGTCGAAAGTGTAATCACGGCGACGGCCGGGTTGGTGGATAGCCAGCGGACCGACTGGATAGGGGCGCACGTGCAGCCGCCGCCTTCGCAAAAAAGCGGGAGTTGAAGTATCTCGAGCTTCACTATGGTGCCGACGTGGATGCTATACGGCTGGCCCTGGGTCACCGCGGGGGTAAACGCGATGGATACGGGACAATCGCCCCCCCCCGACCCGGAGGAGCCGCCGCACCCGG
>Ga0210399_10001136_pt1 | contig 20855 bp, 14 predicted proteins | sample IncBWC14MmetaG_FD_150865 | JGI IMG/M metagenome (GOLD analysis project Ga0210399, IMG submission 150865) | Forest soil microbial communities from Barre Woods Harvard Forest LTER site, Petersham, Massachusetts, United States - Inc-BW-C-14-M | ecosystem: Environmental > Terrestrial > Soil >... | reverse complement strand
AGCGTCAGGAGAACGCGGACAGCTTTGTTGAGGCGAGGACTGGGCTTCCAGAGATACCACTCATTTGCCGGGGCCTCGTACGTTTCCGGCAGTCCCTTGGTCACAGGATGCATGCGATCATCGACAGTCAGTTTCGCCGGCAGGACGGGCCAATTGTTGGTGTAAAACACGGCGCCGCCGAGAAACTGGACGAACCACGGCCAATGCGTATCTTTGTCATTGTATGCAGCGACGTGGAAGCCAATCCATCCGCCGCTGTGTTCCATGTACTTTTCGAATGCCGCGCGCTGCTCGGGAGTCTGAGGGAAGTTGTTGAGCCACAGGATCAGGCGATAGGGCTTCAAATCGTTTTCGTTGAGCTTGTTCCAGTCGGTGGTGGTGTCCAGCATAAAGTTATGTTTTGCCGCCAGGTCGCTATAGAAAGCGATGGCGTCTTTGGCGGTCTTGACGTGATCCGGCTCGACGTCGGTTGAATAGAAGGCCAGGACTTTGAAGGCCGGCTCCCTCACACGGGCATACCCGCTCGAGAAAATCAGGGCAAGACTAGTCGCCATCACCGCCTGAATTAGGGCAGATAGAAATCTTCTACGACGAACTTTCGTTTGGACACGAACATGGTTCATTTCTCGCGAGTCTCCTGCTGGCCGGCAGCCCAAAAAATGGCATTGGTAAAAATCCTCGTGAACGATGGATTTTTGAAGTGTTCAGGACGATGGCCCATGAAAATGTAAACGTTTCTTGCTTTCATGTGTTCGTTTGTCCAGATCACCGGGTGGTCGCCCATCTTCTTATCAGTGGCCGGCGTATAAGTCTTTTCATCAACGCTGGCGAGAACGTGAACATTCGGCCGCGGCGTTTTGTCGTAGTTGTACCACTCTTCGTTTTCGATCACGAAGGGCGATACAACGCTTTTCATCACGGGATGATTTCTGTCCTCGACAGTGACCTCACCTGTGACAAAGCTCGCGATGTAGTCCTTGAAGCGGATGCCTCCCATGAACTGGTGAAACCAGGGCCACATCTGGAAACCGTCAAACTCTCCCAACAGAGTGGCGTGATGAAATCCAATCCAACCACCTTTGCCTTGTTCGATATATTTGATGAAAGCGGTCTGCGCCTTATCGGTCCAATTGTACGGAGGATAATTCAACTGGACCAACAGGTTGTACTGTGCGAGAAAAGCGTCGTCGATTTTTTGAGTATCTTCGATGTAGTCCACGGTGAAATTGTTTTCGCTCGACAGCATATCGAGCCAGGCCTTTGCCGCATCCACGAATGGTTTGTGGATGCCACCGTGTTCGGCAAGTGCGACCACATGGAATCGAACGGTCTTATCCTGCGCGGCCGTGAGGTGCACTGCGAAGCAGGACGCCAGAGCGAGCGCGAGGAATTGCCGAAGCACCCTGGCATGCGAGTTTCCGCCGAGTCGGGCCATATCAGTGAACGTGCACCGCTCCGGGCGAAGATATTTCCTTCGCAGGCATCGCCGCGTCAAATTTCAAATTGAAGAAGCCGACCATCATTTCATCCCAGCTTTGCTGGCCCCAAATGACTGCCGTTGCGGGATCCGGATTTTCCGGATTGTTCGGCGAATTGTCGAAATGCGCGGTGCACTCAATTTTTGTGCCTTGTGGCAGATCAATCGGATCAGCAAGGTTGTACCAAAGCTGCCAATGCCAGTTATAAGCCGGGACGCTCAGAATGGTTTCCGTTTTACCATCCGGAAATGTCAGCCGATATTCAAAGGACTTGCCGCGCGCGTGCATGTGCGGGTGCAGAGCGACCAGCGTTACCGGCTTCTGTACCTCAAACGACGCATCCACCTTGTAGTCCGGGTCGCCAGGAGGAATCTTGAATTTCCCGTTTGAGGCGGAGAGCGTCAAGATGCGGTCTTTGGGCACGGATTTCGAAAGTACAAGGCCAAGCTTGGTCTGGTCTGTCGTGGGCTTTCCGTTTGGCGTGTAGTGAACCTCAAAGACGATGTCAGAACCTGCCTTGATGAGCTTGCCTTCGCCAGCGCGTAGAATTTCGGCGGGTTGTCCCGGAGCGTATCCGACGAGGAAATCGCTCGGCAACGCGCTGGTATCGGTCTTGCCATCGGTTTTCGGGGGGGCAGTAAAGAATATGCCGGGCTTCTGGTCCTTGAAATAATCGGAGCCGGGCTCGCGAAGATACGCGATGATGTGGTGAACTACTGCGCGATCGGTTGGGCGTACTTCGAGTGCCTGCACCCATTTGTCTTCGGTAAAGCCTGTAGGAACGATCACATACTGGTAGTCCATGACGCCGGTGGCGGGGACCGAGAAAGGTTTGGGAAGTTGAAATACGACGTCTGGTGTGGGGATGCCCCAGCCCGGCACAAAATCCTTCATGGCAGGCGGCATGTCCTCTGTAGCGCCTTTTCGCGCGCCTCCATTGACCCACGCCACCAGAGTTCGAATTTCGTCCGCAGACAACGAGCGTTCGTTGGCAAAATGTCCGTACCGCGGATCGGCAAACCAGGGCGGCATGATTTTCCTTGTCACCACCATCTTCATCACGGCGGCCCAAGGCAGCGTATCTTCGTAGGTGAGCATCGAGAAGGGAGCTGCTTCGCCCGGCCGATGGCAGGTCTGGCAATGCTTCTGCAGAATCGGTGCGACATCCTTGGCAAATGTCGGGTGCGCACCAGGCGGTTCCTGCGAACGCAATCGCACCGCAAGACAAAATAGCGCCGCTGAGAGAATGGCGATACGTGCGATCGAGCGTCCGACTATTGCCATTTCTGTTCACCCTCCACAATTGTCAGGCACCGCTCGATGGGAAGATAGCTGAGGCGCTGTGTTCCGTGCCCAGGCTGAACCGACAAGGATCAGAGGGCATAGCTATATAGCGGAACGTTTGCTTCGTCAAGAGAAAACTCTGGATTTAGAAGATTCGTTACGCTTCTCTATACTATAGCTAAAGCTGTGCTATATCGCTTCTTGCCGCTGCGTTCGCTCTCGGAAAAGAGTGCTTAGCCCCACTTATTCTCACCTTCTATGATGGTGATGTAGCGATTTACAGGAAGTTCCGTAAATCGCTGGGTGGTGCCGCCAGGCAGCGGCCATTTCACTTCGAGCCAATCCATCTTGCGCCTCGCCCCAAGTCCCAGCACCATGCGCGGATCGTGTGAAGAAAGGTAGCTTCCACCGCCGACCTTCATCCGGCTGCGCTTCAAGTCGCCTGACTGATAGTTGATGCGAGCACCTATAGCGTCTGGATTTGATTTCTTTCCTGCCAGTTTGATTCCGAGCCAGTTGTTTTGCGTGCCGATGTTGTTCTTCAACAAAACCGGCGCGCCGTTATTGACGCTAATAAGCACATCCACACCGCCGTCGTTGTTGAAATCCCCAATGGCCAGCCCACGCGCGGCGAGCGGCCTGGAGAAAATCGAGCCGCTCTGTGCACTGACATTTTGAAAGGATTTCCCAGTGTTGTGAAACAACAGGAGCGGCTCTTCGTAAGTGACCTCTCCGTGCAGAGAGCTGATGAGGTCATCCGGATTGCCGTTGGCAAGAAACAGATCTAGGTCCCCGTCATTGTCATAATCAAGAAATTTCAAACCCCATCCGCTCATGAATCTTGTGGCCTTACCGATACCAGTAGGAAGTGCTACGTCGTCAAACGTTTCGTCATGAATATTTTTGTACAGGGCGAACAGTTCGCGGTCCAGGTTGCTGACGAACAGATCCATCCAGCCGTCTTGGTCAAAGTCAGCGGAGTCGACGCCCATGCCAGAACGCGCTTTGCCATCCGCACTGTAGGCAACACCCGCAGTTGTCGCGATCTCGTCGAACTTTCCTTTTCCTCTATTGATAAATAGAAAATTGGCTACGGTATCGTTGGCAACCCATAGGTCCATTAATCCGTCATTATTGATGTCCGTCGCGACGACTCCCCATGACTTGCCCAGGTGACCAGCGATACCGGAGTCTTTGCTAACATCAGTGAAAGTTCCGTCGCCGTTGTTGTGGAAGATCGAACTGGCTTTCGGCGAATAGACTTTCGGGATGCAGTAGTGGCGGCGGCCGTCCTCGTGGATGCCACAGGGCTTGTTTAGCTCTTTGCTGAACTCCACGAACTGGCAGACGAACAAGTCCAGGCGGCCGTCATTGTCGTAGTCAAACCACACCGCGCTGGTTCCCCAACCCGGAGCCGTCAGGCCAGCCTTCGCAGTAACGTCCGAAAACGTGCCATCACCGTTGTTGTGGTAAAGGATGCTGTGCGGATACTGCGTGACGTATAGGTCGGGCCACCCATCCCCATCGTAATCTCCCACCGCGACACCCATCCCGAACGCGTTTCCCGGAACGCCGGCCTTTTCGGTGACGTCGGTGAAAGTCCCGTCACGATTGTTGCGGTAAAGGGCATTACGCAGCGGCTTTTCGGGAGCCCAGAAGTCGCACGCCCCGCTGTTGACGAGATAGATGTCCATCCATCCATCGTTGTCGTAATCCAGAAAAGCGCAGCCGGCGCCAGTGGATTCTGGAAGGTACTTTTCGGAGGATTTCCCGTTGGTGTGTCGCCAGCGGATCCCACTACTTTCGGCAGAAATCTCTTCGAACGGATAGCGGTCCGCGTCTCGAAAGCCGGCATTGCGTTGGTCGGGAAGCAATAAAGCTCCGGCGCTCATTCCGGCCAGAAACCCGCGCCGCGTCAGCATCCGAGGGCGCCAGCTATTTCGCATCCCACTCCAACTTTAAGCGAATCCAGTACACGCTACGATTTTCTGGTCTTCGCATTCTTGTCCAGATGCCAAGCGCGGCTATCACGGCTTTTCGTCTGGCGGCGCGTTCGGACCCGTAGCAGTGAGGCTGCGGTGGATGGCAAACTCTCTCTCCGATTCCTCTTTGTGCCCAGAGCGACTCAGTGCCGTTGCCAAGTTGAAGTGCACCGCTGGGTTTCCGGGTGTCAGTTTCTCCGCCGCGCGTAGCGGCTCAATCGCCTCTGCATATTTCTTCACGGTCACCAAGCAAGCTCCCCATTCCAGATACGCCTCAGCAAGAGTCGTATCGAGCCTCGCAGCTTGCGAAAATCTCGCGATTGCCTCATCCCAGTCTTCGTCTCGACGCGCAAGCTCCCCAAGGACGTATACCGCGCCCGCATTCTTTGGATCGATTTCCAACTCTTTCTGGAATTCCTGTTTGGCACGTTCGGTGGATTTATCGCGGGCGTCGGGTCGCGAGAGCAATAGCCTGCCCAGGAGAAAATGAATGCCGGGGATGCCGGGATTTTTTTCGATAATACCTTCATATTCGAGCTGGGCTGCGTCCCACTGCCCTTGCATCTCGAGCGCTTCGGCGTTCAGCTTATGGGCAGGTATGGATTGCGGGGCCGTGCGGCCAAGCTCCTGGGCCGCAGCAGTCGAGAGATCGGAGTACGCATGGACCAGGATAAAAAGCACCTCAGGATCCCGGGCAAATTGTCTACTAAGCAGTCGAATAAAGTCGAGGCCCGAGTCTCGATCATTCAGATCCAGAGCACAACGTAGCCCTGCAATTCCGGCCGTTTTTCTGGTTACCGGCGGCGCTTGGCTGCCCATGGCGCGCTTGAGTGTGGGAATGGCTTCCCGGCAGCGGCTCTCTTGGGCCAAAGTGAGTGCTTTTTCTATGGATAACTGGGATTCAGTGGCTGCTGGGGAGGCCGCTTTCTCTTGTTGGGCGGCGAGGGGAAAGCCTGCGCACACAGAGCTAAGGGAGAAGAAGAAAGCTGCGGCGATCCTTGATTGGGACTTTCGCATAGGACCGCTTTTGAACCACCTCTCCGAATACGCAGCCAACGACAAAAATGAGGCAGGCGGGGGTGCGCCTGCCTCATTATACGCGTTATGTTTTTAGTAGTAGAGCTTCAGCGCAAGCTGGATATTCCTTGGAGACTGGGCACTGGTAACCTGCCCCATCGTAGATCCAAGGCCCATATTCGGCGCGTTGAGCGAGACGTGGTTAAACGCATTGACGAAGTCAGTTCGGAACTGCAGCTTGAACCGCTCCGTGAGAAGGAAGTCCTTATGCAGACTCAAGTCCACATGGTTGTAATGCGGTCCCCGCAAACCTCCGAGTTGTGGGGAGCAGTTTCCAAATGTTCCTACTGCCGGGTTGGTGAAGTTGCCATTATTTGTGAACCACTGGAATCCACCCACCCCCGGGGTAGCGATGGGTGTTTCTCCGGTAATGCTTGGGAGGGAATTGCAATCGGCACGCGAACCGCGCGAATTTGTCCCGGACGTGTCCGCTGCCCCGTAGACGGGCATGGGGAAGCCAGTGCGGAACGAGAGAATAGGGCTAACCGACCAGCCTCCGACAACCGTATTAAGCACCTTGTTCAAGTCCTTGCCCAATGCTTTGCCGCGACCCAAGGGCAGCTCATAAACGGCATAGGCGGAAAGGATTTGGGTGGCATCGTAATAGCACGGCGCCCATTCCGACTTCGGATCGTAAATGTTCTGCCAGTATGCTGATGCGCTGAGAGCATTATTCCATGCTCCGTAGTAACCCGTGCTGTTCGACATGCACTTGGAATAGGTGTAGGACAGCTGATATTGCAAGCCGTGGCTCATCTGCTTTTGGAGGACGGCTTGCAGCGAGTTGTACCCCATCGTGCCGTTCGACTGGGTCCCACCAGCGACCGTCGAGATCGTGTTGTAGAACGTTGAATTCTTGGCAAAGAATGGACTCGGATCGGTACATGGCGGAGTCGAGCAAGACGAATTTGGAAGCAGTTCCCTTTGTGTATAGGAGAACGGCACCATCAGGTGAGTTGCGCGCTGACCGACGTACCCAATCTGGACGGTGGTGTCGCCCCAGAATTGGTGCTGGACTGCGAGGTTCCATTGATAGTCCAGTGCCGGCTGAACGTTCGGATCCCAAAGGTTGAGAATGGCACCCGCAAAGCAAGAATAGTTCGCGCAGCTACCGCTCGGAGGCGTGGGCGGAATGCCGTCTGAAGTGGTCGAACCGGGCAGTGCTGCGTTGTTATAGTGGGTGTCGAGCTGGGCCGGGGTGAAAGGCGGGTTCTGAGCCAAGCGCAGGTTTGTGCCTGTCCCCTCCAGATAAGAGGAGACGGTGAACGCGCCGCGAACCACAGTGTGATTGCCTAGCATTGCAGGAGTCCAGGCAAATCCAAGGCGCGGTTCAAAGTCCCTTCCCCCATAGAAGCCATTATATAGAGCTCTGCTGGCTCCGTTCTTGCCTGCGAGGTCAACATTGCCGGTGGCAATATTGTAATTAGACTGTTGGTCGTTCATTTCAACCCAGGGTGTAAAGGCCTGGTAACGCAGGCCGAGATTTAAGGTTAAGCGTTCCGTGACTTTCCATGTGTCTTCAGCATAGAAACCGATAACATTATTGATCTGTGTCCACGTTTTGCCCGTGCTGACGCCACGCCCAATATGATAGGGGAGACCCAGGACGAAGTCCGCGCCACCGTCGCCTGTGCCGCTGCCAGCGCTACCGATGGTGTTGCTGGTGAACCGGCCATCAAACTCCATGATGCCAAGTTGCCCATTGTTACCCGCATAAAAGGTCTTGACGCTCTGGTGATTAAATTGGGCGCCGAACTTGAACGTGTGGCGTCCGTGCGTCCAGCTAACCGCGTCTTCGGCCTGCCAGACCTTGTCGTCGAAGCTCGTCGTTTGTTCCGAGGTTCCGAGGTTGGAAATTGCGGAATTGCCAAAGTTGACGGCCAACAGCCCATCGATGCCCGAAGGGTTACCATTCCCGATGCCAAGCGTATTGCCAAACTCCCCGACGCCCGTGCCCCAGCTAGTGCCGGCATTCAGCGTAATATGGCTCCAACCGAAGCGGGCGTCATTGAGGAGACTGGTACCGATGGTTCGGCTCCAATCGCCGACTGTGTTATAGATCGGCGTAGTCGAGAATCCGTTTCCCACTAACAAATCCGAATTCGCCGACGGATTGTTCTGGAAGGCTCGGGTGAAACGACCCGAAATGTTGTCCTTGTCGCTGGCCTTGTAGTCGACCTTGATATCGCCCTGGTCCACGTTCTGCATCGAGTTGGTGATGTAGTTCGCATTGTTCTGCGGGTTAATGTTTGTGGCTGGCAGATAGAGCGAGGAACCGAAGAGCGCGCTCGCAACAGGGCTGATCATGACTGCGGGAATTTTGTTGAATGGGAATGGCTGGCGAACGGTGGCAGACGGAGAGGAAGCAGTACAAACGGCGGTAAACGATACGCACGGGTTGTACAGTTGAACGTTCCCATTGGTCGTTGACGTACATACGCCGGCAGCGTTGAATCCTGCGGGGCACAGCTGACTAAAGTCTCCACCGCGCTCGGCGGTGGAATAAACAGTGGTCGTAACCGGCGAAGTCGGGGTGTCGAAGCGCTGGCCCTGGTAATCTGCGAAGAAGAACAGCTTGTTCTTCAGGACCGGGCCGCCAAGCGTACCGCCAAACATATTCCACCGCAGCTTGGCCTTTGGAAGCGGATCCCAGACGTACTGGGGGTTAGCAGCAGTACCAACATTCTTACTATTAAAATTGTTGGACCAGCTATTCGCGTTCAGCTTATCGTTCCGGAAGAACTCCCAAACATCTCCGTGGAGGCTATTGGTACCTGACTTGATCGTCGCGTTGACGATGCCGCCCATGAAACTCCCGAATTCCGCCGGAGCATTGTTGGTAATCAGGTTGAATTCCTCGATAGCGTCCGGCGACGGTGTGTATCCCAGCAGGTTATCCGACACCTGGTTGTTATCCATGCCATCGAGCAGAAAATTGTTGGCCTGTTCGCGGTTGCCGTTAATCAAGGGTCGGCTCCCATAACTACCTGTGTTGTTGCCGGTATTGAAGCTGTCGGGATCGGTCGATACGGACCCAGGCGCAAGCAGGGTCAATTGGACGTAGTTGCGCGAAGCCAAGGGAAGATTATCGTTGGTAGCGGCGTTGATAATCGTATCAACCTGTGTCGCCTCTGTCTTCAAGATGGGCGCGGAGGTGTTTACCTCAATCAGTTCGGCAAGCTGGCCGACTTTCAGGGTCATGTCGATGCGTGCGACTTGATTCAACGTGAGCACAAATGCCGGGTACGCCAGCGAAGAGAATCCCGTCTTTTCCACTTTGAGTTCATAACTGCCAACCGGGAGCTGCGAGATGCGATAGAGACCGGACTCGTTGGTCTCGGCCGTGTAGGTGATGCCGCGCTCCACCGACTTTGCGGTAACCTTGGCTCCGGCGATGGCCGCGCCGCTCGGATCCGTTGCTGTTCCTGTAATTGTCGCGGTTACTTCCTGTCCGACAGCCGTGTTGACGCCAAATAACAAAACAACCAGTGCCAAACAGACCAACCCCATCCCCCAAAAATGCCGCTTCTTCATTTTCATACCTCCGATTCAAGACCTCCGCTCGTCCGGAAATCTTTCCTCTTTATCGAATTTTTGTACTGCGACCAGCACCCCGGATAAACCAATCAAATTGTGAGGAATAGCTCTATAGCAGTAATTAATGCTTGTCAAGAAGAAAATCTTACTTTATAAGGGTTTTACACATGATGCGGTATAGCACCCCGTTACTGCGCTCTATATCGCAGACCGCCGCAGAGGCTGCGGTGGCGGTTCAAGGGCCGGTCGTTGAAACCTAGGAATTCGCGAGGGGCGGCTCTTGGTGATCGCTAAGTTTTGCATTTAGAAGGCTTTTCAGGCTAGTTGGCTCTAAGTCGAGGGAATTGCATGGCTGTCAAGAAACCGAATGGATTGCCCGCTTACCAAAGGATTCAGGGCACCATCCTGCAGAAAATTGAGTCTGGCGGTCTGCAGCCCGGTGACGTTGTCCCTTCCGAACGAGAGCTGGCGAAGCTTCACCACGTCAGCCTGATGACGGCGCGGCATGCCTTGGCGTCGATGGAACGCGAAGGGGTGGTCGAGCGCCGCCGCGGCATTGGCACGTTTGTCTCTGCACCCAAAATTCATTTCAACAAGCTGATGAGCTACACAGAGCAAATGGCCAGCAGGAATTTGACCGCCGGCTCGCAAGTGCTCTTCGCAAAAACTCTCGACAACGAGCAGGAAGCCACCGCGCGCCTTTCTCTGCCGCCGAAAAGCAGCATCATCAAGATCGAGCGTCTGCGACACGCTGCGGGAGAACCATTCGCACTGGAAATCTGCCATCTTTCCGCCGCACAATTCCCCGGATTTCTCGAGGCTCCGCTCAGCAAGGAGTCTCTGTTCGCTTTACTGAAGCAACGCTATAAGGTGGAGTTGGGATATGCCGATGAGGAAGTCGACGCTACGGCGGCCGATCCCAGAACGGCCGAACTCCTCGAGGTACCTCGGCGCGAACCTCTTTTGCGCATCCGTCAGGTCATTTACTCTAACAAAGGAACGGCGATTCTCTATGTCCTCGGTCTTTATCGTTCCGATCGTCACAACCTGGTCATCCGCAGGTTTCGATAGCTCGCGTTCCCTATTGCCACCATAGTCGTGAATCCCGCTACTGGTATTCATTGTGCTGGCATAGCTGGCTTCTTTCTCCTGGAGGCTCCTGAGAAATCCCATCAAATTCGCGTATCAGCGCTTTTCATGGCGCAGCCAACTGTGCGGTCTTCCAAATCGCCTCGCCCTCCTTAATCTCGTAAATCGCGTCTCCCTGAACCTCCCGAAACTCCTGCCGCAAACCACTCGGCCAAGAAACTTCTATCTTATTCATCACCGTCTCGCTTCCCAGCCCGAAGTGCAGCCGCGTGTCGTTGGTCGAATTGTAGCTGCCGCCAGCGCGGACCTCGTCGATTTGCGTCATTTTAGAAGTGGTCACGCTCACGCGAGCGCCGATGGCGGCGCGGTTGCTCTTCGTCCCGATCAGCCGAAAGAGCACGCGATGGTTTGCGTTCGTCGTTTCGTTTAGAAACACAGACGGCGGAGCGCCAACATTGAAGATCACTACATCCAGCTTTCCATCGTTATTGATGTCCCCGAACGCCGTCCCCCTTCGCGAATAGAGCCGCCCGGCATTCAGCCCCGCCTCATCGGCTACTTCCTCAAACGTGAGATTCCCCCGGCTGCGAAAAAGTTGAATCGGCTGGGCGAACTTCCCCTCCTTCGGCAGCGTGTCCAGCAACGACGAAAAGTTGCCATTGGCCACAACTATGTCCAGCCATCCGTCATTGTCAAAATCCCCAAAGCCGGTCCCCCATTTCACCGGAGCCTTCGTCACGCTCGCAATTCCAGCTCTGCGCGCTATGTCCACAAAATAATCGCCCTGATTCCAATAAAGACTCGCAGGCTGATTATCCGCGCGCGTAACAAACAGGTCGAGTTTGCCATCTCGGTCAAAATCCCCGAAATCGCCCGCCATGTTTCCGTAAGCCTGTCCGTCTGGCCCCAGGCCCGTTCCCGAGGCACTCCCCAGTTCTTCAAACGTGCCGTTGTGCCGGTTGTGGTAAAGAAACGTCCGCCCAAAATCGTTGGTTACATAAAGGTCGGGCCATCCGTCCCCGTCATAATCGCCCCATGTCACCCCCATCCCATGAAGTTTGCCGGGATCGTTGACTCCCGCTTTTTCGGAAACCTCTTCAAACGTCCCATCCCCCCGATTCCGAAATAACAGGTCGGTTTCTCCCTCCATCGTGTCGGGCAATTCGAACGGCACTCCTCTATAGCCACGAAAACTCCGCGCCGGGTCTGGAAGATGATTTACATCCGTCTTGACGTACCGTGCGACAAATAAATCCAGCTTCCCGTCGCGGTCATAGTCCGCCCACGCCGCGCCCGTGCTGAATCCCCCGCCTTGCACCCCGGCCTTCGCGGTCACGTCTTCGAATTTACAGTTTCCGAGATTGTGGTAGAGCACGTTGTGGCCATACCCCGTCACGTATAAGTCGGGAAGCCCATCGTTATCGTAGTCTCCCACCGCGATCCCCATTCCCCACCCGCGCGTGGTCAGGCCCGCCATTTTGGTCACATCGGTGAAATGCAGCGCGGAACCGTTGCCGTCCTGGTGGTACAGCGTGATCATCAAATCGCCACCCTTACGGTACTGCTCAATGGTGGAGTCATTGACTACCGCCAGGTCCAGCTTGCCGTCATTGTCACAGTCAAACAGGGCGATTCCACCCCCACCCGCTGTCTCCAACACATATCGCCGGTCGGTGTTGGTATTCGGCACGGTTGTGACGCCAACCTCAGACGCAACCTCCCGGAAGAATATGCGGGGGGCTGGCGCGGAGTCCGCTTTGCCTGTCTGTCCTATTGTGGCATCGCCAGATTGGGCCGTGGGATGGGAATCTTGGGCGCTTAGGCCGTCCACTAAGGGAGAGAAGACCATGGTTGTCAAGACAATCAGAACGACCGCGCACTCTCTCTCCATAGGATGCAAAGAATTCTACTCTACTACCGGGCTTTTGCCCTGATTCAGCGCCCTTTCAACCTTGGAAGAAAGGTCACCATCAGTCGGGCAGAGCATCTGGAAGGGCTCTGTACAAACTCCCAAGACAGAGAGCTCGGTTCGAACGATATCGATCTCGCGACACGGCGCGAACCACTGATGCGCATCCGGCAAGTCATTTACTCCAACAAAGGAACGGTAATTCTGTACGTTTTGGGGCTATACCGTTCCGATCGTCACAACCTCGTAATCCGAAAATATCGATAGCTCGCGTTGCAAAGGAGTCTGCGTTACGTAAGAGTGCGTAGAGTTGACCCTCATTCCACTCGAAGACTGCCGGCACTGCTCCCGCGTAAGTGTCATCGTGGCGCGACTGCCGCAGGCATCACCGGAACGATGAGCGCCGAAGGGTGCTCGTCGTCATGAAGGATCGTGTTGCTAGCTGAGGTAAACTCCCGACTCGTGGCTTGATCCGCGCCAGTGTTCAGGTTGCGATCGAAGCGCGGGAAATTGCTGCTGGAAATTTCCAGCCTCATTATGTGGCCCTTCTTGAATACGTTGCTAGTAGCCCACAGATCCACCGAAATCTTGTAGTTTTGATTGGGATTCATCAGCACCGCTTTTTCCTGAGAATCGCGATAGCGCATGCGGAGAATTCCGTCAGTCAGATTCGTGGCAAAACCGTCCGGTGAGACGTCCACAAACTTTGCCGTAAAGTCAGTATCCACCGCAGACGATTTGGCCCATAGCTCCACCAAAACCGGGCCGGTGACTTCCATATCCTCGGCAAGCGGCTTGGTCGAATAAACAAGCACGTCGTTGCGATTTTCAGCAGCCCGTTGGTCGCGCGGCCCCGGCTCGTAATGCTTGGCATCGCAGCAGAGCGACCCTCCGATCGTGGGCACGGGATTTGCCGGATCGTATGTGAATTTATCCGACGCTTCTTTTTTCGGCGGAGTCAAAGAGAGAATACCATCGCCACGCAGAGAATTGGCCGAGCCGCCAGAGTGCAGGAAGTAACGAGTGAGTTTGTCTTCCGGCGGAGGCCAATCCGACTCCTGATGGTAGTTGTTCTCGCCCATCACAAAAATGTGCACCGGTTTGCCCGCGGCCGCAGACCCTTCCGTGGCAAACTCGTTCTGGACGCCTTTGAACAGATAGTCGTACCAGTCAATGACGACATTGGTGGAAGGGAATTTGAGCGCGTCGTCGCCGAATTCAACGTCGCCGATGCGCCGACCAAAGCCGGCGTGCCCGCCGATTTGTATCAACAGGCGCTGACCATTGCGTGCCGCGTCCGTGCCGCCGTGGGCCTTAATCCCCATGTAGTTCCTGATTGTGCCGCCCAGAAAAATGTCGTACCAGCCGCCGATATGCAGCGCTGGGACTTGAACATCTGAAAAGTGTTCCTCAATCGACCACTGCTTCCAATATCCGTCATACGACGGATGCGCGAGCCAATCGAGGTAATACGGCGCGATTTGCGCGGTTGCTGCGGCACCTGCTGGAAGCGCGGCGTAATTGAACGCTGGATATTGCGTGAGTGGAAGAGTGGGCGCGCCTAACAGCGCGTTAGTGTCTTTCTCGATTAATCGCCACAATGTGTTTGTCGCCAGCTGGGTCGCCCAGTTTTGATCGAACCACTGTTCAAGAGCTCCACCTTGATACGTCCAGTTTTCATGATAGTTGCTGGCCGTCACCACCGGGCAGATCCCCGCAAGATGCGGCGGATGGGCGATCGCGGCAAGCATTTGCGTGGCGCCGACATAGGAACCGCCCATCATCCCGACTTTGCCGTTCGAGAACGGCAGCGCAGCAGCCCATTCGATCGCGTCGTAGCCGTCGGCTGACTCGTGGCGGAAGGGGTAAAATTCCCCTTCTGAAGTGTACCGTCCGCGAACATCTTGCAAGATGACGACGTAGCCATGCGTCGCAATCTGATACGCCGGGGAGGCCGCCCAGCCCACACTTTTGTCGTACGGCGTCCGCATCATGATGACCGGAAACTTCCCATCGGCCTTCGGGCGGTAAATGTCGGCGTTGAGCGTCACACCGTCACGAGTTTTCATGGCGACGCCGTTCTGCACGATCACTTCATAACTTTGCTGCGCGCCGGCACAGCGCTGCGTTAGCGCCGTCGCGGTACAGATAGTGAGAGTTGCCTGCAAAATTCTCCGCTGAAACAAGATCCCTCCTCGAGCAACGTCGCAGAGAGGCACTGACTCGAACAAGTCCGCATCCCGCAACTGCCGGCAAAAGAAACTACGACGAGATAGTTAAAGATGCAACTGGCATTTCGACGATGAACTTTGGTGGGATCGCGAATTTTCTGGAGGAAGAAACTCCGATCAAGCTCAACACGACGTGTACGAAGGTGAATGTCGTCACGCCGAAGATCCACCGCGGTCCAAAAAGGAGAACTGACGCCTCGGGCCACTGCGGGCTACTGATTTTCGCCACTTGTTGCGCTTCATAGGGCTTCGTAGGGCTTCACGTGTGAACTTTGAAAGCGCCGAGTAATCAAGGAGATCGCGGCAATTCGCCTTGTAAAACGAGGTATCCGCGAAGCCTGGTGTTTAAGTCCCCCACTCTCCGCCAGTATTTCATTCCGGCTAGGCCGCTTGCGTTTCACTCACTATCATTGTGGGGGGTGAAACGGATTCCCCGGTTGCGTATCGGCGCGGCATTGCGTATGTTTCTCCCCATGCAATCGAGCAAAATGGCGTTCGTGGTTCTTGCAGGTCTTGCTGCTTTCGGTTTGTCGGCTTCCGCACAAGCTCCGCAGGCAGTTCCCGCCAACCTGGCGACGGGTTTCCACAGCATCCGCGAAGACACTTTGCGTGCGGATCTGACGTTCTTGGCTTCGGACGCGCTGCAGGGGCGCATGTCGTTGCAGCCCGGCGACGATGTCGCCATCCAGTGGATCGCCTTGGAATTTGCCAAGGCCGGATTGCAACCTGCCGCGAATGGCAGCTTCTTGCAGCCCGTCGAGCTGATCGAATACCGCGGCGATCGCGAGCACAGCTACGTGGCGCTCAAACGCGGCGGGAGCGAAAAGCAGTGGAAATTTCCCGAAGCTTTTGGCTCCTATCGCGCTGACGTCGATGTGACCGCCGACGTGGTCTTCGCGGGCTTTGGCATCACCGTGCCCGAGCTGCACTACGACGACTACCAGGGAATTGATGCGCACGGAAAAATCGTCCTGATTTTCGACCACGAGCCGCAAGAGACCGATCCCGCTTCCATCTTCAACGGCACCGGCAACACGCGCTATGCCACGGGGCGGGTGAAAATCCAGAACGCGCAGGAGCACGGCGCAGTGGGCGTGTTGATTGTCGCGGAACCCAATCGCAAGCATCCATCGAATCAGGAACGCGTCGCCAGAATCGGCGGATCCGAAACGCGCGCGGTGCCCATTCCCTTGCAGGCGCTTGCCGACGACCCGCTCCACACGCCCGCGGCCACCATTTCCGACACCGTGGCAAAGGAACTTTTCGCCACCGCGGGAGCAACTCCTTCGGAGTTGCAAGCGGCCATCGATCACGACCTGAAGCCGCAGTCTCGCGCCCTGCCCGACACACAAGTTACCTTGCATTATCGCAACGTCTCGGTAAGTTCGGGCAAAACCTACAATGTTGCCGGCTTGCTCGAGGGCAGCGACCCGCAGCTCAAGGCCGAAACCATCTTGTTCTCCGGACACCACGATCACAATGGCATCAGCGGCACCGAGATTTGGCACGGCGCCGACGACAACGGCTCCGGCACCGTGGGTGTCATCGCCTTAGCACACGCTTACGCCGCCAACGCCGCCGCACATGGCGAAAAGCCAAAGCGCTCGCTTCTCTTCGTCGTCTATGCCGCCGAGGAACGCGGCCTGCTCGGCTCCTTCTACATGGCCGCTCATCCACTGCGCCCGCTGGAAACCACGCGCGCGGTCCTCAACTTCGACATGATCGGGCGCAACGAGACCGAAAGCGACCAGACCAAGGGGCTCATCGACATCCCCGCCGATACCACCAACCGCCTGAACCTCATCGGCGCGCCATACAGCCCCGACTACAACCGCACGGTGATGCAAGAGAACAAGTACGTTGGGCTGGTTTTGGACGACCGCTTCGACCATGACTACGCGCTCAACATTTTCTTCCGCAGCGACCAATTTCCCTTTGTGCTCCACAACATTCCTGCATTCTGGTGGTTTACGGGCTTTCATCCTGACTACCACCGCACCTCCGATACCGCCGACAAGATCAATTACGTGAAAATGGCCAAGATCCTGCGCCTGGCTTACCTCACCGGCTTCCAATTCGCCACCGAAGCCACGCCTCCCAAGTTCGTCGCCGACCCCGGCGGCGAAGCCGCCGCCCAAGCCCACTAGCACCTCACGCCAACCTTTATGTGGATGCCTATCGTCATTACTGCTGGCCGGTGCAGTCAGTCAGCGACTTGAAACTTGCGGCCTTCCACCTGCTTGCTACAGAAGGTCAGGTTCATGTGCAGAAGAATCATGTCTGGCACATGGAGAAGTTAGTTGAACTCTGCAAAGCCAGCGACGGTCTTTTGCGCGCAACACCCTCTCAGGCTACTGCGGGCTACTGTTTTTCCCCACTTTTTGGGCTTTGTAGGGTTTCGCCGGACTTCGCGGCGTTTTACCCGCGCAATTTGAAAGCTCACGGTAGTAAAGGCGATAGCGGCAATTTCCCTTGAAAAACGAGGTTTCCTGAAAGGTTGGGGTTTAAGTCCCCCCCTCTCCGCCACAGCTCATTTCGCCAATAAAGATGGGGCGATTTGTACCGTGCTACTACTTTTCCCGACATACCATTTATGTAAATTACCGCCTCAGTTATTTCCGATGGCCCTTCAAAATTCGGCGTGCCCGACGTCGAACTTCATGTCCTAAAGAACGAGCACTTCCGGGCCTCGTGAACGAAGCGCTCGGTCAAAGGTGGCAAGCTTCAAACCCGCCACGGTTGCGAATGCCAGAAGATAGGAATCCGCCCACACTTTCGGCGAAGAGCTAGTGAGCCTAGACTGCCGGCGGAATTCAGGCTCTATTGCCTCGGGTTTGGAGAGGTAAGCGACCCTGTCGTCCGCGCAAACCTTGTCCCATAGTTCCCAGGCCTCAGGCATTTTTCTCACGTCGTTTCCCATGACGACTGCCGATATGAGAAGCCGAAGTACTGTCAACTGCGTGAATCGGCAGAAAAAGAACTTCTCTTCTGGGCACCTCTCGAGCCACTCCCGCGCCCTTTCGGAATGAATATGTCGACCCCACAGCAGTGCCAGCCAAACATTGGCGTCAAGGAAATTCAATGTGTTCATAGATCTGTTCGTTGGTCAAATCGACTTTCGGCCCATCTGACGCGATGAGGGGAAACTTAACCCTCTTGGAACGAGGACGCTTGCCCTCGATTAGAGTGACCCGCACGCCCAAAAGGATCAATTCGCGGATCGAACGTCCTTGCGCGGCAGCTTGCTCCTTAAGCTTGCGGTAGAGGGACGCTGGGATATCGACGGTCGTTCGGATGGCTTGCTCTTTCATACACCGATTCTCACACGATGCCATAAATATGGAACACTACTTTTCAGCGGTCTTTCGCGGACCTCGAGGTTATTTGGCGTCAATTGAAGGCCGCGCGGAGACTGGCGAATAATGCAAATCGGAAACGGGTGTTGAAAACAAGAGACATACCAACGCTCACCGGCCCGTCACCTCCCTCTCACCACCGGAGGCTACAATCCCCCCCTCTCCGCCAGATTTATCCCCAACATCTTCGAATGTGTTGACTATTTAAGATGACCATAGTAAAGTGAATTGGTCATGGGAGAACGCACGTGAAACTAGGCAAGGGCAAGAAGTCGATCCAGGAAATAGCAATCTCGGAGTTTAAGGCTAAGTGTCTGGCATTACTGGAAGAAGTTGATAAAACGAAGGTCTCGCTTCGAGTAACCAAACGCGGCAGGCCGATAGCGGAAGTGATTCCTGCATCCCCAAACATGGAGGAGCGAAACTGGCTGGGTTCGATGGCCGATAGCATGGAAATTACGGGCGACGTAGTGTCTCCGGTCATTGAGATCCAAGAAATTGAGGCCCTAAAGCATTGAAACTGCTACTTGATACCCACATTTGGCTCTGGAGTTTGGCTCAACCAAGCCGTCTCTCGCGGCGTGTGCAACACGAACTAAGAGATGGCCAGAACGAGCTGTGGTTGTCTCCTGTTAGTACTTGGGAAGCGCTCCTGTTACATGCCAAGCGTCGGATACACTTGGACGGTACGATCCGAGATTGGGTGGCAAAGGCAACGATGTACATGCGGGAGGCTCCATTGACACACGAAATCGTCGTTGCCGCCCAAGAATTGCCGCTTGAGCATCCGGATCCCGCGGATCGCTTTTTGGCCGCCACAGCGGAAGTGCTTGGCCTGACGCTCGTGACCGCCGACCGTCGACTGTTGGGCTTGGGAAAGATCGCCACCCTGGCAAACCGCTGAGTGCAGTCTATTTGTCCTCCGTGCCATCGCAATAGAGCGCCGCAATTTGGTCAAATGGGGCACTGCCGCCTCGAATGCGAGACCGCTTTTCTCGTTGATTGCATTGGGTTTTTACTTAGGCATACACTGATCGGGTACGGCGCAGATTGAGACTCCCACATCCCTCTAAAATCGAGGTGACATATGACGACGCACGAACATTGGATGTGCGGCCGCTGCAGGTCGAGAACCTCTCAGCGAAAGTTTTCGACGAGCATGATGTCACTCTGATAGTCGTCCAACTGCGGATAAAGAATGTAGCGACCATCCGGAGAAACCGACCCACCAAGGAATGAGCCGCCTCCGCTGATCTTGAAGATTGAACGCACTTTTCTGGTGGAAAAGTCGAAATAATTGAGGGTCAGGAGGTCCTCCATCGGAAAGAAGTAAACCCCGCCAGGGACAATTTCCCAGTTCGCCAAGAAAGATAAAGTAGGCATGTCATTCACTGGAGATTCCGTGCCGGTGGGTTTCAGTGAGGCCTTATGCAGGGTAAAGTTCGTGCCGCTGTTCGCTGCGAAGTAAAGAGTTTGTCCATCGAGCGACTCCTGGGGCCAATAGCCCCGGGCTGTGGTCAATACTTCGGGCTTGCCGCCTTCCGGCGGGACCCGGAAGATTCTTTCTCCCATAGCATCATCGCTACCACCAACGAAGTAGATCCACTTGCCGTCGTGGGACCAGCTCGGATTGAATGCTCCAGGCGTGCCGGTGTCCAATTTCCGTGGCGCCCGCTCCTCTATATCCACGATAAATAGATCCGGGCGAATCGGGCCCTCCGGGGTCTTCGTGCGGGAATCGAACACGATCTTACGGCTATCCGGAGACCAGGTTGGGCTACCAGTGGCCAGTCCTCTGAGATTCGTCAATTGCACGATTTCTTGCCCATCCGCATTGCTCATCCAGATTTCTGGTGGACCACCGCGATTGGATGCGAAAGCGACATGCTTTCCATCCGGCGAATATTGCGGGCAAGACTGATCGCGCGTCGTGGAAATCAGTTTCTCAGGAGGGGTATTGGGATGCCGCAGGTCGCCGCGCCAAATGTTGTGATGGCCGCCGGAATTTACCGCGTAGGCCAAGCGGCCGGCTTTCGCGGAAAAAGCGTCTGAAAAATGGCTCTCCAGATCTACCAGGCGATCCCGAACCGAGCCGTTGGCTACATTCAGTTCGCGCAGAACGGCGTGCTCTGCTCCCGTGTGATTCTCGTAGAAAAGCAGGGCCTTGCCATCGGCCTGCCATTCCAATCCCTTCATCCATCCCGAAGTCTCCCTGATCATCCGCGGCACGCGGCCGTCAGCGGTGACGACGGACAAACCGAACTCACCTTCGCGTGAAGCAAGAGAGCACGCATAGGCCAGTTGCTTGCCATCGGGAGAGAACGCCGGCAATACTTCTTCGACGCATTTCTCGTCATGCTCGATCGGGGTGCTCTGCAATGTTTCGAGCGAGAGGAGCTGTAGTCTCTTGTGACCACCGGGAAAAGGCGAGTCCGCGAACGCGATGGTTTTGCCATCCGGAGACCAACTGACATGCATCGACCTGTCGAATGATGCGTTGGTCGAGCGCAATTTCCTTACCGGGCCGCCTTGTGCCGGTACGACGTAAATGCCTCCCCCTCCCTTCGAGACTCGTTGAAAGGCGATTTGCGTGCCGTCCGGGGACCACGTGGGGGCAAGGTGCACCGCTGGATCGTTCGTTAGGCGCAGCAGGTTTTCGTTGCCGAGGGTCTTGACGTATAAGTCGAAGGCCGTGAAGTCTTGCTCGCCCGTCCATTCGAAGACGACTCGCGTGCCATCCGGAGAGATTGCCGGGAAATCGGCCCATCCGGGAAGAGCCGTGAGAGGGACCGCGGCGAGAGATTGTACCGGACTGGGTTGACGCCATTTCAGATACGCGAGCGTGCCGACGGCGATGCAAACGGCCACGGCAGAAAGCCAAGCAGCCAGTTTCCGCAAAGGCAAAAACGCAG
>Ga0210399_10001135_pt1 | contig 20859 bp, 20 predicted proteins | sample IncBWC14MmetaG_FD_150865 | JGI IMG/M metagenome (GOLD analysis project Ga0210399, IMG submission 150865) | Forest soil microbial communities from Barre Woods Harvard Forest LTER site, Petersham, Massachusetts, United States - Inc-BW-C-14-M | ecosystem: Environmental > Terrestrial > Soil >... | reverse complement strand
ATTCTTGATGAGCCCAAGATCTCGCATGGCCTTGGTCCAGAAGCGCGAGTAAATCAGGTGCAGAATTGCGTGCTCTACGCCGCCAATGTATTGGTCGATCGGAAACCAGTACTCGACAGCTTTGGAATCCAGAGCCGCAGTGGCCAGCTTCGCGTTCGTGTAACGGTAGAAGTACCAGGACGAGTCGACAAACGTGTCCATAGTATCGGTCTCGCGTCGAGCGCCGCCCTTGCACTTCGGACATTTCGCATTCACGAACTCGGGCACGCGGGCCAAGGGCGAACCGCCCTGCTGCGTGATCTCCACGTTCTCCGGCAACAGGACTGGAAGATCCTTCTCCGGAACTGGAACGATTCCGCACTTATCGCAGTACAGGATCGGGATCGGAGTTCCCCAGTAACGTTGTCGCGAAACGCCCCAATCGCGTAAGCGATAGGTCACCGTTTTCTTGCCGAATCCTTTTTCTTCGGCAAAGCGCGTCATCCGCTGAATAGCTTCCTCGTTGCCGAGGCCGCTGAACTCACCTGAGTTGATCAGCAAGCTATCCATTGCGGTATAAGGCAACACAGGTTCTTTCTCCTCGCCCTGATCGTGGCGACGGGGCAAGATCACTATGCGTATGTCGATGTCGTACTTCTTCGCGAACTCGTAGTCACGTTCATCATGCGCCGGCACCGACATGACTGCGCCCGTGCCATATTCCATCAGGATGTAATTCGCTACCCAAATGGGAATCTTCTCGTTGTTGAAAGGATTTACAGCGTAGCGTCCGGTAAAGAAGCCACGCTTCTCCGCTTCACCAAGCGCGCCAGCATCGCGAGCGGCGCGCTGTTCAGCCACGAGCTCGTCCAACTTCGTAAGCAGCTCAGGATCATTACCAATCAGCTTCGAAACAACCGGATGTTCCGGCGCAAGCTGGATCGATGTCGCGCCAAAGATCGTGTCAATGCGAGTCGTGAACACCGTGATCTTCTCGCGGGAATCAGCGACTTTGAAGTCTACCTGCGCGCCCTCGCTGCGGCCGATCCAGTTGCGCTGCATGGTGCGCACCTTCTCCGGCCAGCCTTCGAGTTTGTCGAGATCACGAAGTAATTCGTCTGCGTAGTTAGTAATGCGCAAGAACCATTGCTCGAGATCGCGCTGCTCAACAAGAGTTTCCTCGTGACGCCAGCAACAGCCATTCACGACTTGCTCGTTTGCGAGAACCGTCGCGCACTCTGGGCACCAGTTCACTTTGCTCTTGCGCCGATATGCCAATCCGCGTTCGTAGAACTTCAAAAAGAACCACTGATTCCAGCGGTAGTAATCAGGCAGACAGGTCGTGACCTCGGTGCTCCAGTCATAAGAGAATCCGAGGCGATTCATCTGCCGCTTCATGTTGGCGACGTTGTTCAGCGTCCACTCGCGCGGCGGCGTGTTGTTCTTGAGCGCCGCGTTTTCGGCGGGCAAACCAAAGGCATCCCATCCCATGGGATGAAGCACGTTGTGGCCCTTCATCCACATATAGCGCGCGAGCGCGTCGCCGATGGCGTAATTGCGCACGTGTCCCATGTGCAGTGCGCCGGAGGGATACGGCAGCATTTCGAGCACGTAGTACTTCTTGCGCGCAGAGGCTACGGGCTCTGCACGATAGAGGTCTGGCTGCTGTTGCCAGCGCTGATGCCACTTCGACTCGATACGCTGCGCGTCGTACCGCTGCTCGCGGTCAGACGGCTGCTCGGTACCATTCAATACTTCCGTTTTCTCCTGACTGGACATGGGAATATTTGATTTTACGTGTTTTGCCGCTTTGGGCGAAGTGCGTGCTAGTTAGTCGGTAGAGCCCTGCTTCCTGGTTGTCGCCACCAAATTGATGCTTTATGGGCAGTCTTGGAAGCAAGAATCAGTCAGCAACCAAATTCTTCAACGCATCGACATTTCGCTGATCGTCGCCGGGCTCGTCGATAGGAGTCTCGGCGATGAATGCTGCTTGAGCAGTACGCGGATCGTTCAGCAAGCGCCGAAAAGGTTCGAGTCCGATTTTGCCCTTACCGATATGCTCATGACGATCGAGCCGAGATGCGCGTGCCGATTTGGCATCGTTGCAATGCCACACGGGAATGTTCTTTAGGCCGATGGTGTTTTCGAGATACTTCATCGTGTACTCGAAGCCTTCAGGAGATACGATGTCGTAACCGGCAGCATGCATGTGACATGTATCGATACATGCCGCCACTGGTACGACCGGCCGCAGACGTTCCACCAGTTCCGTCACTTGCTCGAAGGAGCTGCCCAACGAGTACTCTGCTCCAGCCGAGTTCTCGATTAGGACCTTGAAGCCACAGTCTTCAAGATCGAGGCCATTAGTCGCTTTCTGAATCGACTCTGCCGCCCGGGCGAGTCCTTCTTCCCGCCGCAGTCCACGATAGGATCCGGCATGAAGTACCAGGTACTGCGCTCCCAGAGCCAAAGCGCGTTCTACTTCCCCCCGAAACGCCTCGATAGACTTGTCGAGAAACTGTTGCGTCACACTTGCAAGGTTCACCAAGTAACTCGTGTGAATCACCAGCGGCGCAATTCGGTACTCTTCCCTCAGTCGGATCATCTCCTCGCACTGCGACTTCGCGAGCTGATACGCCTTCCACATGCGGGGAGACGAGGAGAATATCTGGAACGTGTTGCATCCCAGCCGGTAGGCGCGCTCTGCAGCCGTCTCAACCCCTCCGGATGTGGAAGTGTGAATACCAATTCGGCGTGATGTTAGCCTCGGAGGCTGGGTGGGAGCCGGCTGTTTAAGAATGTCCCGGGACTCCTGTTCCCACTTCGTCGGCATAAGCCGAGCATAGCAGGCGGTTAACCGTCAGGCGGTGCCGCTGCAATGGGATCCCCTAGCAACACGCGCAGTAAAATTGCCGCCATTCTCTGGAATTCATTACACTGGCACTTACCTTCTCAGGAGACCTCGAATGCTTGTTGTGATGCAATCCCATGCAACCGAAGATCAAGTGCGCGAGGTTTGCCGCAAGATCGAAGCTCTGGGATTGCGCGCGCACCCTATTCCCGGAGCTCAGCGGACCGCCATCGGCATCACCGGCAATCAAGGCGCTCTTGAGGCAGGCAGCCTGGAAGAGATGCCGGGTGTTGGCGAAGTCATTCGTGTCAGCAAGCCATACAAGCTGGTAAGCCGCGACTTGAAGCCAGACACTACCGTCGTTCGCTTCCCGGACAGCCACGTGACAATCGGTGGGAAAGATATTGTCATCATGGCGGGCCCTTGCTCCATCGAGTCTCGCGAGCAGGCGCTCACTGTTGCTGAACAAGTTGCAAACGCGGGCGCACATTTCCTTCGCGGCGGCGCCTACAAGCCTCGTACGTCGCCATACGCATTCCAGGGATTGGGGGAAGAAGGTCTCAAGATCATGGCGGAGGCGCGAGAGCGATTCGGCCTGCTGATCGTCACCGAGGCCGTCGATAACGAATCGCTGGATCTCGTCGAAGAGTATGCCGACATGATCCAAATTGGCGCGCGTAACATGCAGAATTTCTCGCTCCTGAAACGGGCTGGTCGTGTGCGTAAACCTGTATTGCTCAAGCGAGGGATGTCGGCTACCCTCGAGGAATTCCTCATGGCGGCGGAGTACGTGATGAGCGAGGGCAACTACAACGTCGTGCTCTGCGAGCGCGGGGTGAGGACCTTCGCGGATCACACACGCAACACTCTCGACCTCAGTCTGATACCAGCCGTACAGCGGCTCAGCCACTTGCCGATTCTCGTCGATCCGAGCCACGGAACCGGAAAGCGAAACAAGGTCTTACCGATGGCACGGGCTGCGGTCGCGGTTGGAGCCGATGGACTGATTGTGGAAGTTCATCACGATCCAGATCACGCGCTAAGCGACGGGCCCCAGTCGATCATTCCACAGCAATTTGTGACATTGATGTCCGAGGTCAGTCAAATCGCCGCAGTTCTGCATCGGGGAGTGATCGCGCCAGTACACTCCTCCGCGGCATATGCGGAACAAGCTTCTTCACGTCCGGCGGCTGCGAGGTAGTCAAGCGTATAGCTGCTACACTTTCTGCTTCGGCTTCTTCCCATCCAAGTGCTCTCTCATTCCAAGCGGTTACTTAGCCTGACGGTGCTCGCTCTTCTATGCGCTGGCGGATGCACGCAAAAGCTGCCGAACTATCCTCCGGCCTATCGGGAGTACGCATATGTAACGAATGGCAAGAGCAACAGCGTTACCGTTTTGGATATGCGCAACTACAACTCTGTGGCGACGATTCCAGTCGGAAACAATCCGTCAGGCGTCGCCGCTAATTCGCAGAAAAACGAAATCTATGTCGTGAATACGGCGTCGAATTCCCTGAGCGTGATAGACGCTGAGCAGAACAAAGTTATTGCCACTCTCGGACTAGAGCGCACGCCGTATTTCGTCGACGTGTCAGCTGACGGCACGCGAGCCTACGTCGCGAACTCCGGATCGAACAGCGTCTCGATCATCGATATTGCTCAACGCCGCGTTCTGCGGAATGTCAGGGTCGGACAAGGCCCAGGGGAAGCCCGCGTCTCCCTCGATGGAAGGACAGTTGTCGTAACCGAGCGCCTCGGGGATTCCGTTTCGGTCATCGATGCCGAAAAAATGGCGGTGCGCTCTTCGATTCCCGTCTGCAAGCAGCCGACCGACGTTGAGATTCTGCCCGATTCGGGAAAAGCCTTTGTGGCGTGCAGCGGATCCGGACAGGTAGCGGTCATCGGCTTAAGTATGGGCGAGCCCGACGTGCCGACTCAGGCCCCAAGGCAATCAGGAACTGCCTCTCGCAGAACAGAATCGACAGTAAACAGAGAATCTGGAATTGCAAAAGCGGATCGCCTGCTGTCCATTCTGGACGTGGGGTCCACGCCGGTTCATCTCGCCCTCAAGCCCGATGGCGGTGAGATCTTCGTCAGCAATTTCGGCGCGAACACGATGTCAGAGATCATAACTAGCACAAACGAGGTGGGAGCTACCTACCTCATCGGCGCTGGACCGGTTCGCGCTTTGGTGAGCGCCGACAACTCCACTCTCTACGTCAGTAACTTCAATTCCGACACGGTCTCGGTTTACAACATTGACGACGGCAAACTTGTCATAACGGTACCAGTGGGGCGTCGTCCAGATGGGCTGGCTCTCTCGCCCAATCAGAACTTTCTGTTCGTTGCAGATACCGCCGCTGGCGACGTAAGCGTGGTCCGAACTGCGGCTAGGCAGGGAGCGGTGTTGCTCACTATCATCCCGGTCGGTCAGCAACCGAACGCGATCGCGGTAAAGGCATTTATTCTGCGCAAACCGCCAGCCGCGCAGTAATTCAACCCCAAATCAGCTTCTCTCGATTCCCCCCTGCACGCGCTTACAAATGCGCATCGAACTTTTTTCAGTCCTTGACTTTTTCAGCTAATGAGAAGTTCGAACATACTAGCAGCGCCTCTGCTTCTCGGACTCGTTCTATTGCTCCCCAGCGGCACCGCTGCGCAATCAGACCAGCCGGGCGAGGAATCCATGCGAACTCAAGCGACAGAGCAGTTGGTCGGGCTTGGTCTTCAGATTCAGAATACGTCTCTCGACTGCTCCCACTTTGTGAACTCGCTGTTCGATGCGATCGGGCTTAGTTATGACTACCAGCCATCCCGTGTGCTCTACAGCGGAACTGAGGCATTCAAGCGCACTTTTCGACCGCACACCGGCGACTTGATTGTCTGGCCCGGACACGTGGGCATCGTTGTAGATCCGCGGGCAAAGACATTCGTCAGCGCGCTCCGCACTCGCGTAAGGGTTGCCACGTACACCTCTCGCTATTGGAAACGGCGGGGACATCCACGATTTCTTCGCTACAGCCTACCGATCACTCCAACGATTGCTTGGCAGATCGGCAGTGGGAGCGAGGGTGAACTTGCAAACAAGTCCGGAATGAATTAATTCCAAAGGGCATTAGAGCGCGGGTATCGAAAGGTATGGTGAGCGCGGCAGGATTCGAACCTGCGACCCACGCCTTAAAAGGGCGTTGCTCTACCAACTGAGCTACGCGCCCACTAGTTCCAATCTATCATGGGCAATCTTTGTTGGAGGGTAGCGCAAGGCAGGACCGCTCAGCCAAATAGGGCTGCTGTTCTGCAGCAACTCGGATGCATTTACTGGATAGGACTATCGTTCGAAGTGGCCGACTGCGACGGATTCGCGCGAATCACTCCGCTCTGGTCGGTAAAGAAACTGCGATTACCGGTTTGCCCACGGCTTGCTGGATCGGCCTGTACTGAAAACCCAACGTTCAGTGATGAGTTTGGCATTGGTACATACGTAAAGTAGTACCCAGACTTTGGTGTTCCCGCCGTAGTCGCATTTGCCAATACACCATCGATCTGGCAAGCGCTGTCCAGTTTGGGTGGAGTGCACCCCTTGGAATCACCGAGGTCCTGCAGCAGATTGGAAAAACCTAACGCGCCAGGATTGCTCCATCCTGCCGAGTAGTATGCGGCCTCCGCGGTGAAGATCGTGTGCAGGCTGGATACAGCTGATGCCTCATTGGCGGCCATTTTCGCGCGCAACAAATTAGGAATCGCGATGGCCGCGATGATAAGGATGATCGCGACAACGATCAGCAACTCAATTAACGAAAATCCTTCTTGCCTTCGCATGTCGCTACACCCTTCTAAACAGTCGTACAGTCAGGTCGCACCAGTATGTATCGCACCTGACGTTCCAATCACCAAAATTCTGCGTTGCGGCTCAAAGTTGCAAACCGAAGCTACGTATCTCACTTACAAACAATAACTTACACATACTGATCCGAAAGAACCTCGGGCAGCAATGAAACACCGGATAAGGAAATGTGACATTTTTTGTCATTTCATCAAAGCGAGATTTGTCACATTCAAATACTGTATTCAGCCGAGGCCATGAACACGGAACAAATGCTTGCGGCAGTTATTAGCCGACCGGGAGGACCGGAGGTTCTGGAGCTGCGCACAGTGCCTCGGCCTCAGCCTGAATCCACCGAAATTCTTGTGCGTGTTCGCGCCTCAGCACTCAACCGGGCAGACCTATTACAACGACGCGGGCACTACCCAGCTCCACCAGGCGCACCAACCGACATTCCCGGACTCGAGTTTGCGGGAGAGGTGGAGCAGATCGGCTCGGTCGTTCAGCTCTGGAAACCTGGAAACAGAGTCATGGGTTTGACGGGAGGAGGTGCTCACGCCGGGTACCTGGTCGCGCACGAACGTGCAGTGATGGAGATCCCTCGCAGTCTTACTTGGGAACAAGCTGCTGCGATTCCGGAAGCGTTCATCACAGCACACGACGCTCTGTGGATTCAGGCCGCGTTGCGCGCGAATGAGCAAGTGCTGATCCATGCAGTCAGCAGCGGAGTCGGACTCGCAGCTCTCCAACTCACGAGAGCAATGGGCGCGATCCCTTCTGGTACATCCCGAACTGCCGACAAATTGGTGCGCGCGAAGGAATTTGGTCTCGAATCGGGATTTCTTGTGCCCGCTAGCCCCACCACGGAAGAAGGCAGAAAGTGGGCCGCGGACCGAGCCTTCGACGTTGTGCTCGATCTCGCAGGCGGCTCTTATCTCAATGCAAGTTTGCAAGCTCTCGCACACCGTGGACGAATCGTGTTGATTGGCACGATGGCAGGCGCGAAGAGCGAGATCGATCTCGGCCTTATGCTGGGCAAGCGAGTACGAATGATCGGAACCGTTCTACGCGCCCGTCCGCTGGAGGAGAAGATCGCAGTCACGCGCTCATTTGCGCGTGAGGTTCTTCCCTTTTTCGAAAGTAAGGTCCTGCACGTTGTAATCGACAGTGAATTCCCATTCCAGGATATTCGCAAGGCTCATGAGCGGATGGAGTCGAATCAGACCTTTGGGAAGATCGTACTGCGAATGAGCGATTGACAAAGCAGCTTCAGTGCTGAGAGGGAGATTTCGCCACTATACCAAGCGCAGCAAGTAAAGAATCAGCACGATAAGCAGAATGGTTCCGAGCGCCCCGCTTGGACGGTAGCCCCAGCCTCGGCTGTACGGATAAACCGGAGCTGTTCCCAAAGCCAGCACCAGCAGAATTATAAGAAGAATCAGAATCATCTCGTGTCCTCAAGAACTCTGATTCGGTTTGCGTGACGCAGGTTGGCGTGAACGCCACTCTTCGGCAGTAATCTCCCATATTTCAGTGGGAAGCCGTCCAGACACATAATCATGTTCTTTCAGAGCAACCACACGCATCCCCTCTCTTTCCGAAATACACCGAGATGCGGTATTCGCGACTGCCTTTGGAACGCGCAGAACGGGAAACTTCAGCGTATTGAACCAGTAGTCTGTGACTACCTCGCATGCTTCGGTCATCAGGCCCTGTCCTTGCCATGGCAGTCCCAGCCAGAAGCCACGATTCACTCCCTCGCTTTTCATCAGACCGATACTTCCGATCACCTGAGTCGGAGCGCTCTTTAGCGTCAACATCCAGTGCCAAGCATCGCCTCGTTCCATCGCTGGGAGAGCCACGTTCCGGCAAAACTGATAAGCCCCATCCGGCGGATAAGGCCAGGGAACCGCCGCCGTCAAGTAACGGACGACCTCCCATTTAGGGAACAACAGTTGTATTTGTTCGGCGTCGGCAAGTTCCATAGGACGCAATATAAGCCTTGCAGTCTTGAGGGTGGGAATCATAAGAGCTGAAATGCTCTTGTGGGCACAGCCGACCGCAGGTATGGGTTTGCCATGACCAACACGGTCGAATACTGTGCCACAAGAATCCGAACAATTTATTTCTAGTGCGCCGGTGGATGCGTCATTATCCGCGATGGATCGAGCATCCCGTCAGCTCCACTGGTGAGCGAGACGAAGTCAGGATCGTGGCGCAGCGAAAGAAACACAGCATCTACGCGCGCCTCCATCATCTCTTCGGAACGGACCGCCTGAAAACGTTCGTATTCGAAGAAGTGCCGCTTCAGCAGCGCGAGCGCTTTATCGCGGTCCCCAGTTTGGGCATAGATTGCAGCAAGATTGTAAGAGGCAGGCAGCAGCGCCTCATTTTCCCGAGCGATCTTCAATGCGTCGTCGCCTTTCCCATTTCCGGCCATAAATGCAGCTGCAAATACCAGGTTGTAGGCGTCATGAGGATCGAGAGCTAATGCTTGTTCAATGTAAGCGTCCGCCTTCGCCTGATCGCCTTCGGAGTTCCAGTACACGGCCAGATTGCGGTATGCCAGCGCCAGCGGATACGTCTCGACAGAACGCTCCATCAGCGAAAGTCCCTTGGCGAAGTCTCCTTCGTGAATCGTCATCTTTCCGAGTCCGTGCAATGCCACAGCTCGCGACATCGGATCAGACTGCATAGCCAAAATCGAATCAAATACCTTGCGCGCCTTGTCCCATTCACCGGTGTAGTGACGATAAGCCTCTCCGAGATACCGCAGCGGCGTTGGATCAGCCGGATCCATATCGCGCGCCTTCTGGTAAAGCTGAATCGCGTCCAGATACCTTTCATTCAGTTCTGCCTTTAGCCCAGCTTCCATTGTGCGTTCGATGAGTGCGCCCTTCTTTGGATCGGAAACCGGCGCGTCGGGAATCTCGCCTACCTCAACGCCGAGCTTCTTCAGCTCCTTAGCAGCCTCCTTTGCCTTTTTGGGAAACATGCACTTCTGTTCGGCAACGCCGCGATAGAGCGGAATTGCTTTGTCCTTATCGGATTTCGCCGTCTCCTTGGCGGCGCGGAGCTGATTGTCCAGAGCGTCTTCGCGCTTCTTCATCTCCGCGCCGAGAAGCTTCTCAACATCCTCCACATTCAACCTCCCCTTCTTGTTCTCCAGCTTGCCGACGATGCTCCCCTCAGACGTCGCCAGCACCGCGACAGGCAACACATCCTCGGCGGCGAACTTCGTTCGAAACGGGGAACTTGGATCAGCCACTTCCATGGATACGCACTGCGCCGCATATAGAGAGAGCGGCCGCGACACGCGCAAACTGGAGTTCTGCAGTTCCTGCTGCGAAGAGGGAAACCAGTACAAGACGAGTCCAGTGGCAGCAGAAGCATCGGCGGGCCTCGCCACCTTCCATGGCACGTAGTAAACCTGAGGCTGTATTCCACCGCCACCGGCGCCCGGAGCCATGCCTCCCATGCCGCCTCCGCCACCACCACCGCAGGTTGCCGAAGCAGTCGGAAGCAGGAGGAAAGCGATCACGAGAAGAGACAAGGAGCGAAGCCAACGGGATCTCATAGTTGGAAGAAATATAGGGGACTCAAACCCGAAGTCAACGCAGGAGTCACTGACAACTGTGCAAGGGTGGGATGAAGTGCTGTCGAAGACTCTTGGTTGCGAGGCTCTCCAATTCAGTCTTCATGCTGGTTGAGGAGACTGCGGTCTGCCGGAATAAATGGATCGACGGCCTCGCGGCTCGAGACTCAGAGGATTTCCCTAAACGCCAGTTTAGGAAACGCCTACACGCGCAAATGAATCTGATTTCCGAGCAAAATTTACACCCTCTATGCGACTAAGCCCTTTATTTTCAATGCGCAGACTTGGTAGGGCGCTTGCTCTCTTGAAATAAGGCCGCGCCTTCGATTGCGTCGGCTCAACGCCCCAGTGAGTGATTTTGAGGAGAGGTTAGATGAAGTTCCCCCGTTTTATGTCCGACGCAGCTGTAGCAATGCTGTTCGTGGTCACTTCGGTAGGCTGCAGCAAGCAAATGAGCACGACCACGGCTGGTTCTGCCAACGATCCGGTTGTGACGCAGCCAACGCAAACTGCGCAAGCGGTTCCTTTTTCCGTCAAGAACGACGCTACTGACGCAAGCAACAAAGGCACTAAGTCTCTTGTGCCGCAGGAAGTCGTGATTCCTTCGGGAACTGCGATCACAGTGCGTCTGCAGAATGCCGTTTCCAGCGCAACCTCCACGCCGGGGGATCAATTTGCCGCAGTTCTCGATCAGCCTATCGTTGTCGACGGAGAGACCGTAGCACCCACAGGCGCGCAGGTCACCGGGCGCGTGGTCGCAGCGCGGCGCTCCGGACGGCTAACGCATCCTGGATATCTACGCATCGCGCTGGCTTCAGTTATGTTGAATGGCAAAGCGATTCCGGTGCAGAGTTCGAGCGTGATGGTGGCTGGCGCCTCGCACAAGAAGCGAAACCTGGCATGGATCGGAGGCGGGGCAGGTGGCGGAGCGCTGATTGGAGCGATTGCTAGTGGCGGAACTGGCGCGCTCATCGGAAGTGCCATTGGCGCAGCAGGCGGAACAACGGCCGCATACACCACAGGCAAGAAGGACGTGGGATTCGGTCCGGAACGTCGCTTGACCTTCCGGCTTACACGTCCCGTAACAATCGCCTAATTTCCTCCCCCAATGAGCCCAGGTTGGCAAACCGCCGATCTGGGCTCTTTTCTGCTCGAAGATTTCTGGGCTATTCCAGTTTGATCCACGTGGCTCGCGCCTTCGCACAGATCTGAGCGCTGGAATCATAGAGCGCGGCTCCCGCATGATGCTTGCGACCTTCGCTGCCGGTTGACCAACTCATGACCACGTATGGACGATCCGGATAGACCGGCGCTAGCTGCTCGACAGCAAGACGTCCGGTAACGAGAGTTCCCTTCCACGGAAACCCTGCCGCAAATCCTGTTGGACAATCCATCGCGGCCCAGACAAACTCCGGACGAACCACAACACCGCCGCTGGTCAGCGATGAATCGGGAATCCATGGCGCAGCGAACACCACGCCATCCGCGTTCGCTGGTGGCAGGCGTCCGGGAAATATCCGCAAACCATCTCCTGCCTTTCGCTCAGGACCGCAGGTGAAGCAGGTAGGAAACGGATGATTGATAAACGCCGGCGAAGTCGACGAGGCTCGGTGGGCCTGGTCGAAGGGCGTCGCCGCATGGTCGGCGATGTCGATCGTGGTTTGGACAGCCTCAATGATCAGCTCGGCGCCGTCCAGCAAACGGGCACTACGATCAGAGACCTCGGTCTGCAATTCACGTTCAAGTGGAATCGGCTTTCGCAGAGTGCATTCACACGCACCGGGCAAAAGAGACGCAAGCGTTCCTGAACTGTATCCGCCATTGCCGCTGTCCGGTGGCCCACAAAATCGGCGGGCAATTCTGATGGGTGAGGACATTCAGCTGCAGAATAACAGGAGGAATCGGGTGAAGTAAGAATCGGGGTGATTTCATGATTTGGTGATTTCGCGATTTCAATCACCCAATCACGAAATCACCAAATCACAAAATCGGCTGTTACTTCACCCGATCAGCCGATGGCCCGATCACCCGATTTCTCGAGAGCCCGTGGGACGCCTATCTTCCAAATCCCGCCGCTTCCATCTGCTCGCGCGCCGCTTCGGCTGTTGAGCCAATTCCCTGCACTTTCAGCTTGAAGTCGTCGGGGTTGGTCGCGTTTTCGAGCGCTACTTCGTAGGTCACCAGTCCCTGCTGATAAAGATCGTAGAGCGATTGGTCGAAGGTCTGCATGCCATACTGTGACGTACCGGCGGCGAGGGCTTCGCGGATCATGCGTGTCTTTTCGGGAATCGTGATGCACTCGCGAATGAACGCTGTTGAGAGAAGTACTTCGACTGCCGGGACACGGCCATTTCCGTCGGCTTTGCGCACGAGCCGTTGACTGATGACGGCTTTGATCGTCGCGGCAAGCTGCATGCGCACCTGCTTTTGTTCCGGTGGTGGAAAGACAGAGATGATACGGTTGATGGTTTCTACCGCGTCCAACGTGTGCAAGGTCGAGAACACCATATGGCCGGTTTCGGCCGCGTGAAGCGCCGTCGAGATCGTTTCCAGGTCACGCATTTCGCCGACGAGAATCACGTCTGGATCCTGACGCAAGCTGGCGCGAAGCGCCGATGCGAACGATGGCGTATCGACTTCCACTTCGCGCTGATTGACAAATCCACGCTTGTCGCGGTGCAGAAATTCGATTGGATCCTCGATGGTAATGATGTGCTCGGGTCGCTGCGCGTTCACGCGATCGATCATTGCGGCAAGCGTGGTTGACTTACCCGAACCAGTTACGCCCGTAACCAGTACGAGCCCGCGAGCTTCGTCGCAAATCTTCTCGATGATCTTCGGCAGGTATAGCTCTTCGAGCACGCGGATCTTGGTGGGAATCACGCGCAGTACCAGTCCCACGTTGCCGCGCTGTTGGAAGACGTTCACACGGAAGCGCCCCAGGCCGGCAACGCCGTAAGCCATATCGAGTTCGGCGGTTTCTTTGAATTTCTGCTTTTGCCGGTTCGACATCATGCTGAAAGCCATGTTCAACATGTCTTCCGCCGAGATGCGGGGCTGCTCGCCGAGCGAAACCAATTCGCCGTCGATGCGGATGTGCGGGAAGTTTCCAACTTTCAGATGCAAGTCGGAAGCTTTGCGATCCATGGCTATACGGAGCAGGTCATCGATGTTCATCGTTTATCCTTGCCGGTCGGAAACTTTGCCTGATTTGTTCTCTCGCCGGCGCCGCTGCGGGCAACACCGAGAAAGTTTTTCCCAGTGTGAGCTTGGCGAAAGGTAGCATGCTCCTATTGCATACACAATGAGGCTCGCTACTTAGTAGTTACTTTCGGTCACGTCCGGCGAGTTGAAACATCTAATAGGCGTTATGAGGAATACCGACCAGCAAAGGCGTCCTCGCGTTGTAGTCGTCGGCGGCGGCTTCGGCGGCCTTCAGGCAGCACTGGGACTCGCGAAAACAGATGTCAACGTCACAATTCTGGATCGCAAGAATCACCACACCTTCCAGCCTTTGCTGTATCAGGTGGCGCTGGCAGCGCTGTCGCCGGCAGACATCGCTGCTCCCATCCGCAGCGTAGTGCGCGGCAAAAAGAATGTAGAAGTGCTGATCGGGAACGTAGTTAGTTTCGACGTCGAGCATCGCCGCATTCGCCTCGAGGAAGGCGACGAGATTCCGTATGACTATCTTGTGATCGCTGCTGGAGCCACACACTCCTATTTTGGACGCGATGATTGGGCGCAGTTCGCTCCCGGCTTGAAGACACTCGAAGACGCAACCGAGATTCGTCGCCGCGTCCTGTTGGCCTTCGAACTTGCCGAACGCGAGACGCTTCTCGATAGGCAGCACTGTCCACTGAATTTCGTGATCGTTGGGGCTGGGCCTACCGGCGTTGAATTGGCAGGCGCCATTGCTGAAATCTCGCGCCACGTCCTTACCCAAGACTTTACCGCTATTGATCCGCGGCGATCGCGAATCGTCCTGCTGGAAGGTGGATCACGCGTCCTGCCAGCATACACCGAAGATCTCTCAGCCAGTGCGCAGAGACAGCTCGAGCACTTGGGCGTCGAGGTACGAACCAATACGATGGTGACGAACATTGAACCAGGACTCGTATGGGTTGGAGACGAGAAGATCGAGGCTGCCGTCATCCTGTGGGCCGCAGGTGTAAAGGCCTCGCCCCTTGGTCAGGCACTAGGCTGCAAAATCGATCGCAGTGGTCACGTCATCGTCAACGACCGATTGAACGTCGAAGGACATCCAGAAATCTTTGTTATAGGCGACCTCGCGCACTTCGAGCAGAACGGCGCGCCGGTTCCCGGCGTCGCTCCGGTCGCCATCCAAATGGGGCAATATGCAGCGAAAGAAATTCGCCGCCGTGTACAGAACAAACCTAGTCAGCCGTTCAGCTACTGGGATAAAGGCAGCATGGCAACCATCGGCCGCACGAAGGGCATTGCCCAAATTGGCAAGATCCATCTCTCTGGATTCCTCGCCTGGGCAGCCTGGCTATTCATCCACCTCATCTACTTGATCGGCTATCGCAACCGCTTCTTCGTCCTGCTGAACTGGGGCTGGCAGTATTTGAGCTGGCACTCGGGAGCACGCCTCATCACCGGCAGTGACCGGCTCCCGGGATGGCATTCTCACCACGAGACGGAAACACCCGAGCAAAAGAAGCAGGCAATGGGATAGCGGGTGTACATTCCCTTTGTGGGACGCTCGATTTGCTATCGCACGGAATCGGCGATCCACTTCAGATATTCCACGCTGCCGCCGTCGATGCTGACCTCGATGGCTTCCGGTAAATCGTAAGAGTGGAGCTCGCGGATGCGCGCCATCACCGCTGCGGATCGGGAGCCAGTGGTCTTTATCAGCAGTAGGAATTCCTGAGCACTCTCGACTTTGCCCTGCCAGCGATAAACGGAGTCGATCGGGCCAACAACGTTCACACATGCAGCCAGCTGGGCCTCCACCAGAGCCGTAGCGATTCGCGAAGCTTCTTCCCTTGATCCAGCCGTGCTGATCACCAGCTTCTCATCAGACATTCTCTTACCATCACCATTTTCCGCTACAAGAGCAAGCCGAACCCGCTCTGCTGCAAAATCGTGGCAAATTCGCCTGAACACATTGCAAGAATTTTCTAGTGAACCGTTTGGCAAAGTTGGTTCCTTTTTTCGATGCCCGAGAACTTCCGCTTGACGGCCGGACTGAAAGAGACGTTCACTAGAAGGGTGGCCACCGATGTTACAGATTTTTCAGCATCTAAGCTTGCAAACGCCGGCGGTCTTCGCGGCTTTGAAACTGTGAGTTGAGGGTGGTCAAGAGAAGCAATGCCAAGAGTTAAAGAAATTCTGGAAGCAGTTGCCGCAAAGCTCTATCAAACACGCCGCAAAGGCGCGACGCTGCTCCTTTGTCTGATTGCAGCCTGGGTGGCTTATCACGTAGTCTTCGGCGCAAACGGCACGATGGTCTATGCCCACAAGCGCGAAGAACATCGCGCGCTGAACAAGGAGATCCAGGAACTCAAGCAGGAAAACGAACACCTCGCGCATCACGTCGACGGATTAAAGAATGACCCGAAGACGATCGAGAAGGAAGCGCGCGAGCAGCTTCGTTATGCGCGTCCCGGAGAGGTGATCTACACCTTCCCACAACCTGTCCGCAAACCATCCATGGTCACCGCCGAGAAACGCTGAAGCTGCGGCGCGGATCAATCGACTTCGTGTAGTCATCTGATTTAATAATTAATCTGATTAAATAACTAAGTCTGCCATCCATTCATCACGGTCCACATGCTGGACTTGCTTGCGGAGAAATTAAATGAGAATTGGCATCCTCACTGGAGGGGGCGATTGCCCGGGTCTAAACGCGGTCATTCGCGCCGTGGTTCGCAAAGGGATCTTTCACCATAAAGATGAGTTTATCGGCTTCCTCGAAGGCTGGCGCGGCGTGATGGAGGACCAGACCATGAAGCTCACACTCGACGCCATCGCCGGTATTCTTCCGCGCGGGGGAACCATCCTGCGCACGTCACGCACGAATCCCGCAAAAAAAGAGGGGGGTATGCAGCGTTGCCTGGACACGCTGCAGCGCCACAACATTGAGGCGCTGATCGCGCTCGGTGGCGACGACACGCAGTCGGTTACTTACAAGCTGCAGGAGATGGGATTCAAAGTTGTGGGCGTGCCCAAGACGATCGACAACGACCTCAGCGGCACCGACTTCTGTTTCGGGTTCGACACCGCTGTGAACATCTCCACCGAAGCCATCGACCGTGTGCACACCACGGCGGAGGCGCACAACCGCGTGATCGTCGTTGAAGTCATGGGACGCGACTCCGGCTGGATCGCCATCTACAGTGGCATCGCCGGCGGCGCTGATGTAATCCTGATCCCCGAGCGCCCGTTCGATCTCAACGAAGTTGCCGAGACCATCGCTCAGCGCCACGCTCGCGGACGCTATTTCAGCGTCGTGGTAGTTGCCGAAGGCGCCCGTTTGGCTGCAGGCATCGACGAACAAATCGTTGCCGAAAAGGGAAAGAAGGACGAATTCGGACACGTTCGCCTCGGAGGCATCGGCACCATCCTCGCCCAGGAACTCGAGAAGCGCACCGGCTTCGAGACCCGCGCCGTCGTCCTTGGACACATTCAAAGGGGCGGCTCGCCCACGGCCTTCGATCGCATGTTAGCCACTCGCTACGGCATCGGCGCCATCGACGCAGTCCACCGCAACGACTTCGGCAAGATGGTTGCCCTGCGCGGAACCGACATCGTCACCATCCCGCTGAAAGAAGCACTCTCGCGCACACGCACTGTGGGACAAGACTTGATCGACGTGGCCCTGGGCCTGCGCGAGCCAATGAACAAGGTTGTGTAGTAGAAACGTCTGCCGAAACGGCAGCAATTCATTTTGGTCCAACCGTGGAAGAAAAGGCCCTGCCGATGCTGCGGGTTGCGCTCCCCAGAGCTTTGACGGTGTTTCTGTAGCTTCGTTTCAGCGCATTGCCGGTAGAGTCTTGGCCAACCGAGATGGCACTCGCAGTACTGTGGCCGCTGTTCGCTAGCGCATCTGCCGTCAACCCACTTATCGCAATTGTCCCCTGCATGGGATGTTTGCCCGGATTGAACCAGGCAATGTCTGTAGCTGGCAGACTATTGAGACGACTAATCGCGGTAGCTGGAAAATCGGTGCTATTCATCCTGGCTGCGAGCGGCCATCCGTTCGACATGATCCAGAGTGAGCCGTTCATGGGGTGATCGGGCTCCCCAAGGTTGACGATCTGGCTGATGAACAGCGGCGTCGTTTCCAGACACACATCGCCACCGCATCCACGTTCGCAGAGTGTCTCATTTAGAAACGAAGCGTGCTTGCCAGCTGATATCCACACGGTTGCTCCGTGATTTTCCGCACCAAGAGTTGAAGCGCGGCTGATTTGACTGACATCGCAGACAGTGTTCTGGTGGGCGGCTGCATACCAATAGACCGCTCTCCAAGTGGCGGACGATAGATCGTTATTGGAAGCCTGCACCAGGACCGAGACATGTTCGGCATCCAGCGGATGGCCGTGGGCTCCGCAGTCTTGCTTCCAAAGATGGTAGAAGTGAATTTCCGCACCATGCTCCGAAGCGCTGCTCGTCTTTACCGGAAAGACTTCGCCATAGATGGTGCCGTTTTCGGTCTGCACCGTGGGGGAGAGTATCCCGGAAGCGAACTGCGCTGGAAGGGAAGAGCACTCCTGGCTGCTGATCATGAAGGTCGGCGCGAACTGAGTCAGGAGAGCCTGCTCGACAGCATCGTTGATGCCATCGGAATCAGAGTCACTGGCGGTCGGTAATCCCGCCTGTGCCATTGACGGCCATGGAGTACATATCAAGAAGAGAAGCGAGACGATGAGGTGTAACTGATGTTCGCGGGAGGGCCTGGATCGACTGGGGAGCACCGCTCGCATTATAGCGACAAGATTTGAATCAGAGGAGTGTAGGCAATCCTGTTGTCACCTCTGTCGCGCTTCAACCTCGGCTAGCCAGCCGCGACGTAGATTTTCGGAAGGAACGCTCGAGAGATAGGGTTTGATATCGAGAATCGGCGTGTTATCGATCATATCGACTCCGTTGACATGCAGTTCGACGCCGTTGCGGCGACGAAGCTCGACGACGGTCAGGCCAATTGGGTTCGGACGGCGGGGAGATCGGGTCGCAAACACGCCATGCGGACGGGTATCGAAGGGCGGACTCGCGAACAGCTCGAAATCACGCGAACGATCAAACTCCCACAGGACGATGAGATGGGAAAAGCCCTCGATGTCGGTGAGTCCAGGCTCAAACTCCGACAGGATGTCGAGCACACCATCAGCGTCGTGCTTAGCTCCGGGACCCTTCGGAACCTCGCTTGTGTTTTGGTAGGGACTTCTCACAAATCCAATGGACCGCGACGTAAACATGGGGGGAAAGGCCTCCATTCCGATACTAGTTGGTTCCTCGTTAGGTTACGTCCAAACGAGTGGTCGCCCTCACATTTTAGGAAAACGAAAATTCGACGACTGTGTTCAAAGCAGCAGGAGGATCCATGCTTAATCGGCTGTTTCACAAGGGTACGCTGCTGGGACTTGCCGCTTTGCTTTTGTTAGGAAGCGTCAGCGCAGCCGCTGAAAATCGGTGCGAACAACGCATTCGCAACGCAGAGATGCACTTGCAGCAAGCCGTTCAACGTCATGGGCCGCACAGCAGACAAGCGGAAAAGAAGCGACGGCATTTGGAACAAGTTCGAGCCAATTGCCACCGCTAATGTCTCGTCATCCGCTTCACGAGAGGAAACGGTCCATCCTTTTCCTCTCTTTTTTTGTTAGTAATTCTTCGGCTGGGTCATGCTGAACCAGTTGCCGAAGGGATCTTTGAAGATCGCTTCCACGCCGTAGAACTGATCTTTCGGCCTCAGAGACAAACTCCCACCCCTTTGGTTCCCAATGTGGCGCTTTGTGTGAAGATAGGTTAAGAGATGTAATGAACAACTTGCATTCCCATTAACAGACTGCGACTTAGTCCCGTCCTAAGTATCCCCGTCATCTAAAACTAATCTGCTGGTCATCGTTTTGAAAGATACGCCTGCTATTCCAGTAAGTCCGGGTGCGCGATCCTTCTCAAGTTCATTTAAGTGATCTGAAACGGACAAAGCGCATGCCGGAATCTATATCTGGAGCGTATCAATGTCGCACGTCAGATCTCTCCGCACGCTGGGCATGCTTGCCCTATTAGCAGCATTGGGCAACCTAAACGCCAGTGCGCAGGAACTCAAAAAAGTATTTGTAATCGCAATGGAGAATCACAACTGGACACAGCCAGCGAATCAGTTCACGGGTGGGATCCAGCAGATTTATCAGAATCCGGCAGCACCATACATCAATAGTCTGGTGAACGGAACTTCAGACATCAGTGACCAAGTTGCCTATGCAGCGAACTACCACAACGTCCTAGCGACTCCCACTGGAAATAATCCGAAGATCCATCCTTCCGAACCCAACTACATCTGGGCTGAGGCCGGCACAAATTTTGGCGTGCTCGGCGACAACGACCCTTTCGTTGGAAATCCTCCGCCGAACCAGACCACACCTCTGCACTTGAGCAATCTTCTGACTCAAGCTGGAAGAACATGGAGGTCGTATCAGGAGGACACCGATTTGACTCCGAGTGACAGCGGACTCATCAACGTTCCCTTGCCGCGGGATCAGTGGACTGTGCCGCTGAGCAGTCTTTCCGGGGTCTTCGCTGCTGGCAGCTTCAATCAATTCGACGGTTCAAACCAGTTTAACTACGCCCCGAAACACAATCCCCAAGTCTTCTTCACCGACACCAACGGCGGGAACGACGCGAGTGCCGAGAATCCGCTATCGCAACAGTACGCGCCGCTGCAGCAGTTCTTTGCCGATCTGGACAGTGACACTGTGGCTGACTACAACTGGATCACGCCCAACCAATTCAACGATCAGCACAGCACGCTCAACGGGGGATACAAAGGGCTGACCGGCGATCCGGCGAAAATCCTGCAGGGAGACGATTTCCTGAGGCAGGTGGTTCCCGTGATCATGGCGTCACATGCTTACATAGATAATGGGGCGATCATCATCTGGTGGGATGAATCAGAGAAGTCGAGCTCGACAGAAACCACGGCAGATGACTTCAGTCACACAATCGGCGAGATCGTCATCTCCAAGCACGCTCACAAGAACGTGAACGGCCTTCCGTATGCCAGCCCGGTCAATTTCACACACTCCTCCGATTTGCGCACCATGCAGGAGATCTTCCACGTCGGACCGCCGTTCCTGGGTGATGCCGCCAACGCCAACGATCTTTCTGACTTGTTCCAGCCGGGCGCGATCCCGAAGAAGTAAGGAAACTCGCAGAGCCACTGCCATAACTGCACAGGGCTTTGACGGCGCAGAGATCGAAAGAACCAACGATCTCTGCGCCTTATTATTTAGGAGACCGGAATTCTTCGCTGGCACCGACTCATGATCGCGCTTGAGCGAATCACATCGCAGAATGCTCTCGTCTTCAAAGCGGTTCGACTTCGTGCGCTGCAGGACACGCCGAGCGCCTTCGGTTCGACGTATG
>Ga0210399_10001133_pt1 | contig 20863 bp, 14 predicted proteins | sample IncBWC14MmetaG_FD_150865 | JGI IMG/M metagenome (GOLD analysis project Ga0210399, IMG submission 150865) | Forest soil microbial communities from Barre Woods Harvard Forest LTER site, Petersham, Massachusetts, United States - Inc-BW-C-14-M | ecosystem: Environmental > Terrestrial > Soil >... | reverse complement strand
TTCGCTGGAAGCCAGCTGTGCCGAAATGCGCCGGGAGACCGCGCTGGGGCATGCCCCCCAGGAAAGACAGCGGGATATCATGAAATTCATCACTACCAACGGTGAATCCCTGGCCCGCGTGGCCACCAGCGGCCTGCACCTCACGGATGACCTGAAAGCCCGTGTCCTGAGCACCTTTTTGACGCTTATGAATCTCCGGGAGAACCTCGACAGGGCTTCCATGCGCACGCCAGCCGGCCGGAGTGGCATCTTCCGTTAATGCAGTTCACGCACCGATATATTTGGCGTAAAGCGAACGCGCGATCGCGGGGTCTTTCGTGCCTTTCAGGATCGCCCGGCCGTCGCTGAAGATGGTCATCTCGTAAGGGGCCACCTGGAATCGCAGCAGGAAGCCGTTCTGGCGTACGCCCGGAATGCTGGAAGCAAGCCGCTGCTGAAGAGCCGGCAGATCCAGATGGCGGCCCCGCTCATGAATTTGTACAGAGTCGCGCCCGCACATGGTGATATGCGGCTGGGCCTGGCCCTCCAGATACGGAAATTCGCGCAGGGCACACGCACGGCAGCGGGGATTCCGCTCGGGCTGAACGGATTGGAAACGGCCCGTCCAGACGTTGCACGAAAGCAGCCGGCCATGCAATTGGCTTTCGTTGCCGGAGAGCAGCTTCAAAGCCTCCGCCGCTTCAAGCGACGCAATCAGATTCACGACCGGCCCCAGAACGCCGACCGTGTCGCACGTTTCTTCCAGGCCAGGCGCGCCGCCGGTTTCGAGCAGGCAGGCAAGACAAGCGGTGTGCTGCGGCCGAACTGTAAAGGTCAGGCCATAGCTGGCAACCGCAGCAGCGTAGACCCAGGGAGTCCCCGATTGGACGGCAAAATCGTTGACCAAAAACCGCGTTTCAAAATTGTCCGTGCCATCAAGAATCAGCGGAAACCCGGCCAGCAATTCCTCCGCGTTCCGGGAATTAAGATCCGCCACAACTCCTTCAATCTGGACGTCCGAATTCAGCGCACGAAGTTTGCGCTCCGCGGCGACCGCCTTGGGCAGCGCGTCCCGTGCGTCGGCCTCGTCAAAAAGAATCTGACGCTGCAGGTTGGACGTTTCCACGAAATCTCGGTCCAGGATGCGAATCCGGCCTACGCCCGCGCGGACCAGCAGATTCGCCACCGCCGCGCCGATGGCCCCGCAGCCGACCATCACAGCACTCGAAGCGGCCAGGCGTTCCTGTCCTTCCAGCCCAATCCCAGCGAACAACATCTGACGGGAGTACTTTTCGTTAAGCGAAGGAGTCACGTAAAATGGATTCCTAGCACCGCAGGTTCTTTTCCTCTTCATCATAGCGCCAAAGTGGCCCGGGGAGGCAACGCGCCTGTGCTACGCTTCGTCTGTGTTATTGAGCGCATGAAATGCCGCTGGAACAATGGGTTGCGGGCGATTGTCCTTCTGGGTCTGGCTCTGGGAGGAGCACGAGCGCACGCCCAGACTCCCGAGCAATCCCAGGCCGACAAACCAGCGGAACCCAAGTTGGCCAGCGTGCGCGTGGTTACCGAAGACGGCAAAGTGCTGCAGGCTCAACTCCAAGCCTTGCCGATCCATGTTGGCGAGCCTTTGCGGCCCGAGCAGGTCGCCGACAGCATCCGCATCCTCTATCAAACAGGGAATTACGCGGATTTGCGGGCCGTCGTCTATCCGGAGGGCGACGGGGCCCGGCTTGATTTTGTTGCCCGTGAGAATCTTTACTTCAATCAGATCTTGATCAAGGGACTCACGCCCCCGCCCACCGAGGCCTCCGCCGTCGCCGCCATGCAGCTTTCCCTCGGGCAAACCTACCACGAGCAGAATGTGAAGGACGCGGTGGAGCGCTTGCGCGACGCCCTCCGCGATGAAGGTCTGTACCGGGCAAAGATCAGTGTGGAGGAGCATCCTTTCCCCGAAACACACCAACTGGATGTAATTGTGAATCTGGATCCCGGGCCCCGGGTCCGCACCAAAAAGATCGATTTAATCAACAACACCGAATATAGGGACGCCGAGCTCCTCGCCAGATTCAAGCTCAGGCCCGGAAGCCCGCTGACGATAGCCAAAGTACAATCGGGCACCGAGCGTATCCGAAAATTTCTGGAAAAAAGGGGCCACCTCAGCGCTCGTGTTTCGGTCCGCAGAGGCGAGCTGGATGCGGCAACCAACACGATTCCTCTGACGCTTGAAGTTTCGGAAGGCCCGCGAGTACGCGTGGCTCTGGTCGGCGCCAAATTCTCTGGCCGCGACTTGAAGAAGATGATTCCTGTCTATCAGGAAGGTTCCGTCGACACGGACCTTCTGGAAGAGGGCCGGCGGAATATTCGAGAACGCATGGAGAGAGACGGCTACTTCGACGCAAGAGTGGACTACGCCGTGGCGGCACGCGATGTCGAGGGCGCAAAATCCGGGAAAAAGGGCTCGGAGGAGATCATTACCTACACGGTACAGCGGGGATCCAAACATCAGCTTTCGCGCATCGAATTTAATGGGAACCGCTACTTCAGCACGGACCTCCTTAAGAGCCGGCTGACAATTTCAACCGTTAGCCTTTTCACCCGGCCGCATTTCAGCCGGCGGCTGATGGAGGCTGACGCCCTCTCGATGAAGAATCTGTACATTTCGAACGGATTTCTTTCGGCAAAAGTGGATGGGCAGGTGGAGGAGGTCAACAAGAAAAAGGGAGGCGATCTGATCGTTCACTTCAACATTGAAGAGGGAAAGCAGACCCTGGTCTCCAGCCTGCAGGTGGAAGGCATCCACGCCCTGCCCGAGAAAGAGATTCGCGAGGTTTTAGGATCGCTGCCGGGACAGCCCTTTTCCGACATCAACGTTTCGAGCGATCGCGATAACGTCCTGGCGCTCTATTACAACCAGGGCTTCCCGCAGGCGACGTTTTCCTACACCGCGGAGCCGGATGCTTCCCCGGAAGCACAAGTCGCCGTCGCCAAAGAAAACACGCAAGCGGAAAAGCTGACAGGCGAGGCCCGCAAGTACGTGATCGAACGCGCGGAACCTGTAAAGCTCGTCTATAAAATTGAGGAAGGCCCGCGTATCTCCGTAAAGCGAATCTTTCTCAGCGGCTATAACCACACCCGCCAGCGGGTGATCCGCCGTGAGGTCAAGGTGAAGCCCGGCGCGCCCCTGCGCGAAGGAGATGTCGTCGAGTCCCAGCAGAAGCTGTACAACCTGGGAGTCTTCAATCGCGTCACCATCGAGCCGCAAAACGCAAATGGCACCGACCCCGAAAAAGACATTGTGGTTCAGGTCGAGGAAGCCAAGCGCTACACCATCGCCTACGGCGGCGGTTTCGAAGTGCAGCGCCTGGCCAGCACCACCGATCCCACCGGCGGAGAAATCCAGGCCGCGCCGCGCGGCATTTTCGAAATTTCGAAACAGAATGTCACCGGCCGCGCCGATACCCTCGCCCTGAAACTCCGCGGCAGTACCATTCAGGGGCGCGCGCTGCTTGCTTATACCGCGCCCAATACATTCAATATTTCGCAACTGAGCTTGCAAGCGAATGCCTACGTTGAAAAAACACAGGACATCAACACCTTCAGCCAGACACGCTACGAAGGCAACATTCAGCTCACCGACCGGGTCACATCCCGTTCCTCCCTCCTGTTCCGCTATGTATTCCGTAAAGTTACCGTCAGCAACCTGAACATTCCAGCGGAAGAGGTGCCGCTTTTCAACCAGCCGACGCTGGTTTCTCTGTTCGGCGCAACGTATGTTCGCGATTACCGCGATAACCCAGCGGACGCTACGAAAGGCTCCTTCAACACGGTGGATGTCAGCGCCGCGGGCACGACCATCGGCTCGAGCGCCAGCTTCCTGCACTATTCTGTGCAGAATTCTACCTACACCCCGCTCTCACGAAACTGGAATTTTGCTCGAGCTCTCCGTATCGGCATTCTGCAGCCCTTTGGCAACACCGTTTCCCTGAGCTTTCCTGCGCCCACGATAGCTCCGCTGCCGCAGGTAATCCCGCTCCCGGAAAGGCTCTTTGCGGGAGGCGGCACCTCAATCCGAGGGTTCGCGCTCAACCAGGCGGGTCCGCGCGATGCGCTGACAGGATTCCCGGTGGGCGGCCAGGCGCTCGTAATTCTCAACCAGGAAATACGTTTCCCGTTGAAGCTGCCGATTGTCGGCACAAAGCTCGGCGGCGCGCTTTTCTATGACGCAGGAAACGTCTATAGCCGGGCGAGCCGCGTAACTCTGCGATGGTCGCCTCCGAAGCCCGTTTTCGTGGCTGCGATTCCGGGCCAGCCGCCGGGGCCATTCAACCCAACGCGCTGCGTTGCCAACTGCACGAATGAGCTGAACTATTTCTCCCACACCGTCGGCTTCGGGCTGCGCTACGCAACACCCATCGGCCCCATCCGCATTGACATGGGCTATCAACTGAATCCCGCCGAATTTGTCATTCCTTGCCAGAACACCCGGGTGTTCTGCCAGCAAGGGACGCACCTGCAGAAGTTTCAGATATTTTTCAACCTGGGCTCCAGCTTCTGATGCGTAAATGGATCACATTTACGGCGATGTTCATCGGCCTGCTGCCGACGCTGGGCCGCAATCTGGCACAGGAGGTGATTGACCGAATTGTCGCCAGAGTCGAAACCGACATCATCCTGCTAAGCGACGTCCGCCAACTCAATCGCTACCAGGTTTTTTTAGATGGGAAAGCCCAAAGCGACGCGGACATCCTGAACCGCCTAATCGACCAGTGGATCGTCCGCAGCGAAGCCAATGTCGCCCGGTTTCCCCAGCCTTCGGATGACGATGTGAACCGCAGCATCGAACGCTTGAAGCGTTCTTTTTCTTCGCCCGAGGAATTTCAGGAACGCCAAAAGCAAAGCGGCATATCCGATGACGAAATTCGCCGGTTCGTCCGCGTGCAGCTCTATCTGAGCAATTACCTGGACAGCCGCTTCCGCCCCGCAATCCAGGTCGATGAGAAAGCCATCGACGAGTTTTACAAGACCCGCGTTGTGCCGCGGGCGGAATCGCGCGGGCAGACTCCCCCGACGCTCGAAAATGCCCGGGACTTCATCCAGGAAGCCCTGGTCCAACGGGCCATTAACGAACAAGCCGACCGCTGGCTCAAGGAAAGCCGCACGCGTGTCCGGGTTGAGATTATGCTGGACGAGAAGCCCAAATGACGAAGGAATCTCGCCGCAAAAAGATTCTTTGGCTCGAGCACCTCTTCTGGATGCTTGGCGCCTGGACTCTGTTCGGAGTGGCGCTCGCCGTCATCGGGCTGGGCAGTGGTCTGTTGAATCCTGTCTTGCGCCACTTGCTGGTCAACCGCCTGCAGAATCTGACCGGAAGCCGCGTGGAAGTTCGCACGGTTTCCGTCGGATGGTTTTCGCTGAACGCAAACGTAAACGGCCTGGTGATTCACGGCAAAGAGCCACCAAGTACGGAACCTCTCCTCAGCGCGGAGCAAGCCAGAATCGGTTTGCGCATTGATTCCTTCTGGGGCCGCCGCGTTTCCTTGAATGATTTGGTCCTGGTGCAACCCAGGGTTCACCTGCGCGTGGAGAAAGACGGAAGCAACAATCTTCCTGCCTTCAAGCAGGGCGGTTCCAAGGAACCGCTGCAGCAAACTCTTTTGGATTTGCACGTGCGCCACGTCGAAATCAAGGACGGCTGGTTTCTCTACAACGACTTGCGCTCGCTCGTCGCAGTGGAGGGCGGCGACCTGCGCCTGAATGTCACCTCCGGCGGAACTCCGGAGCATCCGCTTTATCTCGGCTCCCTGGATTGGGATTCCATTCAACTCGCCCGGCGGCGGGATCTGCCGATGCCCGCGAACTTGTCGGCTAAATTTTCCGCGAGCCGCGATGGATTTACAGTGGAACAGGCCGTAGTAGACGTAGGCCGCTCGCACGTAGACCTGCAAGCCGAGACCAAGAATTTCGAATCTCCCGACTGGGCTTACCGCTATCGCGCCTGGCTCGATCTCCTGGATATCCGCGAGGCTTTTCGCACCCCGGAGGTGCCGCTGGGCAGAATTGATCTCCGAGGCGAAGGAACGCTTGCTTCCGGAAAGATCAAGGGGAAAGGTGATTTCGCGGCGGACAACATCGTCCTGAGTTTCGAGGACTTTCACTCCGCAAATTTAACGAGCCGCTCCAGCTACTCGCTCGATCCTGACGGAGTTGTGCTCCCAGACTTCGCGGCCTATGGTCTCGGAGGCAGCGTCAAAGGCCGGGTCACCATGAAGTTCGATGGCCTGAAATTCCGTGGAGAAACCAAAGTCCAGGGCATCCGCCTCGCCGCAGTCACTCCCGCGATCGACCATACTGGCTTTCCCATCGACAGCCTTCACTGGGATTCCGTGATTTATGCCGACACTGTCGAAACCTGGCACGACAATTTCCGCGACTTCGATATTTCCGCACGCATGCGCTGGGACGAGCCTGATGAAACCATGGCCGGCCACGTTCCGGTTACCAGCGAGGCCGTCCTCCGCTACCGCTACACTCCAAACTCTCTGGAGCTCAGCCAGTTTGATTTTGACACCCCCACGTCCCGGGGCAGCTTCACCGGTGTTCTTCATCCAAAAAATACGTCCCTCGATGTGCGCATGGACATTGGCTCGCTGGCTCCCTGGGATGATTTCATCCACGCTCTTTCCGGCGACAAACCCGGCACGCCTGCCGCGAAAATCCTCATTGACGGTTTGCTGCAGTGGAACGGCCGAATTATCGGCCCCTCGGATGGCCCGACGTTCCAGGGACACTTCCACGGCGAGCACGCCCGTTACGACAATTTTGCTCTCGACTCGCTCGACGGTGACATGACCTATTCTCCAAGCGAATTGATCATCTCGCGCGGCCACGCTCGCCGCGGCACGATGGAAGCCGGTGTCGACGGCCAGTTGCAATTGACCGACTGGGAGTTTCGTCCGGAAAATCAATGGGTCAGTGAACTGAGTCTTGAAAAAGTTCCACTGGAATCCTTGGAGCAGCTTGCCGGGAAGAAATATCCGATCCAAGGTTTGCTTACCGGACAATTCCATGGACGGGGAACCCGCGCCGAACCTTCCTTAACGGGCTTGCTGGACGTGGCGGATGCAACCGTGTACACCGTCCCGTTCAACCGCCTCCGCGGCCAATTGACAGTGCTGCCCGATGAGGTACGCCTTTCGAACGCCGAGTTGCGCTTCTTCGGCCCGGGCGCGGAAAAGGCCGGGGGCGCTGGAATCGTCACCGGTTCCGTCGCCTATCGCTATGCCGATGAGTCTTTGAGCACGGATTTAGTCGGGGCATCTCTGCCGCTGGCGAATTTCGGAGGGATCAAAGCCTCGGGCGTTCCCCTCGATGGCCAATTGTCGTTTCGCCTGAAATCCAGCGGCCCGATCCGCGCCCCACTTGCCGACGGTTCCTTCCGCGTGGTCGACCTGCAGGTGGGTTCGGAAGTAATCGGCAGCTTCGGCGGCGATTTGCAATCCGATGGAAAACTCGCACAACTGAAACTCAGCTCCGCCATGAGCGAAGGAGCCATCACTGGCGGAATCACTCTGGGTCTAGCGGATCCGCTGCCGCTCGATGGGAAAATATCCATTCGCAACATCAACCTGGACCCATTCCTGCTTTCCGCTTTGCACCTGGGTAAATTCGGGGGACACGGCGTTGCGGATGGCGATATTACGTTCCAGGGTGAGTTGCAGCGGCCCGAAACCCTGACCCTTGACGGGAATTTCTCCCGGCTGGTGTTCAACTATGGCAACGTGCAGCTTGAAAACAAGGGGCCCATCCATCTCACGTCCACCAAAGACAGCTTGAAAATTCTCAGCCTGGCGCTCAAGGGCACGGACACAAACGCGGAGCTCACGGGCTCCGTTCAATTTACAGGACGCCGCACGGTGGCAATGAAGCTCAACGGTTCCGTGGATCTCCGCCTCCTCAGCGGCTACATGACCAATGTGGACGTGAACGGCCACGCGGACATCAACACCTCGTTTGAGGGCACCCTTGACCGCCCCCGGATTATCGGCCATGTGAAGTTGAACAACGCTTCCGCGCGCTCGGCGGATTTCCCCACTGGCTTGAGTAATGTAAAGGGCGACCTGGTCTTCGATGCCAACCGCCTCTTTTTCGACAATGTTACGGCCGAGGCGGGCGGTGGCCTGATTTCGCTCTCGGGCTCAGCCAACTATTCAGAAAAGCCGTTCCGCTACGATGTCACCGCGAAGACCGATCGCATCCGCGTCCGCTATCCGGAGGGGATGAGCTGGCTCGTCGGCGGATCGCTGCGTCTCTCCGGAACTCCGGATGGCGGGCTCCTCTCGGGGAAGGTTCAGGTTCAGCGCGTCACTCTGAACGCGGGCATCGAAGCAGTCGGTTCCCTGACCTCCAGCTCCAGCAGCGCCAGCACAACTTCGAATTTTCTGCGCAACCTACAGCTCGACGTGGAAGGCAGCTCCACCCCTGACACGCGGCTGGAATGGCCGGGAGCGCATCTCGAAGCGGAATCAAGTCTCCGTGCCCGGGGCACTGCCGAACATCCGATTCTTTTGGGACACATCCACGTGCTGTCGGGTGATCTCTACTTCCACGATAACCGTTACAAGGTTGCGCGCGGCGATCTGAATTTTGCCAACCCGTTCCGCATGGATCCGGTGATCAACTTCGAAGCCACCACTAACATCCAGCAATACGAGATCACTCTCAATTTCACCGGGCAGGCTAGCAAGATGAGCTTGTCTTATCGCTCGGATCCACCATTGCCCGGAAACGACATCGTCACCCTCCTGGCCCTGGGTCAGACGACTTCGGAGGCCACCATCCACGGAGGTGTCACCGGACAGGCTGGCGCGGGCGCTAGCAGCGGCGCCACGGCATTGCTCTCAGAAGCAATTTCCAGCCAGTTGGGCGGCCGCGTGGAACGCTTGTTTGGAATCACCAGATTCCGCGTCGATCCTGGCCTCGCCGGCTTTGGCTCTACGACCTCCAGCCAGAACGTCGGCGCGCGCGTAACCGTCGAGCAGCAGGTTACCCGCGATCTGACGGTAACCTACGTCTCCAACGTGAGCTCCTCCCAGCAACAGGTGATCCAGGTGGAGTACAACTTGAACCGGAATATTTCGATTGTCGGGTTGCGCGATCAGAACGGCACGTTCGGCGTGGACATCAAGTTCAAGAAGCGTTTTCCGTAGCGAACTTCACAGGGAAAATTCGTCGAGACAAACTACTGAGGTTCCTGCTGCTGCGCCGATTGCTGCATTCCGTCCACCTGCTGTGCGTGGCGCGGCTGAAATCGCTTGGCAGGGGTGGCGAGCCGGGCATTTTGTCCAACGCCAGGATTGTCCTGCTTGGCTGCTTGCAATGCTTCCCTGGCTGCTTTTCCGGACGAGAGGCGGATCGATTCCTGGATTTCACGGCCAATCTTGGGCGACTCTAGGGCAACTTTTTGCCCCAGCGGCGAGCCGTAAAATTGCAGCAAGCCTTTGATCTCTTCACCGGAGTAGTGCTTGTCGTAAACGGAAATCAGCTGCTCCGTGACCGCGTCCACATCAAATTTTTTTTCGTATCCGGTGATCACCGCATTGACGAAGGTCTGTCCCTGCTGGTTATTCGGCACCGTTTCTAGCAGCTTTTCGCGGTATTGCTCGGCCGCGCGGGTCATGGAGTCCTGCACCTGGTCGCGCGCGCCAACCAACTCGAGCAGCGAACGGATGTCCGCTTCCTTCGCCGGATCGATGGCGCCAACCGCGAGTTCGCCGCTTTGTGCGCCGGAAGAAGCTTGCGGAGCGGCCTGGACCTCCGCAAGTGAGCCACCCTGGATGGCTACAAGAAATGTGCCAATGTAAATCAGAATCAGTGCCAGAACCGCCTTCATAACTTCCTCCACATCTTTGCCAGGACCTTCCCGAATGCCCGGATCCGTTACCGCAATAGGAAGTCTAGAGAAGCGATATGTTCCTGACGCCTGCTCTGAAGTCCAGAATTGTTGCGTACGCTACTGACCCTCCGTGCAGGTGGTGGCTCACCTGGAAACGCGCAACTATGGCAGAGTGGAGCCTGCGGAATTGCTCCTCCGCATGATTTGGCGATTCGCAAGCTTGCGCAGGTTCAGATGGCTTCTTTTCCCCAAGGCGACGGCTCAACCAACAAATTCGCGGAAGACCGCCGGCTGATGGTGGAAACCCAGATCCGAAAACGCGGCGTCACCGACGAACGCGTGCTCCGGGCGATGGCCACGGTGCCGCGTCACAAATTTGTCCCGGCATCCTGGATCAATCACGCGTATGCGGACGAACCACTTCCCATCGGCCACGGACAGACCATTTCGCAGCCTTACATCGTTGCCGCCATGGTGGTTTCACTGGTGCTCACCGGTTCGGAAAACGTCCTGGAGATTGGAACCGGCTGCGGCTATCAGGCAGCCATCGTGTCGGTGCTGGCCAGAGAAGTCCACAGCGTCGAACTCCTGCCTGATCTCGCACAATCGGCCGCCGAGCGCGTCCATCGTCTCGGCTATGCCAACGTACATGTTCATTCCGGCGACGGCACGCTCGGTTGGCCGGAGTTCAGCCCGTACGATGCGATTCTCATTGCAGCCGCCGCGCCCTCGGTTCCTGAACCCCTCTTGCGGCAACTTGCCGAAGGCGGCCGACTGATCGCGCCGGTGGGCGAAGAAGACAAACAGGAATTGCAGCTAGTCACAAAGCGGGAAGGAAAATTGCTTTTCAAACAAGGCGGGCCCTGCCGGTTTGTGCCGTTGATAGGTGAGCACGGGTGGAGGAAATAGGCGTTTACTTTGCATCATAAAGTACTTGACATAGCTTCCTCCTTCTCCTATCCTTCCCTCGTGCCTATCCCCCGCTCCAACCGCGTTCCGCTTCCTCGGCCCATCCCCATCGATGCCCGGGCCGCCGATCACCTGCGCTACATCCGCGAAACCATGGAGAACGCCGCGGAATTCACGGCTGTTCCCGGGTGGGGTGGTGTGGCTATGGGCGCCACAGCCCTCGCTGCCGCGTTTCTCGCCTCGCTTCAGGCTTCACCCCGCGCGTGGCTCACCGTGTGGCTGGCGGAAGTGTTTGTAGCCTTGGCCATTGCAGCTCCCGCGGCTGCCACCAAGGCAAGGCGCGCCAACTCTTCTCTCTTCAGTGGCCCGGGCCGCAAATTCGCTCTCAGCTTCGCGCCTCCTATCATCGTTGGGGGATTACTCACCCTGGCCTTGTTCCAGTCCGGCGCCTTTGCTGTTCTTCCGGGCGTCTGGCTGCTGCTTTATGGCACGGCAATCGTTACCGGGGGGGCATTCTCCGTCCGGGCCGTGCCCATCATGGGGATGTGCCTGATGGCCCTTGGCGCGGCGGCGCTGTTCGCTCCAGCGTCGTGGGGCAACCTGTTTATGGCCGCCGGGTTTGGCCTGGTGCAGATTGCTTTTGGCGTCTGGATCGCTTTGCGGTACGGGGGATAATCGAGTAAGTTTTTCGAAGGAAAGGAACTCATGGCAAAGTCGTCCACAGTCCGGCAGGAACGCTCGCAACGCGAAGAAGGCCCCTCGCCCCTTCGCAGCGCCGCGTCGCAGCCTGTCTCCGTGCCGCTGGACCGGTTGATACATGAACGGATCCGCCTGGGCATCGTCAGCGCCCTGGCGGTAAATCGCACGTTGACGTTCAACGAGCTCAAGGCGTTGCTGAAAACCACCGACGGGAATCTCAGCGTCCATGCAAGGAAGCTCGAAGAGGCCGACTACATCCTGTGCACGAAGTCGTTCGACGGCCGCCTGCCCAAAACCGAATACCGGCTGGCCCCTGCGGGACGCAGGGCGCTGGAGCGGTACCTGGATCACATGGAGGCGTTGATTCGCGTGACCCGCGAGAAGTGAAAATTTTTTGTCCCTGTACTTTGCAATGCAAAGCACATTATGTTAGTCGGCGGCGAAGAAAGAACCATGCTCGTGCATAATCCTGTTTTGGAAAAAGCTGTCGTGCAGCATCATCCTGCTCTCCCTTCGGCCGCTTCCCAGCTGCACGTCGCGATCATCTGCGACGGCAATGGCCGGTGGGCCACTTCCCGCGCCCTGCCTCGCTCTGCCGGCCATCGCGCCGGCGCGGAGGCCGCCCGCCGGGTCATTCGCAGCGCGCCGCACCTCGGCATTCACACGCTCACGCTGTTTGCACTCTCCTCCGCAAACTGGGCGCGGCCCGCAGCCGAAGTCGCCGCCATTCTCCAGATTCTCCAGGAATATCTTCTCGCCGAAACTTCCCACTGCCTCGATGAAGAGATTCGCCTGAACATCATCGGCCGCCGCGACCGCTTCCCTGCCAATCTGCGTGAAACCATCGCCGATTCCGAGGCGCTCACCGCCAACGGCAGGAAACTCCACCTGAGGCTGGCCATCGACTATTCCGCGCGCCACACAATTTTCCAAGCCGCTAGCAAGTTCTACAAAGTCACCGACCTCTCGAGCGAGGCGTTCGGCAACATCCTTGCCGAAGTCCAGCGCGGCGGTTCCACCGACGTCGACCTTCTGATTCGCACCGGCGGCGAGCAACGTCTTTCCGATTTTCTGCTATGGGAATGCGCGTTTGCCGAATTCTGCTTTCTTCCCAAGCGGTGGCCCGATTTCACGCCCAAAGACCTGCGGGACATGGTCAAAGAGTTCGAGCAGCGCGAACGGACACGCGGCGGCCTGCCTCGCGAAGCCGCGCTTTGAATAATAGAAACCTCACCCTCGACAATACCAACGGCCAGATCACGGTAGGTTCGGTGAAGGGAGATGCCATCGTCCGAGCCAGCTTTGCTGCGTTGCGCTAGCGAACCTTCCGGCGTTCGCGATCCATGGCGAAGGCGCGGTGGAGCACCCGCGTGGCTGTCGCTGTCAGATGAAATTTTTCTAATTCGTCTTCCGTGGCATACGCAATGTCCGTAACGTCGCTTCCCGCCTGTGCCTCGCCCGCCAACCGCTCGCACAGATAGTCCACGATTACGTAATGATATTTGGGGCGATCCCTGTTTCCCGGATCGGGAGCCGCCGGATCGAGAAATATGCGGTCGAAAGCCTCAATCATGTCCAACACTTCCACTTCGAGCCCCGTTTCCTCCAGCAATTCCCGTGCTACGCCTTCCTGCAAAGACTCTCCCAATTCCAGCGTCCCGCCCGGGATCGACCATTGGCCTATTAGCGGCTCGCTGCCTCGCTTGATCAGCAAGGCACGCCCATTGTCAATCACCACCCCGCCAACGCCCACCACCGGCCGATCCGGGTACTCTCTCGCCATGGCCTGTTATTCTTTCATCGAAGGTGTTGAGTTACACTGAATAGCCGGTGAATGAGCCTCGACTGAAGGTCCATACGCCGGGTATATAATACGCCGGTTGGTGGGTCCTGGGATTTCAAGCTGCACCGGCTGAAAATCGAATCGGAGGATGGAGACGTGCTCCGTTGCCCTGAATGTTCCGCTGAAATCGATGTGGACGAAGACGAAGTGGAAGAGGGAGAAATCCTGAGCTGTCCGGAGTGCGAGTGCGAACTGGAAGTTTCGCAGACGCATCCCGTCGCGCTGAACCCCATTTCCGATGACCTCGACGAGGAAGAAGACGAAGAAGATGAGGACGAAGAAGACGACGAGGACGATGACGAATTTGATGAGAACGGCGATCTTCTGGAGGAAGAGGACGACGAAGATGACGAGGAAGACGAAGACGAGTGAACGAACTTCCTCCGTCTCAAGGAGCATCCTCGTAATTCCTGGAATCCATCTAACCTGACGTGAACCCTCCCCGGCTCAACTTTCCGCGCACGCGCTTCCTGACGGCAATATTTTTTCTCGCCAGCTTTGTTTTGCCTTGCGTTTCCGCAGCTCAGCAACCCGTTCCGCCGTCCTCGCCCACAGCCCCGCAAGCCCCTTCTGCCGCTCCTCCGGCGGCGCCCACGCAGGAAAGCTCCAGCTCCAGCAAGCACAAAAGCAGGATTCCGCCCTTTCTGATTATCGGGACGGTTTTCAATGAGCACGCCCTCGCGTTCCCCGGCGTCCAGGTGAAAATCCGGCGTAAAGGGGAAAAAAAGTTTCGCTATGACACCTACACAAATTCCCGAGGCGAATTTGCCATTCGGGTTCCCGACGGCATCGAATATGAAGTAGTCATTCACCAGAAGAACTACCAGGACCAATCGCAAGTTGTTGCCGCTAACATGGCGGATGTTCAGAAGCGCTTGACGTTCAAGCTGGAAAGCATCAAGCCAGCGAAGGCAGGAGAACCCAAATGAAATACGCGCGAACCCTGGCCGGTATTTTCAGCCTGCTCTTCCTCTTCGTGTTCGCCGCCGCTGCACAGGATTCCAAGAAGGAAGCACAGCTACGCACGGTGCATGGCGTCGTCACCGATAAATCCGAAAATCCTTTGCCAAACAGCGTAGTGTTCCTGAAAAACCTCAGGACCAACGCGGTTCGCAGCAATTTTGCCGACACCGAAGGGAATTATCGCTTCAGCGGCCTCGACCCAAATGCCGACTATGAAGTCCATGCCGAATTTGAGGGAGCGAAGTCTCCCGTGCGCAATGTTTCCTCTCTGGATAGCCGCAAGGAGATGGTAGTCAACCTGAAAATTGACCGGAAGAAAAGCTGAGAAGCAAGCCTTCGATTTGAAGAATCTGAATCCATAAGTGCTTTTATTTGAGCAACATTTGCTTTCACGAAACACTTTGCGACTCTCTTTAGCGATGTCCAGAGTTCCTTCTGTTACCATCAATGTGAGCGTGTTTCGCAATCCGCCTGACGTAAAGTCGTTGAGACAGTCTTAAACAATTCTCTGTCCGGCCTTGGGGGGCTCGGGCTATGAATTGCAGGTCCGAGGGTTTCGCCGCCGCAAACTCAGTACTTCTCGTCTGGCGGCCGTGGGAAAAGCGAAGCAATAAATCGAAATCGAGTCGTCGGGGATTGCAAGGAGAAGGTTCTCCGCCAACGGATGCGGCTCCCCCCGAATAAACTGAAAGAAAGGTTTTCCAAGTCTTTGCATGAGCCGGAACAATAATCCAGTCCCCTCTCTGTTTTTCCAGCCCGGAAACAGCCCTCTTACCAGCAACATATGGCGCAACACCTGGGCCTGGTTTTCGCCATCGGCCGTCGTGGCCGTCCTCTTGTTCGCGATTTCCTGCGCGTTCGCGCAGGATGCCGCTCCCCAAAAAGCAAGCGCTCTGGCCGGCTCTATCCACGGAACCATCTCGACGATGCAGGATAATGTCCTTTCCGGCGTTGCCGGAATTTCGGTGAAGCTCTCCGGTGATCCGCTTCATGGCACTCCGCTGGGCGCCGACACGGATGAACATGGCGGATACGAGTTCAAGAACCTCGAACCGGGTACATACACCATTTCCATCAACCTGCAAGGATTCAAATCCATCACGAAGTCAGTGGTACTTAGCCCCAAACAGCAACTCGTTCAGGATTTCACTCTCGAGCTCGATGTGATTTCCGAAAAGGTGGAAGTGAAGGAGACCGCCGCCTCCATCGCTACGGAGACTGCCGCCCCTCCGCCGGCCACCGTTACAAACGCCGAAATCATCTCCATCCCCACGCCGCAGGAAAAGGTGAAAGACATCCTTCCGTTTACCCCCGGAGTGATCAAGACACTGGACAGCAAGCTGACCTTCAAGGGTGCCGACGAAAATCAGAGCTTGTTGCTTGTCAATTCCGCGCGGACCACCGATCCAGTCACTGGCAGTTTTGGCGTTCCCATTCCCACCGATGCCGTCGAATCTTTCGCCGTTTACAAGACTCCCTACGATTCCAGCCTGGGCAGTTTCTCGGGCGGCTTGACAACCATCGAAACCAGGCCCCCGGATGACCAGTACAGCTTCAAACTGAGAGGGATCGTTCCTTCCGTTCTTGGGAAAAATGGCAGCATGGTCGGGATCGCAGAAGCCATTCCCGGCGTCTCTTTCGATGCGCCGCTCATCCCCCACAAACTTCTGCTCTCGGAATCCTTCCAGTACGAAATGAAGAAGACGACGGTGGAGGGTCTCCCTTGGCCGCACGACATCAGCAAGCGTCAGGGATTTAATTCCTTCTCGACCCTCGAAGCGATTCTTGCGCCCAACCATGTGCTCACCTTGACCGTAAACGCGTTCCCGCTGCGCCAGCAGCACGTGGATATCAGCGCGCTCGTCCCGCTCGGCGCGTCAAACGACCTCGACCAAAGCGGCATCGCCATCGGTCTTAACGACAAATATCAACTCAGCTCTGGCGCCATTCTTGCTGTCGTAGCGCAATACATGCGCTTTGACAGCAACGCGCACGGCCAGGGCCCTGAAGACATGCTCATCACGCCGCAGGGATACGGCGGTAACTATTTCAATCAGTGGTCGCGCAGGGGAAAGGAGTTTCAGGCCGTTCCTTCGTTCCAGTTCCCTAAAGTCCACTGGCACGGCGAACACGAAATCCGCGTGGGCGCGGACATTGACTACCGCTCATTCTTCGGCACCACGTTATCGCACTCGATCCAGATTCTCCGTTTGGACAATTCGCTGGCACAACAGATCACCTTCGGCGCCGCGCCCTCCCAATCTCCATCTGACAGCTCCGTCGCCGAGTTCCTCCAGGATCACTGGGTTCTGGATTCCCACTGGAGCGTTGATCTCGGCGCGCGAATCTCCACGGAGACCACCGGCTGGCCCTTCGCGATTGCACCCCGCGCCGGCGTCGCTTACTCCCCGGGAAAAAGCGGCAAGACCGTGATTCGGGCGGGCTCCGGCATTTTCTTTGGAGTGCTGCCGCTGCTCGCCGCCAATTTCGCGGCAAATCCGAGCCGCACCATCACCACGTTTGACATCACCGGCCTGCCGATCGGCACGCCCATCACGTACACAAACGCTTTCGTCGCAAATTTGAATCCGCTCACCGCGTCCGCCTTGCCCAGTAAGCCGAGCACCACGCCACGGGACGTCACCTGGAATGGCCAAATCGAGCACGAGCTCCACAAAAATCTGCAACTGCGCGTCGGCTATCTCGACAGCCACGCAACGTATCTTTTCACGGTGAATCCGTTTACCTCGGCGCTGGGCGGCCAGTCCTTTGAGGGACTAACGAACACCGGCTCTTCCCACTATCGCGAGATGGAAGCCTCGGCTCATTACTCGTTGCGGGAACACGATCAGGTGAACGTCTCCTACATCTGGAGCCGTGCGCGCGGAGATTTGAACAGTCTTTCGAATGTCTACATCCCCTTCGCTGCCCCGGTGATTCGTCCCAATGAATACGGCATCCTGTCGTCGGACATTCCGAATCGCGTTGTCGGTTGGGGAATCTTCGCTCTGCCCCGGAAGTTTACGTTCAGTCCGCTCGTGGACGTTCACTCCGGCTTCCCCTTCTCTCCGATTGATGTTCAGCAGCAGTATGTAGGCACGCCCAACGGGAAGCGCTTCCCGGAATATTTTTCACTGGACCTGAAACTTTATCGCCAGTTTCGTGTGCCTTTCCTCGGAAACAGGGGCGGCAAGGTGCACCACGTCCGGCTCGGGGTCTACACGCTCAACGTAACCAATCACGGCAACTTCAACGCCGTCTACAACAATGTCGCCTCGCCGAATTTCGGCCAGTTTGTCGGCTTCCTCTATCGCCACGAAGGTGCCGTCATCGATTTTGTTGACTAAAGCGCGCGGGCGGACAGTGGACGCCATACCCGCATCGCCCGCGGCACCACCGCAATTTCAACCGGCGTCAAACCGATGATTTCTCCATCCGCTTGAAACGAGCACGGCCGCTCCGTTTCAATTCGCGCCCGCGTCACGCGATGCCTTTGGATGCGACGCGTGCGAATCTCGCCGCTGATTGCCATGCGCGGCAGCATCGTGGCAATTTCAAGCGCGCTGAGATTTTCAAGCAGCACCAGGTCGAGCCGCCCGTCCTCCAGATTTGCCTCCGGCACCAGCCGCAAGCCTCCCCCATAGCTTGGTGTATTCAGAATCCCCAGCACCAGTGCCAAGCCTTGCAGCGAAGTTTGTTCGGAACCCTCCAGGAAAACACGTACACGGACTCCGCGGAATTTTCCAAGTGCGCGAATAGCCGAAAGCAGATACCGGCTCCGTCCCCGCATCTTGCGGTAAACCCCACTTGCAAACAGCGCCGCCTCCGCGTCCAGCCCGACGCCTCCTCCGCCCATGTACAGGCGTTCCACTCCGTCGGCAGTGCGCACACGCGCCGCATCCAGCGGGACGGCTTCCCCCCACGTCAGGATCATCTCCGCGGCTCGAACCGGATCCAGCGGCAATCCCAACGCCGACGCCAGATCGTTTCCTCCTCCAGCCGGCAACACCCCAATGGAAACGTCAGTATTTCCGGCCACGGCGTTCAACAGCGCCTGAAACGTGCCGTCTCCTCCCAGTGCGAATATCCGTGCGCGCCCCGTCGCAGCTTCATCGTGCGCAATTTGCACGAATTCCGCGAGACTCTCCGCGCTTCGAAATTCTGCGCTCCAATGCTTTTCCGAAGCAAATGCCTTCAGACGAGGCAGAGCTTCACGCCCAAGCCCGCCGCCCGCCGTCGGGTTTGCCAGGATTAAGTCCGGAACCTGCGACGAAAAAGAGGAAAGAGTGGACACTGGTCCGCTATGCTGCCGGAGCCCGCAGAAACTGTCAATCGAGTTACCAGAGCAGTTTGAGCGCGAACTGCACCTGCCGCGCCGATGTGGACGTGCTGGTGATCGCGCCCGCTGTGGGAGACAATCCGCTCGAGTTGGTTGTGGCTGGCGGCGTGAACACGATGAGATTTGGCGTGTTGAAATTGGCGCGGTTGAGCAGATTGAAAATTTCCGCGCGAAATTGGAGATTCAGGCTCTCGCGAATCCTCGTGTTTTTCAAGACAGAGAAATCCCACGTCGCGAGTCCTGGTCCGATATACGTATCCCTTCCCACGTTGCCGTAAAAACCGCTCAACGAAGGAGGCGCAATGAAAGCGTTAGGATTGAACCACTGATTCGGATTGCCAAGAACCACGGAACCCTTGAAATTCGGATTCAGGAATGGCCGGACAGGATTGCGCGTGTCGCCGTTGTTGGATGGGTTGTAGCTGAGCTGCGGAGTGAACGGGAATCCGGACTGCGCCGTGACGATGCTGGATAGCGACCAGCCGCTCACCATCGCGTCGCGCCAGCCTTCCACATTGCGCGCAAAAGACTGTCCGCGGCCAAACGGCAATTCATAAAGTACGTTGACCACGCCAATGTTTCTCGCGTCATACGTCGCAAGTCCCTTGTCCGCCGCCAGATTAAATGGATTCGACACCAGCCCGGGAGCGTTGCCCGCTGTCGTCTGGTTCAGCGAATCGCCATCATCCAGCGCTTTCGAATATGTGTAGACCCCACGCATGGAAAGTCCGTGGCTGAATCGTCGCCGCAGGTCTACCTGCAAAGCATGATACGAACTGTTGCCAACGGAGAACCACGTCCAGGTATTGGCAATGGAAGGATTAGCCCTGGGAGTAGCAGGAGAAACGAATGGGATGTAGTAAGCCCCAGCCGGAACGGGGGCGCCGGCCAGCGGCGAGTTTGGAGCTCCATTTGGCAAATTGATCGGAAAGCCGAGTGTGGGCCCGTTCGTCGGAGTTACGGGCTTGCTCGCGTCATACGTGGGATAAACCGCCGGGCAAGGAGAAGCCGGACAAATCACCGGGAATGGCTCGTTGGCGTCGATGCCGATCAGTTCGTGGTAGCCATGTGACCCAACGTAGCCGATCGTCAAAACCGTGTTCGGCGAAAGTTCCCGGTCCACGCGAAGCGACCAGGAAATGAGCGTCGGCGTTTTCATGTCCGGCTGAACCCCGCCGGGCACAAGCTTCGCTCCCGCCGGCACTGGGGCTACAGGGTTCACGGGGAAGGAAGAAACCTTGAAGTTCGCAATGCTGTAGGTCGGATTGAACGGAGCATTCTGATCGGCGCGATAACCCAGCGCGTCCTGCAGATCGTTATACATCCCGAATCCCGCGCGAAGCACGGTCTTGCGGCCGAACGGGCTCCACGCAATGCCTATGCGGGGCTGCGGCAGAAACGTCGCATTGTTCGTGATGAACAGCGAGCCTCCGATTCGCGGGGTGCTGGAAATCACTCCGTTTGTGAAGGTGTAATTGGCGGCGTGATCGTGGGCTTCGTTCCATCCCGTCGAAAATTCGCCGCGAAATCCAAGCGAAATCGTCAGTTTGGAACTAACCCGGAAAACGTCCTCGGCATAGAACGCGCCGAACAGCGACCTCCAGTACATTTTCGTCGGCGCTGGATCAAACAAAAAGGAAGAGGTGTTTCCCTGTAGGAATGTAACCAGGCTTGCAAATGTCGCCTGCCCATACTGGCTGAGCGCGATGATCTCGTTCGATTGGAACCGCTGGAACCACACGCCAAAACTCAATTGGTGGCGCCCTCTTGTCATCGTTACGCGGTCCTCATACGTGAACAAATTTCGCGCAATATGCAGATTGCTGCCGTTGTTGCTCCCCGCCAGCCCGATCGAAGCCTGCGGGTTGGACGCTGCGCTGCCGCCCACCACCACCGCGCCCACAGGATGTCCGGTAAGAAATCCCGGAACGCCGGCTGCGGGAGTGCCCGGTGTGGGTTCCCCGGTGAAAAAATAGCCCGCGCGCGAAAATCCAAATCGCGCGGTATTCAGCAGTGAAGGCGAAAAAATGTGAGTCTCCTCAAGGCTCAGCACCTGCTCGCGCAAATTGAGGATGTCTGAACCGAACGGGTTGACGGGCGTAGCCGTTACGTCGCCGCCATCGTCGACGGTGTAAACTCCGGCGAGCGAATCTTTTTGCGAAAAAATGTGATCCATTCGCACCGTTCCAAAATCTTCGCGAATCGTTTGCAGAGGGCTGCTGAAGACCGTTGCAATTCC
>Ga0210399_10001131_pt1 | contig 20866 bp, 17 predicted proteins | sample IncBWC14MmetaG_FD_150865 | JGI IMG/M metagenome (GOLD analysis project Ga0210399, IMG submission 150865) | Forest soil microbial communities from Barre Woods Harvard Forest LTER site, Petersham, Massachusetts, United States - Inc-BW-C-14-M | ecosystem: Environmental > Terrestrial > Soil >... | reverse complement strand
AATGGTCCAGCAACGAGTGCTTCAGGCTGCCAAAGAACGATTTCTATTCCAGGTAACGCAGCCAGCGAAGGATTTTCTGCTCCGCGAAGGGACCAACATGCAATACGGCGCGCGGCATTTGAAGCGTGCGATCGAGCGCTATTTGACCTGTCCCTTGGCGAGTTTGCTTGCAACTGAACAGGTGCGATTGGACGACGTAATTTCAATCGATTGGGACGGCAAAGAGAACAGCCTTAAGTTCTGGAGAGAGGACGTCGGAGCTCTCTCGCCAGTATGTTCGCAGGTGCCGGAGCCAATCGCTCAGGCCGCTGTCGCCGGTTCCGATAGTCGCGGGCTTACTTTGCCAGCTCTAAAAATCGAGATTGCGGAAAATCCATTGGCCGACGGAAATGTCAGTACTGCCATCCATAAACAAAGTAGACAGCGCGCAATTGTGGACCAACCAAAACCGAAGACACAAGTCGAGCGCGCCCTCGTTATTTCGAGCCCTCATTCATGATCGGCCGGGAAGCGCTTGTTAGGCGGCATGGTTACAACGCCACTTTTCAGCGGCACGCCGGCTCTGAATCTGAAGAAGGATGCGAGGAAACCACTAAGGGAAATGTCGCCTAATAATCTTACCTGGTCGTGGGAGCGATCCGGAATTTGATCCTACGTCATAAGGAGACCAGCCTGTGAAACGGATTCGTCAATTGTGTGCGCCTATCAGTCATTTAAGAAATGTGTTGATTGTCGTCTGCATTCTCATCTTCGCTGGCTCTACCGGCAACGCGCAATCTTTTATACCCGCGACGCTGCCATCAGAGAGCAACGAGAAGCACGTGATCTCTGTGACCTCGGAACTCGTTGTTCTCCCCGTGAACGTGACAGACACAAATGGAAATTTTGTTTCCGGCCTGACCGAGAATGATTTCCGCGTCTATGAGGAAAAACGGCTCCAAGATCTTGCGCTGTTTCAACGAGAAGATGCCCCCGTGAGTGTAGGCCTAGTCGTAGACCACAGCGGCAGCATGGAACTCAAGCTCCCAAATGTGATTACTGCTATTTCGTCGTTTGCACACTCTGGCAATCCCGAAGACGAAATGTTTGTTGTGGATTTTAACGACAATGTTGTGATCGAGCCTCTGGATGGAAAGCCATTCACAAACAGTTCCGTAGAACTCGGAAAGGCGGTTGATGCCGTTTCCGCGCACGGTCGGACGGCCTTGTATGATGCCGTGGCGGAAGGGCTAAATCATCTTCAATTGAGTCATTTGCAGAGAAAAGCCCTGATTGTAATCAGTGATGGAGGGGATAACGCCAGCCATTCCAAGCGGTCCGACATTCTAGCGCTCGCCCGGCAATCACAAGTGATGATCTACTCCATAGTATTAGAAGACGAGTTTACGAAGGAACAAGATCCTAGCCTGCTTCGCCAATTGTCAGAGGATACAGGTGGTGTTGCTTTTTTCCCCGAATCTCAACAATCGGTCGTTGATTCGTCTGCGCAAATTGCTGCGGATCTTCGAGAGCAGTACGTCCTTGGATTTGTGCCTGAAAAGCATGCGAGTGGAAGCTTGTTTCACAAGGTTCGGGTCAAGGTGACTACACCCAAAAATGTAAAATTGCACATCCGAACACGAGCTGGCTACTCCCTCGCGAGCGAGAGAGCGGCCCTTGCCGAGGTGAAAGAGAATACTGCTATGACTTCATTCTCTCGCGGCGCAAATAAAACGAATTTGCGGTAATCCATCTCTAAATATTTCTATTCCTTTTGAGTAACTGACTTCGTATTTGCTAAGTCCAGTCTTCGCGCTGTCAGACAACCGATAGGGCCCCTTAATAATGAATCACCTGACATCCCAGCGACACGAATTCAATCCTTCGGGCAGCCGCATCCGGCACTAGTTCGTTTGGCTCTGGATCCATGTGAACGGAGGATAATCTGTCCTGCTCTAATTCGCTGTCGGGGGCGATGATGTGAACTCCTGAAGCCTTCAATTCGTGTACCAATCTGGTAATCTGGGTGGGCCTACCGTTCGAGTCGGATAGTGCATCCACGCCCCGTCCTCGCACGATTAAGGTTACATCGGCCAAGTCTCCAGAGGCTTTTGCCACTTTCACATCGGAGAGGCACAGTTCGACTTCTCGAAGATGTTCGAATCCGGTTGTCAAAATGAAAACCAGTCCGACATGAGGATTGCGTGCTTGTTCAGGTGCGTTCACAACCGAATTCAAGGTCTCAGTCGGCGCTCCCACAAGGCTGCCAATACGATTAGCGAATAGAACGGCAATGACCACTAGAAGGTCGAAGGCGACCATGGCAATAAGTCGGCCATGCTTCCAAATGTTCATGTCCGGCTCCTTTTCGCTGGCAACCGTCGGCGTAATCGTTTGTGTGATGTGACATGCAGTGACAGTGTCTAACGATGTGCGCGCAGCCGAATCACAACCGCAAAGCCATGTGAAACCCAGGAGGTCATTAAGGCGATTGCAACCGTGTCGGTGACCCTCCGCCCAGATGGCCCTCTCCCGAACGCGGCCCCAATCGCCTTAATGACCCCTTGAAGTATCGTGACAAATCTGAATCGATGTGCCAGCAGCGGCGCTGACTCTGAGTGCATTTGCGCAATATTTGAGGAATTGTGCGCGGCCGCCTCAAGCGGCATCGAGGAAATTACAACGTTCGAAATACACAGGAACAAGAGCACTGATAAGACCCCCAGTAAGATGACGAGAATCATGTTCTGCTCTTCCTTTACTGAATTGAGTCGACCGACGTCAGGTAAAACAAAAAATCTCATTTTCCTAGATGTATTCGGCCTGTATTAAGTCCGAACCCATTCTCTCCTTGTTTGTAAGCATGAAAAAACTGTTAGAAGTGACAGCTTGGAGTATTTGGCTCAGGGCAATGACTTTTGGATCGGCGAGTCCTGACGGGGGAGAGACGCGAGTCACTTTGAGTGCTGGCGTGCTCGCAGCGCTTGGATGAAAGCAGGCTGAGGCATATCGAGTGTCTAAGGGTGCGGAGCGCAGTCTGATTCTCGTTGCAGGTCGTGAATCATCCAAGTGAGGCAGTACTGCCTTGGGTGCCCACCCTATTGCCAACGATCGATTCTCATAACTAGGGTACGCAGGCAGCGTTCCAACCGTCGCTCACTCGAATCGATCTGTTAGTTTTACCAGTAACGTGCCTTTTGCGAATCCACTATAAGATTTGAAGAATCCCCTATCGGGAGGCCCCTCCCAAACGCTTGCATCCCCATTATCCTGCAGGCCGGTACTTCCGATAGGGTCCCACCATCTCTGAAGCAAGAATATGAGAATAGACTGAGCCTTCGTTGTTGATCGCCAACTCGCCCAAGTTGCCAGGGCCTAGATAGCAGGGTGAGGAATTTCGATTGGAATAGTGAACGTACGCGCGACGGAACTCTTATCGCGGTTGCGCCGATGTCAAACAAAAAAGCGGCGTGACCTACGATTTCGGTCAGAAGGATCCACCCTCATTCGTTGGGAATATACTCGCATCTTGAAATCCCGGATATTAGATGGTACGCGTCCCCCAGTGTGGGCCTTAGACAATATCTGCTTAACTCCCAATTCAATTCTGAACGATTAATCTTATCCGGCTCAAGAAGTCTCTTGTTCCTCTTTGCTCCGGGGCAAGGACTCTATTGATGCCAATCCGATATTGTCACCATGGGGATTGATCGCACTGAGGTGCATGCTACCAAAGACCTGAAGCAGCAGTGGTGCATGGAATCAATTGTATTTATCAATGTTGTAATATAAATATATAGTTAATTAGAGCTCGTGGAGCCGTGTTGGATTGCCAAGACTCACTACGCTTGGGACGTCCCCCACCATGCGTAAGCTGTAGCAGGCGCTAAAGAGTTTGATGGAATGAGTCGATAAATCCATAAAGGTGTTCGTAGTTCCAATGCCAGATGAATTTGCGCATTATTGTCGCTGACGACAGCCTGAGTTTCCTGGAAAAGTTGGTCTCAATCTTAGAGGTTGAGTTCGACGTCGTAAAGACCGCTAGGGATGGCAAATCATCTCTGGATATTATTATTGACTGCCAACCAGATGTTGTTGTCTTGGACCTCGAAATGCCCGGTCTTAATGGGATCGAGATCACAAGGGAACTGATCAAGTATAGTCCAAGGCCCGCTATAGTGATTTGCTCCGTGGAACGCGATCTGGAAATTGTTGAGGCCGCGCTAAAAGCTGGCGCGCTAGGATATGTCTTCAAAGCGCGGGCGGCAAGAGACTTAAATGTAGCAGTCAAATCGGTTGCCCGCGGCCAATCCTTTGTTTCGAAGGATTGAATTTCTCCTGTGACTCCAAGGCACTGTTACCTCAGAGCCTTTCATGATTCTCAACGCAACGCTTTAAGTTAAAGCCATCGGACAACCGCTCCGCAGCTTTTACGCCGTGGGAATCTAATAGGCCTTCCAATCACCTATGCAATACACCCTACTATTTATTGTTGATGAACCGGGCGAGCACCCTACATTGTGAAAACAGTCCAGGCATATTGCCATTTTTTATTCCCTGTCGGTGAGAACCTGATCCTTCAACAATCCCGCACTGACGAATTGATTGCCTTGAACGACGGCTTCCACAGCCGCTAATAAATCGCTTCCGGCTTTTGGTTTGGCAACATAACCCATTGCTCCCAATCTGAGAGCACATTGCACTACATCTGGAGACGATTCTTGGCTTAGAAAGACGATTTTGGACTTGAAGGCGAGCTTGCAGATTCTTCTGGCGGCTTCGATTCCATTCAGGTGTGGGAGCCCGATGTCTAACAATACGAGGTCTGGTTGGAGTTCTTCAGCTTTGTGGACCGCTTCCAGTCCATTTGAGGCCTCGCCAATGACCTGCAATTCCGCTCTCTTTTTCAACATCGAACATATGAAATCCCGGAACGGCGCGTTGTCATCCACCACAAGAATCCGGACCCGTGATTCGCTTGGTTTATTGGCGATGCAAAAAGTAACCACACATGCTGCTTAGCAAGGCGGATGCCAAAAGCGAGGAAACGATGACCACCCGAAGTCTCGTCGATTCAGCCAATTACATTTACACATGGCCATGCATTCGACACGAGTCGGGCGGACATGGTTTAAATCAACCACAACCTGCTTACTTTCAACCACCACTCCTGCTTCTAGGGAACTTGTCGGAACGAAGGATCACAATGCGGAAACCGGCGGCGAAGTACTGTCCGACTCGCCAAACCTGAAGGGATCGCCCCTTTTGAACACAAATATTTTCTTCTAAGTGTGCCCATGCGCAACGACTTAGCCCTCCCTCCGCGCTAATCTCCCTATGTAAGGACATGATGGAAATCGTCGTCGAATGAAAACCGCCATAAAAATTGTTGGGACTCCTATTCTTTTCCTAGTCGTTTTCGTTTGTGGATTACCTGCTCTCGCAATGGAATCCCCCACCTCGGCACAAAGTACCGAGCCATCGGTAGCGCAAACTAACCTGCTGCAACTTGGCTCCCAACTGCAATTCACTAGCTTCGATTGTTCTCATCTGGTTCATTCGTTGTATGAGCGCGTGGGCCTGCACTACCAGTATGCGACCTCCCGCGCTCTTTATCGTGGAATAGAAGAATTCGAGCGCGTTCAGCAGCCAGAGTCTGGGGATGTGGTGGTCTGGCGCGGTCACATGGGAATCGTAGTCGATCCTTCGCAGCACAGTTTCCTGAGCGCCTTGAGAACTCGTGTGAAGATCTCATCTTACATTTCTGAATATTGGAAACATCGTGGATCCCCTCGCTTCTTCAGATTTGCCCTTTCGGCCGAAAGACCAGAAGGATTGGGCCGGATAGGTGCACCCATTCCGAAGACAACTTTGCCGCGCATTCTGAACTGAGTGCCAGTTTCACCCTCAAGTGTAATTAAGGTAGGCCGAGTAAATAATCGCACTCTTACTTACTGACTTCATGCAACCTAGGGTGCTGTTCTAGTGCGTTTCAAAGAACGCGCATAACCACCGCCCAGAGTCGTGCGCAGGTTCAAATCTTGCTGGGAGCTGTGAAGAAAGTCGGAGAGAGCGACCAGGAAGGAATTCCTGTTTAGAAAATTGGAGAACGTCGCCTGTACAAATTCATGTTTTGTCTTGGAAGCTCGGTCTGATCAGCCCGCAGTATGGAGCCATTGCGATTGACCTAACATCAAGACGGCTCTCCCCGCACTGAAACGGGGAGAGCCGTGACAATCCTCCGTACGCATCGGGAAAACTAAATCATTCATCCTGATCAATTACAGAACGGTCAGGTTTTGCCCGCTGCCACAAGATGTTCGAATCCGGCGCGTTGTTCGGATAGTACCGTTCCGATTCCTTATTAGACGGGAGAAAGAGGATATCGACACGACGATTGTAAGCGAGCCACGAAGCGTGCGTATTCTTCAGATGGGCTTCGGGTGGCGGATTTGGGTTGCTCGCTTGCAGTTGGTCGACGGTGTTCTGATCGAGAGGTTTATCCAAGCCATAGGACGTCACTTCGATCTTTGCGTCGGAAATACCCTTCGCAACGAGAAAGTCCTTGACACTTTGCCCGCGTCGTTCAGACAAGGATTCGTTATACTTCTGAGGACCTCGATCATCCGCATAGGCGGCAACAGAAAGTTTCGCATCCGGATCGTACACCAGATACTTTGTGAATCCGTCAGCAAGAGTGGTCAAAGCATCTTTCTGGCTCTTCAGCAATCCAACCGTCTGATCATTCTTTTCCGGGTAGTCGGAGGGAAAGAATATGCTATTCAACAATACTGCCGGAATTGGTTCGATGCTACCCGTGAGATGAATGGCAACAGTCTTGGTCTCTGACCCGCCACACACATTAGTCGCGTTCAAACTGTAACTGAGAGTCTGATCGACGGGGCCATCCGTCGATTGAGTCGGAACAAGCGGAACAGTTCGAGATCCGCTGGAATCTACCGACCCAAACGGATCGACGGAAACCGAGTTGACATTGGACGTCGACCAATTCACAGTCCCACTTTCTTGCGTGAGGACCTTGTCGCCTATCCTTCGATACTGAGCCTCAGCAGGCGAAGCTTGAATCTGAGCAACTACAACTGGGTTCACGTCCACAGTGGCGCTTGCTTTGACCACGCCGCCCGGTCCAGAAGCCGTGAGTTCGTAGGCAGTCGTTTTCCTTGGCGATACCTTTCTTTCGCCACTCGCTGGTACCGGACTCATCCCACTGATATCGCTGTCGACTGTCTCAAGTGACGCCCATTTCAATTCGCTGGGCTGGTTGCAATCGATCCTTGTGGGTGTGGCGCTAATCGATCCACTCACTGGCGCAATGACAACCGAGGCACTCGCTAGTCCAGCTTTAAAGCGGGGCATCTCGCCTAGTTCTCCTCCGCGAGGCCAGTCCGTGGTCCGTATCTTTCCATTATTTATATTAATTATCACTCTCTGGTTGGCAGCAACGGGAACCGCTCCAGACCAAACCGTCTGGCCGTTCCTTGTAACAGTGACATCATGTGTCCGCACAGGAACAATTAATTCCTGCTTCCACAAGATATCTTGATTGAACTCGTCAACATGCCCCACAAAGTAGCCCTCCGATTTACCGTTCAAGAGCACGGCATAATCGCCTCGAGTCATGGTCCCCACTTCAATTTGAATCCGTCCCCACGGCCCGGAAACTTTGGCGCCGTCCGTCTCGAGGTTTACTTTAACTTTAGTGGTTGCACCCGAAACGATCGAAACATCCTGGCGGAAGGCCTTGAAACCGTAATTTGCAACGCTTACAGTGTGTTTCCCTTCGCCGAGCCGGATAGATTGATTGCCAGGCCCTATCGCTTTGTCATCCACAAAAGTGTAGGCCTCCGGGAGCGTGACATACACTTTTAGTTTTCCTGCCTTCGGTTCCTGCGCTTGAACTGCTGAAGAAAGCGAGGAAAGCAAGGTGGCAGTGCCCAGGACCGCCAAGAAGCTTTTGAACCACTTAGCCTGATAACTCATTTTTGGAACCCCCCCGTTAGATCACCTAGGGTGACCGTCCAGAGTCAAAGTATTCGCGTACCTCTCTGTTTGGAACTGGTAAAAGTTACAGCTCATCAGGCAGCACTTGCGATGCGCACGGCAGATTGTGCAATTCGAAGTTACGAGGCAAGGCGTATATGCACTCTCTGAAACCAATGGGTGGAGAGACACAAATGCGCCCGCGACAGCTTCGCGAACAGCAAGTACAGGTTCTTCCGCTGGGCGGGGCTCGATGACATAGCTGAATGATCTGGATTCGAACAACGCCCAGAAGAAAGCTGGATCGTCTGGGATCGTCAAGAAATCGATCTTCGCTGTAAGACCAAAACAGGAGAAGTTTCAGAGCAACCTTCACGTTAATCAAGAGGGGCAGACGTATGTCGATGATTAAGCGAACCCGGCACGCTGACGGCTTGCAACGAGGTTCATATTTGTCTTGTACTGCGGCTCAGATTTTGGAATCCACTCAAGAGTCAGCAGGTGAGCGTCCCTGGAATGTGATTCCTAGGATGGATTCAAAACTCCCGCGTTGGTCTAGCGTCACATCACAGCAAATAGGACAGATTGCCATTTCAAAGTTTTCGGTGGAATAAATGGCAATGAGCGCAGTGCACTGGGGACAGTGCCACAGTGTTTGTTTCAACTCTTGCCTGCCAGCGATTGTTTCTGCTCGAATCTCGTGCATGCAGACTCCTATCGCGCGTATCCAAGCGCTCCTCGCACCAGATGTTTGTGAGTTCCAGTCCATCGTCTGAAATCGTGCGGTTCAATTCGCATTGTCCTCTAGCCACTGTTCATTTGCTTTTTATCGGGCGATCGCTCTTGTCAGCACAACGAAGCCTCTCTCGCTCGGGCGATATTCCCCCTCAAAATAAATTGTTGTCATCGAAGAGACACAGAAATCTTTCGTAAGGACAGATGACACATGTTCAGTGTATTCATCTCGTGCTGTTCATTTCACGAAATTCGGCTTTGTACGTCATTGCTCTCGTTTCAAACAGTTCTGCCTGAGCTTTTCGGTTTGTTTTCGAAAGTAGAGCTGCATAAATATTTAGGACTCGGATCAGGTCCGGATAATCGGGTGATGAAGATCTTCCAAGGATATCCAGGGCATGTTGGCAATCGGACTCTGCCTCCTCATATACGCCGCGCTTCATGTAAAGAGTCGCCCGTGTTGCATACACTAGTGCAACATCGGGGTGGTCCGGTCCCAGACTGTTTTGCATGGCGTCCAACGACATTTTTAGAAGTGGCTCCGCCCGGGCGAGCTTGTCTTCTTCAATGTACAGAGACCCCAAGTTGTGCAGTTCCCGCGCAACATTCGGATTGTCAGTTCCGAAGTGTTTCTCCATGATCTCTTCGGCACGCTGGTAAGATTGCTCGGCCTTTAGGTACTCGCGCTGTTTTCTGTAGATACTCCCTAAATTGTTGAGGCTTTCGGACACCTCAATGCTGTCAGGCCCAAGCGACTCCTCGCGGATCGTCAAAGCGCGCTGATCGAGCGACTCAACCTTCGAGTATTTGCCTTCCAGAAAATATAGTTCGGCCAAGTAGTTCAGGCTCGCGGCCACGTCGGGATGCTTGGGTCCGAGCGTCTTCTCGCGGATTGCCAGCGCATGCTCGTAGAGCGGCTTGGCTTTCGAATACTTCCCTTCTGATTCATAAAGGCTCGCCCAATTGCTGAGAACTGTGGCAAATTCAGGATCTTGAGAATCGCCGGACTTTTCCAGGATGGCCATTGCCCGTTCAAAGATGGGTTCAGCCTCAGAAAACTTGGCTTGCTCAAGGTAGATCAATCCCAGGTTATTGAGACTTATAGCCAGATCCCTAGGTTCCGGTCCGTGCCCTTTCTCCTGGCTCACCAATGCAGTTTGAAAGAGTGACTCGGCCTGGGAATATTTGCCCGCAACAAAGTACAGCGACCCCAGATTGCTCAAGATGGAACTTCCTTGCGCATCCTCGGGCATATTCAGTTTCGCCCGAATGTCCAAGGCGCTCTTATAGAGTGACTCCGCGTCGGAATATCTGCCTTTTCTAAAATAGAGAACCCCCAAGTTACTGAGGATAGTGGCTGCCAGTGCATCCTCCTGACCAGATGTGATCTTTCGAATGGAAAGAGCTTGCAGATACAAATTTTCCGCATCTGAATATTTGCCTTGTTGCATATAGAGTGCGGCAAGGTTGTTGAGGGGGAGAATGACGCGCGGATCGTCTGCATCTGCTTGTTTAACGTCGCTGATGGCTGCGAGGTAATCGTGTTGCGCCTCGGCATAGCGCCCTTGCGAGTATGCCTGACGACCCGCTTCATTCTCAGCTTCCCAAGAGGATAGTTGACTGGAGGCCGAACTAGCCCAGAAAACTATAAACATCAGGACTATAGACAAGCGAACAGGCAAGTTCGTCACAGCATTCTCCAAACCACTTCGTCATTTTCAGCGTTCCGAAGTAGGTCTCTTGAAACTATTTATGTTTCCCATGCCACCCTGATGAGCAGGGTTCGCAAATAACGAGCCAAGGTATGCCGCGTTTTAAATATTTAAAACTGTCAAAAGTGTCAGCCCTGAGAAAGGCTGCCATCACGAAGTGCCTTATAGTTTCCGCATGATCCTGTTTTTTCGCGATATTTTGGCATTCCGTTGCGCCAACCCGGAGTTTAAGGATCAGCAAATAGAGGCCGCAGTGCGGTTCAGTATCAAACTGGTAGCCCAAGGCGATTCTGGTCGCGGTAATTTCGCGACGAGAAAATCTGTGAGGCGGATACTAAGGGCGATGGAAGTATCGGCGTTAGTCGGAAGTCGAACAGCAGACTTTAATACAATTCTGGAATCAGCAAGGATTTCAGCGGGGCCCTGTTCGAAAAATAGTGAAACGTCCAATCTTCATTGTCGTTTGCCAAATCGATTCACTTTGCATGACAACCTGTCAATGTTGACAGTTTTCGATTGTTCTGGCCCGCATTAGGATGCAGTCCTCTAGGGAGCAAATAACAAAATATATAAAAGGAGTCCTCAGTGTCCCACCCCACAGCACATCCAGCCGACAAAGGGCCTATAGCGGCGGTCACTCTTTGGAGATGTTCGAAATGCAGTTCATTTATCTCTGTCGAATCAATCGAAGCAGTCTGCGTAACGATCTGTCCGGCCTGTCAGCATGCGCCACTCGACCTATGCGGGAGCTTCAACCACGTTCTGGATCTCCGATCGGCGGATGACACGTGTTGTGATTTTTATCCGGAGGGCTGGTGATCGCAACTACGTAATTTCACAAGAGCTAAAGAGTTTAGTGATATTACTAGGTCACTTAAAGTAGCGACGGCTAACAGGATCTCTACGCCGGCTCCAGAAAAGCGAGCGAATTCTATCTCAAGACCTCGATTCCAATAGGCCTCACATGTGGATCGCGGAAATATTGTTCTAGCTCCATGGCAGGCGGGGAAAATTGACAGGACTAACCCAAATGCCTGGCGGAAGTAACCAAAAATCTCCTCCGTCCACTTGTTTGGATCACAACCTTCGCTTCGTAGGTGACCACGAGCCCGGAATAGGGTAAAGCGTCTAACAATGATTGTAAAATGCTATCTGTTCATTTCAGCAGCGTATTCGAGTACACAGGTCAAATTCAGGCAGACACCTGAAAGAACGATTCTCGAACTCCATCGCGCATTGCTCGAATAACTGCCAGCTCAACATCGGTTGGGTACAACGGAGATGAGATTACTTCAAAATCTCCAAATTCCAATGCTTCCATGTGCTCTGCCCGTTCACCTGGGTGCACAATCACAACGATGTGGGGTCTGCCAAACCCAACTTTGTTAGCCCGCAACAAGTCGCGAAAAGTTCCGTCTGAAAGATTCTCGTCACAGAAGACTAGTTCTATCTTGTGGGAGGAGAGTACTTCCATCGCTTGGCTCAATGTGGAACACGAGAAAACACCGACAGACATGCCATCAAGCATGCGAATCAACGCGTTTCGATTTCTCATCTCTGCACAAGCAACAAGAACGTCCCATCGTCTCAACATATGCGCTCCTCATATATTTCCAGGAGAGAAGTAGCGGCATCTTTTCGCCACCGTTGCGGGAGGACATGTGGTTCCAGAGGGGAATCCATCGTGCCTGCGCCTAACTCCTGCGAAATTGTTATGTAGAACTTTCCGAATTTTGGAATCGTCAACTAAATAGTGTCGACTGGTAGAACTATCGGAAAAATGCGAAAACAAGTTGCCACTACTGAACCTACGCCTCGCCATGTTTGCGGGCGGCAAGAGTGATCATCAAGCGAGTTGTGCCCGTCATGAGCATGCTGATGCCAACTAATGTCCCGATTGCCCAAAAGGAACTCAAAGGCCACTGTCTCCAGATCAGCAGACCCAAGATCAAGGTCCCGATACCATCAAACAGAATCCAACCCGCCCCAACGGATTTGCGGGACCTCACATAACCAAAAAAATCCACTATGGCTTCGGCGATGAAAAAAAATCCGATGGAGAGAGTCAGGCTGGCGACTCCCAGCAGCGGGTGAGCAATAAAATATATTCCGACTCCAAGGTATAGAAGCGCGACGACGGACTTCCATACGATCGTGGGGATACCCCGGGACCGAAAAGCATGGAGAACCTGGATAGCGCTACTCAGAATGAGAAGCCACCCGATAATTAGAACAACTCCGAAGGAAGTCGCGAGTGGCAACCCGATCGCGAGCAGACCAAATATGATCAATAAGAGCGACCAAACGATCGACCATGCAGGGTTTCGGATTGCGATTGCGACGGATGTTGTGCTCATGCTGGCCCCCTCTGCGCCCTGGGAATAGTGATAATTAAAATTACCTCCCGAATAATCGTGAATGTTATATCGCCATGTGCCGTACATAAGTTCCGGGATCGTCATGTCCACGTCATCCTCACAGAAATCTTTCCTCTATCGAAACTGTCAGATTTGCCAGTATTGGGTGGTCACTCCATTTTCTAGGATTCAACAGCGAAGAATGGCACCTGCGAGGTTGCGGCGCCGCTTTCCGCTGACAGCCTGGATATCCCGCGATGTAGACGATCGCCAGAAATCAGGGCTTCATGACTCTTACTCAAAAGCGGGACGTGTTCTCCTAAGTGTTCTTCTCATTCTGGCAACGATGCCCGCGCATGTGGGGGCGGGAGCACAGACCACGCCGTCCTCGGAAAATCAGAACGAGTATGCTCCTCTTATTCCAGAGGAACTCGATGGCCTTGTCGCTCCAATCGCTCTTTATCCAGACGCCTTGGTTACAAGTTCTGGGGGCAGCTACTTTTCCGGATTAGGTGACGGACGCCGATGGCTGGTTGAAGCAAAATTCCAGGCTCGCCGGCGAACCCCTAATGAGGGCAGTAGAGAAAGAATCTTGTGATCCGGCGGTGAAGGCCCTGACCCAGTTTCCTTCAGTGCTCGACGATCTCGCAAAGAATCTCGCCTGGACCTCGGCGCTCGGCGAAGCCGCCGCTACTGCATTCGAAAAGGAATACGGTGATAAGACAGCCGACGTGGCCAAGGCTATGACGAAATTCAACCCCGACGGTACCTGGGCACCCGTGGGTAGCCTAGCTCAAGATTGATTTCCTGGAGAATATGCACTTACCAGCATTTCCACATTCACTTTTCCAGCGCACGTATATGAACCGACCCTTCAAGAAGGCCACCACTGACAATCGTGGTCGATACTTTTCCGATCATGCTTTAGGGGTTGGCCGGTTGGTGATAAGGGCTTTTCCGTGTCAACTTCCGGATGAGAAATTCCTGGAGGAGATTTGCGACAGCAGTTTCGCCAATCTTGAATCCCGCGTTTGTAAATGTTAATTCCACTCTATTGCGACCATTCGCAGGATAATAGAGATTTGAAATCCCGCCCGCGGCAATGCTTCCGAGCATATTCGAATAATTCCCCTGCCAGTGTCCATTGTCGCCTTTGCAAATAAAAGAATTTGCGATCGCATACAGAATCCGCGATCGCGCGCTTCCACTTCCCTTGTAGAAATAGCGCGGGTCTTGTTTCAGGAGCGATGGCAGCATCGCGTCTCCAATGAACGTGCCCGTGATGAGGTCCGCATAGGAGGCACCATAGCGCTTTCCAAACCCTTGTAGGCCTTGCCCATATCCGCTGAAATCATTGTGCGCCTGCTGAGCTCCCGCAATAACACCTGTCAATGCGAAGGTCGCTGGGTCAAATGTGGACTTCCAAGCAAGCTCGAACTTTTGCTTCGGGGTGAGCGGAGCCGCATTGGGGACGTAGCTGACATAGAAATTTGGAATGAAGCTGAGTACCCGCTGCTTCTCTTCCTCCTTGATCTGTTCTTCTGCCACTTCGGACTGGCGGATTGCGACCTGCACATCAATGGATTTGGTGGCGAGTACCAACTCGATTCGCGGGGAATTGAAGTCCTCCCCGGGATGCAGAATTCCAGAGAATGCTTGGGTCGTAAAACCCTCCGCCGCAACTGTGAACTTGAAAGTCCCCGGAGAGAGATTACGAAAGGCGAATTGCCCATCGTCGTCCGAGAGTACCTCCTGGTTTGCGGATGGATCTTCACTTGTGAGTTTCACCCGGGCTCCGGCGACGGCGGCTCCACTTGGATCAACAACTGTTCCAACGATGCTTGCTGACAGTTGACGTGCTTCTGACTCCGGACTTGAGGATGCTCTTGATCCCTGCGAAGACATCTGAGACTGGGCAAGACACAAAGTTGGCGAGCCCCAAAGCAGGACACAAAGTCCTAACCGGCCAAAATTCCTGATGTCATGAATTTTTGGTGGGATAAGCCCTTCCTCTTTATATTCTCCGAGGATTTGAATCTGGTTGGGGCCCATCGGAAGAGCTCGCTAGCAGGATATGGGGTTGCAAGCGCGGTGGCCTCTTCCGATGGGGATTCTTCGAGTTTTATAGTCGAATCCGACAAAGCATGACATTGTCAAAACTACCAGTTAGATTCCTGAGAGCGACAGTTGATGAACTGCTCTGTCCGTCCTTGGAATCTTTGAGCGCAGAGTGAGCCGTAATTAAGCTTCGGCAGGGATTGCATTCAGCCACCTGGAACCGGTCAGCTGTCATTTCTACGAGTTCAGAGACTGCCTTTTTTCTACTAACCTCGTGTTGCTAAAAGTCAAACCGATCAGCGGGATCATTCTTCAAGTTGCCAGCGCGCATTTTGTCAGTGGATTTGGGAATCGTTTCAAGGTGCGAAAGGATGGACATTTGCTTGAATCTACGTGAACCGGTCCTGCCTCGCTTCTTTTTGTCACAGAAGCGCATAACCCGTCTAGGTATTGGCGCTTGCTTACTTTCCCTGGGCTTTCTGCTCTGTTTGCCAACGTGGGTACAGTTCCGCAAACCTGCTTCCGAGCCTGCACCCGCTCAACCCAAGGTTCCCAAGGACGCTCTTGGTCGTACCACACCCCGGGGTACGGTTCTACCCAAGCCGGACGAGAAGCCCATCGGTCGAGTGGCGGCAGCTAAATCGGAATAGAGGAAGAGGAACTCGCCATGACACAAGAAGAGACCCGCTTGCAGGAAGCCCAGAGAGGCGCGCCCAACTGGAGGAAGTGGGGGCCCTACCTCAGCGAGCGCCAGTGGGGAACCGTTCGGGAAGACTATAGCCAGGACGGAAATGCCTGGGACTACTTTACACATGACCAGGCCCGCTCTCGGGCATATCACTGGGGTGAAGATGGCCTCGCCGGTATCAGCGATGACAAGCAGTCGCTTTGCTTTAGCGTGGCCCTATGGAATGGCCGCGACCCAATCCTGAAGGAGCGCCTGTTCGGCCTGACGAACAGCGAAGGCAACCACGGTGAGGACGTTAAGGAATACTACTTCTATCTTGACAACACTCCAACGCATTCTTACATGAAGTACCTGTACAAATATCCCCAGGCAGCATTTCCCTACAATGATCTGATCTCGAACAGCGAACGGCGCAATCGCGGCGACATGGAGTACGAACTACTGGATACGGGCGTCTTCAACGACGATCGATACTTCGATGTTTTTGTGGAGTATGCCAAGATCACCGCGGAGGACATTCTGATCCGGATCAGCGCATGTAATCGTGGCCCGGAGCCGGCCACTTTACACGTCCTGCCAACCCTGTGGTTTCGCAATATTTGGACCTGGTGGCCCGACAAACTCAAGCCGTCCTTGAAGCAAATTAAAGGTAAGAATGGCTACCCTGTAGTGGCAGCCTCAAACACTCAACTGGGTGAGCGCTATCTGTACTGCGAAGGAGACATCCCGCTTTTGTTCACAGAGAATGAGACAAACAACCTGCGGATCTTCGGCACTCCCAATGTCAGCTCCTACGTCAAGGACGGAATCAACGACCGCGTGGTGAACGGAGAGAAAGATACCGTCAACCCGCAGCGCACAGGAACCAAAACTGCAGCGAATTATCGATTGGAAATTGGCGCAGGCGAAACCGGCACGGTCCGACTTCGGCTAAGTGACCTGCCGCCTGCTGCCATGGATGATCCGTTCAAGCACTTCGCTCAAAATATGCAGGCTCGTCAGAGAGAGGCAGACGAGTTCTATAGCGCAGTCATTCCCCAGAATGTCAGTGAAGATGAGGCTCTTGTCATGCGCCAGGCACTTTCAGGGATGTTGTGGTCTAAGCAGTACTTCGGATTCGACGTCGACAAATGGCTTGAGGAACATGGCGTCAATCAAATGCAGCCCGGCCAGAGAGTAATGCGGAACAGTGAGTGGTTCCACATGGTGAATGACCACATCATCTCGATGCCAGACAAGTGGGAATATCCGTGGTTTGCTTCGTGGGACCTGGCGTTCCACGCCATCGCGCTCTCCACCGTCGATGTGGATTTCGCGAAGGAACAGCTCGACCTGATGCTCGGGGAGTTCTTCCTGCATCCGACCGGTCAAATCCCGGCCTGCGAGTGGAACTTCGGCGATGTAAACCCTCCCGTTCATGCTTGGGCCACGATCTTTTTGTATCGGACGGAGCAGGCGCTGAAGGGCAAAGGGGATTTGGAATTTCTCAAGCGGTCTTTTGAGAAACTAACGCTGAATTTCAGCTGGTGGGTGAACCGCAAGGACCGCTTTGGCAAGAATTTGTTTGAAGGTGGTTTCCTGGGACTGGACAATATCGGCGTCTTTGATCGTAGCGCACAACTGCCCACCGGCGGCCATCTCGAGCAGGCTGACGGTACTGCTTGGATGGCTCTGTTCTGTCAGAACATGTTTGAGATTAGCGTCGAGTTGGCAGCCCACGACCCCTTCTTCGAAGCCATGGCCGTAAAGTTTGGAGACCATTTTCTTTGGATTGCGCACGCCTTGAACCAGGTAGGGTCGGGCGGCATGTGGGACGAAGAAGACGGTTTCTACTACGACGTCCTGCGCCTTCCCGATGGTAGCGCCTCTCGGCTCAAGGTCCGCTCCATGGTGGGTTTGTTGCCCCTCTGCGCCACCACCGTAATCGAACCCTGGCAGCGCGATCTGGTCCCCGGCGTGACTAAAATTCTGAGGGAACGCTTGCGACACATGCCCGAGCTGCGCGAGAGCATTCATGCAACTGGCGCAGGACATCTGGGGTATGCAGAGCGAGGTATAGCCGCCCTCGTCAATACCGAACGGTTGCGTCGAATTCTGTCGCGCATGCTCGACGAGAATGAATTCCTGAGTCCCTACGGTATTCGAGCACTCTCCCGCTACCATGCCGAGCATCCTTACGTCTTCAATGTGGGTGGCCAGGACTACCGAGTCAACTATCTCCCGGCAGAATCCGATACGGGTATGTTCGGAGGCAACTCCAACTGGCGGGGACCCGTATGGATGCCAGTGAACGCACTGTTGATTCGCGCCCTGATGTCGTACTACCTCTATTACGGCGACAGCTTTAAAATTGAGTGCCCCACTGGTTCTGGCAAATTGATGACCCTCTTCGAAGTAGCGCGAGAAATTGCAAATCGGCTAACGCGGATCTTCTTGCGCGATAATTCTGGCCGGCGGCCTGTATACGGAAGCACGGAGAAATTCCAGACCGATCCTTACTGGAAAGATTACATTCTGTTCTATGAATACTTCCACGGAGATAACGGTGCGGGCCTCGGGGCTGGCCACCAGACTGGCTGGACTGGCCTTGTTGCGAAGATGATCGAGATATTCGGCCGGATCGACGAGAAACAATTTCTTGCGGCTGGCAAGAGCGGCGCATTTGCCAAGGCGGCGACGAGTAGGGGATGACCCTATCCAATCGTCCGACTTGCATTGAGGAACTGGATTTCGACGGGCTAACCCACATGCGCTCCGGGTTTAGGTCGAATGGTCTGCTGCCAACGGTTCTTGTCAATGAGCATCGGGTGAGAGACGAAAATTCGATCATCCAAACCTGCCGGATGGCCGGGATCAAATCAGTTGCAAGGCGCTTCTTGAGAACGTAGCCAAGAGCCCCGACTAAAAGTGCCACCTCAACAATGACGGGATCTTCGTTCACCGCGAGAAATATCACCTTAGATCTAGAACCGGAATTCTTGAGACAGATGGCAGCTTCCAGACCGTTCAAGACCGCCATGGAGACGTCGAGCACCAATAGATCGGGAGCCAGGCGAACGGTAGCCTCAATCACACGTTCTCCATGTGCGACAATGGCGATTACATCAAACTCATCTTCGAGCAGTCGCGCAACAACCTTAAGCATTTCTTGCTGGTCGTCAGCCAGCTAGATCCTTGTCCTCGGATGTCCCATATACCCCTTCCACAACCGAAATACTGATTTGATTCGCGCTGGCCGCTAACGCCTGCGCGACCGGAATATGAACCCTGATCTCGGTGCCGCCCATCGGCTTTGAAGCAATCGAAATCGTCCCCTTCACCAGACTAACTCGTTCCCGCATGCTGATCAGACCAAGGCCGCCGCCTTTCATGGCCGCATAGGGATCAAAACCAGCACCGGTATCGCGAATGAGGAGCAGGATCGCGCCGGCCGCTCCCCGTAGTTCCACTTTAATATTTCGCGCGCCGCTATACGTAACCGCATTGCGCAAGCCTTCCTGCAGAACACGGAAGAGGCAAAGTGAAATATCTTGAGGCAAGGATTTGGGCACATCGGTGTGCTCAAAATCAATCTCCAGCCCGGTCTGCGCAGTAGTCTCGCTGCAGAGACCCGCCATGGCGGCGACGGCACCCATATAGTCCAGCTTCGAAGAATGTAACCTGTGAGATAACGCGTGGATATCGCTGGATATCTCCGTAGTGCGCGTCAATAGCTGCTCGGTTCGGTCACGAAGCTCCACTGACGATTTGGGACTGACATTCGCGAGTCCTTGCAGCTCGACGGCCAGGAGCGCCAGTCGTTGGCTGATATCATCATGAAGCTCTCTGGCGATGCGGTGACGCTCCTCCTCCTGCGCTTGAATCAAACGGCCGCTCAGCGTGGCGAGAGCTTGCTCAGCTTCTTTGTGGTCCGTAACATCCATAACCGAGCCGATGTAACCGGCAAAAGAACCGTCTGCGTTGAATCTCGGCACACCGATGTCGAGGACCCAGCGAAACTCCCCGTCATGTCTTCGGAGCCGGTATTCCATTGTGAAGCGCTTGCGGCGGTCAAAAGCATCGATATAGGTTTCCATGCACTGCCGCAAATCCGCGGAGAAGACCCCTTCCGCCCAGCCGTTTCCGAGTTCGGCCTCGAGCTCGCGGCCGGTGAAGTCCAGCCAACACTGATTGAAATAGGTGCAAAGCTTGTCCGTCCCGGACATCCAAATCAGTACCGGGGCGGTATTTGCGACTAAGCGAAAACGCTCTTCGCTCTCGCGCCGGCGAGCTTCTGCGTGCTTGCGCCCCAGAGCGTTGGAAAATATCTCCGCCAACATCTTGAGCCGTTGTAGGAAGTCCTCAGACCACACCACTCGACGCGTCGTACTTGCAAACACCATTGCGCCGAAGACTTCGCCACCAACTTCCAAGGGAACCGACGCCCCCGACACGATGTCTCTCGCCCGGAGATACTCCTTTTCGAGGGACGCCTCGTCAGGTAGGGCGTCTATGTCCGAGGTTACAAGCACTTCGCCATGCAGAATGTGGGCGGTCCACCATGGCAACTGGCTGGTCTTCACGACAGCATGAACAGACTGGCTTCGTTGCTTCGTCCAGGCAAAGCTTAAGCTCAACTCTGTCCGGTCCTGTGAAAATTCGTAGAGTGTAATTCGGTCCATTTGGAGCGACGCGCCCATCCGGCCAAGGCTCTCCTCTAGGTTCGAATCTACTCGCTCCTCGGGCAGGCTGAGGAAGGTCGTCGAGAGATCGGAGAGCAGGGTTTCGAACATTAGCCGGTCGACCAGAGATTCTTCGACCTTTCTCCTTCTCGCCCGTTGCCAGAACAGGGCGAGAACGAGAAGCGTCTCGAGGACGAACAGGCAAGTAACGCCGAGGAAGTATTTCCAATAGGATTGCCAAACAGTCGGCTGCCGGTAGAGCACGAGACTGCCGGGCGGGAGGCCGGTTTCTTTGAATCCCAAGCGTCGGAGTGCGCGCCCATCAAACATGTAAACATCGGTGTCCCTTACTATTGGTATGTCAGGTGGCTTTTCCCCTTTAAGAATCCTTACGGCGATCCCACCACAAACATGACCTTCGTCGCCAAAGGGAGTTGCGTAGCCGCCTATTGTCCCCTGGCCAACAAATGTGTCTTGCATGACAAAGACCGGCACGCTCGCGACGCCGAGAACCATCGGAAGTGACTGCGTTTCATCGATGAAATGTGTTCCGGCCGCATCTTGGGAGATCGCGGTATATAGAATAATAGTATGTTCGGGAATTCGCCCCAGTAGTTCGAGGAGTGCGGGCATTTCCGAGTTGGTGAGGTAGGTGAACTCGAGCTCGCACTCATA
>Ga0210399_10001130_pt1 | contig 20874 bp, 25 predicted proteins | sample IncBWC14MmetaG_FD_150865 | JGI IMG/M metagenome (GOLD analysis project Ga0210399, IMG submission 150865) | Forest soil microbial communities from Barre Woods Harvard Forest LTER site, Petersham, Massachusetts, United States - Inc-BW-C-14-M | ecosystem: Environmental > Terrestrial > Soil >... | reverse complement strand
CTTAATTAAATTCAATGGTTTGCGGGCGTAGTTCAATGGTAGAACGGCAGCTTCCCAAGCTGCATACGAGGGTTCGATTCCCTTCGCCCGCTCCAAGAGCACAATTGGCCGCGAAAGCGCGGCGTTCCGGCAACAGGCAGTGCTGACGATTTTGGAAACAAAAAAGATGCGGCCCCCTGGCCGCTCTTTTTCCATCATCCGCGGTGGGTCGGATGGCGATGGTGCACCATGCGGGGCGCCGGGTACGCATTGTACGCGTTGCCGTTCCGCCAGTTGCCATCGGTATAGGGATTGCCGGGGCCCTGGTTCTGACAATTGGCGTTCGGGTAGAACTGCGCGCAATAGCCGGGGTCTTCGATGACTTGCTGCGCCAGCGCGGGCGTCGCGAAAGCTGCCGCAGCAACCGCAACGGCGCCAATCAATGCGAATTTCATCTTTGTCTCCTGTTTAGTGCAATGGTTAGTTCGTGCAACGAGGAGATGGTCACGCAGCTTGTGTTTCGCCAATTGCCGTTTGGTTAGCTCCTGCAAACGTGAAAATTCGTCATCGAGGTTAGGCACGCTTCACATCATGCGCGCGACTGCCCCATTTGACCGGGGCAATCGCATCGCTGCTATGCATCAAGCGCCCGGCGGCACCTGATCCAGAAATCCGGTGATGCTGCGGATCCGGCCCTCCTTCAGCACGGCGAAATCCGTGCCCTTGATCGGGCTGTCGACGCCATCAGGCCCGAGGCCCCAGGAGAACCGGACGTGGTCGCCATACCCGTTGGGTTCGCCGATCAGCCTGAATTTGAAGTCCGGGAAGCGCTGCTGGACGCCGGCGATCAATGCGTCGACGCCCTCAAGGCCGTCGCCGCTCATCAGGGGGTCGACATATTTCGCATCAGTGGTCCAGTTCGCAGCTAGGATCTCGCGGCGGCGGCTCGGCGTGCGCTCGTTCCATAGATCGATGTAGCCGCGGGCAATCGCATTGACGTTGGTCATCACTTTCTCCTTCGATAATGCCGGATGGATCGGCTGATCGACTATCGAAGACTGGCGCGAGCAAATCGATTACCCCAGAGGTCATGGATTTCGAAGGCGCGGATTATGCCGCCCGTTCCGCATCGACTAATGCTTCAGCCGCCTTGAGGATCGCGCCGCCCGGTCCCTTCCGGCCGCCAAGTGTTTGGCTGATGGCATAGGTGCCCTCGACGAGAAGCAGGAGGCCGTCGGCGAGCCGTATGGGCCGGGCGACGCCAAGCGCGCGAGCGATGCCGAGAAGGCGCCGCCGCATCTCTCGCTTGTTGGCCTCTACCACCTGATGCCCGGGATGCGCGGCGTCGGGAAATTCCGCGCAATAATTGATGAAGGGACAGCCGCGATAGCCGGGCTGCGTGGTTCGGTGCGCGAGATAGCTCATGATGGCGCGCAACTGCGCCCGTGGATCGTTGCTGTATCGGCCAAAGCTTTCGTCCCATTGGCGCCAAAAGGATTCGTTGCGTTCCCGCAAGTAGGTGACGATCAAATCGTCCTTTGACGGAAAGTTGCGGTAGAGGCTGATCTTGGCAACGCCGGCCTCTTTGACGATGGTCTCGACCCCGATGGCCCGGATACCCTTCCGGTAGAAAAGGTCGGCGGCCACCTCGAAAATCTTGTCGCGCGCGAGCTTCGTGGCTCCCCGACCCCCGATCTTGCGTTCCGTTCCGGTTTTCATGGTCGAATGGCCTCCCTTCGCTTGACATGTAACCGACCGGTTCGTATCAATCAAGTGATACGAACCGATCAGTTACATCTGCAGGGGAGAGGAGCCGAAGGCCATGAAGCATTTTGTCCTGGAGGGGGAATATCTCGTCCCGTTCGAAGAGCTCAGCGAATTGATCCCCAAGCATCGGGCGTTCCTGCAAAAAGGTTACGATGCCGGACACTTTTTGTGCTCGGGACCGCAGATTCCCGCGGGTGGAGGCTTCCTGATCGCCCGTGCCGAATCGTTGGAAAAATTGCAGGAGCTATTGGCCGAAGAGCCGTTTACCGGCGCGAAGAAAATGCACTTCTCCAGGATCACGGAGTTCAATCCGGTTCAACACCAGCCGGCTTTGAAGGACTGGTTCGCCACATCATTGTGATCACCGCGGGTCTACGGCTCGATCTTGAGCGCAGCCTTCATGTTGGGATGGAAGCGGCAATAATAGTCGATCGTTCCGGCGTTCTTCAAAACCAGCGTCATCGTTGTCTTCGGCGGCATCGTCACGTCGAAGTCGCCGTTGCGCGCCGTGGCGGTATGGGCGAACACGTCCTTGTTCACCCACTCGATGGTGTCGCCGACCTTTGCCGGAGTCTCCGCCGGCGCGATCACCAGGTTTTCCATCGTGATTTGAATGGTCGCCGCATGCCCCGGGACGACCCCGCGAGCGTCAGCGCTGCTACGATCGAAAGGGTCCATCTCGGCGTCATGATAAGGCTCCTTACTTCAATTCGGCGGCGACATGTTCGGCATGCTGCTCGTGGCCCTGAAAGATCTTCAGGCCGGTCTGCAGCAGGCTTTTCAGCTCCGCATTGGTCGCGTTGGGAATGAGCGTCGTCTCCAGCGCGCTATCGACCGCCTTGTGGTAGGCGACCTCGTTGGCGACATAGGCCTTGTCGAATTCCGCGCCCTTGAGCTTGCCGAGCTCGGCGAGTTTTTCCGCGGCGCTCTTCGACAGGGTCTTGCTGGTGTCGTTGTCCGCAGGCGTGACCTTGAGCTTTTTGACCAGGTCCAGCGCCTGCTTGTTCACGGCTTCATGGTCGCGCACCATGTCTTCCGCGAACGCCTTGACCTCCTTGTTGCTGGCCTTGGTCAATGCCTGCTTGGCGGCGGCGATATCGATCACGCCGGCGGTATAGGCGATATGCGCGATTTGCGGGTCGGTCGGCTTGGCGCCTTGCGCCAGCGCCGCACTGCTCAAAAGGCCGATTGCGGCGATCGCCGCGCTTAATCGAATAAACATGGGTTGACACTCCTGTGGCGCCCGGACGCGCATGCGCCGGCGGCTTGTTGGTTGCACAGGGATTGGATGAGGGGAGGGCGCGAAGGTTCCCGAAATAATTAACCGAAGCCCAGCCGCCTCAGCACGACGTCTGTCAGGCGTTCGCAACGCTGGCCGGCAAACGGAAACGCCTCCATCACCACCGGACCGATTTTTTTCTCGACATTGTCGCGCAGCAAGGCGCGGGCGCGGTGCAGCCGCGTCTTCACGGTTTCCGGCCTGATCTTGAGAATCTCCGCGGTCTCCTCGACATTCATGCCTTCGACCACGCGGGTGATGAAGACGAGACGGAATGCCTCGGGCAATTCGTCGATCGCGTGCTCGACGACGTGCTGGATTTCGCGCTGGGCCATGGATTTTTCCGGATCGCTTGCGGCGGAGGAAAGCGGGAACTGGATGATCTGGGCTTCAAGTGTGCCTTCCGGCAGCGAGGACCATTCGACACCGGGCCGTCGGCGGCGCAGCCGGCCCAGCGCCTCGTTCATGGCGATCCGCGACAGCCATGTGGCAAGGCTCGAGTCGCCGCGAAAATCCGCTAGATGCGTAAACGCCCGGACGTAGGTTTCCTGCACGACGTCCTCGGCCTCGCTGTCATTCGCAGGATGCCGCGGGCAAGCCGGTAGAGTCTTCGATTGTTCGCCGTGATGATGGCGCGAACGGCCGCCTCGTCGCGCCCAAGCGCGCGCCGGACCAGCTCGGTGTCGCCGCCGCCGGCGGGAGCAATTTTGGGGACTTTTGCCTGGCGCATGATGGGCCGCCTTCAATGTCGCATGTTACTACTCGTGGGTTGGATGCAGCAAAGCCAAATAGGTTCCCGGCCGACAGCTCCCAATCCCGCCAATCCATCGGGGTAATTGTCCATGTGCACCGTGTAGCCAGCGGAAACCGGTTCTCCCGGAACCGCCGATGACCTAAGCTTGTGACCCAAAGAGAAGCGTTGCTCGCAACAGGGAGGGTATCATGACGGACGACGGGATCTTCTTGCGAAATTCCTGGTATGTCGCGGCCTGGAATCACGAATTGATCGACGGCAGGAAGCTCGCCCGCACCATCCTGGAACGGCCGATCGTGCTCTATCGGGGCGCGAGCGGAAAGGTCGTCGCGCTCGACGATCGCTGTTGCCACCGCGCGGCCCCGCTCTCGATGGGCCGGATCGAAGGTGACGATATCAGGTGCATGTATCACGGCATGAAGTTCGATCCGGGCGGGAAGTGCATCCAGATCCCCGGTCAGGACATGATTCCGCCGAAGCTCGGCGTGCGAAGCTATCCGGTGGTCGAACGTTACAACCTGCTCTTCATCTGGATGGGCGATGTTGAAAAAGCCGATCCCAACCTGATCGTCGATTATCCGCCGCTCGCCGACCCCAAATGGCGCGGCGCTCCCGGTTACATGCACTACAAAGCCAACTGGCTTTTGATCGTCGATAATCTCAGCGACTTTGCCCATCTCGCCTTCGTGCATACCAACACGCTCGGAGGTTCCGAGGAGTATGCCTACAAGACCAAGCCGGTCGCGATCGAAAAACTGGAAGATGGTTTTCGCGTCGAGCGCTGGCACATGGGCGCCGAACCGCCGCCGTATCATCGAAAGGTGATTTCCAACAGAACCGACAAGATCGACCGCCGCAACATCGGCCGAATGCTCATTCCCGGCATCTTCCTGCTCGACACCATGTTTGCGCCCGCGGGAAAGGGTGCGGAGAAGGGCGTTGCGGTCGAGGGCACGCGGCAATATCGCAACGCCCAGTTCATGACGCCGGAGACGCGGAGCTCGACCCATTTCTTCTGGAACTATCTGCACGATTTCGACATCGACAATCCGAACATCTCGCTGTCGCTGCGAAATAGCCTCGAAGAGGCATTCATGGAGGACAAGGCGATCATCGAGGCGCAGCAGAAGGTGTTCGACGCCGACCCGAACTATCAGCTTCTGGCGATCGGCGCGGATGCGGCGCTGACATATTTCCGCTGGGCGCTATCACGGCGGATCGAGGCGGAGCGGAACGCCGCGCGCGCCGCGTGACTTACGGGCCGGCTTTGCCTTAGGCACGGCAAAAAGTTCCCGTCGCCAGCCGGCGTTGTTGCCGGGAACGGGGACGCTGGCGTTCGTCATCAAGCGCGAGGATGAGCCGCGCGAGCGTACGACGATCATCAAGAAAGAGCACGAGGACTGACGAGCGGCCACGGGAGACAACAATCAAGATAGCCCCGCGGTTTTTCGGCGGAGCTTTTTCCGCCTCTCACGCCACCGCCTTCGCCGCCGCGCGCCCGGCGTTCCTCCCCGAGAACAGGCAGCCGCCAAGAAAAGTGCCCTCCAGCGAGCGATAGCCGTGCATGCCGCCGCCGCCGAAACCGGCGGCTTCGCCGGCTGCATAGAGCCCGGGCATGATCTGCCCGTGCTGGCCGAACACCCGGGAGTCCAGATCGGTCTCGAAGCCGCCCAGCGTCTTGCGCGTCAGGATATTGAGTTTTACGGCGATGAGCGGCCCATGCGCGGGATCGAGGATGCGGTGCGGTTTCGCGGTGCGGATCAACCGGTCGCCGATATAGCGGCGCGCATTGTGGATGTTGATCACCTGCGTGTCCTTGACATAAGGATTTTCGATTTCGCGGTCGCGCGCCTCGATCTGCGCCTTCAGATGCTCGAGCCGCAGCAGATTGTCGCCGGCAAGCGCATTCATGGCGCCGACAAGCTCCTCGATTGTGTCGCGCACGATGAAATCCGCGCCATTTTTCTTGAACGCTTCCACTGGCGCCGGCGCGCCCTTGTTGGTGGCGCGCCTGAGAGTCATCCGCCAGCTTTTTCCGGTCAGATCAGGGTTCTGCTCCGAGCCCGACAGCGCGAATTCCTTCTTGATGATGCTTTGCGTGAGCACGAACCACGAATAATCGTAGCCGGTGCTCATGATGTATTGCAGTTGGCCGAGCGTGTCGGAGCCTGGAAACAACGGCGAGGGCAGCCGCTGGCCCTTGGCGTCGAACCACATCGGTGACGGTCCCGGCAGAATGCGGATGCCGTGTCGCGGCCAGATCGGCGACCAGTTCCTTAATCCCTCGACATAGTGCCACATCCGGTCGCGGTTGATCAGCCGCGCGCCGGCGGCCTCGGTAATGCCGATCATCCGGCCGTCGACATGTTCGGGCACCCCGGAGATCAGGCTTTTGGGCGGCTCGCCAAGCCGCAGCGGCCAGTTCTTGCGGACCAGATCGTGATTGCCGCCGATACCGCCGGAGGCGACGACCACAGCCTGGGCGCGAAGCGCGAACTCGCCGACAATATCGCGCGAGGAGCTCTTGCCGCGCTCGACATTGGAAGGTTCGAGGATCGCGCCGGTTACGCCGTCGACGGTGCCGCCTGTGATCGAGAGCGCGTCGACCCGGTGGCGGAAGCGAAAGCTCAGATTGCCATTTGCCTCCGCTTCGCGCGCGCGTCGCTCGAACGGTTCGACAATGCCGGGGCCGGTGCCCCAGGTGACGTGAAAGCGCGGCACCGAATTGCCGTGGCTCATCGCGTCATAGCCGCCGCGCTCGGCCCAGCCGACGATCGGAAAGATCCGATGGCCCATGGCGCGCAGCCAGTCGCGCTTCTCGCCGGCCGCGAACGCGACATAGGCTTCCGCCCAGCGCTTCGGCCAGAGGTCTTCGTCGCGATCGAAGCCCGCCGATCCCATCCAGTCCTGCAGCGCGAGATCGTGGCTGTCCTTGATGCCGAGCCGGCGCTGCTCGGGGCTGTTCACCAGGAACAGGCCGCCGAACGACCAGAACGCCTGGCCGCCAAGGCTCTGCTCGCCTTCCTGGTCGACCACGATGACATGTTTGCCGGCGTCGGCAATCTCGGCGGCGGCGACCAGGCCCGAAAGGCCCCCGCCGATCACGATCACGTCTGCATCGTCGGCCATTGCGCCCTCACCCAGCGGCCTCAATAGAAGCCCGCGGTCTCAAGCCCCGTCAACGCCAAATGGCGCTTGGCTGTGGCAGCAGTGCATCTAGGCGACGTTAACCTGTTCCAGTTCGGGACCTTTCGGCGTGCGGGTGCAGCGCGCCTGCAACACTTGATTTGAATTTAACTTAAGTCGTCTCGCCCGTCTGGACAAAAATCCGATCTCGCAACACGCTGTTTGTGCATCACGGAAGACGATCAGATTTCGGTTTCGACAGGTTGAACTGGGGCTGGACATGAGATTTGTGACGGGGTTGCTCGCTTTGGTTGTGCTGCTGGCGGGGGTGGGTACAAGCAATGCGGTGGTCCGGATCGCGGATGACCGTGGCGGCCGGATCGGTACCTACGTCGACAAATATCAGGGTCTGCGCTCCTCCGGCGAAACCGTCATCATCGACGGCCTGTGCGCTTCGGCCTGCACCATCGTCCTCGGCGCTATCCCGCGCGACAAGATCTGCGTGACCTCGCATGCGATGCTCGGATTCCACGCGGCCTGGGATTTCGGCGCCAATGGCCGCGCCATCACCAATCCCGAGGCAACCCAGATGCTGTACTCGATGTATCCCTCGCCGGTGCGGCGCTGGATCGCCGCCCGCGGCGGGTTGACCCCGCATATGATCTTCCTGCGCGGCAAGCAGCTGCAGGCCCTGTACAAGCCCTGTTACCTCGACGCCCAGGCGTCGATGGCCAAGACCCAGCTCTCGCACTAAACCCAGGGAAAAATCCGGGGGAGTTCCGCGTGAAGTGATCGGCGCTCGCCGTCCGGCGCTTGCCCGGCAGCGCGACTTTGCCTATCTCAACGTCATGGCGCAGCAGGTCACCTCGCAGCCCGAGATCTTGCCTCAATCCCGTTCATCGGGCGGAATCGGGTCGGCGATCGCCTGGGCAATCACCTGGACCATGGCCGGCCTCGGCAGCATCTTGCTGCTGGGCGCGCTGGCGCTCTGGTTCCACTATGGCACCGCGGTATTTTTCGAGATGGTCGCCTCCGGCGTCTCGGCCTGCTTCTGATCGAAAGAAGGACTTCAGAATGGACCGGACCACCCGCCCGCTGGTGATCGTCGCAGCTTTCGGCACAAGCTTGGTTTTGGGCCTTTTGCTGATGCTGTGGGCGCTTGGCGGGGTGCGGGGGGTCACGGCGCCGGCCGCGATCGGCGGGCCGTTCCAGTTGACCGATCAGGCCGGCGAGAGCGTGACCGAAAAGACCCTGCAGGGCCGCCCGACGCTGGTGTTCTTCGGCTTCACCCATTGCCCGGACGTCTGCCCGACCTCGCTGTTCGAGATTTCCGAAGTGCTGCGCGCGATGGGCACGGATGCCGACCGCGTCAACGCCTATTTCATCTCGGTCGATCCTGAGCGCGACTCGACGGCCGCGATGAAGGATTATCTGTCGAGCTTCGACCCGCATCTCAAGGGGCTGACCGGCGCTCCCGATGCCGTCGCAAAGGTCACCACCGAATACCGGGTCTATGCCAAGAAGGTCCCGTTGAAGGACGGCGACTACACCATGGACCACACCGCGCTGGTCTATCTGATGGACCGCGACGGCAAGTTCGTCGCGCCCTTCAACCTGAAGCGGACGCCCGAGGAAGCCGCGGCGGATTTGAAGCGGTATCTTTGATCGCGCTGGCCATATACCAACCCGCAAACGGCCCTCGAATTATCGGCCGGATGGTCTATAAGGCCGTCTGATCCCGGACAATCGCCGTACAGATGGCCTTGTTACCAAAGAGAAAATTGCTTCGATCGCTGCTGCCTGCGGGGCTTATGGCCGCTTTCCTGCTGGCTGCGGCCGTGTCCTGCGATTCCGTGCGGGCACAGACCGTAGCAAAACCCGCGGAAGCCGCCCCGCAGGCGGTTCCCGGCTTCTGGGACCCGAGGCGGCGTCCGGACCGGCCTGACTTGTCGCGCATCACGGTGATCCGCTTCCTGACCGAGACGGATTATCCGCCGTTCAACTTCACCGGCGCCGACGGCAACCCGGCCGGCTTTAACGTCGATCTGGCGCGCTCGCTGTGCGAGGAGATCAAGGCCACCTGCACGGTCCAGATGCGCCGGTTCGAGACCTTGATCGACGCCATCGCGAGCAACCGCGGCGATGCCATCATCGCCTCGATGGCGGTGACGCCGCAGCTGCGCGCCAAGGTCGATTTCACTGATCCCTATTACCGCGCGCCGGCGCGGTTCGTGTCACGGCGCGATTCCGCGATGGCTGAAATTCGTCCCGAATATCTGGAAGGCAAGAAGGTCGGCGTCGTCGCCGGAAGCGCGCACGAGGCCTATCTGAAGGCGATGTTCACCGACGCCGAGATCCGCTCCTTCGCCAACGACGATGCGGCGCGGCTTGGGTTGCGGCGCGGCGAGGTCGATTTCATCTTTGGCGATGCGATCTCGCTGGCGTTCTGGATCAACGGCACCGATTCCGGCGATTGCTGCGCCTTCTCGGGCGGACCGTTCGTCGAGAGCCGCTATTTCGGCGAAGGCATCGGCATCGCCGTGCGCAAGGGCAACGATCTGCTGCGGCAGGCGCTCAACTGGGCGCTCTTTAGAGTTTGGGAAAAAGGCCGCTACACCGATCTGTGGCTGCGCTATTTTTCGGTGAGCCCGTTCTGAACTCGTCATTGCGAGCCAACGGGTCGTACGAATGTGCGCTCGATGACAAGCTCCGCGAAGCAATCCACACTTCCTTTGTTGCCCCATGGATTGCTTCGCTTCGCTCGCAATGACGAACTGTGTTAGTTTCCCGGCCTTTGGAGAGCCACACTTAAGATGTCCACGACCGATCCTGCCAGCGCCAGTGCCGCCGATTTGCGCGCGCTCGCTGAACAATCCAACGCCTGGCCGTTCGAACAGGCCAAGGCGATTGTCGCGCGGCTGAAGAGGAATCCGAAGCACGAGGTGCTGTTCGAGACCGGCTACGGGCCGTCGGGCCTGCCGCATATCGGCACTTTTGGCGAGGTCGCCCGCACCACCATGGTGCGCCATGCGTTCCGTATGCTCACCGAAGACAAGATCAAGACCCGGCTGATCGCGTTCTCCGACGACATGGATGGCCTGCGCAAGGTGCCCGACAACGTGCCGAACAAGGAGCTTTTGGAAAAGCATCTAGGTCAGCCATTGACGAAGGTGCCCGATCCGTTCGGCACCCATGACAGTTTCGGCGCGCACAACAATGCGCGGCTGCGCGCCTTTCTCGATCATTTCGGCTTCGACTATGAATTCGCAAGCTCGACCGACTATTACACCTCAGGCAAGTTCGATGCGGCGCTGTTGCGCATGCTGGAGCGGCTAGAAGCTGTGATGGCGATCATGCTGCCCAGCTTGCGCGAAGAGCGCGCGGCGAGCTATTCGCCGTTCCTCCCGATTTGCCCGCGCACCGGCATGGTGCTGTATGTGCCGATTGTGGCCCATGACGTGAAGGCCGGCACGATCTCTTATGTCGATCCCGACACCAAGGAGCCGGTCACGCTGCCGGTGACCGGCGGGCATTGCAAGCTGCAATGGAAGCCGGATTTTGCGATGCGCTGGTTTGCGCTCGGCATCGACTATGAGATGTCCGGCAAGGACTTGATCGATTCAGTGAAACTGGCGGGTAAGATCTGCACCGCGCTCGGCGGCACGCCGCCGGAGGCGTTCATTTACGAACTGTTCCTCGACGAGCACGGCCAGAAGATTTCAAAGTCGAAGGGCAACGGGCTCACCATCGACGAATGGCTCCGCTACGCCTCGCCGGAATCGCTGTCGCTGTTCATGTACCGCGAGCCGAAGGCGGCAAAGCGGCTGCATTTCGACGTGATCCCGCGCAACGTCGACGACTATCAGCAGTTCCTGGAGGGCTTTCCGCGCCAGGACGCAAAGCAGCAGCTCGCCAATCCGGTCTGGCACATCCACGCCGGCCATCCGCCGAAGGCCGACATGCCGGTGACGTTCCAGCTGTTGCTGACGCTGGTGTCGTCGTCGAACGCGGAGAATGCCGAAACGCTGTGGGGTTTTATCGGCCGCTATCGCCCGGGCGTCACGCCGCAGACCCATCCCAAGCTCGATGCCATGGTCGGCTACGCCATCAACTACTATCGCGATTTTGTAGCGCCTACGAAAAAATTCCGCGAGCCGACCGCTGTCGAGCGCGCCGCGTTGCAGGATCTGCGCGATGCGCTGTCGCAACTGCCGGCGACCTCGACGGCGGAAGAGATCCAGAACGTGGTCTACGAGATCGGCCGCCGCGAGCCCTTCCTCGATAAAAAGATAGCCAAGGACGGCAAGCCCGGCGTCTCGCTCGATTGGTTCAACATGCTCTATCAGGTCTTGCTCGGCCAGGAGAAAGGCCCGCGCTTCGGCTCCTTCGTCGCGGTCTATGGCATTGCGAATGCGGTCGCCATGATCGACGGTGCGCTGGCGCGGTCGGGATAGACGCGCCCTATCGGCGATCTCCATCAGCGAGGGCATCGCTGGTCGCGCGCAGAAGTGTCAGCAGCGCTCGATTGAGGGGCGTTGGCGTCTGGTATCGCGCGCCGGTTTCCACGATGGCGCCGGTCAATGCCTCGACTTCGAAGGGCCGCCCGGCGAGACGATCGAAATACATCGAGGTGCCGGCGTCGGCGGGATAGGTGAGTAGCGTCGCGAGGATCTGCTTGGCCTCATCGGGAGCAAGCCGCGCCCCGTCGGCGCGGCCGACGGTCGCTGCCTCGTCGAGGATGGCAAGGCAGAGCGCCTGGACGTCTTCGCGCCGGAACACCGCCTGTCGTTGAAGGGTGAGCGCCGTGATCGGGTTGGCTATCGTGTTGAGAAGCAGTTTTCTCCAGGCCAGCGTTTTGAAATCAGGGCTGCGAAGGATCCGCATCGAGGTGCCATCGAGAAGGCTTGCGAATGCCCGTCCGTCCGGATCGTCGGCGACGGCAAAGTCATGCTCGCCGGCGCGTCGGAAGCGGACGCGATCGGGGCCAAGGCGCTCGCCATTGTAGTAGACGATGGTCGGGACGACGCTCGCCTGCCCGACGAACGACGCCAATCGATCCGCATGACCGATGCCATTTTGCAGCACGGCGAGGCGCGTCCGCGCGCCGCAGAGCCCATGCAGCCAAGGCACGGTTGATGGCGTCTCGTGCGTCTTGGTACACAACAGGACCCAATCCACCGGCTTCGCCTCGGCCGGATCGGTCAGCGCCCGAAGGCGAACCTCAATTGCGCCCTCCGATCGTTCGACGACCAACCGCTCGATCGGGCGCCTGACGCAGGCGACGACGTCGTGCCTGTCAAGGGCAGCCAGCAATCCGGCGATGACACCGCCGATGCTGCCGAGGCCGATGACGGCAACGCGCGTTCGTTGTGGACCTTGAGCATTATCGCCTAAGGACATGGGCTTGCAAACCTCCGGGGGCGTTGCTGTAGAGCCGGCATCGACAACGGTATTGGCTAAAATTGCGGTGGCGGTGCTGCGGCATCGGGGTAGCTCGATCAGCTCGCCCGCGCGGCCTCTGCGAATTGCAATGGCGTGATTCCGTAGCAGCGTCTGAAGTGCTTGGTGAGCGCGCTTTGGTCGCAGAATCCCGCGGCCAGCGCGCTCTCGGCGAGAGGACATCCGCGCCGGAGACGGCGGCAGGCGGCATTCAGCCTGACGTGGATCAGATAGGCATGCGGTGTAAGCCCGATGGTACGTTTGAACAGCCCGATCAGCTGAAAGCTCGTGAGCCCGGCGAAGCCCGCAAGATCATCAAGACGGAGATTTTCCGCATAGCGTGCCCGCATCAGCTCGACGATCCGGTTGAAGGTGGTTCGGTCTTGCGCCGCGCGCTCGGGGCGGCCGACGCCGATGCCGTACCGCTGGAACAGCATGCCGAAGGCGTCGACGACGATCTCGTCCGCGCTGAAATCGTCACGTTCTGCCTCGAAGGCGCGGTGCAGGCGGCAGAATCGTTCTATCACCTCGATATCATCGACCATGTTCCGCATGAAATAAGGTGTGGCCTCGACGCCCAGTCTATGGGCGACGGCGTCGATCGCCGGTCGGGTAAGATAGAATGCGCGATAGATCCACCTCTCGCTGTCGCCCATTCGTGCCGATTGCCATTCCTCCGGGTTGGAGACGAACAATGTGCAAGGACCGACCTTCTCCGCGATGCCCCGGCTCTCGATTTCGGCGCCGCCGGCTTCGGTAACCGCGATCACGAAGGCGTCATGCGTATGCGGCCCGTATTCGTGGGTGGTGAAATCCGCGCGCAGCAGGCTCATGCCGGGAATGCGTTTGTTTTGCCAATAGGCGGTATGATTTCCGGTGTTTCGGCGCGCCATCAAGCCTCCGCCATTCCCAAAACCCTCCGCAGCCGCCCGCCTCTTCACCGCCGCATCATCGCACCAATGCGGCGGTGAAGCCGCAAATCGAGATGGGAGGCCCGCGGCAATTTCAACCAATAAATGGTCAAAATAGGATACGATACTGCCACAACAAGAAGCGTCCGGGCCCCCCGCTGCGGCGGCGATGCGGACGACTCCGCCTCAAGAGGGAGCAAGCTGATGCAGTTCAGGGTTTCGCCGAAGACGCTATCCGAGTGCAGCGCCGAGGAATGGCAGGCGCGCCTCGATCTCGCGGCCGCCCATCGGCTCGCCCACATGCATGGCTTCAGCGAAGGCATCTTCAATCACCTGACCTTGGTGGTGCCGGGCCGCAGCGACCGCTACTACCAGATCCCGTTCGGGATGCATTGGTCCGAGGTGACCGCGTCTTGCTTCATGGAGGTCGGCATCGACGACGGCCTGGTCAAAAGCGGCGCCGGTGACGTCGAGCGCTCCTGCTTCTGCATCCACGCGCCGATCCACAAGGCGCTGCCGCAGGCCAAGGCGGTGTTTCACACCCACATGCCCTATGCCAGTGCGCTGACGCGTCTGGAGGATCCGCGCATCAAGGAAATCGGCCAGACCGAGGTCGGGATGTCCGGCGAGATCGCCTATGACGACGAGTACACGGGGCCCGCGCTCGATCCGGCGGAAGGTGCGCGCCTTGCGCGGGTGATCGGCGACAAGTCGATCCTGTTCATGGCCAATCACGGCATCTCGACGGTCGGCGAGACCGTCGCCGACGCCTATGACCGGCTTTATTATATCGAGCGCGCCGCCCAGGTTCAGATCTACGCGATGTGGACCGGGCAGCCCTTGAAGAAGCTGCCCGACGCGGTGGTCGAGAAGACCCAGCGGACTATCGGCGGCGACAGCCTGTACAATCCAGGCCCCGCCCAGCGGCATTTCGATGCCTTGAAGCGCATCCTCGACCGCAAGGAACCGGACTACGCGTCGTAGTTTTTCTTCCTTCTCCCCTTGTGGGAGAAGGTGGCGTGGACGAAGTCCGCGCCGGATGGGGGTTCTTTCCGCGAAGACAGACCCCTCACCCGTCACGAACGCGCTTCGCGCGTCCGTGCCACCCTCTCCCACAAGGGGAGGAGGGAAGAAACGACTGCCTCACCCATACAATGCGCGAATGGCGCAAGGGCCGCGACCAAAATCCTTGAGTTGGGCATGGCGCGCCGATACGGTCGCGGGGCTGGCCTTAAAACCTCAAGAGCAAGCGTGCCCAGGATCTATAAAATTTGTTCCGCTCCCGCCTGGCGCGAGGCCGAGCGGCAAGGCGTGTTTCGGGGCAGCGCCGACGATGCGCGCGACGGCTTCATCCATTTCTCTTCCGCCTCGCAGGTCGCGGAAACCGCGAGGAGGCATTTCTTCGACGAGCCAGGCTTGCTCCTGATCGAGGTCGATGCCGACGCGCTCGGCGAGCGGCTGCGCTGGGAGCGCTCGCGCAACGACGAATTGTTTCCGCATCTCTATGGCGAGCTCGATCTCGGCGCGGTCCGCACCGTGCTCAACCTGCACGCGCGCGCCGACGGCACTTACGACATCCCGGAGTTGAAGCCGTGATCCGCGCCTTCGACGCCTTCTCGCTGCCGCTGCTGCGCTGGCTCGATCCGGAGGATTCCCATCGTCTCGCGATCCAGGGCCTAAAATTGCTGCCTCCGGTGCGGCCGCGGCCGGACAATGCGAAACTGGCCGTGCGCGCGTTCGGCCTGAACTTTCCCAATCCGATCGGCATGGCCGCGGGCTTCGACAAGAACGCCGAGGTGCCGGATCCGCTACTACGGCTCGGTTTCGGCTTTGTCGAGATCGGCACGGTGACGCCAAACCCGCAAACCGGCAATCCGCGGCCGCGATTGTTTCGCCTCGAGCGTGACGAAGCCGTCGTCAATCGCATGGGCTTCAACAATGACGGGGCCGATGCCGTACTGCGCCGGCTTGCCTCGCGCGCGCATCTTGGCGGCATCGTCGGTGTCAATGTCGGGGCGAACAAGGATTCGCCCGATCGCGTCGCCGATTACGTCAAGCTGATCGAGACGTTCGCGCCGGTCGCGAGCTATTTTACGGTCAACGTGTCGTCGCCGAACACGCCGGGCCTGCGCAATTTGCAAGCCGCCGCGGCCCTCGACGATCTGCTTGCGAAAGTGATCGATGCGCGCGAACGCGTGCGCGAGAAGGCCGGCGACTCGCCGGTGCTGCTCAAGATCGCGCCTGATCTCAGCCTCACCGAGCTCGACGACGTCGTGCAGATCGCGCGCTCGCGCCGGGTCGACGGCATGATCGTCGCCAATACCACGCTGGCGCGGCCGCCGACCTTGCGCGAACAGACCCGGGCGAAAGAGCAGGGCGGCCTGTCCGGCCGGCCGCTGTTCCGCTTGTCGACGCGGATGGTGGCGGAGACCTATGTGCGCGCCGAGGGCGCGTTTGCGCTGGTCGGCGTCGGCGGCATCGACACCGGAGGTGCTGCGCTGACGAAAATCCGCGCCGGCGCCAGCCTGATCCAGCTTTATTCGTCACTGGTCTACAAGGGACTTAGCCTGGTCGACGATATCAAGCGCGATCTGGCATCGACGCTGCTGCGCACCGGGCGGGATCAACTGTCGGAAATCGTCGGCGCCGATGCCGCGACGATCACCGCCGAGGACTGGCCGGTTTAGCAGTCCTCGTGCCCCGGATGCAGCGCAGCGCGCCGCACTTGCGGCGTGGTGCGCTGCTGATCCGGGGCCCATCTCGTGTCGTGGGTCCCGGCTCTGCGGCGCGTCTCCATAGTGCGTCGAAGACGCGCGTTCACGCGCTTATGGTGCAGCACCGCGTCTGGGACACGAAACTGGAGGCGCGCTCTTCAATTGTGATTAACTTTGGCTTTTTGCGACAAACGATGCCCTGAACAGCCAGCGATAGCGCAACGCTTCCAGCCCGCCGCGCGCGGCGTAATGCACCAGCAGCGCGCCCCACAGCCCGGCATTGCCGAACGGGCGCAACGCCAGCCAGGCGCCGAAGAAAATCACGAGCGAGGCCACCATCAGATTGCGCATGTCGCGCGCCCAGGTGGCGCCGATATAGACCCCGTCGAAGCCGAAGGCGAAAACGGCGAGCAGCGGCGAGGCGATGACGAAGATCAGATAGAGGCGCGCGTTGTGGCGGACGTCCTGGCTCGCGGTCATGACGTCGATCAGGGCCGGGCCGAACAGCGCGAATACCGCGCTCACCGCGAGCGCAAACACCATGCCCCAGAGCACCACCAGCCGCGTCGCGCTGGAGAAGCTGGCCCGGTCGCGCGCGCCATAGGCGCGGCCGCATAATTGCTCGGCGGCGTTCGCAAGGCCGTCGAGGAAGAAGGCGCTGACCAGCAGGAAGTTGTTCAGCACCGCGTTGGCGGCGAGCGTCACGTCGCCGGTGCGAGCGCCTTGTGCTGCGAAAAACAGCCATACCGTGATCAGCGCGGCGGTGCGGATCATGATGTCGCGGTTGACCGTCAGCATGCGCATCAATTTGGCGCGGTCGAGCAGCCTCGCCCAGGGCAGGGCCAACCCGCCATCCGACAAATGTCGCGCAATGACAACGCCGATCAAGAGCCCGCTGGCTTCCGCGAGCACGGCCGCGATCGCTGCGCCGGCGATCCCGGCCTTGAACACCAGCACCAGCAGCACGGTTGCGAGCGCGTTAATGACGTTGATAGCGACCTGTGTCGTGAGCGCCAGCTTCGCGCGCGCCCGGCCGATCAGCCAGCCGAGCACGACGTAATTGGCCAGCGCGAACGGCGCCGACCAGATCCGGATGGTGAAATAGGTTTTTGCGGCGCGAGTGACGCCTTCGCTGCCGCCCATGGCCTCGAGCAGGATGCCGGCGAGCGGCATCTGCAGCGCGATCAGGCCACAGCCGATGATGCCTGCGACGATAAATCCGCGCACCAGGATGGCGCGCAATTCCTGCACTTCGCCTGACCCGAGCGATTGCGCCGTGAAAGCCACCGTGCTCATGCGCAGGAAGGCGAACAGCCAGAACAGGCAATCGAAGATCACCGACGCCATCGCAACGCCGCCGAGCAGCGCGGCGTCGCCGAGCCGGCCGATCGCCGTGGTCGAGACGATGCCGATCAAGGGCGTGGTCAGGTTCGCGACCATCGCGGGGCCCGCTATGGCGAAGACCTGCGCGGTCGTGACTTTGGATGACGGGTGTGGTGCGTGCATTGCTATAGTTCGACGACCATGCCGTCATGCGCGGCGGTATGGCCGATCGTATCCAGCCGTCCGAGCATGTCGTCGCTCATATGCGTCAGGATCAGCCGCTTCGGCCTGATCTCGTCGAGATGCGCTTCCAGCGTCGTCAGGCTGAGGTGATTCCTGACGATCTTGTCGTAATAATAGCTTTCCGCAATGAACAAGTCGGCGTCGCGCGCGAGCGGAACAAGCGTGTCGGTCCATTCGGTATCGGCGCTATAGGCGATGACGCGCCCCTCGGCTTCGATCCGATATCCGAGAAACGGTCCGCCGGATTCGCCATGCACGACGGAATAGGGCGTGACCTTGACCGCGCCAAAACTCCTGACCTGCTCCGGCTCGAGCACGACGATCGAAAGCTCAAAGCGCTGCCTGGTTTTCGAGGAATGCTCGAACAGCGCTTCCATCACTTGGCCGAGCCGCATTTCGATTCCTGCGGGACCGGCGATGACCAGCGGACGGGTGCGGCGGGAAAACTGCGCGTCGAGCAGCAGGAAGGGAAGGCCTGCGAAATGATCGCCGTGGAAATGCGTGATCAGGACCAGGTCGATCGCATCGCGCGCGATGCCGAGCCGCTTCAGCGCCGGCAGCGACGAGGCGCCACAATCGATCAGGAAATTGACTTGGCGGCCGGCGACGTGGAAGCAGGTGTTGGACCGGCCGCCCGAGCCGAGCGCGTCGCCACAGCCGACAAAGCGTAATTGCATCGGCTGTGGCCCACTTCGGAACAGCTATCGCCCGCGCGGCGCGCTGAACAGCCGCGACAGGAACCAGATCGGCAGCACGATCACGGCGCCGAGCAGGAAGTAGCGCCACAGCCCATTGATGGCGTCAAAGCCGAGATCCCACAGGCGCTGGAACAGCAGGCGGATGCTGTTGACGATATTCCAGGGGTCGAATCCGATCGCGGCGAGCACCACGCCGACCAGGATCGACAGCAGGGCCAGCCGGAACGCCACGGCAAGCGGCGAGCCGCCGAGAAAGCGGTGCAGGCCGTCATTGCTTGCCGGCAAGTCTCTGACATCGTTGGCCATGTTGGTCTCCTCGCGGATTCGCGTTGCCGATACTACTACGGCGAGCAGCACATGGGGAACCCGTTAGCTGCCGTCAATGACCTCCGCATGTCCCGGGCCACATGGTTCGAGACGCGCGGCTTTGCCGCGCTCCTCACCATGAGGATCTAGACCTCATCCTGAGGAGCCCGCTCTTGCGGGCGTCTCGAAGGATGAAGCCACCGAACCGGTAAATGCCCCGGAGGGTCAAAAATCAAGCCATTGCGTCCGCTTTCAGCATCTTCTCCAGCGTTTCCAGCCGGTCGGCCTCGCGCGGCGGCTTGTCCCAGCGCAGCCGGTTGATGCGCGGAAACCGCATCGCCACGCCCGATTTGTGCCGCGGCGAGCGCTGCAATCCCTCGAAGGCGACCTCCAGCACCAGGCCCTGATCAGGTTCGTGCACGACATGGCGGACGGGGCCGAACTTCTCCGTGGTGTTGCGGCGGACGAAGCGGTCGATCTGCAACAGTTCCTCATCCGTGAAGCCGAAATAGGCCTTGCCGACCGGCACCAATTGCTCGCCGTCGTCGCCCCTGGTCCACACCCCGAACGTATAGTCGGAATAATAGGACGAGCGTTTGCCGTGGCCGCGCTGCGCATACATCAAGACGGCGTCGATGATGTGGGGATCGCGCTTCCATTTCCACCATTGCCCCTTCGGGCGGCCCGGCAGATAGAGCGCATCGCGGCGCTTCAGCATCACGCCTTCGACCGCTTCCGCATCTTCGCCCGCACCGGCATCGGCCGGATCGGCGCGCGCCGCGCTCAGCGCCTGCCAGCTATCGAAGGCAATGGTCGGCGACAGGTCGATGCGGATATCGTCGAGCTTTTTGACGAACGCTTCCAGCTTTGCGCGGCGCTCGGCAAACGGCAATTCGCGCAGATCATTGTCGCCATCGGCGAGCAGATCATAGGCGCGCAAATGGATCGGATAATCTTTCGTCAGTTTTGGCGACACCACCTTGCGGTTGAGACGTTGTTGAAGAACGTTAAAGGTCTGGACGCGGCCGTCGCGAACCACCAGCAATTCGCCGTCGATGGCACCCGGTAGATGCAAAGAGGGCAGCAGGTCCGGAAAGCTCATGGTGATGTCCTCGCCGCTGCGCGAATAAAGTCGCACCACGGTATTGCCGCGCGCGTCGCGGCCGGAGACCGCCTGCACGCGAATGCCATCCCACTTCCATTCGGCGATGTAGTCGGCAGCATCCAGGTTGGCGAAATCCGTATCCTCGATCGCGTGCGCCAGCATCACCGGGCGGAACGGGGCGGGATCGAGATTGACGGGCTTTCCTTGGCGGCCTTCCAGCCAGGCGAACAGGTCGAGATAGGGCGGCCTCAAGCCCGGCCACATCAATTCGATCTCGTGCGGGTCCTGGTCGAGGAGCGCGGCGGCGGCGGTTTTCGCAAGCCGCGCCGAGATGCCGATCCGCATCGCGCCGGTCACGAGTTTTAAGAGCGCCCAGCGGCCGGTCTCGTCGAGCTCGTCGAGCCAGCGCGCAAGCTGCCTCGGCAGCTCGGTCTTGCCGAGGGTGCGCAGTGTGGTGACGACTTCGGCGAGCGTCGGTGGCGGCGGATTGTTGTAGAGGTTGTGCGTCTGCGGCGAAACCTTCGGCCACATCAGCGCCACCGTCTCCGAGAGGTCGCCGACATAATCATAGGACAAAGCGAACAGCACCGGATCGGTGCGCGCGGCGATCAGGTCGCGGATCAGCCCGGGCTTGGCGTGCTTGAACGACAGCGCGCCGGTCAATGCGGCCAGCGCGTAGCCGCGATCGGGGTCGCCTACCTTTCGGAAATACGCCGTTATCAGCCGCAGCTTGTTGTTGCGGCCGGGCTCATAGGCGAGGCGATCCAGCAGTTCGGCGAAGCGGTTCATGCCTCGGCCTCTTCGCCTTCCGGCAACGTCTCGCTTTCTTCCTCATCGCCATAGCCGACCAGATCGAGCGGCCGCGCGGCGAGGCCCTTTTCCTTGCACCAATGCACCAGCGCATCTTCCTGGCCGTGGGTGACCCAGACCTCGCCGGCGCCGGTGGCGTCGATCGTCGCGGTCAGTCCGTCCCAATCGGCATGGTCGGAAATCACTAGCGGCAGCTCGACGCCGCGCTGGCGGGCGCGGGCGCGCACCCGCATCCAGCCCGACGCGAACGCCGTGACCGGATCGGGGAATCGCCTTGTCCAGATATCCGAGGTCGCGGTCGGCGGCGCCAGCGTAATGGTGCCGGCGAGATCGGCTTTCTTCATGCCCTTCACGGCGCGCAGCTCGCCGAGCACCACGCCGCGGCTCTCATAGTAGTGTGTGATCTTCTCCATCGCGCCA
>Ga0210399_10001127_pt1 | contig 20900 bp, 18 predicted proteins | sample IncBWC14MmetaG_FD_150865 | JGI IMG/M metagenome (GOLD analysis project Ga0210399, IMG submission 150865) | Forest soil microbial communities from Barre Woods Harvard Forest LTER site, Petersham, Massachusetts, United States - Inc-BW-C-14-M | ecosystem: Environmental > Terrestrial > Soil >... | reverse complement strand
ACTAGGAAATAGAAAGGCACCCGGCGAACCGGGTCGCACCCCGTGTTAGTAGCAGGTCCCTACAGGCCACATCAAGGAGGGACGGACTTCAAATTATAGCACGCTAAGAAGATGGAGCAAGAGGCGGTTGAAGAGTGGAGGGATGGAGCTTTTGGTGTCGGGGTGAATCAGGAATACACCTCGAGATTACCGTTAGGCCCTGAAATTACTGCGTGAAGACGGGCCCGCTCCCCTTTTTTGACCGGGAGATCGAGGCTCAACGTCTTCAGCTTTGCAGTGAGTTTCACGGGGTCGGGGGTTTCCGCGGTGAAGCTGACAAGCGTGCAGCCTTTTGGGGCGTCAACCGATGGGTGGACGGAATCATGGCTCCATTCGATGAAGAACGGCAAGAGGCCGGAGTCAGTGTCCGCAAGCGACACTGTCTGCCATTTCAGGAGTTGCCCGTCAGGGCGCTTGCGCGATCCTGGAGTGGGTCCTTCGAACTTGATTCCCGCGGCACGGAGCTTTTCGGCAAACGCGGAAACGCTGCCCGGATGGGCGGCCCAACCCACTAAGCGAGGTTCGGCCAGGGAATGCAAGCCAGTGGCCAGGAGATTTTTCACTCCTGGTTGCGCCGGATCAGGCGCGATGATTTCCAGATAACGGCGCTCACCGAGAGAAAGAAGCGCATTCTGCGTGCCACGGCCGGGATGCACGCCGCCAAACGATGCGCGCACACCGGTGTGACGTTCAACGAAATTAATACCTTCCTGCAAATCGCGCGAGCCGAGAAGAATGTGGTCGAGCAAGGATGGACTCTCGCTTTCCGCCAGGAGCATGGAAGGGGCCGCAATGGCGCCGCTTATCAGAATCAGAAAAAGCCGTCGTGAAACGGATCCGGACATCGCTGGTCTCCAAGATCGGTGCGACTTACAGAAAACTCGCCGCGCCACGAGCTAGAGAATCGTGCGGTTGGTGATTTCCTGCTGTAGCGAGGCGACGACGTCGCCGATGGGTCGCGGCCCCAGGTCGCCCTTGCTGCGATGGCGGACGCTTACGGTGCCGGCCTCGGCTTCCTTGGGGCCGACGACGAGCATGTAGGGAATTTTTTGCATCTGAGCGTCGCGGATTTTCGCGGGTAGTTTTTCGTTGCGGTCGTCCAGATGCACGCGAATGCCGTGACTTTTCAACGTTTCGTGAACGTGTTTCGCATAGTCCGCTACTTTTTCGCTAACCGGGCAGATTTCCACCTGCGTTGGCGCAAGCCATAGCGGAAATGCGCCGGCGTAGTGCTCGATCAGAATGCCGAAGAAGCGTTCGACGGAGCCGAGCAGCGCGCGATGCACCATCAAGGGCTGGTGACGAGCGCCGTCTTCGCCGACAAATTCGAGGCCGAAGCGCGCAGGGAGATTGAAATCGAACTGAACGGTGGTCAGCTGCCAGGGACGGCCGATGGCGTCAATCAGCTTGACGTCAATTTTGGGGCCGTAGAATGCACCTTCGCCTGCCATTTTCTTATAGGGAATTTTCATGCGGGTCATCACCCTGGCGAGAGCATCTGAAGCGTGTTGCCAATCTTCCGCCTTCCCGGGGTAATTTTCCGGGTGTCTGGGATCCCAGTCCGAGAGTTCGACTTCGAATTTGTCGAAACCAAAATTCTTCATGACGGCGAAGGCGAAATCCATGCACGCTTCCACTTCGGACTCGATCTGCGACGGCATGCAGAAAATGTGCGCGTCGTCCTGGGTGAATCCGCGCACGCGCAGGAGGCCGTGAAGAACACCGCTGCGCTCGTAGCGATAAACAGTGCCAAGTTCGGCGAGCCGCACAGGGAGATCGCGGTAACTGCGCAATTTGGATTTATAGATGAGAATATGGCCCGGGCAGTTCATTGGCTTCAACTGGTAATCCGCTTTTTCGACCTCTATCGCGCCAAACATATTTTCCTTGTAGAAATTGGCGTGCCCGGAAGTCTTCCACAGGTCCAGAAGCATAATGTGCGGGGTGAAGACCATGTCGTAGCCGCGCTGCTGCAGTTCGTCACGCAGCCAGTTTTCCACGATCGTGCGAATCAAGCCGCCTTTGGGATGCCAGAAGATCAGGCCGGGGCCCGCCGCTTCCTGAATGCTGAAAAGATCAAGCTCCGCGCCAAGTCTCCGGTGATCGCGGCGCTTGGCTTCCTCGATGCGGTGCAGGTATTCGTCGAGCTCTTTTTGGGTGTAAAAAGCGAGAGCATAGATGCGCTGGAGTTGCGCATTTCCTTCCTGACCCTTCCAATATGCCCCCGCAACGTTGGTGAGCTTGAAGGCCTGGATGCGCTTGGTGGAGGGGATGTGCGGCCCGCGGCAAAAATCGATGAACTTGCCCGTGGTGTAAAAGGAGACCATCGGCTCGTCGGCCTTTTCCTCGACGAGTTCGCACTTGAAGATCTGATTGGAATCCTTGTAGAGCTTCAATGCCTCGGGCTTGGGCAAGAGCTTGCGTTCGTTCTTTAAGTCCTGGGCAGCAAGCTCGCGCATCTTCTTTTCGATCTTCTCGAGATCTTCCATGGTGAAAGGCTGCTCGCGCAGGAATTCGTAGAAAAAACCGTTCTCAACTGGCGGGCCGATGCCAAGCTTTACGTTGGGATATAACTCCGTCACCGCGGCGGCCAGCAGGTGCGCGGCGGAGTGGCGGAAGACGTAGAGCGCGTCGGGATCTTTTTCCGTCAGGATGCGAAGCTTGACGTCCTGCTCCAACGGCCGGCGAAGGTCATACAGCAGGCCGCCGTCGGGATCAGGGTCAACGGAATTCGAAAAAATGCCGGTCTTTGAGCTGGCGCCATTGCCGCCGGTGGCATAAACCTTGGCAACCAGCGCGGCTTCAGCAAGCCGGGGGGAGATGGATTTGGCGATTTCGACGGGCGTGACACCTTTTGGAAAGTCCTTCACGCTGCCGTCGGGTAGGGTTACGTGGATCTGGTCCATGAGAGTCGTCCTGACCTGCAAACAAAACTGCAGAGATTGTAACTAAGTAGAGTATCGGCGGGTGGAGGATGGGTCAAGCTGAAGCATGCTTTTGGAGCAATCAGAGGAACACGACGCCGGGAAGATTGGAAAAGTGCGCGTCTGATGTAACGAGTTGCGCGTTGTGGCGCTGGGCCGTGGCGTAGATGATTGCGTCGGCCATCGGCAAGTGATTATCCAGACTAGTCCTTGCTGCTAGGATCGAAAGTTCCAGGTCGAGGGCAATTAGGCGATTGCCAAAGCCGAACGCTTGAGAAAGGAAATTTTCAGCAAGGGTTTTTCCATGCTCACGGGATACCTTTTTGTAGACCTCGAATACTATGACGGACGGAAGGAGTAAATATTCCGGGAAATCCAGATAGCGAGCAAAACTATCCGCCTTGGGGCCAGCGCCCATGTACTCAACCCATCCGGAAGAATCGACAATTACCAGCTTAGAATCGCTCGGTGTGGTCACGATCCTCATCCTTCCATTGCATGCCCTTTGCGATGCCGCGGAGCTCTTTGATCGAGCGGGGGCGATGTAGTCGGATTGACTTATCCAAAATGTATATCTGGAGCTCTTCTCCTGGCTTCAGCTGCAAGACCTCGCGAACTCTCTTTGGGATGACAACTTGAAATTTCGGCGAGACTTTGACGGTTTCCATGCTCTTTCTCCTGGTACAAACTATCGAGGAGGAAGTGGTATGTCAATAGTACGATGGATTAGAATTGGGTAATACCTATGTACGACAAAAGGTATATCGATAAGAGTAGCGTATGCTGAGCTTTTAGAGTCCTGCGATCGCTCCTCCTGCCAAATTGAAAACCTGTCTTGCCTGATTCTTCAATCAAAGTTGGGCGGAGATTCGGGGGGAAGTGGGTTTCCGGCGAGAAGGAAGTTACAATCTTTTACCACGCATAACTACAAGTTAACTAGAGGGAGCGGCATGAAATCATTATTCGGGTCCGTCTATATTCTGAGCGCCTTGCTTCTGGGTGCAACTCTTGCTGCGCAAACAGCAAGCTCCGTCAAGGGAGCGGACGAACGCTTTAGAGCGGACATTCTGGTGGTGGTGGCGCACCCGGATGATGAGGGGGCGGTGACACCGTACTTGGCGCGGGCGATTTATGATTTGCACAAGCGCGTGGCGGTGGTGTACGGCACGCACGGCGGCAGCGGAGCGAACAACTATGGCCGAGAGCACGCGACCGGCTTGGGGGACATTCGGGAGATGGAGGCACGCGAGGCCTGCGCCCGGATGGGAATCAAGAACGTGTGGTTTCTGGAGGGGAAAGATACCGCTTCGCAAAATGTCCTGAATTCGCTGGCAAATTGGGGACACGGAGCAAATCTTGAAAAGCTTGTGGAACTGGTCCGGCTGACTCGGCCGGAGGTGATCATTACCTCCTTGCCGGGAGTTTTTATTGGAGAAAACCACGGCGATCACCAGGCGGCCGGCGTTCTGGCTACCGAGGCTTTTGACCTTGCGGGAGATCTGGTGGTGTTTCCTTCGCAGCTTGCAGGAGCGTCGGCGCACCGGGAAATTTATCTAGAGAACCTTCAAGCTTGGCAAGTGAAGAAGATTTATTACTTCCCCGACGCGAACGATGAAAAGCAATTTTCGGGCACGGGTCCGGCCTATTCGATAAAGGAGGTTTCCCCGTCGCAGAAAAAGCCGTACTGGCGAATCGCGCTGGACGCAGCGACGACACACCTGACGCAATACCCGGCTGACATCGAGAGAATTCAGAAGATGAGTGACACCGAAGTCGAAAAGATGATGAGTGACCCGGACGGAGCGTGGTGGACAGATCCGGAGACCCTCGTTTTTGGCAAGTCCTACTACTTGAGCAAGACGGCGGACGATGTCTTTTCGAACCTGGAGGGCGAGGCAAACCGATGCCTGGAGCGTTTGGAAAAAGTGCAACGCCCATCGGCAGGGACGACTGTAAAACTGGGAGGGCCCTGGGGCTACTATCAATCCTTCCGTGAAGCGCATTGCCTTGGATCCTTGCGCGTTGCGGACCCACCGGAAATCGCGGTGATGGCCGGCGCGCAGGTTTATGTTCCGCTCACGGTCGTGCATGCAAACAATAAGGCGCTCAAGCTGCACTTAAAAGTGGAAGCACCGAAAGGCTGGAAAGTGACCAGCGGCGAAGGCGAAATTGCGTTACCCGCGGAAGCAAGCAGCGAAATGCGGGTGGAAGTGGAGACTCCCATGCTGGCAGCAAGTGAATTGAAAGTGAACGGCCCTCAAGAAATCATCGTGCACGCGCTCGTGGACGGTGTCCCCGCAGGCGACATCAAGCTGCGGGTGCAGTTGCGGTCGCACGCTTTGCCACAATAAATCATTTTTTCGAGCGCCCGGCTTCCAGTTGCTCCCAGAGGGCATCGGGAAGCATGCCCAGGTCGTTGAATTCCCCGGCACCGCGCAGCCACTGAGCGCCGTCAATCACGACGCACTCTCCGTTGATATATTCGGCCATATCGCTCAGCAGGAATGCGGCCAAGTTGGTCAGCTCTTCATGTTTGCCGAAGCGCTTCATCGGATGTTTGCTGATGGCGTGCTCTTCAAACTGTTTCGAAGGCATCAGGCGGGACCATGCCCCTTCGGTGGGAAACGGGCCGGGGGCAATGGCATTCACGCGAATGTGATATTTCGCCCATTCGACCGCGAGCGATGTGGTCAGAGCGAGCACACCTGCTTTTGCGCAGGCGGAGGGAACCACATAGCCGCTGCCGCAATTTGCTGCCGCGTAGGTGGTGGTGACATTGAGAATGTTCCCGCCAAGTTTTTTTTCGATGCGGCGTTTCGCGAACGCCTCCGTGCAATGAAACGTGCCGTTCAGAACGATGCCCACGACCGCGTTGAATGCGTTCGGAGAAAGCTTCTCCGTCCGCGCCATAAAATTCCCGGCGGCATTGTTGATCAGGGTATCGATTTCGCCGAATTGCGCCTCGGCAGCGGAAAATGCGGCCTCGACGGCGGCGTAATCGCGCACGTCGCAAGTGGCGTATGCCGCTGCGCCGCCATCGCGATGGATGTCATCACAGGTGGATTTGAGCGGTTCCTCGCGACGTCCCACGACGAACAGGCGTGCGCCCAATTTGGCAAAGTGGATGGCCATCGAGCGCCCCAGCCCGCTGCCACCGCCCGTGAGTAAAATGGCGCGATCCTTCAGAAGGTCGGGTTGAAACATGGCGCACCACCTTTCGAAATGGAAACAGCATTGTAGCAGCGCCCAGCGTTAGGAGAGAGGGTGGAAGAACTATTGAGCGGGACCGATGGTGGCGGGAATGGGTCGGCCGAGGGCCTTCGCGTACTCAGTTTCGTACACGGCATTGCCGGGGAACTCCTCGGTAAGTTCCTTCAAGTTCTTGATGGCCAGCGCAGTTTTTTTCTCGCGGCGAGCGGAGAGGGCCAGCAGGATTTGGGCAAAGGGTTTCAGGTAATTGCCGTTATCGGCTGTCTTTTCCACTTTTGACATACCCAACGTTTTATCCCCGTGAACCCCGCCAAACCACAGAAAAAATCGCGCGGATCCGGACAACGAACCGATAACGTAATAGGCGATGCCAGGAGCAACGTAAACGTCGTAGGCGTCCGGATACTCGCTGAGAAGAAGTTCGGCGTTGGTGTTGGCTTCTTTCATGTGCTTCAAACCGTCGTAATGCTTTTTCAGAAGCATGCTGTCGGCATCGGCCTGCATGCCGGCAGCGAGAGTCATTGCGTAGAGCCCCTCCGGGTCGCGCTTGTTCTGCTTCAGGTGCTGAGCCGCCAGTACGCGCGCCTTCGCGGTCGCATCCTCGAACCCCTTGATGCGGCCGGGATCGGGAGTGCCAGTGATGCCTCCAAGAAAGAGCTTGTCATCCAGGAAATAATCGCTGGTGAGCACCCGCTGCCGGTAGAACTCCTCGAATAAATAGCTCGCTGCGATGGAAACCTGGCCAAACGGCTCCGTCGGATTCTTGGCCGCCCATTCCTCAAAGATTAAGCGTGCTTCCGGAAACTTTTGCTCGTAAAGAAGTTGAAAACCGTTTTTCAGTTCGGGAACAGAACTGAAAGCCGGAGTTGCCAGTTGCTTGACGGTTTGGCCGCCGCAGGAAGGCGCGGGAAGAAAGATTGCGCCCAGAGTGACACCCGCTAACAAAGCTTTGAGATAGCGCATGGTTGTTCAGCCTCAGAACAGGCCCGGCAGAAAGCGTGGCTTACCGGACATCGCGTCGCGGTAATGGGCATCCGAAAAGAGGACCTTTTCCTCCGTCACAAGTCGCTGCGAGAGTACCAAAATATGGGCGGCGGAACCAACCACGGCAGTGATCCAGGCGGTGTGAATCAGAGGCAGGACCAGCATCTCGACGAACACGGCGGCGTAATTCGGATGGCGCACATAGCGAAAAGGGCCGGAAGTAATTACGCCGAGTCCGGTGGAGTTCATTACCTGCACGTTCCAGTGATCCCCGAGCGTGCGAATTACCCACCAGCGCACGGCATTGGCGGCAAGAAAAAGCGGGAAGCACACCGCCGCAAGGATGGGAATGAAAGGACGCTTCAGGAAGACGACTTCGCACGCAGCACCTACAAGAACGCCGGTATGAAGCACGACCATCCAGCGAAAGCGCGGCTCGTCCACCTTGGAAGCCCCGCGGGCGATCATTTCCTGCTGATGACGCCGGGAAATGCGCAGTTCGTAAAGTCGCAACACCGCGACGATGCAAAGAAGAACGAGGTAGGCGATTACACTTAGTTCCATTGCAGTAACAAAAATTCTGCGCTGAAGCCCGGGCCGAACGCGGCGGCGAGGGCGTGTTCGCCGGCTTTCAGCGGGCGCTTTTCCAGCCACTCCTGAAGAATAAAGAGGATGGTGGCGCTGGAAAGGTTGCCGACGTTCCCGAGGATGTCCCAGGAAGGCTGGGTGTCGCACTTGCAGAGGCCGAGTTCCTGTTCAACCGTGCCCAGCAGGCGCGCGCCGCCCGGATGCAGAATCCATCCTTTAATGTCTTCACGCTTCTTACCGCTGCGATCCAGAAACCCGTGAACGAGTTCCTTGATCCGGGCGCCAATCATTTCCGGAACGTCTTTGGCGAGAATGATGTGGAAGCCGGAGTCGCGCAGATCAAATCCCATTGCGCCAAGCGAGTCTGGAAACGTGTAGGTCTCCGTGACCAGGATTTGCGGACCGGGTCGTTTCTGCCCGGTGACGATTACCGCGGCGGCGCCGTCTCCGAATAGAATCGAAGAAATCAGGTTCGCCTGGGTAATATCTTTCCGCTGGAAGGTAAGCGAGGGAAGTTCGACGGCGATAATTAGCACGTTACTGCCGGGATTCGACGCGATAAAATCGGCGGCACGGGAAAGTCCCATGGCGCCGGCCGCGCACCCCAGCTCTGTGAACGGCATGCGCCGCACGTTGGAGCGAAAGCCCATCAGTTTAATCAGGTGGGCATCGAGAGAGGGGATCATGAATCCGGTGCAGGAAACGGTGATAATCAGGTCGATGTCCTCGGCACGCATGCCGGCGCGCTCGAGGCACTTCTCGGCGGCTTCACGGCCGAGTTTAACGGCGTGCTCGATGTACTCGTTGTTGGTCTTGGCGAGGGCACGCGGCTCAATGGTGTAATCAATGGGGAAAATCGAATGGCGGTTGTGAACCTGGGCGTTGTCCACGATAGCCATCATGGCCTCGACGCGGCGTTCCGGCACTTCGAAAACGCGGCCAAAGTAATATTTAACGTCGTCGCGGGTGATCTTGTAGGGCGGGAGAGCAGTGGCGGTAGCGGCGATGGTAGGATGCGGCTTGTGGCCGTTAGGGGAACTGCGGTCCGAAATGTTCACAGACACCGTCCTGAGAGATACAAGAATTAAACGCAACCTGCAATATTCACGGGCGAGCAACAAAACCACGAGGTGCTCGGAACAAAATGCAATGTGAAGGTTACTTTACATCAAATTGAGTCGTAGGGGAAACGACAGGCGGCGATGATGAATCCAAAGAGGATACAGGCACTTTCGTTGGTATTTTTCAGCTTCTTCTGTTTTTTTGCGATGAACTTGCCGGGAGTCGCGCAGGAGAAGGCCACTCCGTTGCTCGTTGTAATTTCCGTGGACGGCTTGCGGCCGGATTACGTCACGGCCGCGGATGCTCACGGAGCAAAGGTGCCCCAATTAAGGAGATTTCTTCACGAAGGCACTTTTGCGGAAGGCGTCACTGGTGTGATTCCCACGGTGACTTATCCCAGCCACACGACGTTGATGACCGGCGTGTGGCCGGCGAAGCACGGGATCGTGGCGAACCTGACGTTTGATCCGCTACAGGTGAACCATCAGGGCTGGTACTGGTATGCCGAAGACATTCGCGTGCCGACCTTGTGGGATGCCGCCTCTGCCGCAGGCCGAACGACCGCAAGCATTCAGTGGCCGGTCACGGTCGGCGCCAAGATTAACTGGAACATTCCCGAGTTCTGGCGCGCCGGCACCTTTGAAGATGCGAAGTTGCTTCGCGTGGTTTCCACGCCGGGGTTGCTGGCGGAGGCGAAAGCGGCGATTGGCGAGTATCGCGGCGGGATCGACGCCACGCCTGAGAGCGATGAAGTGCGCGGAAAGTACGCCGTGTGGATACTCGAGAATAAACGGCCCAGTTTGCTGACGCTGCACCTGATCGCGCTGGATCACATCGAGCACGAGGCGCAACCCTTCAGCCCCAAGGCCATCGCGGTCCTGGAGCGGCTGGACGCGGTGATTGGAAAAGTGCGGGAGGCTGCGGAACGCGTTGCGCCAGGACGCGCGTTTGTCGCCGTGGTTTCCGATCACGGGTTCACAAAGTATGACCAGCAACTGAACCTTTTTACCGCGTTTCGAAAAGCGAATCTCTTTTCCGTGAATGACAGAGGAAACATTTCCGATTGGCGGGCGATGCCGTGGGAAACGGGCGGCTCAGCGGCCATTGTCCTGAAGAATCCCAGGGATGCCCTGACACTGGCAACAGTGCGCACGCTGCTGACAAAATTGGCAGCCGACCCAGCAAACGGTATTGATCGCGTGCTGGAGGGGGACGAACTGCACCGCAGGGGTGGGTACCCGAGCGCTTCGTTTTTTGTCGGGCTAAAACCCGGATGGCGCACGGGTTCCGCGTTGAGCGGGCCGGTCGTTTCCTCGGTGAAGGCCGGCGGCACACACGGAGAGTTGCCGGATCTTCCGGATTTACGCGCGGCCTTTTTTCTGGTGGGCCCGGGCGTGCCCGCTGAGAAAAATCTGGGCATGATTGATATGCGGGACGTTGCGCCGACCCTTGCTAAAGAAGCTGGTTTGGCGCTGCCCACCGCTGATGGGGAAGCTCAGTTGCCGTAATTAACCGCTTTACTTTACCTGAAACGCCTTAGCTTGCGGCTTCCTGACTGGCGCGGATTTCCTGCCAGCGGCGCGGGCGCTTGCTGTATTGCAGGACTTTCTTGCGCAAGCGGATGGACTTTGGCGTAATCTCGACGAACTCGTCGTCGGCAATGAATTCGATGGCCTGTTCCAGGCTAAGTTGCCGGTGCGGGATCAAGCGAATGGCTTCGTCAGCCGAGGAAGAACGCATGTTGGTAAGCTTCTTTTCCTTGGTGACGTTCACTTCCATGTCCTGCTCGCGGGAATTTTCGCCGACTACCATGCCTTCGTAAACTTCGATCGTCGGGCCGATGAAGAGTTCGCCGCGTTCCTGCAAGCCCCACAACGCGTATGCTGTCGAAACGCCTGCGCGATCCGCGACGAGCGCTCCCGTCGGGCGCAGCGCCATGTCACCGCCATATTCCATCCAACCTTCAAATATGGAGTGAATCAGGGCGGTTCCGCGCGTGTCGGTAAGCAACTGGCTGCGCAGGCCGATCAATCCGCGCGAAGGAATTTTAAAGTCGAGGCGGACGCGGCCGGAGCCGTGATTGCTCATTTTGAGCATTTCGCCGCGGCGGCTGCCAATGGTTTCCATGATGATGCCGATGAAATTCTCCGGAATGTCGATCACCAGGCGCTCGACCGGCTCGAGCTTCTTGCCGTTTTCGTTGCGCACCACGATTTCCGGCTTGCCAACCATCAGTTCGAAGCCTTCGCGGCGCATCGTTTCGATCAGGATGGCGAGCTGCAATTCGCCGCGGCCGAGCACGCGGAAGGATTCCGGCGTGTCCGTGTCTTCAACGCGGATGGAAACGTTAGTGAGAAGTTCTTTGGCCAGGCGGTCGCGAAGATCGCGCGACGTGAGGTAAGAGCCTTCGCGGCCGGAAAGCGGGCCAGAGTTGACGCTGAAAATCATGGCCAGCGTGGGCTCGTCGATGGTCAGAGGCTCCAGCGGCGAAGGGTTTTCGAGCGAAGTGATGCTTTCCCCGATCTGAATGCCTTCGACCCCGGCGATTGCAACGATGTCGCCCGCAACGACGGTTTCGGCCTCATCGCGTTCGAGTCCCCGGAAGGTGTAGAGTTTGGTGATTTTGGTCGAGGTGAGCTTGCCGTCGAGCTTACTGATGCCGACCTCTTCGCCGCGATTCAGTGTGCCGTTGAAGACGCGGCAGATCGCCAGGCGGCCGAGGAATTCGGAGTAGTCGAGGTTTGTGACTTGCAACTGCAGGACGCCGGCAGGATCGCCCGTGGGTGCAGGGATTTTGTTCACAATCGCTTCGAAGAGTGGAAGTAGATCCTTGGAATCGTCGCCAATCTTGCGATGCGCCACGCCGGCGCGCGCGTTGGTGTAGACGATCGGAAAGTCGAGTTGATCCTCGGCGGCGTCGAGATCAATGAAAAGATCGTAGATTTCGTTCAGGACTTCCTCAGGCCGCGCGTCCGGGCGGTCGATTTTGTTCAGAACCACTACGGGTGGAAGCTTGGCCGCGAGCGCCTTCTGAAGAACGTAGCGCGTCTGCGGGAGCGGGCCTTCGCTGGCGTCGACGAGCAGCACCACGCCGTCTACCATGCGGAGGGCGCGTTCGACTTCGCCACCGAAATCGCTGTGGCCCGGTGTGTCGACGATATTGATCTTGGTGTCGTGGAAAAACAGGGCCGTGTTCTTGGCGAGGATGGTAATGCCGCGCTCGCGCTCCAGGTCGTTGGAGTCCATGACGCGCTCGACGACTTCCTGGTTGGCGCGGAAAATGCCGCTCTGCCGGAGCATGGTGTCCACCAACGTGGTTTTGCCGTGGTCGACGTGGGCGATGATGGCGATGTTGCGAATCTCTTTGGTCATGTTGGTAAAATCGTGTTCAGACAAAAATAGCTGCTGAAACAACCAGCAGCCCGGACGAACCCTTTCTTCATCAATTCAGGTGCGGTGCTATGAACCTCTATTTTAGCAGAGGAATGCTCTGCCACCAATGGGCCTTTCTCTCCTATGATATGCTCGCGACGTTTTGTTGATTACCCTGGGGGCTTGCCTGCGTATGAGAACTTTGCGGAGTGTTTCTTTAGTTTTGGCTCTGGTGTGGTTCATTCTGCCCACGGCTCAAGGGCAAGGGGCGGCACGGCCGGAGCTTCCGGCGCAGTTCGAGAAAAAAGAAGTGATGATCACGATGCGGGATGGCGTGAAACTCCATGCTGAGATTTACACACCGAAGAATGCCAAGGAGGCGCTGCCGATTTTTCTGGAGCGTACGCCTTATGGGATTTCCGCTGAGGACAAAGGCTACAGCCCAAAGCTTTACCGTTATTCCCATATGTTTGCGGACGGCTACATCTTCGTGTTTCAAGACATTCGCGGCCGGTACGGCTCCGAGGGCCAGTTTGTGATGAACCGGCCGGTGCACGACGCCGGCAACCCCAAGGGCGTGGACGAAAGCACCGACACCTACGACACAATCGAGTGGCTGGTGAAAAACGTGCCGAATAACAACGGTCGCGTGGGCGCGGCGGGAATTTCCTACGGAGGATTTCTGGCGGCGATGGCGCTGGTGAATCCGCACCCGGCGCTGAAAGCGGTCTCCGAGCAGGCTTGCATGGGAGACGCCTGGCTGGGCGACGACTTTTTTCATAACGGCGCGTTCCGGCTGAGCTACGGCTACGAATACGCCACGGAGATGGAAACCACAAAGGAAAATTTCAAATTGAAGTTTGACCGCGATGATTTGTACGACTGGTATCTCCACGTGGGGCCGCTCTCGAACATTAATAAGGATTACCTGCACGGTAAAATTCCTACTTGGAACAATTTTGTCGAGCACCCAGCGTATGACGACTTCTGGAAGCAAAAATCACTCACGCACGCCTTGCACCAGGCTACGGTGCCCAATTTGAATGTCGCTGGCTGGTGGGACCAGGAGGATTTTTACGGCCCGATGGCCACCTACGCGAATCTCGAGAAAAACGACGCGGCGCACATGAACTATCTGGTGGTTGGCCCGTGGAATCACGGCGGCTGGGCGCGCAGCCCAGGCAACTGGCTGGGGCAGATTCCATTTGCCAGTAACACGGGCGAGTATTTTCGAGAAAAGGTAGAGGCGCCGTGGTTCGCCTATTGGCTGCATGACAAGGGCGAGTTGCCACTGAAAGAAGCGCTGTTGTTTCAGACCGGAAGCAATGCCTGGACGCGCTTCGATTCCTGGCCTCCGCGTGACGCGCAGCAAAAGAGTCTGTACTTTGGCGTTGACAGAAAATTAAGCTTTGACACACCGAACACCGAGGCGGCCGAAGCGTTTGACTCCTACATCAGCGACCCGGCAAACCCTGTGCCCTACCGCAACCGGCCCGTGGACGAAACGTATCCCTCCGATCACCCCGGCCGCTGGTACACCTGGCTGGTGCAGGACCAGGGCTTTGTTGAGAAACGACCCGACGTGTTGAGCTGGAAGACCGACGTGCTGCAGGAAGACGTAACGCTCACCGGCCAAGTGACCGCGAAACTGTTTGCCGCAACGACGGGATCGGATAGCGACTGGGTGGTGAAGTTGATCGACGTGTACCCCGACAAACCCGACACGGAGTGGAACTTGTCAAGCTACGAACTGATGATTGCCGACGAAATTTTCCGCGGGCGCTATCGCAATTCTTATGAGAAGCCGGAAGCGATTGTGCCGGGCGAGATTACGCCGTTCACCATCGACTTGCACACCGCGGATCACGTCTTCAAAAAAGGCCACCGCATCATGGTGCAGGTGCAAAGCACGTGGTTTCCGCTCTACGACCGGAACCCGCAAAAGTTTGTGCCCAACATTTTCGAAGCGAAGGAATCGGACTACCAGAAAGCCACACAGAAAATTTACCGCTCGCAGAAATATCCATCGCACGTGGAGATTTCCGTGCCCGGCGGCGCTGCTCACTAAACCTTTCGTTCTGACCGTTGGCTAGTGCTGAGGGACTGGAATCTCTCCAGCGTGGAATTCCGTCCACGGCCCCGCGGGCATATCGCGCAGATAGGGTTCCTGCCAGGCATAGTCCGGATGCGCCGTGAGAAAAGGCTTGGCGTAAAAGGTCTCCCCGCAGGGATGCCCCATCCGGGCAACGAAACGAAGTTGCTGCGCCATCGTTGAATCGCTCGCCTTGCCCTGCACCGCGCCGCCCGGATAATTCTGTCCCCAGGCCCAGATGGCGACCCCGCGGGTGGAAGCGTCCACGTGGCCGCAAAGTGTGCGCTCGTTTGCCTCTTCTTTCTTTTGGAACGAATCAAAGTGGTCGCCAAGCATCTGTTTAGCAAGCTCAACATCCAGCTTGCCTTTGTTTTCGTTCAGCAACTGCTCCCAGCGCACGCGGCGCGCATTGGGTGAAGTTTCGAGATTGTTCGGGTCAAACTGCGGTGTGTCTTGCTTCATCACCTTGGGGTCTCGCGCCCAGTTGGAGCCGGCAAACACGCCATCTTTCGCGCGCCACAGCTTGTACGCCTTTAACCCCAATTCAAGTTGCGCCACTTCGTTCGTTTTGCGGTCGCCAATCAGCCAATCGTTGGCGTAACCACCATTGTTTCCATCCAGCATGATTTTCGTGTACTCATCAATCGACCCCGCGTACTGCAGCGCCTTGCGCGCGCGAACGAATTCCGCTTTTCCATTCGGATCCCAGCCTTCGAACTGACTGATGGTTGTCTCCGTGACCATCAAGCCATCGCTATTAATTCCGAAATCGTCATCGCTGGCGATCACGCCGGGAATGCCATCCATCAACATGCGAAAGCCGTTCTTCGGCTCGATATCGAAGATAATTCGCCAGCGCTCGCCGTTCATGTAATTCGTCCAGTTGTTGTGCGCGATCACGATCTTTCCGTCTTTCGTCCAGCTTCCGGTGGCCACGAACGCGCTGCAATTTCCCGGGCTCTTCAGATTCGGAGGATTGGCAGCCTTCTCGCGCTTGTTCAGCCAGGGCACGTAATAGTCGGGCAATTCTTCAAATGCGTTCATCGCCACAATGTCGTAAACGTCGAGATTCGAGTCGGTGCGCGCATTCAGTCCTTCCACGATTCCCTGAAGTTCCTGCTGGTACTCCGTATCAATTTTTGGCCACAGCATCGTGCGCGCGGTTTCGCGGAAGAACGCCCAGTCACGCTTTGTGGAGTGCGTCATGCTCGTGCTGATGGCGGGAAAAGCGTCCGAGATTTCCGGAGCGAGCAGAAACCCGTGCTGAAAGCCGAGGCTTGCGGGGTCGCCCTCAAGGTGGACGTACACCCAGCCGCCCTGCTCGTAACGGTAAGCGCCCTTGAGACGCGGATCGTTGGAGGCCGATCGCTCGCGATTCGCCGCCAGCGTCGCGTTCTGATCGTTCTTAGCGTTCTCTGCGTCGTTATTGGAGCGCCCGGCGACCCACAAGAGTCCAGTCCCGAGCAAAAGCACGCTGAGAGCGACAATGCGACGAATTCCATCCGACATGAGGGCTTTCTCCTTGGTCTTGTAGCGCCAAATTCGCAGAGCTAAGAACTGGCCTAAGAATACATCGGTTCATCGCTGAACGCAGGCGAGCAAAAATCATAACTCGGATTTCCGTCCTTCCGGTGACCAAAGCAAAGAATCTCTGATACATTCGAAAAATGCTGACGGCGATAACGCGTAAAGTTAGTTCTTCTCTGACAAATTGCGAACTGAGCTTTATCGAACGCGAACCGATTGATATGGAAAAGGCGCGAGCACAACATCACGCCTACGAAGCTCTACTCGAAAGACTGGGCGCGAAAGTGATTTCCTTGCCGGAAGAGCGGGATCTGCCGGACTCCATGTTCGTCGAAGACCCGGGGATCGTGCTCGACGAGGTCGCGGTAATTTGCCCTTTGGGTACAGAGACACGGCGCAGGGAAGCCGCCTCCCTTGCGGCCGCCCTCGAACCGTTTCGAAAATTGGCGCATGTAAAATTACCGGGCATGCTGGAGGGTGGCGACGTCCTCCGCGTGGGTAAAAAGATTTTCGCGGGCTTGACGCAGCGATCGAATGCCGAGGGCATACGGCAGTTGGCGGTAATCACTGAGCATTACGGATACGATTTGACAGCCGTGCCGGTGACGGGCTGCCTTCACCTGAAGTCCGCAGTGACGTATCTCGGCCGGAATACACTCCTCGGAAACCGCGGGTGGTTTCACTGGAAACGATTCGAAGGATTTGACTGGGTGGATGTGGATGCCGCGGAGCCTCACGCGGGGAATGCATTAGCTGTCGGCGAATCAATCGTGTTTCCCGCCTCGTTTCCGAAGACACGCGCGCGAATCGAAGCCAAAGGATTCCGTGTCGAGCCGTTGGACATTTCAGAATTGCAAAAGGCGGAATCGGGCCTCACATGTTCCAGCCTGCTGTTCGACGCGGCGATCTAAAAGAATGAGCCAGCTCGATAAAGAGGTGGCGACAGCATCACCGCCGACTGCTTTCCTCCCTGCAGGCCACCACAACTAAGCGTTTTGTTTACTTACAGTTAGAGAATAAATAACTTCTCTTAGGGGAGGCGGATTCCCTTTTCACCGCATTGTTTCCACGAATTTCCAATTTGCTCTCCCAATTCGTGCCGCTCGTGATATCTTGGAGAATATGTTGGCTAGCGAATCGAAGCGAATTAGGACTGCGACGAAGCCGTCGATTACGACGACTACGACCAGCACTACGTCCACTAAGAGAGCTTCGGGCGACGGGAGAAACAGCTAGCCAGCGAGAAAAAGTTTCTATCCCACCCCCGAAGCGAACCGGGCGGTGGGTTTTTTCGTTTAGCCCCCTCCCGAGTGACTCCGGCGGAACAATCAGATGAGGAGCCGCGAAGATGAGTCCGGAACTACAGGAAAAGATCGTGAACGCCGATCATGAACCCGCGCCTGGCCGAGGTGCGCGGTGAGCCGCCGCGCGGATGGCAGGAAGTGGCGCGCCGGAGTTTTGGGCGCAACCGGAGTGGTCGGGCAGCGACTGGTGAAGCTGCTCGCGGATCATCCCTGGTTTGAACTGACCGCCGTGGCGGCTTCGGAGCGTTCTTCTGGAAAGACCTATGCCGAAGCGGCGCACTGGCACCTGGAAGGTCCGGTTCCTGAGACAGCGCGCAAGCTGGTCGTGAAAGATCTGGATCCGAATCTCGACTGCGATTTTGTTTTTTCCGCGCTGGATTCTTCCGTCGCTGGAAAAGCCGAAGAGGATTTTGCGCGCACCGGATATCCGGTGGTAAGCAATTCAAGAAATCACCGCATGGACGCGGACGTGCCGCTGCTAATTCCGGAGGTGAATGCCTCTCACGTCGATTCCATTCGTGTCCAACAGAAAAATCGAGGCTATGACAACGGCTTCATCGTGACCAATCCGAACTGTTCGACGGCGGGCCTTGTTCTGGTCTTGAAACCGCTGGCGGATGCCTTCGGTCTGGAAAAGATTTTTGTGGTTACCTTGCAGGCCGCCTCCGGCGCAGGCTATCCGGGCGTCTCTTCGCTGGATATTCTCGGCAACGTTGTGCCCTTCATCAGCGGCGAAGAAGAAAAGATGGAAGCAGAGCCGCAAAAGCTGCTCGGCAAATGGGACGGCTCACGATTTGTCGAAGCGGGGCTCGGCATCAGCGCGCATTGCAACCGCGTGCCGGTCAGCGATGGCCATCTCGAGTGCGTTTCGCTCCGGCTGAAGAAAACAGCGACGCTTGACGAAGTTCGTGAAGCACTGCGAACGTTTGAAGTTTCGCCAGAGCTGGCCTCCCTGCCAACCGGGCTGAAGCATCCCATCGTCGTGCAGGATGAAGAGGACCGGCCGCAACCACGCAAAGACGTGAATGCCGGCCACGGCATGGCCGCAGTAGTAGGCCGCGTGCGCGAATGCCCGCTACTCGACTTGAAGCTAACCCTGCTGTCTCACAATCTGGTGCGCGGCGCGGCCGGAGCGGCTTTGCTGAATGCGGAATTGCTTGCAGCGCGAGGATTTCTAAAATCGCGTGTGTTGGCCGGTGCGCAGAGCGCCGAGCCTGTCGCTCGCTAAAGGTTCATAGCTACGGCGCAAAGTAATAGCGCACCAGGTGGAAGAAAATCGGCGCGGCGAAGCACAGCGAGTCGATGCGGTCCAGAATGCCGCCATGCCGCTCGACCACCGCGCCAAAATCCTTGATGCCGATGTCGCGCTTGATCGCGCTCATCACCAACCCGCCGGAGAATCCCAGAATGCATATGATGAACGAGATGCCGGCCGACTGCAGCGGCGTGAACGGCGTGGCCCACCACAACAGAGTGCCCAACGCGGTGGCGCTCACCAGCCCACCAAGGCAACCTTCCCAGGTCTTATCGGGGCTTACGCGCCAGGCAATTTTGTGCCTGCCAATCAGCTTGCCCCAGACGTACTGCAAGAGATCGTTCATCTGATCCACAATTCCCAGGTATAGCAATAACCGCGCATCGTGACCCTCAAATCCAGGGATTTTCAGCAGCAGCAACGCGGGCGCGTGACTCAGGCAATAGCCGCAGACCATCAGGCCGAACTGGATCTTTGCGGCCCGCTCCAGAAAATGGGCAGTGTCTCCGGCGACGGCGATGCTTGTGGGGATGAAAATGCACGCCAGAACAGGAATCATAATCGCAAAGACGATGTACCACTGAAAGCCCAGCACGCAATACTGCAGCGGCATGATGACGAAGAAGCTCCAGAATAGCGTGCGATGGTCGCCCCGGCGCGTGGGAACCAGGGTCAGATATTCGCGCAGCGCGAGAAAGGAAAGGATTCCGAACAGCACCAGCGAACCGATGCGCCCCAGCACCAGGGAAAGCATAAACACCACGCACATTTTCCACCAGGCGGCAATCTGGGCATTGAAGTTGTCAATGGTGGAACGACTGATATTCGAGCTGTTGCGTCGCTTGAGGGCGCGGCCGATGACCGTCAGAATCACCAGCAGGCAGAGCACCCCGCCAAAAAGCCACATCAATATCGAATCGTGAATCGCTGTCAGCATCAGGCGGGCCCAATCCGGCGCAGACTGCTGACAGCGTCGCGTGCGCGTTCCAGGAAGGCATCCTTGTTCTCGTGAGGTTCCACCTGAATGGGTTTCCCGAAGGTCAGCAGACTTAGCATGGGCACGGGAAGATATTCGCCTTTGGGCAAAATCCGATTCATGTTTTCCAGATGCGCGGGGACCAGTTCAACGTCGGGCCGTCGCAACGCTATGTGGTAGAGCCCTCCCCGAAATTCGCCGACTTTTTCTCCGCTGCCCCGTGTGCCCTCTGGAAAGAGGATAAGCGAATTTCGATCGCCCAGAGCCGCGCTCATATCTTCGATCAAAGAGCGCCCCACAAATTTGGTTTCGTCGTGAGATTTTGTCCTGGACGTCGCTCCGCGCTCCACCAGGACAGCCTTGAATACATTTTCCGCAAGATAATGCCGCAAGGGCGTTTCTTCCCAGTAGTCTTTCGCGGCGATGGGCCGCGTGTGAGCGCGGATTTCCGAAGGCAAGGCGGACCAGAGGACCACGAAATCCAGATGGCTGGTGTGATTTGCGAAATAGATTCGTTGCCGGACGTCAGGTTCGCAACCTGCCCACTGCACCTGCACGCCGGTAATGCCCCGGGCAACAGCGGCCAGCAAGCTTGCTATCGGATGGATTCCGTCGCTCATTAAGCGTTCCGACCCTGTAGCTCGTGCGCGAGCATTCCATCGATTCGCGCAAGATTGAATGCTAGGTGATGACTTCAGTGCGCAATTCGCGGCCTTCGGCGTAGCGCTCCATCAGGCCAGTCATCCGCCGGCACCAGACTTCAAGCGGCTGCGGCCCACCGAAGGAAATCAAAATCGCCGCGACGCTTTCGGTTGACGATGTAACCATTGTCCTCTCGGAATCGCTCGTCGGACTCCCGTGAGGGCCCGCGGCATCGCAGAACACGGGCAGGTCTTCCAGGTTGAGATCAAATTTTCCGATTCCCTTGTAAGTCTCGCCGCCGCGTCCCACGCGAAAAACAATATCGCCCTGCACCTTAGCGAGGTCATAGAGACCGATCGGCAACCTGCTCTCCACTGACACCAGATTAATGATGTCCACCACGCAATTGATGCTTGGGAAGTGTTTCCCGCTGATGATGCGGCGAAGCAGCGCCTCCGCGGACCCGCGATAGCGCGCAGGATCCTTGCCCAGCGCCCGATAACCGGCGCGCGTGGCGGAAATCGCCGGCGCCTCAAGGATTGCTCGTGGATCGACATTTTTCAGGATGCCGCCTTCACACAAATCCATTTCGGCAAGAAGTTCCAGTGAGGAATCACCGGTGCGTAAATGGGCGGTGACGCAGCCGAGCGCCACGGACGGGCATTTTTTCTTCAAACCCGGATCGATTGACAGCTTCATGGCCGGGCGCTCCGGGGTTTCAATCGCGCGCTGAAATGCCGCAAAAACGGCGCCTGGTGAACCACGTCATATCCGGGAATCGCTTCGCGGCGGCGCCAGACATCGAGAATCACCTCGACAACATATTCGATGTGGCTTTGCGTATACACGCGGCGGGGGATCGCCAGCCGCACCAGGTCCATGCGCGCGTGTTCGCCAAACATCAGCGTGCCGATTTCAACGGAGC
>Ga0210399_10001126_pt1 | contig 20906 bp, 18 predicted proteins | sample IncBWC14MmetaG_FD_150865 | JGI IMG/M metagenome (GOLD analysis project Ga0210399, IMG submission 150865) | Forest soil microbial communities from Barre Woods Harvard Forest LTER site, Petersham, Massachusetts, United States - Inc-BW-C-14-M | ecosystem: Environmental > Terrestrial > Soil >... | reverse complement strand
GCGGCGGGTGAGCTACTTCTTGGAGGGCTTCGGCGTGGTGCCCGCGGCCTTCTGGCCACTGTCGGCACCCTGCCAGGAATCGCGGACCTGATCCGCCCAGCTCTTGTAGTTCGACCAGGTATAGAGGTTGCGGGTGATCGCCGCCTGCCGGGCGCGTGCGCGCTGCATGCGGTCGAGCCACGTGGCGTAGGCGTCCGCGCCTCCCGGAGGATTGACGCCGCCCTGCGCTGCCGGCTCGTGGTCTGCGGGGAGATCGTCCCGGCCCCTGTTCGATGAGCTCATGGAAGGCTCCTGAATTCTCTTGAGTGTGAGCGTACGGCCTTCGCTGCGTGTGCGCAGGACCTGGTTCACAGACAAACCGGAGCGTGCTTCGGTGCGAGCACGGCTATGACACAGCTCTCGCCTGCCGCTCGGGAAAATGTGCGGCACGCAGAGCGTTATGTAACGGAGCGCCGCTTCAGGCCACGAGCCGGTAAACCGGGCGATAGGTGCTGCCCGGCAGCCGCATGCGCTTCTGTGCCACGAACGCCGCCAGCAGCTCATCGAGCAGCCGCATGATCGAGGGATCGCCGGCGAGCTCGTAGGGCCCTAAGCGCTCGATCGCCTGGATGCCGAAGTCCTTGACGTTGCCGGTGACGACGCCGGAGAAGGCGCGCCGCAGGTTGGCGGCGAGCTCGTGTGTCGGCTGGCCACGCCCGAGCTCGAGCGCGCGCATCGACTCGTGGGTGACCTCGAAGGGACGCTGGAAATCGGCCGGCACCTGCAGCAACCAGTTGAAATTGTAGGAGTCGTTGCGCTTGCGGCGGAATTCGCGCACTTCCTGCATGCCGTGCACCATGCGGCGCGCGACCTCCGGCGGGTCATCGACGATCACCGTGAAGCGCTCGAGCGCCCCGGCGCCCAGCGTGCCGCCGATGAAGCGGCAGATCTGCTCGAAATAGGCCGCGCTGTCCTTCGGTCCCGTGAGCACGATCGGGAACGGCTGCTCGCGGTTCGCCGGCTCGAGGAGGATCCCGCAGAGATAGAGGATTTCCTCGGCGGTGCCGGCCCCGCCCGGGAATACCACGATCCCGTGGGCAAGCCGCACGAACGCCTCGAGCCGCTTCTCGATGTCCGGCATGATGGCCAGCTGGGTCACGATCGCGTTGGGGGGCTCGGCGGCGATGATGCCGGGCTCGGTGATGCCGATGTAGCGGCCGCCTTCGATGCGCTGCTTGGCATGGCCGATGGTGGCGCCCTTCATCGGGCCCTTCATCGCCCCGGGTCCGCAGCCGGTACACACGTCGAGGCCGCGCAGCCCGAGCTCGTAGCCGACGTCCTTGGTGTACTGGTATTCCTCGCGCGTGATCGAGTGCCCGCCCCAGCACACCACCAGATTGGGGCGCACCCTGTGCTCGAGGATGCGCGCGTTGCGCAGCACGTGGAACACGGCGTTGGTGATCGAGGCCGAGTCGCTGAGGTCGAAGCGGCCGCTCGCGACGATCTCGTTCGAGGTGAACACCACGTCGCGCAGCACCGCGAACAGGTGCTCCTTGATGCCGCGGATCATCTGGCCGTCGACGAAGGCGCTCGCCGGCGCGTTGTGCAGCTCGAGCTTCACGCCCCAGGCGTGGCGCACGATGCGGACCTCGAAGCCGCGGTAGCGGTCGAAGATCTCCTTGGCGTTGTCGGTGCGCGCCCCGGAGTTGAGCACCGCGAGCGCGCAGCGGCGGAACAGCGGATAGAGCCCCGCCTCGCCGGCATCGAGCAGCCGGTCGATCTCCGCCTGGGAGAGGTTCTCGAGGCTCCCGCGCGGACCGACGCGCGCGTCGACGAATGCTGAGAGGTCGCTTGCCACGGCTCACAATAGCGCGAACGCCCCGGACGCGGGGCACGCTCGCCCGGCGCCTTGTCAGGGATCGATGTCGATCGGGACCGAATCGGGGACCAGCATCCAGATCTCCACCATGTCCGCGTTGGAGACGGCGATGCAGCCGTCGGTCCAGTCGTGGTTCAGGTAGTAGTCCGGATCATGCTTCATGAGGTTCGGCAGCCCGTGGATCATGATCGAGCCGCCGGTATCCCAGTGCCGTGCGCGAGCGCGCTTCACGTCGGTTTCGTTCGGGTACGACACCTTGATCGACAGGAAGTAATCGCTGCGCGGATTGCGCATGTCGAGACGATAGCTGCCCTCGGGCGTGCGGAAGTCACCCGAGCGCTCCTTCTGGCCGACCGGCGAAAGGCCGAGCGCCACGTGGTAGGAACGCACGACATTGCCGCCGTGCATGAGGTACAGCCGCCGCTCGGTCTTCTTCACCACCACGCGATCGACCGCGGGGAGCGTATCGCTGGTGAGGGCCACCGGCTGGCCCACCGGCAGCGAGTCTCCGTGCGCGGCGACCGCCGCACACGTGAGCAGGAGCATCGCAGCCAAGTTCCTGAAAATCATGACTTTCCGTAGTCCATCCACAAGGGTTGAAACGATTATAGCCAGCGTCCCAGGGGACGGTATGTACCTGGATCACACACCTTGGAGGCCCGGTTTCAGCCACTGTTTCCGACCTCTTCCACGCGCGGAATGACGATCTGCATACCGGCCCGCAGCTCGCTGAAGTCGACGTCCGGGTTGTACTGCACCAGCAGCCACTCGGGCAGGAGCTTGGCGCGCTTGGTGACCGTCCATAGCGAATCGCCCGGACGCGCGATGTAGATCTCGGTGCCGGAGATGCGGTGCGCGGCGAAGTACGCCGCCTGCAGCTCCTGGTGGTACTCGCGCCGGTGCTGCTCGAACACGTCGTGCGACACCTTGTGGAAGTCGAGCTTGAGGCGATGCCCGACGAGCACCGGCTTCTTCATGGTCATGTGATTGAGGTCGCGCAGGCGCTGCGCGCTCACGCCGAGCCAGTCGGCGTAGTGCCCGAGGGTCTCCTCGGCGGCGACCCGGATCGAGTCATCGCCGCGCACGCTGTAGTCGGTGGGGTCGGCGCTCTGCTGAGTGTCGGCGGCGGGACCGAGAGCGGGACTCAGCGCTTCCGACTGTGCGGCCGACACCGGCTGCGCGCGGCTTGCGGTCACGGTGACGGTGGCGACGGCCGCGGCATCCTCGGCGCTCTCGCGCTGGGCGACCGCGGCCGACACCGCGCCGAGATCCGGCGCACCCGCGGTGGGAGCGCCGGCGCCGGTTGACGGGCCCGCGGCGGCCGGCGCGGCGGCGGCGGAGGCCACCTGCACGGTCGCGCCTTCCGGCAGCTCGATGGTGCGCCCGGCCCTGAGGGCGGCGCTCACGCGTAGCCGGTTCATACGCGCCAGCGTATCGATCGGCACACCGTAGCGGTCGGCGAGCCGCGCGAGCGTGTCGCCAGGCTGGACCCTGTAGCGCTTCGGCTGCGGCTGTCCCGCGTAGAGCTCGTGCGGGTTGAGCTGACGGGCGAGCAGCTCCGTGGTCCATTGCTCCGCTTCCGCCGGCAGCCGCAAGCGGTAGTCGCGCGGCACGCGCAGCTGCCCGTCCCACACCGGGCGCAGCAGCGCCGGGTTCAGAGCCCGCAGCTCGTCGCCGCGCACGTTGAGCACCCGCTCGAGAGTCGCCATCGGCACGTAGCCCGGCACCGACACCACGTGGAACTTCGCCTCGCTCTGCTTCTGCACGGCGCTGAAGTACTTGTCGGGGTTGTGGTCGATGTCGAGAGCGGCGAGGAACGACACGTAGAAATTGCGCGAGGCGAACCCGAAGGTGCGGCTGTTGTAGTGCCGCACGATGGTGACGATGTCGTCCGTGCCGAGCGTCTCCTTGGCGCGCAGCATGCCGGCGGTGCCGTGGTTGTAGGCGGTGATCGCCAGCGGCCAGGTGCCGAGCACCCGGTAGTTGTAGCTGAGCAGCTGCGCTGCGGCCTCGGTCGAGCGGAACGGATCGAGCCGGTCATCGACCGAGCGGTCGATGCGCATGTAGCGCCGGCCGGTCGAGCGCATGAACTGCCACAGCCCCGCCGCACCGACCTTGGAGTAGGCGGCCGGGTTGAACGAGGACTCGACGTGCGGCAGTACCGCGAGCTCGGCCGGGAGCCCCCGGTTGGCGAGGGCTTCGGCGATGTGGGTCTCCCAAGCGCCCGCGCGGACCAGCCCCGCGCGGAAGCGGTCCGCCTGCCCCAGCTGGAAGCGGATGTCGTCCACCGCCCCGCGCAGCCGCGCCGGGCTCGCCGTGCCCCACATGTCCCGGATGCGCTGATCCTCCTCCGACAGCGGCGCGTCACCGGCGGCCGCGATACGCCGCAGCGCCGCGGAGATGCGCTCACGGTGCTCGTCGACCTCGTGCTCGCGCGCGCTCTGCGAGGCATCGGGGGCGAAATGCAACGTCTCGTAGACGGTTCCGAGGTTGTACTGGTCGTGCAGAAACCCCGCGTTGGTATCGATCTGCGTGTAGACGCGGATCCAGAACTGGACGTCGGCCTCGAGCGCGGCCGGCCGCGGCATCGCGCTCTCCGAGGCCAGCAGCGGTGGAGCACCCAGCGCGCAGAGCCAGAGGAAAAGCATTGCGCGAGCACAGGCTTGGCGGGGTGTCGATTTCATTTACATCCCTGCAGGACACGTGTTCTCAATCAGATTCAATGCCTTGTCGTTCACGCGATCTCCCTGCGAAGAGCACATGGTGCCGAAAGCGTCGAGTATCTTGACACTTTCGTTTGAGCCAACCGGATTACCGTCCGGAAGCCTCCTCGGTGCGCTCGGTGCGCGGTAGGGTTAAACCCCAGAAAAGGGTCGCGGACCGTGCGTAGCGTCACAGTTACACGGCGTGCCGAGGCCGAAAGCCCGCCTCGCCCTGGTGGATGCGTCCGCTGGCACGCGTGTTGCTCATATCCATCCATCAGCGGCACAGCCGCACGGTTGGGTAGCAAGCAAGCCAGGGATACCGAAGAACTGCTCAGGTCCGGACCAAGAAGAATTCGCCGGACACTAAGCGCACCAGATAACAACAACGAGAAGAAGCTCCTCCACACAAGCAAGCGACCGACAACCCCGCGAAAGCGGGGTTTTTTTTGCAGCCCGATCCTCGGTGACAAAAAAGAGGCAGCCATGTGACTGCCTCGTGGACCTAACGCTCTGTCAGTCAGTCTGGCTGGTTGGTCTTTCGCAGTCGCTCAACCACACTTGGAATCGCCGCAATTGAGGCAGGTCATGCAGCCGTCCATCATGACGACCGCAGCCGTGCTGCAGCGGCCGCACAGCTGCGCCCCTTCGGGGAAGTGCGGCTTGGCAAAGGCGTCGGCCTGCTTGGCGCGCGCCTCGTACTCGGCGCGCTTCTCGTCGACGAGCTTGCGCTGGTGGACGTCGAGCTCCGGCTTGCGCATCAGCCCGATGGCCTGCAGGTGCTTCTCGATGACGTGGCCGAGCTCCGCGATGATCGAGGGCATGAACTTCCCGCCCGGCTGCCAGTAGCCGCCGCGCGGATCGAACACCGCCTTCAGCTCGTCCACCAGGAAGGTGACGTCGCCGCCCTTCCTGAACACCGCGGAGATGATGCGCGTGAGCGCCACGATCCACTGGTAGTGGTCGAGGTTCTTCGAGTTGATGAAGATCTCGAACGGCCGGCGCTGCTCGTATTCGGTGCCCTCGTTCAGCAGGATGTCGTTGATGGTCACGTACATCGCGTGATCGGAGATCGGCGTCTTGATCTTGTAGGTCTGCCCGATCAGCATCTCCGGCCGCTCGAGCTTCTCGTGCATGCGGATGACCTTGGCGGTGCGCCCGCTGTTGTCGCGCACCTCCTCGGGCTCCGCCGCGGTCGCCACGAGCTTCATCTCAGGCGTCCGCGCGTTCTCGGCCGGCTTGCCGGCGGCCTTTTCGGCAGCCTTGTCCTCAGGCTTCACTACCTGGTACTTGACGATCTTGCGCTCGATCTTGATTGCCATGTCTTTAGTCCTGCCTCAGTACCTGCCGAAATATCCCTCTTTCAAGCTGTCAAACAGATTTGCGGTCGTGTGGAGCTCACCGTCGTACTCGATCTCCTCGTCACCGCGCGCCTCCACGACCGTGCCATCCTCGAGCGTGAACTTGTAGATCGTGTTCTTCAGGTCCTGTTCCTTCACCAGCACGCCCTGGAACGCCTCGGGGTTGAAGCGGAAGGTGGTGCAACCCTTGAGTCCCTGCTCATGTGCATACAGGTAGATGTCCTTGAATCTCTCGTAGGGGAAATCCGTAGGCACGTTCGCCGTCTTAGAAATCGATGAATCGACCCACTTCTGGGCCGCAGCCTGCACCTCGACATGTTCCTTGGGGGTAATGTCTTCGGAGGCGATGAAGTAGTCGGGTAGTCTCTCAGCATCGGTCGTACCCCCCGGCGTGGCGTTGGCATTGACGAGCTCCCGGTAGGCGAGCAGCTCGAACGAGTAAACGTCGATCTTCTCCTTCGACTTTTTTCCCTCGCGGATGACGTTGCGGAAGTAGTGATGCGCGAACGACGGCTCGATGCCGTTCGAGGCATTGTTGGCGAGCGACAGCGAGATCGTGCCGGTGGGCGCGATCGAGCTGTGGTGCGTGAAGCGCGCGCCGATCTCGGCGAGCTCGTGCACCAGGCGCGGCGCCACCTCGGCGACCCGTTGCATGTAACGGCTGTATCTGGCGTGCAACAGCCGCCCGGCAATCTTCGCGCCCGGCCGCCAACCGTCGCGCGCCATCTCCGGACGCTTGCGCAGCATCTCCCTGGTGACCGTGAACTCCTCGTTCATGATCGGCGCCGGCCCCTTCTCGCGGGCGAGCTCGAGCGCCGACTCCCAGCCGGCGAGCGCCATCTCGCGCGACACGTCCTCGGTGAACTGCACCGCATCCGGCGAGCCATACTTCATGCGCAGCAGCGTCATCGTGCTGCCCAGCCCGAGGAAGCCCATGCCGTGACGGCGCTTGCGCAGGATCTCGTCGCGCTGCTTCTCGAGCGGCAGGCCGTTGACCTCCACCACGTTGTCGAGCATGCGCGTGAAGACCTTCACGACCTCGCGGTACTCGTTCCAGTCGAACTCGGCGAAATCCGTGAACGGGTGGCGCACAAAGCGCGTCAGGTTCACCGAACCCAGCAGGCACGAGCCATAGGGCGGTAAATTCTGTTCACCACATGGGTTGGTAGCGCGGATGTTCTCGCACCACCAGTTGTTGTTCATCTCGTTCGAGCGATCGATGAGAACGAAACCCGGCTCCGCAAAATCATAGGTGGACGCCATGATTACGTCCCACACGCGCCGTGCCGGCAGTGTCTTGTAGATCTTGCAGGCCACCAGCCCTTCATCGTTCACGACATAGCCATCGTGCACCGGCCACTCGCGCCACAGGAACTTGGTCGCGTCATTGAGATCGGGCCTCTCGGCCTCGTATTCCTGGCGGATCACCGGAAAGGCAAGCTTCCATTCGCGGTCCTCGCGCACCGCCTGCATGAACTCATCAGTGATCAGCAGCGAGAGGTTGAACTGGCGCAGCCGGCCGTTCTCGCGCTTGGCGCGGATGAACTCCATGACGTCAGGGTGACCGACGTCGAAGGTTCCCATCTGCGCGCCGCGCCGGCCGCCGGCTGAGGAGATGGTGAAGCACATCTTGTCGAAGATATCCATGAAGGACAGCGGCCCGGAGGTGTAGGCGCCCGCCCCCGAGACGTACGCACCACGCGGCCGCAGCGTGGAGAATTCATAGCCGATCCCGCAGCCCGCCTTGAGCGTGAGTCCCGCCTCGTGCACCTTCTTCAGGATGTCGTCCATCGAGTCACGGATCGTCCCCGACACCGTGCAGTTGATGGTGGACGTGGCGGGCTTGTGCTCGAGCGCACCGGCGTTGGAAGTCACGCGCCCGGCGGGAATCGCTCCGCGGCGCAGCGCCCACAGAAAACGCTCGTACCAGTGCTCGCGCACCTCGACGCTCTCGACATCGGCCAGCGCGCCGGCGACGCGCTTGTAGGTGTCGTCCATCGTCTTGTCGATGGGCGTGCCATCCTTGGCCGTCAGCCGATACTTCTTGTCCCAGATATCGTGCGATGCTTCCTGAAACGGAATCGCATCGATGTCCTTGGGATCGATCTTCACTACGGTGTTCATGGAAATCCGCGGCGCTCCGGGAATCTTTATTTCAGACGCCTAGTCCAACGGATTACAGGGAAAAACCAGCCAGACGCGCGTTACGGCGCTCTAAGGAACCGCGAGCCTGACCGGTTACCCGGAATCCTCCCCCCGACTGCGTGACCCTTGTCGCTCTGTTCTGCGAACACAAGATCTTGTGTCGGGGTCAAAAGCCTAATGAGCGTGCCCGGGTGCGTCAAGATTCGAAACCACATTTTGTCGTATCATTTTTACGTAGCATTTTCATGGTGTTACGACATTCTCCGCGGTAAAGTGCACGATAATTTTTGACGAACTGGGACGCTTGGGAAGACGACGCCCGACCCCAATATATTGTGCCCAAGCCAAGCACAGGTTTTGCACAGAGTTGCCCACAGGCCGGGGCATGTGAAGGTCGTTTTGGCAATGGTTAAGCACTTGGTTAACTGACGCGAAAAGACCTCTCAGCCGTCGGGCCGTCCCGGCTGGCGTCGCGGTCCGACCCGCAAAAGCTGCTGGCGCCGCTCTTGAAACCCCGGCCGCGCATCCGCACATCGGAACCCAAGCGCAGTTGCGCAGCGGGTTTTTCCAACTTCATTTCCGAGAGGAGACACTTCAATGACTATCGTTCGTTACGAGCCGTGGGCGCTCTTCGGTCGGCTGCAGCGCCAGCTCGATCAGCCCTTCGTTGATACCGATGCCAGCATCAGCTGGATTCCGCGCGTCGACGTCCGCGAGGAGACCGAGCGCTTCGTGGTCGCAGCCGATCTGCCGGGTGTCGAGGGCAAGGACATCGAGGTCACGGCCGACGAGGGCGTGCTCACGATCCGCGGCCAGCGCGGCTCCGAGAAGAAGGCAGCGGGCGAGGGCTACGAGCGCGTCGAGCGTGCGAGTGGCACCTTCCTGCGCCGCTTCACGCTCCCCGAGAGTGCCAACGCCGAGGCCATCAAGGCGACGCACGTGAACGGCGTGCTCGAGGTGAGCATTCCGAAGCGTCCGCAGGCCCAGCCGCGGCGCATCGAAGTCCAGGCCGCCTGAAGCCACCGCACAGCTCATCCGGCGGCGCCGCATGGCGCCGCCGGAATTGAGCTTTTTCAGCGGCTCGAGCCCCGCCGCACGGCGCGGGCTAGAATTCCCTCCACCATGAGAGCCGCGTTTCTCGCCCTCCGACTCTGCGCGCTCGCGCTGGTCGCGCCCGCTACGGCCGGAGTTCCTCCGGCGGTAGGTGACACACCGCTCCCGACGCTCGCGCCGATGGTCCGCAAGGTCTCCCCCGCGGTGGTGAACGTCGCCACCCGTGGCACCGTGCGCGACGGCGGCGCGCAAAGCCCATTGCTGCAGGATCCCTTCTTCCGCCGCTTCTTCGACATGCAACGGCGCGGGGCACCGCGCGAGCACCCGTTCCGCAGCGCCGGCTCGGGTGTCATCTTCGACGCACGCCAGGGCTACATCGTCACCAACGCGCACGTCGTGCAGAACGCCAACGAGATCACCGTGACGCTGCAGGACGGGCGCGACCTCAAGGCCGAGGTGGTCGGGAGCGACCAGCCCTCGGACGTCGCCGTGCTCAAAGTGAGCGCCGAGGGGCTCGCGCAGATGCCGCTCGGGGACTCCTCGCACCTCGAGGTCGGGGACTTCGTCGTAGCCATCGGCAATCCCTTCGGCCTGCAGCACACCGTCACCTCCGGAATCGTGAGCGGGCTGTCGCGCACCGGCATCAATCCGGACGGCTACGAGGACTTCATCCAGACCGACGCCTCTATCAATCCCGGCAACTCCGGCGGCGCGCTGGTGAACCTGCGCGGCGAGCTGATTGGCATCAATACCGAGATCATCTCCAGCAACGGCGCCAACGTCGGCATCGGCTTCGCGATTCCGGTCAACATGGCGCGCATCGTCGTGGACCAGCTCATCAAGTACGGCGCGGTCAAGCGCGGTCAGCTTGGGGTCTCGATGTACACGGTCACTCCCGACATCGCCCACTCGCTCGGGCTCGCGAGCGCGATCGGCGCCCTGGTATCGCAGGTGGTCGAGGGCTCACCGGCCGACAAGGCCGGGCTGCGCGTCGGCGACGTCATCACGTCGGTAAACGGCCAGCCGGTAAAGTCCAACAGCGAGCTGCGCAACGCGATCGGCCTGATGCGCGTCGGCGACAGCATGGACATCGGGCTGGTGCGCGACGGCAAGCCCATGCGGGTGACGGCGGTCATAGCCGCCGTCCCGGGACCGAAGGAGACGCCGTGAACATCTGCGTGCTCGGCGGGACCGGCTTCGTCGGCACCGAGCTCGTCGCCCGCCTGGCGCTCGACGGTCACTGGGTGCGCGTGCCGACCCGCAACCTGACGCGGGCCCAGCGCCTGCGGGTGCTCGAGACCATCGAGCTGCGTGTCGCCGACGTGCACGCACCCTCGGCACTCAGCCAGCTGTTCGCCGACTGCGATGCCGTGATCAATCTCATCGGCATTCTCAACCCGCGGCGTGGCGCCAGCTTTCAGGCGGTGCACGCCGAGCTGCCGGCGAAAGTCATCGCGGCGGCGCGCGGCGCTGGGGTGCGGCAGGTGCTGCACATGAGCGCGCTCGGCGCCGACGCGCGCGCCCCGAGCCAGTACCTGCGCACCAAGGCCGAGGGTGAGGCACAGCTGCGCGCCACCGCGCCCTCCTCCGCCCACGCACAGCCGGCGGTCACCGTCTTGCGGCCGTCGGTGATTTTCGGTGCCGGCGATTCGCTCACCAACCGTTTCGCGAGGCTGCTGCGCCTCACGGCCGGCTTTCTGCCGCTGGCGCGCGCCCGCGCCCGCTTCGCGCCCATCCACGTGGCCGACGTGGCGGAAGCCTTCCGGCGCGCGCTCGGCGCGCGCGCGAGCTTCGGCCAGACCTATCAGCTGTGCGGACCCGAAGTCCTGACGCTTGCGCAGATCGTCCGCATGAGCGCGCGTGTCGCCGGCCTTCCCTGCCACATCGTGCCGCTGCCCGACCTGGCGGCGCGTGTCCAGGGATTCGTGATGGGCCTGCTGCCTGGCAAGCCCTTCTCGCTCGACAATTTCCGCTCGCTCACCGTCGACTGCGTGTGCCAGGAGGACGGTTGCGGCCGGCTCGCAATCCGGCCGCAGCACATGCTGGCGGTGCTGCCCACCTACCTCGGCGACGACGACACCGAGACGCAGCTCGCGCTGCTGCGCCGCACCGCGGACCGCTAGCCTGCCCCGCACAGTTGCGCGTGGCGGGTCGCGCGCGGCGCCTGCGCCAGCGTGCGCACCGCGGCGTAGAAGCGCGTCAGGTCGCCGTTCTCGCCGGCGAGCAGCCGTTTGAATCCCGGCACGCAGTCATAGTAGGTCGCGACCGCCGCAAGCTGCGCATTGTTGAGTCCGGCGGCGATCCACTGGTCGTACACCGGATAGTGCACGCCCTGGCGCCGCTCGAGGTCGGCGATGTCCGCGCCCAGCTCGCCGAGAATGCGCCGCTTGCCGGCGCGCAGCTCGCTGAAAGGGGCCCCCGATTCGTAGAGCGCCTCGAGCCGTGCACGCGCCGGCCGCAACAGCGCGAGCAGCGCCGCCTCCTGCCCCTGCTCGGTGTGGAAGCGACCGATGCGCTGCGCCGCGCCCTGGTGCTCGAGCCAGCGCGTGAGCCCTGCCTCCTCGACCGTGGTGGCGAACGCCTCGTTGAACTCCGAGTCGTTCTTCACATAGATCAGTTGATGCGCCAGCTCGTGAAAGATAGTCGCGGCGAGCTCATCGTCGTCGTAGCGCAGCATGCTGGAGATGACCGGGTCGGCGAACTTGCCGAGCGTCGAGTAGGCCGGCACCCCTTCGACCACGACATCGAAGCCGCGCGCCTCGAGCGCGAGCGCCAGCTCGCGCGCCCGCCGCTCGTGGAAGTAGCCGCGGTAGGCAACGCAGCCGGCCACCGGGAAGCACCAGCGCTTCGGCTGCAGCGAGAACTCCGGTGCCGCTACTACGTTCCACACGACGAACGGGCGGCCGATGTCGGCGTAGCTGCGGTAGCTCTCGTTGTCGGGAAGCCCGAGCTCGCGCGAGGCGAAGTCGCGCGCGGCGCGCATTTCCTCGAGGCGCGCGCGCAGCGCGGGCTGCGTCCCGGAAGCCTCGATCAGCTCGGCGATCGGAGTCCGGGCGTGCAGCAGCCGGTACTCGCCGTCGGCTGCCTGCATGAGATAACAGCCGCCGAGCAGCGCGCTCAGGGCGCCGCCGAGCACCACGCGCGCGAGCCTGCGCGCGGCTCGCGCCCCCGTGTGGCGCCGCGGCGCGCTGCCACTCGAGGTCTCGGTTAACATGCGCACCATGCGAGTCTACTTGGTCGGCGGTGCGGTCCGGGACCGCCTGTTGGGGTTGCCGGTGCGTGAGCGCGACTGGGTGGTCGTTGGCGCACGACCCGAGGAGCTCGAAGCCCAGGGCTATCTGCCCGTCGGACGCGAGTTCCCGGTGTTTCTCCATCCCACCACCCACGAGGAGTACGCGCTGGCGCGGCTCGAGCGCAAGGTGGCGCCCGGCTACCGTGGCTTCACCACCCAGTTCTCGCCGGAGGTGACGCTGGAGGAGGACCTGAAGCGCCGCGACCTCACGGTCAACGCCATGGCCGAGGGCGACAGCGGCGAGCTCATCGATCCCTACGGCGGCCGCACCGATCTCGAGGCGCGCGTGCTGCGCCACGTGTCCGACAGTTTCACCGAGGACCCGGTGCGCGTGCTGCGCGCGGCGCGCTTCGCGGCGCGCTTCGCCGGCCGTGGCTTCCGCATCGCCGACGAGACCATGGAGCTCATGCGCCGCATGACCGTCTCCGGCGAAGTGAGCGCGCTCACGCCCGAGCGGGTGTGGCAGGAGACCGAGCGCGCGCTCGCCGAGGACCGCCCGGAGGTGTTCTTCGCGACGCTGCGCGACTGCGGCGCGCTCAAGATCATCTACCCCGAGGTCGACGCGCTTTACGGCGTGCCGCAGCCGCCCAAGTGGCACCCGGAGATCGATACCGGCGTACACGTCATGCTCGCGCTCGCCTGCGCGGCGCGCAGCCGTGCCTCGAGCGCCGTGCGCTTCGCGGTGCTCATGCACGATCTCGGCAAGGCGCGCACGCCGCGCGAGCTCTGGCCGAAGCATCACGGCCACGAGGAAGCCGGCGTGCCGCTGGTCGAGGCCGTGGCCGATCGCCTGCGGGTCCCGGGCACGCACCGCGAGCTGGCAATCCTCGCCGCGCGCGAGCACACGCTGGTGCACCGGGCGCTCGAGCTGCGCCCGGAGTCCGTGCTGAAGCTGCTGCAGGAGTGCGACGCGTTCCGCCGCCCCGAGCGCTTCGCGGAGCTCCTGCAGGCGTGCGAAGCCGACGCCCGCGGCCGCACCGGGCGCGAGGCACAGCCGTACCCGCAGGCGGCCTATCTCAAGGCGGCGCTCGCCGCGGCGGGGGCCGTGACTATCCCGGAGGCCGAGCGGCGGGGACTCAAGGGTCCGGCTATCGGCGCCGAGATGAAGCGGCGGCGGCTCGCGGCCGTGAGCGAGGTCAAGGCGGCGGCGCTGCCCGCACCCTGAGGACGCCCGCCTCGCGCTAGCGCATCGCCCCCGTCGCCACGAGCACGAGCAGCGTCGAGCCGAGCGCGATGCGGTACCACGCGAACAGAGTGAAGCGGTGCGACTGCACGTAGCGCAGCAGCCACTTCACCGCGATGAATGCCACCACCATGGAGACCGCGAAGCCGACCGCGACCGCGTTCCAGTCCTCACTGCCCGCCTGCCCGCGTGCCTTCAGGAGCTCGTACCCGGTGGCGGCGAACATGGTGGGGATCCCCACGAGGAACGCGAACTCGGTGGCCGCGGGCCGCAGGGTGAGCCCGGCGAGCATGGCGGCGAAGATCGTCGACGCCGAGCGCGAGGTACCCGGAAACACGGCCGCGAGGATCTGACAGAGGCCGACCCAGACGGCGACGTTCCAGGTGACCAACGAGCTCTGCGGGCGGCGCGCGACGTAGGCCTCGATGACGAGGATCAATATTCCGCCGATTAAAGTGGCGAGCGCGATCGGCAGCACCGATTCGGGCAGCTTCCACCCGAGGCGCGTCGCAATGAAGCCGCCGGTTGCGGTAATGAGGAAGGCGGCGACGAGCTTTGTCAGGTAGTCGCGCTGCGCGGGCCGGTTGAAGTGCATCAGCAGATCGAGCAGGCGGCGCCAGTAGATCAGCACGATCGCGAGGATGGCGCCCGCCTGGATCGAGACGTTGAAGAGCTCGCTCCGCTCCCCCAGCCAGCGCTCTGCGATCAGCAGGTGTCCGGTGCTCGATATCGGCAGGAACTCGGTGATGCCTTCGATGATCCCGAGGATCACGGTGTTGAGGGTGTCGGACACGGGCGTGGACTTCCTGGTCGGATCGGGGGCGCCATCTTAACCGCCGAACGTGCGCAGGGCCCGCGCGCCGCGTCACAGCGAACGCCGCAGATCCTGGAGCGTAAAGCCCTCGAGCGGCGCCGCGTAACCGCGCGCGAGGGCCATGGCCTTGAAGGCCTCGCCCATCTCCTCCGGCATCACGAGGCGGCGCGCCTCCCCGGCGAGCCGCGCCCGGCGCACGGCGTCGGGTGCCGCGGCCACGATGCGCTCGACGCCGAGCGCGAGCAGAAACGCGGCCTGCGTCGCGAAGCCTGACACCTCGAGCCCGGCGAGCGTGGCGGCCTCGGCGACGCGCGTGAAGTCGACCCAGGCGGTGATGTCCTGGACGCCCAGGTTGATGAACGGGTCGTCGTGGGCACGCTGCCGGAAGTGGCAGCGGAGCGTCCCCGCGACACGTTGCGCGTGGTAGTAGTGAGAGCGTGGCAGGCCGTAGTCGAAGAGCAGTACGACGCCCCGCTCGAGGCATCCGGCGAGCGTCGCGATCCACGGCGCGATGCGCAGATTGACCTCCGAGGTGTAACCCTCGGGGAGTGAGCGCGGCGGCGTCCCGAACAGTGCCGCGCAGGCCTGCGCCAGCGCGGTGTCGGGCGGCCCTTCGGCCGTGTGCAGCGCGCCGCTGACACTCAGCGCGACGCCGAGCTCCTGCACCGTCCCGCCGCGCAACCCGAAGCGCCGCACCGGCAGCGCATCCGCCACCTCGTTGGCGAGGACCACCCCGCGCAGCGGCGTCTGCGGCAGCTGCTCGAGCCACGCGACGCGCGCACGCAGGTGCGGCGCGAGCAGCTCGAGGCGCGCGCGCTGACGGGCAGCGAGATCGCCCGACACCTCGAGGATCGCGTAGCGCTCCGGCAGCACCCCCTCGGCATCGAGCGCGGCGAGGATTGCGGCCGCGAGCGCCCCGGTGCCGGCGCCGAGCTCGAGGATCTGCCCGCCGGTCGCGCGCAGCACCTGCGCGCACTGCGCAGCAACGCAGCGGCCGAAGAGCTCCGAGACCTCCGGAGCGGTGACGAAATCCCCGCCACTGCCGAGCTTCCAGCTTCCCGCGCTGTAGTAGCCGAGTCCCGGCGCATAGAGCGCGAGCTCCATGAAGCGCTCGAAGGAGAGCCAGCCGCCCGCGGCGGCGAGCTCGGTGCGGATGAGCGCGGCGACCGCCTCGCTGTGGCGCTCCTCGTCGGCGCTGAGAGCGGGAAGCATTGAGCGCGCGCCTGATGGAGTCATAATCGGCGCCCATGGCCCGAGCTGAACCCGAGCCGCCCGAGGCACTGCCGGCGCCGAGCAACGTGCTCGCCGGCAAGACCGCGCTGGTTACCGGCGCAGCGCGCCGTGTCGGCGCGACCATCGTGCGCGTGCTGCACGGGGCCGGCGCCAACGTCCTGGTTCACTACCACAGCTCCGCCGAGGATGCCGCGCGGCTGGTCGCCGAGCTCAACGCGGCGCGCTCCGCTTCCGCGACCCTCGCCGAGTGCGATCTGCTCGACCTGACGCAGCACTCGGGTCTCGTCCGCACCGCGGTCGAGGCCTTCGGGGCGCTCGACATCCTGGTGAACAATGCCTCGACCTTCTACCCCACCCCGGTCGGCGACATCACCGCGATCGATTGGGACGATCTGGTGGGAACGAACCTGAAGGCGCCGCTGTTCCTCTCGCAGGCGGCCGCCCCCGCGCTGCATGAGCGCAACGGACTCATTATTAATCTGGCCGATATCCACGGCATGCGGCCGCTGCGCCGCTACCCCGTGTACAGCCTCGCCAAAGCCGGCGTCATCATGCTGACCCTGTCCCTGGCGCGTGAGCTCGGCCCGCACGTGCGGGTGAATGCCATCGCGCCAGGTCCGGTCATGTGGCCCGAGGACGGCATGGATGCCGCGCTGCAGGCGAGGATCCTCGCACGCACGGCGTTGAAGCGACCCGGCTCGGCGGTCGATGTGGCGCGGGCGTGCCTGTTCTTCGCGACCGAGGCACCGTACGTCACCGGCCAGATCCTCGCGGTCGACGGCGGGCGCAGCATCGGCTGGTGACACGGCTCAGCTTCCCGGGCCGAGCGGACGGGTCAGCCGCTCCAGGGGATGTGCGTCCCGGTCGAAGCGGCGCCACAGCTCGCCGACGCTGAGTCGCGCGGTCGGGTGCATGACCTCGGGGGCGAGCTCGGCGAGCGGACCCAGCATGTAGGCCCGCTTCACCAGGTCCGGGCGCGGGAGCTTCAGTCCCGGCTCCTCGCATACCAGGTCGCCGTAGAGCAGCACGTCGAGGTCCATGGAGCGCGGCGCCCAGCGCGGCGCTTCGCGCGGGCGGCCGCAGCGTGCCTCGATCGCGTGCAAGCGCTCGAGAACCGCCCGCACCGGCAGTGTGGTAGTGAAGCCCGCGACCAGGTTGATGAAGTCCTCACCCTCGAAGCCGAGCGCGCGATTGCGATACCAGGACGAGAAGCGCACGCCGGGAAAGGCGCGCTCGAGCTCCGCGACCGCCTGGCTCATGTGGCGTTCGGGCTCGACGTTGCTGCCCGCCGCGACGTAGACCTCCGGCATGGATCGGCCCTCAGCGCGGCAGGTCGGCGCGCGTGCGCTCGATGTCCACTCCGACGTCGCGCGAGTTGCGGATGGCGCCCGGCTTGTTGAGCGAAATGCGCACCCACTCGACCCCGAATTCCTCGAGGATGAGGAGCGCGAGCCGGTGCGCGAGCGTCTCCACCAGCTTGAACTCCGAGGCGCCGATGAACTCCAGCGCCCGCTTGGCCACTTTCTTGTAGTCGAGCGTGTCGGCGACCTCGTCGGTGAGCGAGGCGTGCCGGCAATCGACCGGCATCTCGAGATCCACCACGACCGTCTGACGGACGCGCCGCTCCCAGTCGATGAAGCCGATGATGCAGTCGGCGGTCAGGCCGTGGAGGAAGATGCGGTCGCCGGAGTGCTGTGTCATGGCAGCTGCGGGAGCGAGGCGAGCGGCCATTGCGCGCGCGCTTCGATGGCCAGCCCGCCACGCTGTCCGGCCTCGAGGCGCGCCAGCCCGGCCACCGCGATCATCGCCGCATTGTCGGTGCAGAACTCGATGCGCGGATAGTACACGCGCGCCCCGTGCGCGCGCGCGGCCTCCGTCAACTGCTCGCGCAGGGCGCGATTGGCGCCGACGCCGCCGGAGACCACCAGCACGCTGAGGCCGGTGTAATCGAGTGCGCGCAGCGCCTTGGCGCTCAAGGTGCCCGCGATCGCCTCCTCCACGGCGCGCGCCATGTCGGCGCGCCGCTGCTCGGTGAGCGGCGCGGCGCGCACCGCATGCAGCACCGCGGTCTTCAGGCCCGAGAAGCTGAACTCGAGCCCGGGGCGATCGAGCATGGGGCGCGGAAACACGTAGGCCCCGGGCGTGCCGCGGCGGGCGATCTCAGAGAGCTGCGGCCCGCCGGGATACGGCAGCCCGAGGAGCTTGGCGGTCTTGTCGAAGGCTTCGCCGGCGGCGTCGTCGCGCGTCTCGCCGAGCAGGCGATAGCTGCCGATGCCGGCGACCTCGATGAGCTGGGTGTGACCGCCGGAGACCAGCAGCGCGACATGCGGGAAGGGTGGCGGATCGCTCTCGAGCAGCGGCGCGAGCAGGTGTCCCTCGAGGTGATGCACGCCGATCGCCGGGATTCTCCAGGCGTAGGCGAGACTCGCGCCGAGCGCAGCTCCGGTCAGCAGCGCGCCGATCAGACCCGGGCCCGCCGTGTACGCGATGCCGGAGAGATCCTGAGGAGCTGTGGCCGAGCGCGCCAGGGCCGCCTTCACCAGCGGCAGGAGCCGGCGCACGTGATCGCGCGAGGCGAGCTCGGGCACCACGCCCCCGTAGGTGCGATGCAACTCTACCTGGCTGTAGAGCTCGTGCGACAGCAGCCCCGCCTCAGCGTCCAGCACCGCGGCGGCGCTCTCGTCACAGGAGGATTCGATGGCGAGCACGCGCATGGAGGGAAATTCTAGACCATCCCCAAGGCCGCGCGGGCCGCGGGCTGTGCATGTATAGTCGGCTCAAGATGTGCTCGAGCACACTAACGGGGCGTGCGCCGACGCGCCGGCTTGCATTGCCCCAGTTATCCGTCGCCCTCGCGTTGCCGCTGCTGACGCTCTTTACGACGGCCGCAGCGGCCGGCGAGCCCTGCAAGGCCAGTCTCATCGGAGAGCTTCCCGTCACGATGGAGGGCACGCGCCCAATCGTGCACGCGGCGATCAACGGCACGGACGAGTCGTTCGTCGCCGATAGCGGCGCGTTCTACAGCATGCTGACACCCGCGGCCGCCGAGGAGCTCCACCTGCGTGTCATGACTACGCAGGGGTACCTCACCGGGGTTGGCGGCACCGCGCGCGTCGGGATCACGACGGTCAAGAAGTTCACGATCTTCAAGGTCGACGTGCACGACGTGGAATTTCTCGTCGGAGGCAACGATCTGAGCCACGGGGCAGTCGGGCTCCTGGGACAGAATGTCTTCCGGATCGGCGACGTGGAGTACGACCTCGCGAACGGCATGATCCGTATCCTGAAAACGCTCGGGGACTGCAGGAATGTCGGCCTCGCCTATTGGGCGAGCTCCAAGGGCCTGCCGTACTCGGAGACCGACATTGACTTCGCCGACAGGATGCGGCCGCATACGACCGGCAGTGCCTACGTGAACGGCACCAAAATCCGTGTTCTTTTCGATACGGGTGCAGCGGCCTCAATCATAAGCCTGAGTGCGGCAAAGCACGTCGGCGTCACGCCGGACAGCCCCGGAGTGAAGCCCGGGGGCAGCTCCTCCGGTATCGGCCCAGGCCTGGTTCGCACCTGGATCGCCCCGTTTGCGAGCTTCAAGATCGGCGACGAGGAAGTCCGCAACACCCACCTGCGCATCGGCGATGAGCGGGTAGCCAACTGGGACATGCTGATCGGTGCGGACTTCTTTCTCTCCCATCGCATTCTGGTGGCGAGCAGCCAGCGCAAGCTCTATCTCACCTATAACGGCGGCCCGGTATTCAATCTCACGACGATGCCGGAGTCCGCACTGGGCACGCCTGAGCCGGGCGGGGTCCCGGGCGGCACGGAGCCGCCGGTGCCTGCACCGGCCTCCGGCGCGGCCGCGGCGCAGCCCGCATCCGAGGAACCGCCCGATGCTGCCGGATATGCACGCCGCGGCAGCGCCACCGCCGCGCGCCGCGACTATCAGCACGCCATCGCCGACCTCACGCGCGCCATCGAGCTCGCACCTGGCGAAGCGACCTACCACTACGAGCGCGGCATGGCGCACTGGCAGAACAAGGAACCGGATAAGGCGCTCGAGGACTTCGGCGCGGCGATCGGGATCAAGCCCGACGATGTGCCCGCGCTCGTGGCACGTGCGGAGCTGCGAGCCGGGCGGCGTGATCCCGTCGAGTCCATTCGCCCCGACCTGGATGCGGCCGACCGCGCGGCGCCCAAGGCGGCGGAAATACGCCTTGCCCTCGGCCATCTATTCGAGTCCGTGCGTGACTACCCGGCGGCGATCGCGCAATACGATCGCTGGATCGACGCTCGCGGCCCCGATGACGTCCAGATGCCGGCTGCCCGCAACTCGCGCTGCTGGGTGCGCGCACTGACAGGGCAGCAGCTCGACCGGGCGCTCGCCGATTGCAGCGCCGCCGTGCACGCGCGGCCGAAGGTGGCAGCGTTTCACGACAGCCGCGGACTCGTCTACCTGCGCCAGGGCGAATACGCCAAGGCGGTCGCCGACTACGACGCCGCGCTCGCGCTCAATCCGAAGCTCGCCTGGTCGCTGTACGGGCGCGGACTCGCGCGGCAGCACCTCGGGCAGGCGGCGCCGGGCGCGGCCGATGTCGCCGCGGCGACCGCGCTGTTCCCCAAGATCGCCGAGGAAGCCGCGAGCCACGGGCTCGTGCCGTGACGCGCTCCGCATCCGTGTAGTGCCCCAGCTACAACGCTGCTCCCGGGAACGCCCGGCGCGAACCGGCGCGATTGAAGTCGAATTTTCGCGCGCGTAGCATCCGCGAGCGGGCGACGAAACCAACACGTCGCCAACAATCAACAGCAAGGAAAAATCACATGACACCGCGCACCGCCGGATGGGCTCTCGTGCTGGCAGCGTTACTCTCGCCGCTCGTCGCGCACGCCCAGAAAAAGAACTTCCCGTATCTCGAGGCGACCGTCGCCCAGCTCGAGGCCGCGATGGCGGCCGGGTCTCTGACTTCCGAGCAGCTGACCCGGGCCTACATTCAGCGCATCGCGCAGCTCGACCAGGGCGGCGCGGGCGTCGGGGTTAACGCGCTCATCGAGCTGAATCCGGACGCGCTCGCCCTCGCGCGCCAGGCCGACGCGCTGCGCCGGCAGGGCAAGGTGCTCGGACCCCTGCACGGAATTCCGGTGCTGCTCAAGGCCAACATCGACACCGGCGACAAGATGCAGACCACCGCGGGCTCGCTCGCGCTGCAGGGCACGCCGCCCGCCAATGACTCGACCGTGGCCGCGAACCTGCGCGCCGGCGGCGCCGTG
>Ga0210399_10001125_pt1 | contig 20911 bp, 13 predicted proteins | sample IncBWC14MmetaG_FD_150865 | JGI IMG/M metagenome (GOLD analysis project Ga0210399, IMG submission 150865) | Forest soil microbial communities from Barre Woods Harvard Forest LTER site, Petersham, Massachusetts, United States - Inc-BW-C-14-M | ecosystem: Environmental > Terrestrial > Soil >... | reverse complement strand
CCGCCTCCTGTACAAGGCCTCGGGAGTGCCGGTGGTTTCAAGATGATGCTGGAGGACCGCGGCGGGCTTGGTTCCGAGGCTCTGGTGCGGGCGGCGAATGATCTCGTCGCTGCTGCGAACAAGGATCCGCATTTCGCCGGGGCGTTTACGTTATTCAACACCGGATCACCCTCCGTGTACGCGGACATCGATCGCGTGAAAGCGGAGAAGGTCGGAGTTACCCCGACCGACGTGTTTTCGACGCTGCAAGTCTATCTGGGCTCCCAATACGTCAACGATTTCAACTTACTGGGCAGGACCTACGAAGTGGTCGTCCAAGCCGATGGTCAATATAGACGCAACCAGCCGGACGTCACGCGGCTGAAAGTACGCAACGCTGCCGGTGAAATGGTGCCGATTGGGACGGTGGCACGGCTGAAGGACAATACGATCCCGTACCGTGTGCCGCGCTACGATCTCTTTCCAGCCGCGGAGGTGCAAGGGGTAGCTGCTCCGGGTGTCGCCTCTGGTACCGCGCTGCTCCGCATGGAGGAGCTTGCCCACCAGGTTCTCCCGCAAGGAATCGGATTCGAGTGGACGGATCTTTCCTTCCAAGAGCAGCAACACGGTACTCCCACGCTCTTGGTCTTCGGCGCAGCCGCTCTCTTCGTGTTCCTGGTGCTCGTGGCGCAATACGAAAGTTGGAAGTTGCCGATGGCGATCGTTCTGATTGTGCCGATGTGCCTCCTCGCATCCGTAAGCGGCCTGCTCGCCCGCGGGTTGCCGATCGACATCCTGGCGCAAATCGGTTTCGTCGTACTTGTCGGCCTGGCCGCCAAGAACGCGATCCTGATTGTCGAATTCGCGCGCCAGAAGGAAGAGGAGGGCACCGCCGCCGGAGAGGCAGCTGTGCATGCCGCGCGTACACGCCTCCGCCCGATCTTGATGACCTCCTTCGCGTTCATCCTGGGGGTCGCCCCACTGGCGGTCGCCACAGGAGCGGGAGCCGAAATGCGCCGCGCATTGGGTACGGCTGTGCTGTTTGGGATGTTGGGCGTGACCTGCTTCGGTCTTCTCTTCACGCCCGCCTTTTACACTTTCGTCCGTACTTTCGGCCGTAACCGTAAGGAAGGCGAATTGAATCAAGCAGCGCTCCAAGCGACGGCGATCATTCTTGCCCTCAGCCTATTTGCAGGTGGTTGTGCCGTGGGTCCACGCTATGTGAAGCCCACCACCAATCTGGCTCCCTTTCATAATCTCGCCGGGGCCAGTGCGACGAAGCCGGAGTTTTCGCGACCGCCTCTTGAAAGTTGGTGGACGGGCTTCAACGACCCGATGCTTGTGACTGTCGTGCAGCGCGCCCTGGACCAGAATCTTGATCTCGCCGCTGCGTTTGCACGTGTCCGCCAAGCCCGGGCGGCGGCGGCAGCGGCGGGCGCGCAACTTCTGCCGACGGCTGATTTGGAGGCGACCGGCACGGCTCTGCACCAGAGCGTCGTGAGCCCACTGGGTTCTGTGGCGAATAGTTTTCCCGGTTACAGCCGCGATCAACGTGAGTACACAGTTGGAGCTGCGGCGAGTTGGGAAATCGATCTTTCCGGAGGGCTGCGCCGCGGCAAAGCTGCGGCTGCTGATGAACTCCGGGCGGCGCAGGCCGACCAGGTTGGAACTCGAATCACCGTCGCCGCCGAGGCGGCGGATGCCTACCTTCAGGTGAGGGAGTATCAGGCGAGGCTTGCGGTTGCGCAGCAACTCATAGATACCGATACCCATCTGCTGGAGTTGGTCGAAGTGCGCCGCAGAGTGGGAGTGGCAGACGACCGAGAGGTTGCCCAAGCGGAAGCGCTTCTCAAGCAAGCCAAGTCGACGGTGCCCTCCTTGCGTGTGGCCCTTGAAGCCCAGCTGAACCGTCTCGACGTCCTCATGGGTGCTCAACCGGGAACGTACGCCGAAGAGCTTTCCAAGCCCGGCGCAATTCCCGGAATCCCCGCGATCACGGGTGCCGACCAACCCCTGGATGTCCTGCGCCGCCGACCCGACATCATCGCAGCCGAGCGCCGGCTTGCCGCGTCGAACGAGCGAATCGGTGTTGCGATTTCGGACTACTACCCGAAGGTTTCGCTTTCCGGCGCGCTTGGTTTCGACAGCACGAGCGGAGGCACTCTTTTTAACGGGAAGGCATTTCAGCCCATCGGGACGGGAGCGCTGCGGTGGCGGCTGTTCGATTTTGGAAAGGTCGCAGCTGAGGTCGCGCAGTCGCGCGGCGCCTACGCCGAATCGCTTGCCGAATATCGGCAGGCCGCCTTGAGAGCCACCGAAGATGTAGAAAACGCGTTGATGGAGCTTGCGCAAACACAGGTGCGCCTCGAGGAGTTACAAGGTGAGGTCGCGTCTCTTACGCGAGCTCGCGATCTTTCGGAACGGGCCTACAAGGCGGGCGCAATTCCGCTGACCGACGTTCTTAATGCGGATAGTCAACTTCTCGTGGCACGCAACGATGTGGAGAGCACCCGAGCGGATGCGGCCCGCGCCGCCGTGCGCACCTTCCGCGCTCTTGGTGGCGGGTGGGACATACGCAGCAATCCGTCTCTGACCTCAGTCAAGTAAAAGCCTAGGAAGAAGGACTGAGCAACAACGGGGAAAACGAATGACCAAAAGACTCGAAGGCAAGATCGCTGTCGTCACCGGCGGCACAGAAGGAATTGGGTTAGCTACGGCAAAACTCTTCGTGAAAGAGGGTGCTTATGTCTTCATCACGGGCCGCCGCCAGAAGGAACTCGACGAGGCCGTGACGGCAATCGGCACCAACGTTTCGGGGGTGCAGGGTGACATTGCCCAATTGGCCGACCTTGATCGTCTTTACGAGACGATCTCTAAGGTGAAGGGGAGCATCGACATTGTATTCGCCAACGCTGGCGTCGGCGAATTTGTCCCCTTTGGGGCCGTCACCGAAGAGCATTTCGACAGACTTTATCGAAAGGGCGCTAGAAGAAAACTGCCGGTGAGACGTGAAAACGCTGGCTGAGTTTTTCCATCTGTTGTCTGTTCAGCTGCCGCTTTTCTTTCAGGATCAGCGAAACAATACTTTCGCCCCCCAAATCCTTCGCAAGATCCTTTTGTCGAAGGCCATTTGTATCCATCAATTCCTTGAGCACCTCGACCCCAGAAGCCTTTTCGATGGTGAAGTGCTTCCCTTCGTAGTCCGCGATCAGAACGATCAGCAGCTTGGCGGTTTCCGTTTCGTCCGCCGTTCGATGCGCTTTGCGCTGCAGCTCCAGAAGCCTGGAGATATATGCTTCGTGTTGCTGAGGTGAAGAAATGGTCTTAGGAGCCTCATCTTTAATAAGATATTTTGCTGGCAGTCGTTCAGCCATTGCAGGCATTTTTCCACCCTCCCTTGTCGTATTCTTTGTGGGTCAGCACAGCTAATACGGTCACGGTCCCCATGTCGTAGCTTATGTAGGTTATCAGCCTAGCGTCGTTATCCTTTATGTTGAAGACAACGCAATCCCCAACCGCATCGGCATCTTTGCGAGTTCGCCTGACAGCGGGAAAGTTGTTCCACGGTGGGTTGACGCCTTCGACGATTCTCACCCATGAACCCAGGGAGCCTTTCCACGTCCAGTGCTTCTTTTGTGCAGCTTCTATCAGATGCTTGCCGATTATCTGCACGCCGGAATCTTAGCAACTTGCTAAGTTCGTTGGCAAGTGGAGTGACCAGGACCTTGGAACGTTCCAGGAATTTCTGATAGAACGCTACAGCCGCAGCGTCGATCGCGTCCACGACAGCTCTAGCGGGCTATGCCGGTTCTTGTTCGTTGCTCGCCGACGTCCATCCGAACTCATTTCGGCCGTTGGGAAGTGTGTTTCGTGTCTTGCAGGCATCTGTGTTTGTATGAATCTCAGATGAGCGCGCAGATTTCGCACCTTCCTCGATACACAATGCTCCCCCGCCGGAACGCTGAACATGACTTACCTCGCCCTGCGCTGCTCGGGCTACGTCAAGGGTGTGGCGATGCGCCACGACGAACTATCGCACACCACGTTTCCCAACTATCCGATCCACTATCACTAACGGGGCGAGCGTGAGTGCCTTGGTGTTTCACCATCCGAATTGCACTTACTTTTCCGTGGGGGATGCCGCAGAATCATAGCCCAGGATGCCAGTTGCCGAGCTTTGAGAAGCCTAGTTCCCGTTCACCCCGATCGGCCTTGTCAGCTTGAGACTTATGCTGTCTCCTGCTCGGCGGCCATATCGCGGGACCCTTCCAAAAACGCGACCTTTAGTTCTTCGAAGCAGACTCCGTACAGGGTCAATGCCTGTACTTAGATTGGCCTTCCAGACAGTATTTCCAAATCCCACGCACGCGTATTCTGTACTTCGGGAAGACTCCGGAGCTGCCTGGACCATGAGCCTTGGAGATCAGCGATTGAGCCAACCTACTCACCCTCGTAAACTAAGTTTTCGCGTGCGGCCAGCGTTCTTACTGACGGGAATGCTCGCCTCGATGGCCTTGTCTTGGGGTTGTACTGGCGTTGTCAGCAGAAATTCATCCACCCAGCCGCCGCCTCCGCAAATGTACGACATCTCCGGGACAATCAGTCCGGCCGCGGGCGGAAACAGTGCGACGGTCACGCTAAGTGGAGCAGCTATCGCTACGACAACGGCGAATAGCTCCGGCGCTTACACCTTCGCTGGATTGGCAAACGGGACTTACGCGATTACTCCCAGCCACACCAGTTATACGTTCAGTCCGACCAGCCAAGCTGCAACGGTTAGCGGCGCCAACGTCACCGGAATAAATTTTACGGACAGTCCACAAAGTGCCACATATGCCATCTCCGGGACGGTCAGTCCGGCCGCGGGCGGCAGTGGAGCCACTATGACCTTGAGTGGGGCTGCCGAAGCGATTATTGTTACGACCGCGTCGGGCAGTTACAGCTTCTCTGGTTTGGCAAACGGGACATTTACCGTAACTCCCAGCAATACGGGATATACGTTTTCTCCTGCTAGCGCCAATGTGACGGTAAACGCCGCCAACGTTCCCGGTGTGAATTTCACCGCAACGGTGCAGCAAGCGCATTCCGTAGGGCTGTCTTGGATCGCCAGCACTTCGACAGTGGCTGGATACAACGTGTATCGCAGCACCGTGAGTGGCACTCAATACGCCAAGGTGAATTCTTCGTTGGTGGGCGGCCTGGCTTATACTGATGAGACCGTGCTCGGCGGTACTCTCTATTACTACGTGACAACGGCGGTGGACGCCAGCGGCAACGAAAGCGCTCATTCCAACGAAGTGTCTGCCAACATCCCATAACCGCGCGCGGAATGACTTAGCGAGTCATTCCTCAGGCTTCTTTGCTGAACCAGCATTCCCTCGAAAAAGGCCCGTGACGGGCACTCTTCGGGTGGCATACCCCCAAACAAAACATTGCGCCAGCAACGCGCCAAAGGCATCAATCGCTACGTCGCGCGGTGTGGCATGCCTTAGCAAAACGAATGACTGATGCCACTCGTCGAGCGCAGCATACAAAACCGCGATCGCCAGGGTCGTAAAAGCCCAGCTGAATTTCCAACCAGACCTTCCAGCACGGATCCCGCGAAACACGGTGATACTAAAGATCCCAAACTCGGTGACGTGTGCCGCCTTGCGAATGCCGAAGTGGAGGAGACGCAGCATTCGGCCTGTGGCCCACGGGAAGAGCCAGTGTAAGACTGGGAGGATGACGCCGCCCGTACGCTCAGCGGCAAAGTATTGTGTTGAGAAGACCGAAATCAGGATGGCGACAAAAATCGCTGGAAACCAATAGCTCAATTGCGCTGTTCCGTGAGATCGTTCAGACATAGAGATTGTTCTGGTACGGACTGAGAAATTCGCTTACGTACCTGTGGTTTGGCTCAGTGCCCGGCGCGCCTCGTTGGCAACGGGCGATTTCGGGTCGAGACTGATCGTTTTCTCAAACTCTGTGCGAGCCCTGGCCAAGTCGTCGAGTTTTTGATACGTCAAACCGAGGTGGTAGTGATAAGTCGAGTTCCCGGGGGCTTTCTTGATGGCATCTTCGAAGAAGGGCGCGGCAACCGAGTATGCTCCGTTGTGGTAATAGGCCCAGCCAAGCGTATCTGCGGAATTCGGCAAGTTCGGCAGTCCGCGTCGAGCAGTCTGAGCAAGCGTAAGCGCTACGTTCACACTTTCCTTGTGCTCGATCATGATGTAGGCCAGGTTGTTCGCCGCGAGCGCGTCTTCGGGTTGCATCGCCAACGCCTTCTGGTAGAGGGTCTGGGCTTGCTGCCAATTGCCCTGGCGCTCATAGAGGCCGCCCAAAGCAACATACAGCCGGAAATTATTGGGTGCAATTCCGATGGCTCGTTGATAGTTCCGAACCGACTGATCAAACTTTCCAAGCGATGACTCTATATCAGCGAGCAGGACGAGGGCACTGACGTTTTGTCCGTCCAGTTCCACGGCCCGTTCCATGGAGTGTTCGGCTTCTTCAGGCTGCTTATTTTGAAGCAGTGCATTGCCCTGCAATAGATAGAGCGCCGCATTTTGCGGATCGGAATCGAGTTGCTGTCGAATGAGCCGCAACGCCTGGTCAGGCTTTTTGTTGAGAAGATCCAGGTCGACCAGTCCCCCGAGCGCCTGTAGAGAATGGGGATCTCGAGCAAGACCTTGGCGGAACATTTTTCCTGCCTCGTCCAGGCGCTTTTGGGCCACACGCAGCTGGCCTAGCTTGACGTATCCAAGCGCGCTGTCTGGCGCGATCAGGAGCAGTTGGTTCAAGTCCGCCTCCGCGGCCAAAGCATCGCCTTGATTCATTCTAGCTGTTGCATGGTACAGATAGCCCTCTGCGGAGCGCGGCGCGATTGTCTTGAGTTGATCAGCGACGGGTTCGAGCTCTTTCCAGTCTCCGTGTTCGAAAGCATTGGCGCCGAGCGCGCGCCATGCTTCAGAAAAGTTGGGACGCAATCGTGCCGCTTCGCGCCACTCGCTCTGAGCCTGCTGAGTGCTGCCCTTCTGCTGGAATGCGACACCTAGCTGGAAATGCCCCATGGCATTTTCCGGGGCGTACTTGAGAGCCTGCTCAAACAATTGAACGCTTTCATCCACTTTCTCCTGCCGGAGCTGAATCTGCCCCTTCAGGATCAGCGCCTCCGCATCCTGCGGAGTTTGCTTTAGTATCGCGTCATTGAGTTGGTTGGCTTCGTCGATCCTCTTATTCGAGATCAGCAGTTGAATGTAAGTCTTTCTTACGGCCAAATCGTTCTGATGTGCTGCTGAGAGAGCGCCGAATTCCGCGACCGCCTTGGCGTTTTCTCCGTGGCTCAGATAATAATCACCGAGCATGCGGTACGCCGCTGGATTGTCACTCAACTGTTGTTTGGCGTCTGTCAGAACCTTCTCGGCAAGCGACTCTTGCCCTTGAGCGAGATAGAGACCCGCTAGAGAAATACGTGGCATAGTGGACTTGGGCGTGAGGACGATCGCTGCCTGAAATTCTTTCTCTGCGTCGGCCCACCGTCTCTGCCGCTCGTAGAGATTCGCTAAGGTTAAAAGCGGAGTTACCGATAGAGGATCGAGGGATTGTGCTTTCTTGAGACTTGCCTCGGCGTCATCAAAGGCGTTGCCTTTCGCCTGGATCAGACCCAAATTAATAAGACTTGCGGAACGATCCGGGGCCATTTCTGTGGCTTTTCTGGCTTCCTCGAGAGCGTCCTCGAGATTCCCCAGGGCGGCATCCGCGTCGGATAAAAGTAATTGTGCGTCCGCGTGTTTAGGGTTGCCCTGAAGGATGAGAAGGGCGCGATCTTTGGCTTCCTGAGGTTTTCCACCAATGAGCAAGAGTTGACCCAGGTCTAGCTGGGCCGGCCAGTTTTGTGGCTGCAGCTCAACCGTGCGCGAGAGCTCCTGGAAGGCCGCCGCCCAGCTGCTCTGCTTGAGGAGGCACTGGGCGCGCTTATAGTGAGCCTCGACAAAGCGGGGGTCGATCTGCAGGGCACGGCTGTAGGAGATATTGGCTTCTGGATACTTTCCCTTTTCGAAATAGACGTCACCTTGCTGGAGGAACTTCAGTTTGCGGGCATTGGGATCGCGCGAGCAGCCCGTCACGAGGGCGGCCAGGAGCAGGAAAAGCCCGTAAGACAGAACCAAGCTCGTTCTGCACCTCATAGGCCATTTATGTCTATACACAGGTAACCACCTCGGTCCGCAAGTACAGGTGCAATTTTACGCCCTGAGAAAGTGCATTCGGAGTGCCTTCTCGGATTTTCTGTAACTTTATCATTACAAAGGTTTTCTATTCCCCCCTGGGGATCTGAATATCTCTGAGCCGGGTTTTGAGTCCATTTGTCGCCAGGTGGAGCTCAGGGCAGAGGAATTAAGCGGGTCTTATGGGTAGAATACTTCCACTTTCCGTGCTCGAACGAAGGCCCGGACCAGCCACGGCACGACCATGAGGCACCATGTCTTTCATAACAGTATGATAACAAATAACTTAAAGAAGACGCAGCTACGACAAGAGGCGGTGATAGCTGGCATAGCCCGTGCTTCCCTAATCTTGCTGCCGTGGGCTGCCTGTATCGCTCTCTAGATAGGCGATCTCCGGGGATTATGGCTTCCGGAGACAAAGCCGCTGCAGGGCGATCGATAGAGGAAGGACGAGGTCATCATGGTCCGGAATGGCGAAATTGGTTTAGCAGACGCGAAACGCACCTTGCGGCGTTACTGGTGGATTCTCCCGCTATCTGCAGTCTTGCTTGGAGGATTGGGTGTGGGTGCCGGCTTGGTCCTTCCCAAGCGATATACTTCGCAGACTATGGTGCTGGTTGAACAGCCAACGGTTGGTCCAGACTACGTGAAGCCGGTCGTCACCGAAGACTTGAATCACCGTCTTGCGTCCATGAAAGAGCAGATCCTTAGCCGGACACGCCTGCAGCCCATCATTGAGAAATTCGGCCTGTACGCTGAGGCCAAAGGCCGGGTGCACATAGAAGATCTTGTCGAACGGTTGCGAACCGCAGTGGAAATCAAGCCCATGGAGCCGACGCCTGGTACGCAGAGCCGGCAACTGCCGGGTTTCTACGTAAACGTAACCTTCGATAACCCGCAAATTGCACAACAAATATGTACTGAAATCACCTCCATGTTCCTAGAACAGAACGCGCGTGAGCGCAAGCAACAGGCCAATGAGACCACCAGTTTTCTAAGCAAACAACTCGAAGAGGCTAAGAAGAACTTAGATGACCAAGATGCGAAACTTGCCACGTTCAAGCGACAGTATCTAGGGTCTTTGCCGGAAGAACAGCAAAGCAACCTAAGTATTTTGACGGGAATGAACGCACAGCTAGAGGCCAATACTCAGGCCTTGAGTCGTGCGCACCAAGATAAAGCTTTCAATGAATCCCTCATCGGCCAACAAGAAACGAACTGGAAGGCATCACAGACAGGGCAAAACCCTGAGACCACGGAACAGCAGCTGGGCGCTTTGCAGGAGCAGCTTACGAGTTTGCAGGCGCGCTACACTCCCGAGCATCCCGATGTCGTCAAGCTTAAGAACCACATGGAAGAGCTGAAAAAACGGATGGACGGAGCACCGAAGAACAACCCAGCTGCGAATGGTTCGGCGCAAGCTTCAGCGGCGGAGCCTCCACAAATTCAGCAACTGCGAGCAAAACTACGGCAGGGCGATATGAACATCGCAGATTTGACCAAGCGACAAGCTCAAATCCAAGATGAAATTCGCCTGTTACAACGCCGCGTTCAGGCAAGTCCCATGGTCGAGCAGCAGTTGAAGGAATTGATGCGCAACTATCAGACCGCGCAAGACTTCTATAACGATCTTCTGAAGAAAAGGCAGAACGCAGGGGTGGCTGGCGATCTTGAGAGCCAGCAGGAGAGCGAGCAGTTCCGGGTGTACGATCCACCGAGCCTTCCGGATCGACCTTCGTTTCCGAAGAAAGGCAGTCTTGCCGGCGGAGGCTTAGGTGGCGGTCTCGCTCTGGGGTTGGCGATTCTCTACTTGATCGCTATCAGTGACAAGTCGATGCATTCTGAACGCGACGTCGAACTTGCACTCAAACTTCCGGTGCTTGCGTTAGTGCCGGTTCTCGAAGCGCTGCGTCAAGGAAAGAGTGGGGCGCCGAACAACGAACCGAGCTTGGACGTAATCGGGACGCGGGTTTGAACGACACTGGCTTAGAGCAGGTTCGAAAGGGAGAAGATGAGTCGAATTCATGAGGCGTTAAAGAAGGCTGCGGCGGAAAGGGCGTCGCAACCGGAGACAAGCTCGGCGCAGGCTTTCGTCGATCTGACGGAAGGAATCAGTCCCTCTGCCGAAGCCGGGAATGAACGGGACACAACTCCGAAACACGGGATTGCCAAGGCCGATAAACAACCTATCGTCCGATTCGAGCAGCTCTTGAAGCGGTGCGCCCATCCAAAATGGACACTGAATCCGAACATGAGCGTGTTCGGAGGCACCGACACCAAGAAAATCGGGGCCGAGCCTTTTCGAACTCTTCGATCGCGGCTGTCTCAGATTGCTGATACGCGCATGTTGAAGCGCATCCTCATTACTAGCAGTCTTCCCGCAGAGGGCAAGACGTTTGTCACTGCAAATCTCGGACAGTCTATTATCCGCCAGCCTGACCGTCGCGTTCTTCTGATTGACGCTGACCTCCGGGCGTCGCGACTTCATATAGCTCTCGGGGCGCCTTCCACGCCCGGCTTGAGTGACTATCTTCGCGGAGAAGTCGATGAGTATGCGATTATTCAAAGCGGCCCGGACGAGAATCTTTGCTTCATTCCGGGAGGCATCCAGGTAGCGAATCCAAGTGAACTTCTACCCAGCGACAGGATGAGACACCTGCTGGACGTCGTCACGCCAATGTTTGACTTTGTGATCCTGGATTCTCCGCCGGCCACTCCAGTGCATGATCCGAGCGTGTTGGCGGATTTGTGCGACGGCGTGCTATTCGTCGTGCGGGCAGGAGTTACGGAGTTCGAGGTAGCGGAGAAGGCTGTGGCCGAGTTCCGAGAGAAAAATCTGTTGGGAGTAGTACTGAACGGAGCCCAACCGGAGACGGCTTACGGGCAGTATTATCAGCACTACACCGGCGGATAATGCCTGCTGCTGGGCTCAGGACGTATTCCAGGTGACATTGTTTTGCAAACTCTGTCCTACGTAGGTACTCGAGAGAAGTCCACAGCGTCAGTTCCTTTGTTCGGAGGGTGCGGCCAATTTCTTCGTTCCCGCCAAGGCCGGTGATTCTCCGCGCTGCAGCAGCAAGAGAACAGGCAGCAACAAGAGCAAGCCCAGCAGGAAGAAAACAATTCCGCCATCCCGGTGAAGCGTCCCAAACAAAAAGCGCGGATCCACGTACATCGCTAGCAGTGTCAGGGTAACGATCCGAATCCCGTTTTTCAGAATCATCATGAAGAATGCGCACGCCAAAAAGAACAGCTTCCTCCAGAGAGAGTGCAAACGGTAATGCACGACTGGTAGCGCCAGAATGAAAAGCGCTATGGTGGAGCGGATTCCGCTGCATTCTCTTGCAACTTCGATGTTCACGCGCGCGAGGTGGAAGACCAGCCCCTCTCTCAGAGCAGGGACTCCGGTCAAGTTGAAGAGAACTTCGGTGATTTCTGCGGATCCCGCTTGCAACCAAGAGATGATGCGTTCCAATAGGAAATTCGGCAGAGGAACAGTGAGAAAAAGAAAAAGAAGCGAGAAGTAGGCTGATTTTACGGCCGCCTTCCCGAAGGAAAAAGTAAATCCAGCAATCCAAAGCAAAATGACGGCAAGCACATGACCTGAAAGCCGGAGATCCGGAGTCAGCATGTCTCCAGCCCAGCGCACACTGAGTACGATGATGACGGACAAGCAAAGGAAAATGCCACCGGCCGCATGGAAGGAAAGGTTGCTGAAGATCGCCCGGCGTTCGATGAATAGCAGGCCGGCCGTGAGGAAAGGAATCAGTATGAGGTGGGAGGCATTGTCATTCGTGAGCGATAAGCGAATGAGGGCGATCAGAGGTTTTGCAACGAGGAGCGAACTGACCGCCATCCAAGCACTAAACAACAGCCAGTGTTTCAAAACATTATTCCGCGCGTCATCCAACGCATTTGACTCCGCTACTCTTGTACAAGTCCAGATTTGATTCAAGCAAAGCCAGGAGACATCGCGTCGAGTTCGAGTGTCTCCCCGAGGGCGGGCTGGCTGCCACTGTTTACTCCGGTGCTTACTTGCTGAATGTCTCTGCCCGCCGCGTGTAGTGCCGCTCGTAGTAATTCCGATATTCTCCCGATCGCGCATGTTCGAGCCATTCGCCGTTGGTCTGGTACCACTCGATGGTTCGGCGAATTCCGTCCTCGAAGCTCACCTCCGGCCGCCAACCTAGTTCCCGTTGGATTTTGGAGCAATCCAGGGCATAGCGTCGATCGTGACCGGGTCGGTCTTCGACGGTACGCATCAAAGAATCCGGCTTTCCGAGATGCTGCAGGATGGTTCTTACGATCTTTAGGTTAGGTTGGGGCATGCCGGCCGAAACATTGTAGATGGAACCCGGCTTGGCCTTTTCGAGAGCCAGCGCGATGGCGCGACAATAGTCTTCCACGAAGAGCCAGTCGCGTTCCTGCAGCCCATCGCCATAGATAGGCAGCGGTTTGTCTTCCCGCGCATTCGCAATCATTAACGGAACAAGTTTTTCGGGAAACTGAAAAGGGCCATAGTTGTTGGTGCAACGCAAAACGATGGCGGAGACGCCGAAGGTGTTCTGATAGGCAGAAACAAAATGATCCGCCGAGGCCTTGCTAGCGGCGTAGGGGCTGCGGGGATCAAGCGTGGCTTCTTCATTAAAACTGACGCCGGGAGGCGCGCTTCCGTAAACTTCGTCCGTGCTTATATGCACAAATCGTGGAAGACGGAATTTCCGTGCGGCCTCCAGCAGGCAATGAGTCCCCAGGACGTTTGTCCGCAGAAAGGGAGACGCATCTTCAATACTGCGATCCACATGGGTTTCCGCTGCGAAATTCACCAAGGCATCTATGCCCTTCCTAAAGACGTCATTCACACCTTGTGAGTCAGCAATGTCGCCACAAACAAGCGCATACCGATGATCGCTGGCAAAGTCCGCAAGGCTCTCCGGATTGCCCGCATACGTCAGCTTGTCGAAATTCACAATCTGCACATCACGCTGGGACGTGAGCAGGTGCCGGATAAAATTCGACCCGATAAAGCCCGCACCACCGGTTACAAGAATCTTCACGCTGTCTCTCCCTTGAGTTCTAACCTGTCGGTCATGTCTAGAATCGATGCCCGGTTCTATTCGCCGTCTCGTCCATGTCGCGGCGGTACCCCGCGACCTGGGATTTTATTTGCTCCGGATTCCGCGACCATGTTCGTGGCACGAAGCAACGAATCAAACGTGCCGGCATCCGTCCACCAGCCTTCCAGGTTGCTGTGGGTAAGGGTACCCTCCCGAAGATACATATTGTTCACGTCGGTGATCTCCAGTTCATTGCGCCAGCTTGGCTTGGTCTTTCCTATCTTTTCGAACACGCTTTGATCGTAAAAGTAGATTCCGGTTACGGCATACTTTGATTTCGGCTGCTTGGGTTTTTCCTCAATGCCAAGAATTTGTCCGCTAACGATCTCCGGGCAACCGAATCTCTCAGGGTCGGGAACTTCTTTCAAGATAATGTGGGCACCGCGCTCCTGTTTCTCAAAAGTCTGTTTCGAAGCAATGATGTTGTTTTCGATAATGTTGTCGCCGAGGACGACGCAGATTTTTTCCCCTTCGACAAAGGGTTCCGCGAGACGTAAAGCATCGGCGATGCCGCCCTCGCCTTCCTGATATGTGTAGTGCACTCGATGCAGATCAAAATCCTTGCCGTTAGACAGCAATCGCAGGAAATCGCCAGAATTCTGCCCCCCGGTGACAATGATAACGTCTTTAATGCCCGCGTCCACGAGGGTTTGGATAGGGTAGAAAACCATCGGCCTGTCATACACTGGCAAGAGATGCTTGTTAGTCACTCGTGTGAGCGGATAAAGTCTGGAGCCCTTGCCCCCCGCCAGAACGACACCCTTCATTTGAGTATCTTCTCCCTTCGGGTGAATAAACGTTCCATTAGAAAACAACCGATGTTCCAGAATCTGCTGGGACAGTGACAAGTAATAAAAACCGTTCTAGTTGGACGGAAATTCCTCAGCCCCCTTCTTCCAACCAGACCTACTCTGATCAAATGGCTACGAAAAGTGTAGTGTTATCCACAACAAGACTAATCTCCATTTCTTGAGTATATATTTCTAGGAGGGAAAGACGCGAAGGCCAGCGGGCTGTGTGTCTATTAAGGAAGAGCTAGCGGGGATAACTCCAACCGATCTGGAGGTTGGAATGGTTTCAGGCGAGAGTATTTCGGGTCAACCGATCGACCAGTTCAAGATATTCGTGCTGTCTTACGCTCCAGTCGAAGGTTTCCACGAATCGATTGGCAATCTCGATTTGCAGTTTTCTCGCTTCGGAATTTTCGATCATTTCCAACATGCAGCGGGCCAAATCATTGTCATCGCCACTACGGAAAAATTTAACGATGGAATCGTTAAAATAATACTGATCGATCATGGTGTCCGATACAATCACTGGCACCCTCATGGCCATGAATTCAAGGATTTTCGTGCTGAACGCCTCGTTTCCAAAATTATCTTTTCGCTTCGGTACGATTCCGAGATCAGCAGATTCCATAATGCGGGGAATTTCCTGCAGAGCACAACCGGCGTGCATGCTGATTTGACTCTCGACGCCTAGCTCTTTAATGAGCTCCATCAATTGTTTCGTTGCGGGCCCCTCGCCATAGATATGAAATTCCGCGTGAGGAGCCTTCTTACTTATTTTGGCAAAAGCACGAATCGCAACGTCGAGACCTTGGTGCCAGTTGAGCGACCCAGGGTAGAGCATCAGGAATTTGCCATGTGTTGGTTGAGAATGCGCCCTTCGGGTAAAGATAGAACGGTCCGGATAATTCATGACAACCGTGCACTTATCAGGGGATAAGCCACGCGAAATCAATCGGTCTCGCCAAATATGATTTGCAATGATTACGTGGTCGGCAAAGCGAGTGGAGGCTTGTTCGACGCCAACGAGCAACCGAAATATGCCCGACTTATCACCAGAGGCAAACTTGCTGGCGTAGAGTTCGGGGAGGATGTCGTGAATATCAAGAATTACTGGCGTGCCGCGAAGTTTCGGAAACAGTGCACTAAAAACCAGGAAATCTGGAACGGAGTGAACATGAAGCAGGTCATAATGAGCTCGTGATTCGTGCTTCGCGACTTGCATCAGAGCGCGCAGAAGAAACTGACAAATCCTCCAAAGAAAGGAGAGCTGGTTTTTTTCGTTCAGGGTGCGGGCTTGGAGGCGATTAACATGAACTCCCTCAATTACCTCTTCAGCGGATTGTCCTTCCCGGCGCAGTGCAAAAATGTCGATATGGTCGCCTCGCTTCGCAAGCGCCGACGCATAGCGCAGGATTCGATTGTCCATCTCGTAGAAGGAGTAGGCAATCATCGCAATGCGCAGCGGGCGACGAGCCGGCATGTACCCGCCACTAACTTCTGGAACTTTCTCCTCGAGTGCTGCAGTTGAATTAACGGCAGACTCGATAGGATCGAGTACGAGCGTACCCCGCTCAGGTTTTTTGAGGAACTTCAGGTGAGATGCATCATGGTGCCCTGAAAATGCCGCCATCTCGGGCGACCCGTCGATTCGCGAGGACTCCTGGTGTATTGCTTGTATTTGATTGGGTCGCAGCATGTCAGCAGGTGGGGCGAACGAATACACGAGAGTGCCATTTTGCACTGAGGCGAACGCAATCTGGGCCCTCTCGCTCCCTTCGCCGACGATTGCCCAACCCTCACTCTTGGGCACCAATTTCATGACATTTCTCTGTCGCCACCAGCAATCGATTTGCCTCGGCAAGGCAACCCAGATATTTCGCTCGTCGCATTGATGCCGAAGGTACGCGAGCAGTTCTCGATAAACGGATTGGGGTTTCGTCTCGGTGACATAGTCTGGATGAATGATGAAACTTAGCAGACCGTGGCCATCTACAATTGTCTGGATCTGCTGTTTCCAGAGGTCAAGCGAATATTGACGCAAGATGTGAAAAAGGGTGTAGTCCTGAGTCGCAGTGATAGGGATTTCGAGGATATCGCCGATAAAGTAGGGCATGACAGTGCAACAACCACCACCCTGGGGGTCTAGGTGGGCGACATTTGGCACCGACATGTCATAAGAAAACTGATAGTCACGGTACCAGACGAGATTTCGGTAGAGAGCACCTGAGCGGAATCCTTGGGTGCCGAATTCCTTGCAGTAGTTGTTGATGAGTTGCGCGCGACGTCGGAACTCTGAACGTTCCCGGTAGAGATTTCCGTCGTGGTTCAGGTCATGCACGCAGATTTCAAAGTTACGATCGCAAAACTTTTGAAGGAAATCAGGCTCAACCGGATAACGACCTTCAGGCACAATCTGGAAAGAGGCCTTGAATCCGTACTCGTCGTCAATATCCATGAGTGCTGGGCAGAAGGCTTTACCGTTTTCGCCCTCAACGTCATGCGTGAGAATGAAAGCCGCCTGTTACCCTCAGGCCAGAACCAAATGAAAGGAATGGGACGATTGCCATTCGCCCGAATCGCCGCGATCATCATCTTTTCAAAAAGCCGGTCAACCGTTCGATCAACGGGCCATTTGGGAAATGGATTCTTCGCTTGGCTTCGGAGGTGAATCCGCTGAAGGATGCTGCGGATGGGAACTCTGAGTAGCGGCCTAAACAGATAGTAAATGTCTCTTATGAAGGGATGGGTGCCTAGTCGGCTTGTTCCTTTACCGCCTCCTTCTGCATAACGTTCATATCGTAGGTAATCCGCCATCTGGTCAGGGTCGAAGGGTAGCCTGATCTTATCGCCCTTTACGCACACTTCCGGCAAGGTATCCACGAGGTCGTCAGCCGCATCTTTGGCTACCGGAATAGCGCTGGTTTTCCCATTACGCCTCCGTTCCTCAACGAGCCGGAAGTAGTCAGGTGCCGAGGAAAGACCTCCAGCCATGTCCAACCGAACGGCGTCCTGCGGACATCGAAAGAACTCAAAGAAATGCTGGCTCATGACTCGGATAAGCCTCGCGTATAAAGTCAATTATAGGCGATATTCGAATGGCGGTGCTGCCTGCGGATAATCCTTGTTGCTTGATCAGAAAGTTTCTGCGCTCTCACGGGTTAAAGTCAGTTTTTGCTCAGAGCTTCGAGATACATCCGGTACAGACGATCACCCGCAGCTGACCATGTTATTTGATCGACGGTCTTGAGCGAGGCAGTTCGCAATTTGTCCAACAGGCTGCGGTCCTGATCCAAGAGGTTTAGGTGTGAGGTCAGTTCATGCAAATCGCCAACCTTATGAACCAGTGCATTTTCCATATGTTCGCACAAGGCTCCTGCAGCTTCTGAGACAAGTAACACACAACCGCTGCCGCGCGCCTCGGACGTAACTAAGGCACTGCCTTCTTCAATCGTAGGAAGGATGAGAATATCGCTATTTCGCATGAGTTCGGCAACGTCAGTTCTGTGTCCGAGGACTTTGACGCTCGGCTGAGACAGCATCGGGCGGAGTATTTCTTTATAAGCAGGGATGAACTCGCCGGCAATTGCAAATTCGCCTTTGAAATGAGCCGTGGATTGGAGCCACGCTTCGAGAGCATAGTGGACCCCTTTCCGCGGAGCAGCGCCACCCACGAACAGCATTTTCAGCCCCTTTTCTGGAGCTGAGGTTCGGGCCGATGCGGTAAAAGCTCCTTCGTCAAAGCCGTATTGATGACGAAGAAGTTTCTCGCCCGGGTACCCAGCGTCAAGAAAAGTCCTCTTCACAAAGTCCGATGGGCAAAGAAGAAAGTTCGCCAGCTCATACTCGGCCTCTTCAATGCGCAAGACATCATCCTGAAAAGCATGTTCGTGATTGGACGGCATGGTCATGCCTAAACGTGCACATTCCTTGGCCACAACTTCATAGGCAAAGCGGGTATAAGCATTAGGTCTCTCAAGCACGGTTGGAATCCGCAGCCGGGCGGCCTCTTGTAAAGTCCTTCGCGCCCCTAGGGGCCAAGTGTGAATAATGTCGATCTTATCTTTCAGCTCTTCCAATTGCCTGGCCACCAGCCAGTCATGCAATAGGAATGGTCGTATTCTGCCCAGCACTTTATAGGGCAGGCGGAATTTCCCGTAGGCGAGGGTCGTTTTTACTCTGACCCCCGGGGGGGCGGCGCGTTGTAAAGCACCGACGATCGCCAACACCTCGACACCCGCCTTGGAGAGTCCGTCGAGCTGTTGCCATGCGGTGTAGCAGATACGATCTGCCCCTAATTTGTGGGGGAAGCTATAGAGCACTCGAATTGGTCTTTCTTTTCTGGTCATAACGGATCGGGAATAGCAACAAGGTCAGATCGGTGCGAACGTATTCCGTTGCATTGGTCAGTCCGAATGGTGACCGCAACAGGTCGATTCCTTCAAGAAATGGGCTTCACCTCGACTCCAATGGGACCTGCAAACCATTCGTGGACCGTGAGGAGCTTTTGTGGTCCACAAACTCTCGATGCCACAGCTCCAACACAACAAGCGAGAAAAGCTCTTTTGCGTACCGATCCTTGGCCCCGCCTTCGTCCAACATTTTCTGAATCGTCCGATCTCGAAAATACCCGCGCGCTCGTGTTTTCGAATCCAAGAGGATGTCTTTTATCCAAGCCTTCAGATCTTTCTTCAGCCACGCTGCATAAGGTGTTGGGAATCCCGCTTTTTTTCTATTAATAATCGGTTCCGGCACTCGTTTCCCGAGCGCTTTCTTGGCCAGATACTTTGTTGTCATTCCCCGAACCTTCAGATTTGCCGGCAAGGAAGCGGCAAATTCCAGCACTTCATGATCCAAGAGGGGAACGCGCAGCTCAATCGAATTGGCCATGGTGATCTTGTCTGCTTTGATCAAGAGGTCATCGGGCAGCCAAGTCTTTGTGTCAATGTACAGCATACGGTTCACTATGTCGCCAGTAGGAGCCGTGCGTTGTAATTTCGTGAGCGGGCTTAAGGTGGCCTCTTGGTGAAGCGTCTGAGAGAATGCCGGTTCATATATGTGCGAATATCCGTTTCTCGTGAACCGTTCTGGCGTGGCCGTCCTGCTCCAATAGTACGAATCGAAATGATGCGACAAGATATAATTGTATTTTGCCATTCGGCTGTTCTGGAGAAAACGGTTGGCCAGTGAAACCGGCCCAGTGACGAGGGGCATCGCCCAGCCCAGTTTGGCTTTCAATGTCTCGAGCCACAGCACAGACCGGTAATTCGGATAACCCGCAAAGGCTTCGTCCCCGCCTTCCCCGGAAATCAGTACGGTCACAAATTCCCGCGCCAATTTCGAAATGTAATAAAGGGCGATCGCCGGTGGTTCACACACCGGTTCTTCCATATGCCAAACATATTTCGGAAGGAAATCGGCGAAATCTTTGCTGCTGATCGTGATTTCGTGGTGATCAGTGCCGTACGTATCTGCGGCAAGCTTTGCGAACGGCCGCTCGTCGATCACCCCGGGTTCGGAAAAGCCAACTGTAAAGCTGCTGAGCTTTTTGTCGGTTTTTCCAACCGCCAGACTCAGCATGGCCGTAGAGTCCAACCCGCCACTCAGCAGGAAACCGACCGGAACATCACTTATCATGTGAAGGCGAGCAGATTCCTCTAGCATTTCCATCAACTGCTGTTCCGCTTGCGCCTCGGAGAGGCCACTATCTCTAAATTGAAGGTCCCAATACTGTCTCGTCCGAATCTGGCCGTTCTGCGCCACTAGGCAAGTGCCGGGTCTCAATTTCCGGATTCCGCGAAAAAGCGTTTCCTCTCCCGGCATATAATTGAACGTCAAAAAACGGTCAATGAGTGTCGGCTCCACCTCTGCTCGAAACGATGGATCGGCCAAAATCGCTTTTATTTCCGAGGCAAACAGAAGTCCGGAAGGGCTCTGGCAATAATAGAGTGGCTTGATCCCAACGCGGTCCCTTGCCAGAAACAGCGAATTGTTTTTCCCATCCCATATCGCAAAACCAAACATTCCTCGAAGCTTTTCAACGCATTTTTCTCCGAGTTCCTCGTAGAGATGGACAATGACCTCCGTATCCGATTGAGTACGGAAGATATGCCCCTTTGTAAGAAGGAATGCGCGGAGTTCCTGATAGTTGTAGATCTCGCCGTTGAATACGATCCAGACTGTTTGGTCCTCATTGCACAGCGGTTGATGGCCACCGGCGAGGTCAATAATCGAGAGCCGGCGAAATCCCAGGCCCACCGGCCCGGATCTAAAGAACCCGTCGTCATCAGGTCCACGATGAACGATCGCCCTCGACATCGCCTTGAGAAGCTCAAGCGGCACACTGGCTTCCCGATCTGACATCAATTTTCCGCAGATTCCGCACATGGCTTTTTCGTTTTAACTTGACGTAGTTGTCGTTTGAAGCTTATCGCGTCCCACTGCCCACCGGAGAATCGCACACCACTTGGCCCAGGCATTCCCGGCCGCGAGTGTGCTTATCCCCAAGCTCCTCAATGGCCGCAGCAGGCCGATCACAAGCAGTCGAACCAGCGCGGTCGCGCCAATGCTCGCGCGATACAAAGAAGCATATAGTCGGCCTCTCGTCTTTGAGCAAAACTTCTCCACGGAGTTCATCTTCATTGTGGTGGACCACTGGCTCACCGGCTTCTGGATGCTGCTCTTCCCTCCATGATGCAGCACTTCCGCGGATCCGACATAGTAATTCTTCAAACCCAGGTCGCGGACCTTCTGGCAAAGGTCCAAATCTTCCGCATACATGAAATAGTCTTCGCTGAACAATCCGGCTTTCTCAAAAACG
>Ga0210399_10001122_pt1 | contig 20931 bp, 16 predicted proteins | sample IncBWC14MmetaG_FD_150865 | JGI IMG/M metagenome (GOLD analysis project Ga0210399, IMG submission 150865) | Forest soil microbial communities from Barre Woods Harvard Forest LTER site, Petersham, Massachusetts, United States - Inc-BW-C-14-M | ecosystem: Environmental > Terrestrial > Soil >... | reverse complement strand
AGTTCGATGTCGGGGCCGGCGAAGTCATTCAATTCATCCCCATGAGCAAATCGTTGGAGCCTGTCTGAGTATTCCGCGTTTAGCCGCGCCATAAGCGGCGCCAACCCTCGAGGCCCAACGCTCGCAGCGTGCGCATATTCCTCAAGTAGATCTCGTCCGTATTGCCGACGGCGGCAACCGCACGCTCCACACTGGCCTCGCGCAGCAGGTGCAGGATCGGATAAGGAGAGCGGTTGGTGTAGTTCTCGATATCCTCGGGTTGCGATCCCGAGAACTGGTACTGCGGATGAAAACTGGCCACTTGCAGCTCGCCTTCCAGACCCAACCCGGCGACCGTTGCATCGCACGCCTCGAGAACATTGTTGTACTCGATGAAATCCGTCAACACCCACGGATGAATCAGCAACGTGGTTTCACATTGCAGCGGGTCTGTTGCGGCGAGGCGGGTCAACTCCGAGCCAAGATCATCCAGCAATCCGGCTGCGGTGCGTTGCTCGCTGACATGGAAGCGCACGCGGCCGCTGCGGTAAGGACTATCCGCAAACGGGCAAAGGTTGAGTCCGATGACCGACCTTTCCACCCAACTCTTGGTTGCTGAAATGACTTCGTCAATAGTAATGAGCGAATCCCCTAAGGCGCGCGACGCAGTCTAGATCAGACAGTTCGAGTATCCTAGCGGCTTCCTTCATCACTCAAGAGCCCATAGATGCCGCAACGGATTCCCGCCACGCTGATCGCCGGAGACGGGATCGGTCCTGAAATCATGGACGCCACGCTCGCCGCGCTGCAGGCTCTCGGCGCGCCGTTCGAATGGGACCGTCAGATTGCCGGATTGGAGGGCGTGAAAGCGGCAGGAGATCCACTTCCGCCCAAAACGATCGAGAGCATCAAGCGCAACCGGCTCGCGCTCAAGGGACCGCTCGAGACGCCGTCCGGCGGCGGCTATCGTTCATCCAACGTTCGGCTGCGGGAAGAATTCAAGCTATACGCAAATTTGCGTCCGGCTCGAACGCTGATTCCCGGCGGCCGTTTCGACAATATCGATCTGGTGGTGGTGAGAGAAAATCTCGAGGGCTTGTACATCGGCCATGAACTCTACATCCCGATCGACGACGACCCGCATGCGGTGGCCATGGCGACGGGCGTGAATACGCGCCAGGGAAGCCGGCGCTTGCTGGAGTTTGCCTTTGAGCACGCCGTCGCGACGGGCAGAAAGAAAGTCGCGATCGTGCACAAAGCCAACATCATGAAGGCGCTGACGGGAATTTTCTTGGAGACCGGGCTGGAGCTGTACGAGCGCAAGTATCAGGGCAAGTTCATTTTGGAAACCGTCATCATTGATGCCTGCGCCATGAAGCTGGTTTTAAACCCCTGGCAATTCGACGTTCTGGTGACCACCAATCTGTTCGGCGACATCCTGTCCGATTTGGTTGCGGGCTTGGTCGGCGGTTTGGGTATGACGCCCGGCGGGAATATCGGTGCTGATGCCGCCATTTTTGAAGCTGTTCACGGCTCCGCTCCGGACATCGCCGGCAAGGGCATCGCCAACCCGATTGCCCTGCTGCTTGCCGCAGCGATGATGCTCGAGCACTGCCATTTGCCGCACATGGCGACGCGCTTACGAACTGCCATTGACCAAACCCTGAACCTGGACCAGGTTCGAACCGGCGATCTGGGCGGCCGCGCGAGCACCGCGGAATTTACGCGCGCGCTGGTGAAGCGAATCGGCCGGTAAGGCGCATGCAGCCCATCATCTCGATCAAAGGCGTAACCAAGTCATACGCCTCAGGTCTTCAGGCCTTGCAGCCCGTCAATCTCGACATTGATAAAGGCGAGATTTTTGCGCTGCTCGGGCCCAACGGCGCCGGCAAAACCACCCTGATCAACATCGTCTGCGGCATCGTCACGGCAAGTACCGGCACCGTCACCGCGGACGGCCATGACATCGTGCGTGACTATCGCGCAGCTCGATCCATGATCGGCTTGGTGCCTCAGGAGTTGAGCACCGATGCCTTCGAAACCGTATGGGCCACCGTGTCCTTCAGCCGCGGGCTGTTCGGCCGGGCGCCGAATCCAGGGTTCATCGAGGGCTTGCTGCGCGATTTATCCCTCTTGGACAAGCGCAACAGCAAGATCATGACCTTGTCCGGCGGCATGAAACGCCGGGTCATGATCGCCAAGGCGTTGTCGCATGAACCGCAAATCCTGTTCCTGGACGAACCCACCGCCGGCGTGGATGTTGAATTGCGCCGCGACATGTGGAATCTGGTGCGCGGCCTGCGCGAAAAGGGCGTGACCATAATCTTGACCACGCACTACATTGAAGAGGCCGAGGAAATGGCCGACAGGGTTGGCGTCATCAATAAAGGGACGCTGATGCTGGTCGAGGACAAGAAAAAGCTGATGAAAAAGCTCGGCAAGAAACAGCTGACGCTGCACCTTCAAACCCCGCTGCAGAGCATCCCCGCGGAACTGCAGACCTGGGCTCTGGATCTGAAGGCCGACGGCAATGATCTGGTGTACACCGTCGATGGCGCGGACAGCGTCGATATCTCCACGCTGCTGAAGCGCTTGAGCGAGCTGTCGATCGTCATCAAAGACCTGCAAACACATCAAAGTTCACTCGAAGACATCTTCGTCAATCTGGTGACCGAGCGCACATGAACCAGCCAGCCGCAGCCCTTGGGTTCAACCGTCACGGCGTTTGGGCCATCTACAAATTCGAGATCGCGCGGGCTCTGCGCACCTTGGTGCAAAGCCTGGTGACTCCCGTCATAACCACTTCTCTGTACTTCGTGGTTTTCGGCGCGGCGATCGGTTCGCGGCTCGCCGTGACCAGCGGGGTCAGTTACGGCGCATTCATCGTGCCGGGCCTGATCATGCTGGCGCTGTTCACCGAAAGCCTGTCCAACGCGTCCTTCGGCATTTATTTCCCGAAGTTCACGGGCACGATTTACGAGCTGCTCTCGGCGCCGGTGTCGTATGTGGAAATCGTCATGGCTTACGTGGGCGCGGCGGCGTCAAAATCCGTGGTGCTGGGGTTGATCATCCTGGCAACCGCATCGCTTTTCGTGCCGATAAAGATCCTGCATCCGGTCTGGATGGTGGCTTTCCTGCTCATGACGGCATGCACCTTCAGCTTGTTCGGATTCATCATCGGCATCTGGGCCAAGGGTTTCGAGCATCTGCAATTCATCCCCATGCTCATCATTACGCCGCTGACTTTTTTAGGAGGCGCTTTTTATTCCATCGACATGCTGCCGCCGGCCTGGCGCGCGTTCAGTCTGTTCAATCCCATCGTCTACCTGATCAGCGGTTTTCGCTGGAGTTTCTACGGTGCCGCCGATGTCAGCGTCGGCATCAGCATGTTGATGACGATTGGATTTTTCGTGATTTGCCTCGGGTTGGTCGCGTGGATATTCAAGACCGGATACCGGCTCAAGAATTGAAGGTGGGCGGCAGCCTGGCCGCCGCCCGAGCGCCCCGATAACGCAACTCCAGCGCCGCGATAACGCGCGACTCGAACGCCCGCCGCGCGTTGCATTTAGTTAACGATTCTGTTAACATTCTCTTGACTCGTTGATATTTGATTCAAGGAGGCAAAAGATGAAACCAACCCCCAGCGATTGGCCTCGCATGTCGAGCTCGGTTGTCTACCTGGATGCAGCTGCCGCCATCCGATGGTTGTGCGATGCGTTCGGCTTCGAAGTGCGACTAAAGGTCGAGGGTGACAGAGGGCAGATCGAACACAGCGAATTGACCTATGGTGAGGGCCTCATCATGGTCGCGCAGGAAACGCCGCAATCGGAGCGCCGTTGGAAACGCACCATGCGCAGTCCGAAGTCACTGAATGGGGCCACCACCCAAAGCATCATGTTTTTCGTCGATGACGCCGACGCGCACTGCGCGCACGCGCGCACACACGGCGCCCAAATCATCGAAGAGCCCGCCACGCATGATTACGGCAAGGACTATTGGTCCGACCGCAGCTATGGCGCCATCGATCCCGAAGGACATCTGTGGTGGGTCACGCAGCGGCTGCGCAATCCGCCGGCGGCTTGAAGCGGTGCCCGCTTCCATGGAACAGCGCTCCCCCGCCCTTCAGCTCGATGCAACCTTCACCGCACTGTCCGACGCGTCGCGGCGCGAGATGATTCGCATGCTCCTGCAGAAACCCAGGCGCGCCGGTGAGCTGGCGGAATGCGTCGATATGAGTCCCCAGGCATTGAGCCGGCACCTGCGCGTGCTGCGCAAAGCCGGCCTGGTGTCGGAGCAAGGTATCGAGAACGATGCGCGCGTGCGGATCTACAGCGTGCACCCGGCTGCGTTTCAACCGGTCCAGCAATGGATGGCGCAGGTGGAGAACCTATGGCGGCGCCAACTTCTCGCCTTCAAGGCGTTCGCCGAGAATCCTCCGCGAGCCGGCAAGAAGGCATGATCGGCGATCGCGCACGTGTGAGCGTTGCAGTTGCAGTCGCGCCGGCGCAGGCATTCGACATCTTCACGGCGCAGATCGATCAGTGGTGGCGGCACGGCCTGAAATTTCGCCACTCCGCATCGCGCAGCGGCTTGCTGCGTATCGAGCCGCACGTCGGCGGTCGGCTGTTCGAGTCATTCGATCGTGATGGGACAGCGCATGTCATTGAGGTGGGTCAAGTCCGTGTCTGGGAACCGCCCCACAGTCTCAAGTTCACATGGCGCAATGCAAACTTTGCCGCGAACGAGCAGACCGATGTCGAAGTTGAATTTGCACCCACCGCATCCGGCACCCTGGTGACCGTCACGCACAGCGGCCTGTCGGCGTTGCGCACGGATCACCCGGCGCGCCATGGATTGCAGGGTGCAGACTTCACCCGAATGATCGGCCTGTGGTGGGGCGAGCAAATGACTTCGCTACGCCTTCTGTGCTCAGCCGCCCGGTCATAGTCCCACCGCGTTCATACTCCCGGCGCGTTCAAAGCCCCAGAATGACGATCTTGCCGTTGACCTTGGGCGTCGGCCAGATGGGCGACGTCATGCCCGCCGCCACCGCTATCTTTTGTCCGGCGCCGGTGTCGTAGGTAATCACCCCGCCGCCGATCGCGCCGCCAAGATCCTTTGACCACAACTTCTTACCGCTCGCCGCTTCGAAGGCGTACAGATTTCCGCCCATGTCGCCGAACAGGACCAATCGGCCGGCGGTGGGCGTCACTCCTCCCATGAGGGGGAATGGCGCGTGGAATTGCCATTTGCGCTCACCGCTGTCCGCATTGCTGGCGGTCATCCAGCCGGACCACATTTTCGGGTCATCCTGCTTGCCGAAACCCTGAGTCGCGCCGCTCCATGGCTTGCCAGGCGGCACGTTCTGCAGCGAGGCCACGGGGACGGCTTGCACGGTCGTGCACCAATCCACCTCTCCGGTAAAGATGAGATTGTCCGCAGGGTCAAAGGCGGGCCCGTTCCATTCCGCGCCGCCCTGCGCCCCGGGACAAAATCGCGTCCCTTGCGGCGTCATCGGCGCCTCCACATTGGATACCGTCGTGACCGGCTTGCGGTAGACGAGTTTGCCGCTGTTCAGATCAATCAAGTACAAGTGGCCGTCCTTCGGCGCCTCGGCCAGCATACGGTGACCCGTTTTGCCGAGGAACAATATCGGCGGCGAGGACACGTCCCAATCGTGGAAATCGCGCTTGACCAGCTGGAAGTGTCGCTGGAACGCGCCCGTTTTGCCGTCGAGGATCACCACGGAGCCGGCGAATAAGTTCTCTCCTGGCCGGGGCTCCTTGAGAAAATCGGGCGCCGGATTTCCTGAAGGCACGTACAACAGGCCGGTCACCGGATCCAGCGAATACGACGTCCAAGTAGCCCCGCCCGTGACCGGAAATCCCTTGGCTTCCTTCCAGGTCGCGGCATTCAGCGATTTGGGGTCAGGCGCCGCCGGCCCACGCGCCGCATCACCGGGGCCCTTGGGCACCAGGTAGTACTCCCAAACGATGTGGCCATCCTTGGCGTCGAGCGCATACATTCGCCCTTTCACGCCCTTGTTGTCGCCACCTGCATTGCCGATGAACACCAGTCCATCCCAGGCGATCGGCGCCGCGGGCACCGATTCGCCCTTGGATGCATCCGCTATCACGGTCGCCCACATGCGCTTGCCGTTCTTGGCATCGTAAGCAATGACCTTGCCGTCGGCAGTTCCCCTGAACACGCGGTGGTCCAGCCAGGCGAGCCCGCGGTTCACCTTCAGATCGCCGGAAGGTGAATCCTCATGGCTGCGCCAATTCTGTTTGCAGTTATTGGGGTCAATGGAAAAAGTATCGTGCTCGGTGGTCGCGAATAGGGCGCCATCGACTTGCACGAGTCCGGTTTGAAAAGAGACTTGTTCCCCGGTATCAAAGGTGCAGAGCACTTTGAGTCCGATCACATTCTTGTTATCGATTGTCTCGAGCGTCGCATAGCGGTCGGAGGTGAGCGTGCGATTGTAGGTTGGCCAGTCGGCGTTTCCGGCATGAGCCAGTGAGGCGGCGAGAGCCAGGACCGCGGCCGCCCCAGCCAGTGGAATTTCAGATCGCATAAGTGATTCCTTTCCGCGTTGCGTAAAACCTAATGTGACGCATTGCCCTCCTTCCGTCTATCGTGCAAAGCGCGGGGCGGGTGTCAGCGCTTGCCTACAGTGAATGCCGCGTTTGCGCCTGCACGCGCGCAGAACTCCGGTGCGCTTGCGCGTATCTTTAGAGCCATGGCCACCGGCAAAGTCGCGACCACCCAGCTGCCCTCCTCCGCCAAGGAGAACCTGGAGCTGCTGTCTCGCTTCAAAGACGGCGAAGAGGCGCAGATTTCCGGCTTGCAACTGGCCATTGAACGCATCAGCCGATTCCTGGGCAGCCCGGCCTACTTTGCATTCGCCGTCGCATTCATCGCGCTGTGGATGGCCGTCAATCTCTGGGGCATGCGTCAGGGTTGGCGCCATGTGGACGCGCCGCCCTTCTTCTGGCTGCAAGGTTGGGTCAGCTCCAACGCCCTGCTGCTCACCGTCGCGGTGCTCATCCGCCAAAATCGCATGGCGCAAGTCGCCGAGCATCGTGCGCATCTTGATCTGCAAATCAACCTATTGACGGAACAGAAGGTCACGAAGATCCTGCAAATCATCGATGAACTACGGCGCGACCTCACCGCACTGCACGGCCACCCCGATGCCGTGCGCGGCCGCCACGATGCCGAAGTGACGGAAATGACCAGGCCGGCGGACGCCCATGCACTGATGCATGCCATCAAGGAAAAACAGGGCGATCGCTAACCAGCAGCGCGAAAGCCCGTTAGTCGTACAGATGGCGTCGAGTCAACGGCAGGTCGGGGACGCCGGCTGCCCGTTTATTCGCCAACACCTGATAGATGCCGATCTCTCCGGACTCGAATTGCAGCGCACAGGCCGCCATGTAAAGCCGCCATACGCGATAAGTCGCCTCATTGACGTGACATAGCGCGCGTGATCGATTGCGCTCCAGCCCGGCCACCCAGTGCCTCAGGGTCATCGCATAGTGCGCCCGCAGCCCCTCGACATCGGCGATTTCGAACTTCGAGCGCTCCATGACGCGCTCTATGTTGCTGATGGTGTCGAGCTGTCCGTCCGGAAACACATAGCGATTGATGAATTCGGTGGAAACGGACGACTCCCACCCTTCCGAGTCGTGCGTAATTCCGTGATTGAGGAACAGGCCGTGGGGTTTGAGCAGACGATGCACCGTCGAAAAATACGTCGGAAGGTTTTTGAGTCCGACATGCTCAAACATGCCCACGCTGGCGATCTTGTCGTACACCGACTCTCCGGGCAAGTCCCGGTAATCCAACAATTCTACGCGCACCCTGTCGGTCAGGCCTGCCTGTTCGATTCGCTCCTGCGCCACTTTCAATTGTTGGGGGCTCAACGTGACGCCATGGGCGCGCACGCCATGGTGTTTCGCCGCATAAATCACCAGCGCGCCCCAGCCGCAACCGATATCGAGGAATTTATCTTCCGGCTTGAGTAATAACTTGCGGCATATGTGCTCGAGCTTTGCCTGTTGAGCGGCATCCAAGTCAACGTCCGGGGTCTCGAAATACGCGCAGGAATAAACCATGGCCCGATCCAGCCACAGCGCGTAAAACTCGTTCGAGACGTCGTAGTGGAAATGAATCGCCTCGCGATTCTCCGCCTTCGAGTGCGCCTTGATCCTGGGCGCATGTGACGGGGCAAACAGCGCCTCGGTGTGACGTGCAGCCGCATTCATCATCCTCAAATGCAGCGCCTTGAAGGCGGCCAGAAGCTTCTCCCCGACGGGCATCTGCAGCACATCGAGATGATCCTTGATGCTCAGCGCCGCAAAGAAATCCCCTTCGATATCCAAGTCGCCCCTGAAATAGGCATCGGCGAGCGCGAGCGGGTCGCGTCCCAGCACGGCCGACCAGACGGCCTCAGGACTGCGGAACACCAGGGTAAAGGGTGAATCCGCGCCGCCGGCGGCATTCGCGCCCACGCGAAAGCTCGTGCCGTTCCACAGGCGCAAATTGATACTGTCGGGATAACGGCGAAACAGCCGCGTCAATAATTCGCGAGCCTGATCGCCGCCTCGGAATCGCGCCAGGGCGCTCTCTGGGCTGGGTGCGGTGGATGCTTGCCCGGGCGCGGGCGATCTTTTGCCCAGCGCGGACTCAGCGTGCAATTGATTAGTCATACAGACACTCCCTCACGTGTGTATACGAAGCCAAGCAATATGCGTACCACCGCGAAATTATCCCGAAAATCAAAGACTTTTCGGGGATTTCGCGATGAATTTCTTACATAGTCATTCCGGTTTTCCCAAGACTTTCAGCAGACCGCACGGCTTTTCCTACCTGCCATTTCCATTCTTGGTGCGATCGATAAACGAGGCTACGTTGGCATGCAGCGCCTTCAGATCCGGCTCATGGGCATACACCATATGCCCAGAACTATAGAAATGCATCTCAATATTGGCTTGAAGCGTGCTCTGGATCGGTAGCTGATGCAACTCGTACTCGGCGGCGAAATAGGGGGTGGCCAAATCGTAGTATCCGCCGTTCAATTGCACCTTAAGATTGGGATTTTGCTTCATGGCAACCGCCAGATCCGGCATGACGTTCACGGGACCGGGTATCTTGGTCGGCGACCCCGGCGGCTGGTGCAGAAAATCCCAGGATTTGCTCACGTCATTCTCCGCCTTGTAGATCTTTTTGGCGCCGAATTTGAGCGTAGTCCTGACGTAATCATTGAACGCTGAAACGTAGGCCGAGGAAATGGCCGCCGATTGCGGATCGTAATCGGCCTCTTTGCTCATCGGATCGATCGTAGGGCCCGCAAACCGCGTGTCCAACCGGCCCGTGGTGATTTCGGCACCCAATAAGGTTTTTTCGAATTCTCCGCCGTTTACCCGCAGATTGGCCCGCTCCACGTACTCCGCGGGCAGACCGGTATAGTCGTGCAGCTTCGCCGCCATCTGCGACTTGCGCTCCGCGCTCAAGGTCGAGCCGGCCGCAAGCGCCGGCAGATATTCGGACATCGCAAAGGTTTCCACCTCACGCAGGAGCGGTTCCAGAACCGCAGGCTGATTTTGCAGCTTGTGGTGATACCACGCCGTCGCCGTGTAAGTGGGCAACGCCAGCGCATAAGGCAAATCCATGCCCGGATTGAACTGCGGCCCGTCGACGCTGTTATCGAAGTTCAAAATTTGCGATAAAAGAATCACGCCGTTCAAGTCCAATGACTTTTCGCTCTCGAGAATGTTTGCCAGGGCCGCCGAACGCGTCGTTCCATAGCTTTCCCCGAACAGATACTTCGGTGAGTTCCACCGATTGTGCCGCGAGAGGAATGCCACGATGAAGTTGGCAAAGGCGTGGGCATCTTGGTCGACGCCATAGAATGCTTTTTCCTTGTCCGCCCCGCGCAAATGGCCAAATCCCGTACCCGGCGCATCGATGAACACCAAATCGCTGGCATCCAGCAACGTGTACTCATTGTCTACGACACGATAAGGTGCCGCCGGACTGTGCGTGTCATCCGCCGTCACCACCCGCTTCGGACCGAAGGCGCCCATGTGCAGCCACACGGTCGATGAACCGGGACCACCGTTATAAATGAAGGTGATGGCGCGGTGGCCATCCTCTTTGTCTCCACGGAAATAAGCCACATACGACATGCCCACTTCCGGTGGCTGCGGCGGCGGCGGTCCGCTCTTGTCTTCGCGCGGCGGCGGAGGATCATCGTCCAAGGGATCCTTGACATGCACCACCAAAATGCCGGCCTCGGCCTGATAGCTGAAAGAGCGGCCGCCGATCGCCACCGAGCCTGAACTCATTTGTTGCTCATCCTTCAGATAGCGCGGCGATTCAGTAGGCTCAGGCACCAGCGCTATCTTGGTGTCCGGAGCGTCGCCGGGAGTCCGCTCGGCTGCGGGCGAAAAGGCTGCGCCGAGGGCGAGACTCAATAAAGAGGTGCACATCAATCCGCGGATATTCAAATCCATGCTTTTACGGTCTCCGGGGGCTTAAGTCTTTATTGTAAGGGCAAGCGCTGTTTAATATTCAAATTGATAGCGCAGGCCGACGCTGCTGCCCGGATCATTGTCAGGCGTCGTGCCTTGAACCGACGCGGCTCCGTTACCCAATCGGGTTTGCAGCTTCAGGTGCTTGGTCAAATCCACATCCGCCTCGACCTGGCTGGTGCCGGTGGTGCTTTGTTTGGCTTCGATATAGACGCGCTTGGAGACGTAGCGCCCGGCCGCGATGCTGGCGCCGGTGTCGGCCCCGGTCGGCGTCGTTGTGGTGCTGGCGCCGACGGTAAGCCGATCCAATCCCAAGCTTCTTTGGATCTTGACCAACGGATTGAGGCCGCCGTCTCCACCCACCCCACTGAACGATGCGAGCGCCGCGCCGACTTGCGCCAGCTGCAACGGCGTGAGCTGTTGAGTGGGCGCGCCGAACAGCAACAGCGCCATGATTTCATCCTGGGGCTTCGCAGGGTTGCTCGTGAATTCAAATTGCGGTGCATCGGCAAGACCCGTGATGTGCATGATGGCGGTCGTATCGCTGACGGTGGCCTGCGCGGTGAAGTCCAGGGTGGGATCGATTTTGCTCTTGAGCCCGGCGCCATTGAAGCTCACGCGTCCCGCGGAGAAGTTCAGTCTGCCGGTGGCGAGTGAAAAGGTGCCGCGCTGCAGATCGAATCCTCCGGTGACGAAGGGCGAGTCCGTGGTCCCGCTGATTTGCAAGTCTCCGCCCATTTCCGCGTCCAGACCCCGCCCTTGCACCAAAATCTCCTGGGGCGCCTGCACCGACACATCCAGACCGATGATCAGCGGCTTTTCGGGCACGACGACGGTCTTTTTTCCCCGCCGGCGAACATCGAGCACCGCGACATTGAGCGGCAGCCCGTTCGGAATGCCTATCAAGGTGCGGTTGAGGTGCACGCTCCCACTCACATCGAGGCGCCCGCGGGCCGTCCCCTTGATGGCAAGATCAGCATTCAGATTCGAGGTGACCAATTTGCTCACGATGGGCTGGGCGTTGCGCGCGGTAATTTTCAGATCAACCGGTATTCCTTTTTGCAGAATCCCCACCGCACCGCTCATCGAGACGGTGCCCGGCGGGGCCGAGGCGGTAAAATTTTTGATTTGCAGCGCTCCTTCGTTGCCGGCAATTTGCGCGGTGATGTCGGTGAGACTGACCCCGCGACCGTAGTCATTGACCTTGCCGTTTTTGAGATCCAGCGTGCCTGCGATCTGCGGCGCCGCCACGCTGCCGGTGACGGTCGCATTGATATCCAGCTGACCCGAGGCGTGCTGGCCGCGAGCTTCGAGAAATGGATTCATCACCCCCACGTCAAGCTTGCCGTTGATCTTCATGTCGACTTCGCCGTCGCTCGCCAGCGGAGCTTCACCGACGGCGCTCAACTGTGATGCGGCGCCGGCGTCCAATCGCGCATCGATGTCGGCCGTGTGTCCGCGCAGGTCGGCCTTGAGCCGGATATTGGCGGGCGGCAAACCCAAAGCGGCGTCATCCGCGGACTGAATCCCCAGCGCGTGGACCGTGATCTCGCCCAACGGCCTGGCAAAACTGCCATGCAAATCCGCATTGCCGTCGATGACGCCGGCCGCCAAAAGATTCGGCAGGAACACGTTGATGAGCGCGGGTTGTACATTGCGCAGCGACGCGTGCAGCTCAAGGGTCGGGGCAATCTGCCCCTGCAGGTCAAATTCAGCCTTCTGTGAGCCAAGCTTGAGAAGATCAACCGACACGCCGCCGGCAAAGCGGATTCGCGCAGGCTCCAGCAAATGAAATTCCTGTCCCCGGTAATTGCCCAGCGCACCGGTGAGCGAGACTTCGCCGGCGTCGAGGTTCAAATTGCCGCTCGTCTCCAGACCGGCGGCGGCGCCTTTCAATTTCGGAATTTTGACGCCGGCGTTGAATGCAAACGCATCCGTAAATCCCTCACCCGAAACATGCGCGCCTCCGGCAACCCCTGCCAGCATCAGGTCTTGTGCATCGATCTGCAGGTGCGCTCGAGTGCGCTGACCATCGGGACGCAGAGCAAGGTTTCCGGCCAGGCTGCCGGCAATTTCCATGCCGAGAAGATGCTGCAAGTCCTGAAGCTGCGCGACAGCCAAGACCAACTGGCCATGCACCTCTGCCTTGTCAGTCGCCAGCATGATATCGCCGTCCATGTGCACGCTGCGCCAATTCGCCCGATGAATGACCGCGTGCAATGCCCGGTCGGCGCGGCGTTCCATCGCAACATCAAGATTCAGCGGCGCTCCGTCCAAAGACCCCTGTGCGATCAGCGTGCCTGCGGGCGTGCGCGGCAGTCCCCGCACCTTCACCTCCGCGGACAGCGTTCCGCTTTGCGAGCCTCTTATCGAGAGCGTGGAACTGAGACTCGCTTCGGCGGCGAGGTCCGTGAGCGGGCCTTCCACCGATCCGGACCCCTTCATCGTACCCTCGAGTGCCGGAGACACAGCACCGAGGTCCGACAATGCCAGATCCCAACGTGCCTTGATGGATCGGGCACTGACGCTGCCGTTGGCGGAAAGCGCGAGCGTGCGGCCGGTAAATTTCAGACTGTCGGCCGCCAATGCAGCGTCCTTGAACGAGCCCGAGAATTCCAGGCTCGCCCGATCCCCGACCGCACGTGCCCAAATTTGCGTGCCAGGAATGAGCGCACCGCTGGCCTCGAGTTTTATTTGCGTTGCGCCGGGATAACCACTCAATCGAGCATTGATGACGGCACTGCCGCGCAGGTCCTGCGCCGCGTAGGCAGCGAAAGGCGTCACATTCGGCAGGCGCAATTCCAAGGTTGCACTCTGTTCACCGGCCGTCACGGCCTGCCCGCGCAGCGCAAACAGTCGATGTGAAGCGGTAACCTCGATGCGCCGTGCAGGATCGTCGAGGCGCACCGATGCATCTATCTTCAACGGGTCATCTTCCAGCAGCCGGGGCTGAGCCCCTGGAATCCTCAAGCCTCGGGCGAGCGCATGCAATTCGGCGTTGCCGAGATTTGCCGCAAGATCGGCGGTCAGCGTCGCCGCCTGCGCATTGCCGGGGACGCGCAGCTGCGTGACTTCGAGATGGCCTGCGGCATTTGGCGACTTCACGTTGCCATGCCAGCGGCCGTTGAGCACGGCGCGCTCCCAGCCCAAGTCCGGCCGCGGCTTCATCGGACCGGATTCGAATGAAAACCCCAGGTCAGCAGACAACCCGCTCAAGTCAAGGCTGCCCTGCGCGTGCCCCGTCAAGTTCCCGGCCTGAATCGAAATCTCGAGTTGTTCCGCGGAGCGCGGTCCGGTCAGATTCACCGCGGCCTGCAGCGCACCCAAGCCGGGTAAGGAGAGAATATTCTCCAGCGGTCCGCCCGCCGGCTCATGCAGCTTGAGCGAACCGTCCATGCGCTTCTCATCGAAGTGCAGGTGCAGCTCATACTCACCGTCCCCATCAATGCGCCGCGCAGCGGCGTCGAACAGCATGTCGTGAAGGGTGCGCAAATGAGCACTGCCGGAAGCCGCCAGCGAAGCCGGCGCTCCCGCAAGTGAAGCTCCCAAGTGCAGCATGTCGAAGGATGCCTGCGCCACATCGATGCGAGGTATCGATGCCTCGCCGCTGCCCGGCGTGGCGGAGCTCTGCGGCAACCGTTCCATATCCACGGCGGCCACGTGCAGCCGTTCGATCTGCAGCCGGCCTTCGAGGTAAGCGAGCGGTGTCCAGTCCAATTCAATTCGCGTTGCCGTCAACCAAACCCCGGCGGCGTCGCGCAACTGCAGCTGCGCGAGAGTCAGATGGCTGGGGAAGGACCCTCCCAAGCCTGACAATTGCACATTCCCACCGGTCAGCCGGGCGATCAGCCTTTCGATTTGAACGCGGCCTGCGGCCGTATTGCCTACGATCAATACGGTCCCGATCAAGAGCATGAGCAGCAGTGCCAGTGCGCCCAGCACCCAAGCCGCCACTTTCAGGAATCGTCGCGTCAAAATGCCTGTCCTAATCCAATGTAGACCTCGAAAGAGTCATCGCCCGGACGACGGTTCACCGGTACGGCGATGTCGAGCCGGATGGGCCCGATGGGCGTGTAGTAGCGTACACCCGCGCCGGTGCCGACACGGACGTCGCTCGGCAGAGGCTTGAGGCTGGCACTGACCTGTCCGGCGTCTACAAATGCGACCGCGCCCCAATTGGCGTAGAACCGCTGGCGAAATTCCAAGCCGCCGGCGGTGATCGCCGTACCGCCCACCGGAATGTCGGTCTGCGGAAACTTCGGTCCCACCAATTGGTAACCGTATCCCCTGATGGTACTCGTGCCTCCCGCGTAGAAGCGCTGATCGGGCGGCAAACTAAGTTCCCCGGCGCCTTGCGCGATGCCGGCCAGCGCGCGGGCCGCCAGCACGCTGCGGCCCGGAGCAATCGGCAAGAGATGGTTCAGATCGAAGTAGCCGGCGACCTTGATCTGGGAAATGAGAAACGTCGCGTTCGGATGCCCGATTGCATATGTCGGCGTCAAGCTCACCGATCCACGGTACCCATGGCGTGGATCATCCAGCGGCGTGGGCAGATCGGTCGAATCGTAGGCTACGGTGAACGGCGATGCGACCAACGTGTAATGGAAGGTCTGCGGAACCCCTACCAGTTGGCCATTCGGCGCCGTCGTGACGGTCGTGACCTGGATTATTTGCTCTTCGGTTATGGACAGCCCGGCGCTCACCCGCCAGACGCCCGACAATTTGCGGCTCAAGGTGAGGCCGGCGGTCTTCGCGGTCTGATCGTAGGCCAGCAGATTCTGTTTGATGGCGCTGAGCGCAAATTCCAGCGATTGATCCCGGTGAAAGAACTCCGGGATGAGATACTTCACGCTGGTGTTGTAACCCACTCCCGTGGTATCGCTGCCGCCGAGGTTGATCACGCTCGCGGCGAAACTCAACTGTTCCGCATTGCCGAATACATTTCGGTCGGTCCAGCTCGCTCCGCCGCTGCCGCCCAGATCGCTCGAGTAGGCGGCGCTCAAGGCTATCGCATGCCGCAGCCGTTCGACGATCCTGAAGGTGACGGGCACGCCGCCGGACTCGTCCGCCTGCGAGCCGATCTGCACGCTGACCTGACCGAACACATTCAAGGCCAGCAAATCGCGGCGCGCGGCTTCGATCGAGGAGGGCTTGTATGAATCGCCGGTGTGCAACTGCAGCCGCTTTCGCAGCAGCGACTCGTGCACCCGTTTCAAACCCTCGATGTGAATTTCTCCGATATTCACTTTGCGCCCGCCGACCACATGAAAGCTCAAATCGAGCACCGGCGCATCGGCCGCCTCGAAGGCAACCGGCGCATCTACCTGTGCGAAAGCGTAGCCCTGCTCCTGCATTGCCGAGAGCAGGCGGGCGCCCCCGGCCAGCACCACCGCTGCCACCGCGGGCTGGCCGGTTTTCAAGCCAAGCGTTTCGCGAGCGTCTATCGTTGCCGGCACCTCTCCATCGATGTCGATTCGGCGCAGGTGATACAGCGTTCCCAGGTTGAAGCTGAGCGCCACCTGCGCGGTGCTGTTCTTCGGCAAGCCGCTGAGCACATCGCCGAGACCAGGATCCGTGAGCAACAAACCGTTGATGTGAGTGATCACTTGGGATTCGTAGTATCCGAAGCTTTCCAGGGCCGTCTTGAGTCGATCCGCATCGCTGCGCGCGCGTGCGATCAAACCAAAGGGACTGACGGGCGCGGAACTGCGCAGCGACAGCAAGTCCGAGGTGGCTTTGAGAGTCTGATCGATGTCGCTGTCGCCCACCGAGGCGAGAGTGACCTTGTATGCCTGCGGATCCGCCGCCCGCGCGGCGAAACACAACAGGAGCCCGCACACAAGAATGAAAGGGAGGACGGTCGATTTCATGCGATCGCTAGGCTAGCAGGTCCAAGCAGTTTCCCCGACGGCCGGCGGTGTCGGCCTGCACCTACAAGAACTACTGACGACGACTCACCGCCGTTGACGGGCAGGGACGGCAGGGACGATACGCAATAGCTACCGGTTGGAGACCGGCAGCCTCGGCAATGGATCCGGCATCTCTGCGGTAAAATAGGCCATCATCGCCAGGACGGCGACCTGCCGGCGAATATTGTCCGGATCTATTTTGTCCAGCGTGTCCGCAGCGCTGTGATGATAATCGAAGTAAGTTCTGGTATCGACGATGGGCGCCAAGCTTGGCACACCGCCGGCATCCAGGAACCTCACATCAGAGCCCCCTGCTTCATCCCGGCGGTCCAAAAGGGTGGCGCCCATCGGCGTCAACGCCTTGACCAGCGGCATGAGCAGGGGTAACGCTTCGGGCGGCACGTGCGCGGAAACGCCCAGCGGTCGCCCTGCGCCGTTGTCGCTTTCGATGGCCGCGATGTGCTTGGCCAGCGCGGCGCTGTTCTCTTTGAAGTAGGCCGCGCCCCCGGCGCTGCCATTTTCCTCGCTCATCCACCCGACGAAGCGAATGGTTCGCCGCGCATGCAAGCCCAATGACTCGAGCAAGTGCACGGCCCCCATGGCTGAGACGACACCCGCGCCATCGTCAATCGCACCTTGCGCCAGATCCCAGGAATCCAAATGGCCCGAGACGATCACGACTTCCGCCGGCCGTTCCCGCCCCGCCCAATCGGCCAGCACATTGTGGCTGTCGGCGTCCGGCAAAGTTTGCGGCAATAGCGTGAGGCGCAAAGTAACCGGACCTTCGGCGGCGAGCCGCGAGATCCACATCGCGTCTTCGGCACTGAGCGCGGCCGTCGGGATTTTCGCGACTTTGGGGTCGTAGTCCATGGCGCCGGTGTGGGGCAGCCGATAGTTGGCTCCGCCCACGGTTCGAACCAGCGCCGCGGTCGCACCCGCGCGAGCCGCCGCGTCGGCGCCGCGGGAGCGATACACCACACCCTGGCCGTAAGCAGATCCCGCCCGCCCGTTCACCGCCAGATCTTCATTGAAGGGCACATCGAACAGCACGATCTTGCCGCGCGCGGAGGCTTCGCGGGCGTGCAATTCATCGAAACTGTGGACGACCAGCACCTTTGCGGAGATGCCCTGGGCAGGGGTGGCGACCGAGCCTCCCAATGTCGTCAAGTGCAGTTGCTGGGTGACGCCGGCGGGTCGACCCGGATAGTCGATGATCTCGGCCCGCTCTTCGCCGCGAATCCAGTGCGGCACTTTCACCGGCTGCAAGGTCACGGTCAAACCGCCGGCCCGTAACGCGGCGGCGATTTGATCCACTGCCGCTTCAGCTTGCCGCGAACCACTCAGCCGGGGACCGATTTTGTCGCAAAGATCCACCAAGCGCCGATACGCCCACTCATCGCTCATACCGGCAGCGCGAATTCGGTCCAGCGCCGCCGCCATGGCCGCATCCGGCGCTGCATCATCGGCCGGCGCCGTATTCATCGCGCTGCACAGGATCAGGACGCTGAACAGCGCCATTCGACAAGCGATCATTGGTATGGGCACCGACGAAGTGTACCGAAGTTTCCCGGGGGCCTGCCGATCGCGCTGCATTGCGCGACGCCCGCGATAGGACAATGAACCATTGAGATTAACTTATTTTAACAATTCGGCCACGCGCACTTAATTGCCGAAAGCACAGCGTTGCGGCATGAAGACTCACCTATCCGCAAGGGTGGCTTGCGGCTGCGCGCTTGCCGCCCTGGCCGCATGCAGCGTGGGCCCTGCCTACAAGCGCCCCGACATCCCTGCACCGGCGCAGTGGCGAGACACACCCGACGATCAGGCGGCCGCGGTATGGCCCAGTGCCGATTGGTGGCATGGTTTCGGCTCGGAAAAACTCGATGAATTGATTGCGCAGGCCCAGCGCAGCAACGACGACCTGGCCGGTGCCATCGCCCGGATTCAAGAAGCCGACGCCCAGGCGCGCATCGCCGGTGCTGCCCTGTTGCCGTCGCTCGATTTTAGTGCCGACGCGACCCGGCAGCGGGCAGTGGCGTCCGGCATTTCGTCCGGTTCCGGCATTGCGTCCGGTTCCGGCATTGCGTCCGGTTCCGGCGGGGCGACATTCAACACATTCACTCCGCAGTTCACGGCCAGCTACGAGCTGGATTTTTGGGGCAAGAATCGCGCCCTGCGCGCCTCCGCGCGCGCCACCGCGATTGCCAGCCACTATGACAAGGAGACCGTGGCGCTCACCGTGATCAGCAGCGTCGCATCGACGTATTTTCAAACGCTGGAATTTCGCGACCGGCTCGAGGTCGCACGCCAGAATCTCGCGAACGGCCAGAAAATTCTGCACGGCTTGCGACTCGAGCAGACGGCCGGCGTCGCAACGGGACTGGACGTCGCGCAGCAGGAAACCGCCGTCGCGCTCCTGGATGCAGCGATACCGCCGTTGGAGCAGCAATTCCGACAGACTGTGAATGCGCTGGCCGTGCTGATCGGCGAAACGCCGGAATCGATCGATGTCGATCGCGGAACGCTGAATACCCTGAGCTGCCCGCAGGTCGTCGAGGGTCTACCCTCGCAGCTGCTGTCGCGCCGTCCGGATATCGCGGCCTCGGAACAGCAGCTGATCTCCGCCAACGCCGACATCACCGTGGCGCGAGCCGCATTGTTTCCGGACATCCGGCTGACCGCGAGCGGCGGCTATGAGAGCAAGGCCTTGAACACGCTCATCAATCCGGCAAGCGGCATCTGGGCCGTGTCCGCAGGCCTCACGCAGCCGATATTTCATGGCGGCGCGCTGCGCGGTCAGGTCGTATTCAGCAACGCCCGCTATGCCGAATTGTTGAGCACCTATCACAAGACGGTGATTTCGGCCTTCAGCAACGTCGAGGACGCGTTGGTCGCGGCCCGGCAAACCAAGGAGCAACAGGCGCGGCAGCAAAAGGCGGTGGATCTTGCGCGCCGGGCATTTCAGTTTGCGCAGACCCAGATGTCGGCGGGGACCGTCAACATACTGACCGTCCTCAACACGGAAAACGCGCTCTTCAGCGCGCAGGATGAACTGGTCCAAGCCCGCTTCCTGCACCTGCAGTCGCTGGTGGATTTATTTACGGCGCTTGGCGGCGGATGGCAACAAGGGTGATGTAGATGAAGCAATTTTCGACGCCTCAAAAACGTGCGCTGCTCGGCGGCCTCGCACTGGCGATAGTGCTGGTGTTTGCGTGGCGTATCGTTCACAAACCGGCCGATGCCACCGCGAAAGCGGGGCCGCCGCCGATCTCAGTCGACATGGCCTCCGCAAGTCATGTGGACGTGCCCATATATTTTCAGGGTCTGGGCACGGTGCAGGCCTTCTATACCGTGACGGTGACCGCGCGGGTCGACGGCGAGCTGCAAAAAATTGCGTTTACAGAGGGACAAGAGGTCCGCAAGGGCGACTTGCTGGCGCAAATCGATCCGCGTCCCAACCAGGCCGCGTACGAGCAGGCGATCGCCACCAAGGCGAAGGATGCCGCGATGTTCGAGAATGCGAAGCGTGACCTGGAGCGCTTCATTCTGCTGCAGCCTGAAGACCTGGCTAGCAAGCAGACGGTCGACACGCAACGAGCCACGGTCGATCAGCTCAAAGCCCAGGTGCAGGTCGATCAGGCCATCATCGACAACGCGCGCACGCAGCTTGACTACACCCGCATCACCTCGCCCATCAACGGCCGCACCGGTATTCGCCTGGTTGATCCGGGTAATATCGTGCACGCGGCGGCCACCACTGGAATTGTCGTGGTCACGCAGGTACAGCCCATATCCGTCATATTCACCCTGCCTGAGGAACAGTTGGGCGCCGTCGGCGCCGCTCTTGCCGCCGGGACGGTGCCGGTCACGACGCTGTCCCGGGACGGAAATACCGAACTCGACCAAGGCACGCTGACGCTGATCGACAATGAAATCGACCAAACCACCGGCACGGCCAGGCTCAAGGCCACCTTCAGCAACACACGCAACACGCTATGGCCGGGGCAGTATGTGAACGCACGCGTGCTGGTGCGCACGGAACGCAACGCGTTGACGCTGCCGAGCTCAGCGGTGCAGCTGGGACCGAACGGTCCCTTTACCTATGTCGTCAAGAGCGACTCGACGTTGGAAGTGCGTCCCTTGAAGCTGGGTGATGAAAGCGACGGCAAGACGGTGATCAGAAGCGGCATCGCCTTGAACGAACGTGTGGTGACGAGCAATCAATACCGCCTGCAGCCGGGAGCTCACGTGCGCGATAACGCTGCCACTGCGGTTGCCGCCGCCGGCACCAAGCCCCCGAAAGCATCATGAGCATTTCAGAACCGTTCGTCCGCCGGCCGATCGCCACTTCCCTGTTGATGGGCGGAATATTTCTGGTCGGCCTCGTCGTATTTCCGTTGCTGCCGGTGGCGCCTCTACCGCAGGTGGACTTTCCCACCATCTCGGTATCCGCATCACTGCCGGGCGCAAGTCCTGAAACCATGGCCTCCTCGGTCGCGACACCGCTG